>Ga0134125_10007238_pt1 | contig 12529 bp, 5 predicted proteins | sample KB31751_FD_96464 | JGI IMG/M metagenome (GOLD analysis project Ga0134125, IMG submission 96464) | Terrestrial soil microbial communities with excess Nitrogen fertilizer from Kellogg Biological Station, Michigan, USA - KB3-175-1 | ecosystem: Environmental > Terrestrial > Soil > Unclassified ... | reverse complement strand
TTGCCGGTCGCCGTGGCGATCGCGTTGGCCGCGGGTTTCGCACCCTGGATCGGCTACCCGCTGTCGCTGTCGCGCACGCTGGTGTTCTTCCCGCTATTCCTGCTCGGCCATCGTCTCGGCGCCAAGCGGCTGCAGCAACTTGGCGATTCGCGCGGCCGGCGCTGGGGCGCGCTGGCGATCCTGACCGGCGCAGCTGTCGGCGCATGGCTGCTGCGTGACGCGGATCCACAGTGGCTGTATGCGTCGGTGGACTACGCAGATTTGAATGTCGTGCCTTGGCCGGGCGCGGCGTTGCGACTCGCGTTACTGGCGGTTTCGGGGTCGTGCGTGCTCGCCGTGCTTGCGCTGATGCCGCGCCACGCGATGCCCGGAACACCCGGACGGCGCAGCCTCACGGCTTACCTGATGCATGGTTTCCTGGTGCGCGCGCTGGCCGCGGGCGGCGCCTTCGCGTGGCTGGCGCATGCGTTGCCGGCTTTTGCGGAAGTGTCGGCATGTCTCGTGGCTGGCGTGTTGGTTGCCGCGGCGCTGTCCACGCGGATGGCCGACTTGCTGGCCGCGCCGCTGACGCGGCCGGTCGACTGGATGCGCGATGCGGTCCACCGCGGTCCGCTCGCCATACGCCAACGGATGGAAGAATTCAAACGCTTGTATTAGGCTTGGCCCGTCCGCCATTCGGCACCTGGAGAGCTCCCGGCCATGCTTCGTCCCCATCACCTCGCCTGCGCCGTGGCGCTGGCGCTCAGCTGTTCCGCAGCGTTCGCGCAATCCGTCCCGACGGTCCAGGCGTCCGCGCACGCGGGCCTGTTCGATCACATGGTGGTTTTTGGCGACAGCCTGAGTGACGACGGCAATCTGTCGCTGGTAGCGCAGCTGCCATTGACGATGCGCTTCACCACCAACCCGGGCCAGACCGGCGTCGAGAACGTTGCGGATTACTTCGGCGTGCCGATGACCCCAGCGTTGGCGGGAGGCACCGACTTCGCATTCGGCGGCGCTGGCGTCGTCAACAATTCGCCCGGCACGCCGGCGGGCGTGCCGACGCTGCCTACGCAATTGGGAATGTATCTGCAAGCTACCGGTGGCAAAGCCGATCCCAACACGCTGTACGCGGTGTGGGGCGGTGCCAACGACGTGTTCTACAACGTCGCCTTGGCGCAACTCGGAATGCTGACGCCGGCGCAGGTACAAGCCAACCTGCAAACCGCCGCGGGCACCGAACTCGGGATGATCCAGTCGCTGGGCAAAGCGGGCGCACGCTACGTGATGGTGTTCAACCTGCCCAACATCGGACTCACGCCCTCTGCGCTCGCGTCGGGGCCACAGGGCGCCGCGCAACTCACCGGACTTTCGATTCTCTACAACAATACTTTGAATAGCGGTCTGGCGAACGCCGGCCTCAACATCATCCCGGTGAACGCCTACGCGATCCTCAACGAGATCGTCGCCGATCCGAGCCGCTACGGTTTCACCAACGTCACGCAGCCGGCCTGCACCGGCGGTGACGGCAGTTCCTTCGAGTGCCTGCCGGCAGGCACGCCGGGCGCGACCGTCACGTATCAATCCGGCACCGAGAACACCTATCTCTTTGCGGATGGCGTGCATCCGACCACGGCCGCGCACGCGATGCTGGCGCAGTACGCGGAATCGATCATCACCGCACCGGGCGAGATATCGCTGCTGGGCGAAGCGCCGCTGCAGATCAACGAGAGCCTCAACCGCTCGATCACCACCCAGGCGGCCAGCAGCCTCGCCAACGCGCCCGGCAACGGACTGCGCGTGTGGGCCAGTTACGACTACGCGCATCAGCGCCTCGACGCGCAGGTCAATTCGCCGAAGAGCAGCAACGACGCCAACACCTTGAGCGTCGGCGCCGACATCCATCCGTCCGACGCGTTGACGGCGGGCCTTGCGTTTACCGCCGGACAGCAAAAGGATGATTTCGACGCCAATGCGGGCGGCTTCAAACTGCAGGATCTGCTGGCCAGCGGCTACGTAATGTGGGGCTGGGACCAGGCGTACTTCGGTGCGATCGGCAGTTTCGGTCACCTGGGTTACAGCGACATCCATCGCAACATCCCGATCGGCCCGACGGTGCGTTACGAGTCCGGCTCGACATCGGGCTACCACACCGCGCTCGCGCTGACAGGCGGCTGGTGGCTCAACTTCGGCAACTGGCGCACCGGTCCCTATGCCGACCTGTCATGGGAGCATGCACACGTCGACGGTTACAGCGAGGATGGCAACGACGCCACCGCGATGACTTTCGGCGAGCAGGACCGTCACGCCCTGATCGGTACGCTGGGTTGGCAGTTGACCGGCAACCTGCAAACCGGCGGCGCAATGCTGCACCCGTTCGCGCGCGTTGCGTGGAACCATGACAACGATGCCGATCCGCGCGATGTCAGCGCCGGCCTGGTCAGCATGCCCGGCACCTTCGCGCTGCCGGGCTTCATGCCGGACAAGAACTGGGGCAGCGCAGGCGTGGGGCTCGCTGCCGATTTCACGCCGAACTTCTCCGGCTGGATCGGCTACGACGGCCGCTTCTCCGATTCGAGCCAGCGCGTCGACAGCCTCAATATCGGTGCCAAGTTCCGTTTCTGAGCCGTTGTTCGATGCAACAAAAACCCGCGCGTCGCAAGGCGCGCGGGTTTTTGTTTCCGGGATCGAAAGACTCAGTGCTTCTTGCTGAAGCGCTTGAACTCCGCCTCGGCCTTGTCATGCAATGCCTTGGCGTCGGCATCGGACAAGCTCGTGGTCTTGCCACCACTGATCTTCTTGTTCAACACCAGCACGCCGTCATTGCCCCAGCCGACCTGTACCGTCGAGGTGGCGGGCGCGTCCGCCTTCGGCATCTGTTCCTGCACGACCACCCACGGCAGCGAATCGCGGTACGCGTACTCGCTCTTGGTGAAGCCCTTGTCCGCCTGGTTGAGCTGCTCGATGATGAATTCGACGCCGTGCACGTCACTGAAAACCTGCCAGCTCTGCGATTCCCCGATCTTGCTGGCGGTGCCGCTCTTGACCGTCATGCCGCCGGTCTGGCGCTTGGCATTGTTGAAATCGTCCAGCATCTTTTCGGCGGCCGTCGGCTCCGCCACCAGCGTCAGGCTCACGTTGGACGGCTGCCCGCGCGTCAGCACCGGCTGCTGCAACTTCGTGGTGTAGGTGCGGCCGTTGTCCTGCATCGTGGCCTGCAACACATACAGGTCCTTCGCGTTGATCGCCGATGCCGAGAACGGAATGTGGAACGCCTGGGGAAATTTGGGCGGATTGAAATCCTGCTTGTTCACCGTGACGCCCGGCTGTTGGGTCACATCCACCAACGACAATTCCAGCGTCGCCTGCGGCGTCACCGCGGCCGTGGCGTCCTGAAGCTTGACCGTTCCCGTCACCGCTGTCGCGGCCGGCGCGGGCGGGGCCGCCTCGGATGCAGAAGGTGCGGAAGACGAAGATGAAGTGTTGCCGGACGAATTGGATGCGCCGCAACCCGCAAGGACCAACGTGGCAACAAACAACGGCGCAACAGCAAGCTTTTGCATGGAGATTCCTCGAAATGGGGCTGGCCCATGTCGGAAAGCAACTCGGCACGATCGCAAGTCACAGGCCAGAATTCTCATATTACCGCGGCGGGGGGTACGACGAAAGCCGTAGTACGGGAAACACCCCGTCAGAGCGATCCATACCGAACTCATGAGCAAACCGCATAACGACCAGCTTTAGGTATCTTTCAAATAGATTGCACCATTGTTAATTTGTTGCTAGTGTGAACGTGGCGTTAACGCGTCCTGAGTCTCGTTCGACCCGAAAATCTTATGGATTTCAGGGCCATGAATCATGGACAGTTCCGTCGACGCGCAGGGAGCGTCGTCCACCATCACCGAACCCGTTCCGCTTATTGGGGAGTACTTCCGATGAACCGCAAGCTTCTGGCCTCGGCCATCTGTGCCAGCCTGCTCGTTGCAGGCACGGCGTATGCACAGGACAACGCTGCGCCGCAGAAAGCGCAGGACCAGTCTGCGACCGCACAATCAACGCAGCCCTCGACGAACCAGAATTCCCAGAACAACAACAAAAATACCCAGACACTGGAGACAGTCACTGTCACGGGTTCACTTCTGAAAAGGCCCGAATATCAGGACACGGTGCCAATCCAGGTCGTCCCGATCGAGGCCCAAAAGGCCTCTGGCGCGTTCAGCACGGCCGACATTCTCCAAGCCACGTCCGCAGCCGCGGGTGCCACGCAGATCAACAACCAGTTCAGCGGCTTCGTCATCGGAGGCGGTACCGGTATCCAGACGATCAATCTGCGCGGGCTGGGTGCAAATCGCACGCTGGTGTTGTTGGATGGCCAACGTCCCGGCCCCTCCGGCACACAGGGACAGACCGGTAGCGGCTTCGACCTCAACGTTATCCCAGACGTGATCCTGCAGCGCGTCGAGATCGTGAAAGACGGTTCGTCCTCGATCTACGGCTCGGACGCCGTCGCGGGCGTGGTCAACCTCATCACCAAGAAGAGTCTCGATCATACCGAACTGGAGGCCTTCTACAGCGATCCACAACATGGTGGCGGGCAGCAGAAGACCGTATCCATCGGTACCGGCTTCAACTTCAGCAAGGGCAACATCGTACTGGCTGGGGAATTCCGCCAGCAGGATCCGCTGCCCTACAAGGATCGTGACTTCCTGAAATGCAACCGGGACATGGTGTCCGACGCCAACGGCCAGAGCATCGACCGCACGGACGATTCGATCCTTGCAGGGACCAGCCTTGCGGGCTGCAACAACCTGTATGCCGACTCGATCATTGACGCGTACAACGCCAGCATCCGCTTCAATCCGACGAAGGACGGCAGCACGATTGGGCCGTTCCCGGGTTTCCAGCCCCGTCCGGTCCCGACCCCGCAATACAACGACCCGACGAATCCCAAGGGCGCGTACTACACCGACGTGCTGAATTATCCGTTCTACGATAACGCCTGGGCCATCAACAAAAACCGCGACGAGACGCTTTACGGCAGCAGCCATTTCACGTTTGGCAGCGTAACGTGGGACAACCAGGTTCTATACAACTACCGCAAGACGGAAACGCAGGGCTGGCGGCAGTTCTTCCCGCTGGTGATTGGTCCAACCGACACGCAAAACACCGCCACGGATCAATACGGGACTCCCTACAACCAATATCCGTATGGTCTGTACGAGCCCATCATGCCGTTCCCGTCCAACGATCAAGTCAATGTCCGGTATCTGTATCTGCACACGGCGCTGTCGGGCGGATTCGGCGACAGCAGCTGGAGTTGGCAGGTCAACCTGACGCACAGCCGGTCGAGTGGTGACTATAGCCATCTTGGTATCGACGCAAGCAAAACCGCCGATTGCACCTACAGCGTGGCGGCATGCGGCGATACACCCGCGGATTACTTCAGTCAGGGCTTCTTGAGCGGCCAGAACATGGCCCAGTTGATTCAGCAGGTGGGGCGCGTTTTCACCGGACATACGACCTACAGCCAGAGCACGGCCAACTTCACCACGAATGGCACCATGTTCGACCTGCCAGCAGGTCCGGTCGTGGCAGCGCTTGGTGCCGAGTTCCGCACCTATGCGATCAATGACCAGCCGGACCCCTACAACGCCGCGGGCGACGAATGGGGTTACAGCAGCGCGCAGGTGACGAAAGGCCGTGACCACGTCAACGAGGTATTCGGCGAACTGGGTGTACCACTCTTGAAAGATCTGCCGGGCGTCCAGAGCTTGGCGATCGACTTGTCAGCACGTGCCTTCAAGTACGGAAGCGTGACCGATGGCAGCAAGGTGTGGAAGTTCGGCCTCAACTGGCAGGTCGTGCCCACCGTGCGTGTACGCGGATCGCTCGGCACCTCTTATCGCGCCCCGGGGCTGTACGAACTTTACCTCGGCAACGAGTCCGGGTTCGTCGGGCAGATTGGTCTCGACCCGTGCATCAACTGGGCGGACAGCACCAACCAGTTCATTCGTGCCAACTGCTCGAAAGCGGGCATCCCCGGCAACTACGGTGGCTCGGGTCCTTCCGCGCAAGTGTTCCAGGGTGGCGGCGCCGGATTCCTGAAGCCGGAAACATCGCGGGCCAAGACATTGGGTATTGTCTGGACCCCGGCGTTCGGCAACTTCAACATGGCGCTGGATTACTTCGACTACAAGATCCACGGCGAGATTGGCACGCTCAGTGCGAGCGACATTGTCTCCGGTTGCTACAACTCGCAGGTATATCCGAACGACTTCTGCGGCCTCTTCACCCGCAATCCGCCGAATGCGGCCACCAATGCGAATCAGATCACGAACGTCTACGCGACATTCATCAATATCAACAGCGAACGCGAGAGGGGCTACGATCTGCAGCTCAACTGGAGCAATGATTTCTCCTTCGGCAAGCTGTCCGCCGACGCGGAAGTCACGTACACGCTCTCAGACGTCACCCAGTTGTTCAGTACGGCGGCAGCGAGCGGGTTCACCAACACCAATCGCGTCAAGTACCCGGGCAATCCGCAGGTGGTCGGCCTCGCGCACGTCAGCTGGAATCGCGGCGATTGGACAGTGACTTGGCAGGGCGAATACACGGGCGCAACGGCTTCGTATGATGCTGACAATCCGCAACCGTACTTCGGCGCGACCGGCTACATCGTTAAGGATTTGCCTGCCCAACTCCGCCACAGCCTTTCCGTCGGCTACGACACCGGCAAGTGGGGCGTCACGGCCGGTGTGCGCAACATGTTCGACGCGAAGCCGCCGCAGATTTCCAATGCGGCATGTCTCAGCCAGTGCAGTGGCCTCATCGGCAATACGCAAATCGACGCTTCGCAGTATGACTGGTTCGGTCGCACCTTTTTCGTGCGCGCAAATTACAAATTGTAAGGACAAGTCACTACTGCAGAAATGCGAGGGGCGACTAACAAGTCGCCCTTTTTTTTGAGTGCTTTCGCTTTTCAAAAGTTGGCGCTTGAACGCAGATCGGTAGCCAAGTAAACATATGCGCGAACTCTTGTGCCTGCTATCGTTGCGCTCCAGCACATTGCAGCGCGGGAAATGCCGCCGCGGTATACATTTCCATAATCGATAGTGGAGACTTGTAGAGTGCGCAAATCTATTTTCCCGACCTTCCTTGCGGGCGTGTTGGGAGTCAGCACAGCCTTTGCAGCGCCCGCCGCCACTCAGCCGATTCCGATTGAAGATCTGGCGCGCCTGCCACAGTTGCAATCCGTCAGCATGACGCCTGATGGCAAATATCTCGTCGGCCTGATCCCATCGCCCAAGGAACCGCACGACACCGCACTGGCCACCTGGGACATCGATGCGCTGGGTGCCGGGCCGAAGGTCGTCACACCATCCGGCGATCGCGACCACATGCAATTCTTTGCGGCGTTCGCGCTCAAGGCCGGCAAGATCCTGGTGGATGCGCGTCAACAGTGGACAGGTCAGGTCACGGGATGTGGGCTGGAGGGCAAGGCACTTGGTGCAACCCGAACCTTCGTGACGAAAACCTACCTGACCGGCGTTGACCAGAAGCACTTTGTCGATGCATTCGCAAGTCACAGGCAGGGTCTCAATGTGGACGAGACGCTCAGCACCTGCCTCAAGCTCATCAACACCGCGTCGCTGGTGGACATGTTGCCGCTCGACCCCGACAACGTGATCATTTCGCGCTTGAACGGGGTCACTCTGCTGACCAGCTACTACCGCTACGACTTGAAGACTGGCACGGCGGAATTGTTGTTCGAGGGTGGCGACGACGCTGCGCCGGAACTGTTTGATCCGCGCACCGGGAAGTTGCTCGTCAAGTCCAAGACCGAGCCCAGCGGCAATGACGATTACAAGCAGGAAACCCTGATCCTCGATCAGAAGACGGGCAAGTTCGAGTCGCAAGCTGCTTTGAACACCCTGCTGTCCGATCGCCATGACGTCCAGGTCGTTGGTGTCGACGCCACGACCGGCAAGTACTACGTGTTGACCGATCAGTTCTCCGACCTGGTGCAGGCACGCATGTACGACGCGGTGACCGGGAAATACGATCCGGATCCGCTCGTCGCAGCCAAGGACTACTCGGTCACCGGGCTTGTATTCGGCAAGCAACCCGTCAACTTCGGCAAGGTGGTGGGTTACACGATAGGCGGCCCGTATCCGGAAACGACCTATGTGGCCCCGCACTTGGCGGCCATCCAGGCCGGCATCGAGAAGGCATTCCCCGACCAACTGGTTTCGATTACGGATTACAACAACGATTTTTCCAAGGTGCTGTTTACCACGGTCAGTGCCAGCGCGCCGACGGCCTATCATCTTCTGATCAACAACAAATTGGAGAACCTCGGGAGCGCCTATCCTGCGATCAAGCCCGGGATGACGGGTGAAGAAAAGTGGGTCACCTACACGGCCCGCGATGGTCTGGAGATTCCTGCGATCCTCAACCTCCCGGCTGGTTGGATCAAGGCGAATGGCCCCCTGCCCACCATCATCATGCCGCACGGCGGTCCGTGGGCACGTGATTCCATGTACATGGAGGACTGGTTCGCGGGCGGCTGGGTGCCCCTGCTTACTTCGCGGGGTTACGCGGTATTGCGGCCGCAGTACCGCGGCTCCGAAGGGCTGGGGCGCAGGCTCTGGCTGGCAGGTGATGCGCAGTGGGGCCTGAAAATGTCGGATGACCTCGACGACGGCGCAGCGTGGCTGGTGCAACAAGGCATTGCAGCCAAGAATCGCATCGCAATCTTCGGATACTCCTATGGCGGTTTTGCTGCCGTGGCAGCAAGCGTCCGCAGTCCGTCACCATTCCAATGCGCCATCGCGGGCGCACCCGTTGCCGATCTGGGCCGGCTTGGCACCGCATGGAGCGACAATCGCCTGCAGCGTATCCTGCAGGGCCACACGGTGAAGGGCATGGATCCCATATCCAACGCGGATAAGGCGGACCTGCCAATCCTGATCTTCGATGGCGACCGCGACGTCAGGACGCCACGCGATGTCCATGCCATACCGTTCTACAAGGCCGTCGAGGGCAAGGTACACGCCAAGTACGTGCAGATTCCGGACATGCCGCACAGCGTGCCTTGGTATCCAAGCCAGCAGGCGGAGGTCGACAACCTCATCGTCAACTGGCTGGCGCAGGATTGCGGAACTGTCTCGCACCCCTGATGCAGGAACAATCGGTCCGACTGCGGCTTTGCATATTCGGTGCGCCCTGTGGCGTACCGAATCCCGCAGCCCGTCCGCATCAATGCCATGGCGAACCGGAACGCCAGTTGGTTCCCGCAGAGTTGAGTGCATCGTGACTGTCCACGCCGATATTCCGCCAGTCCTGAAGCCGGTCGGCCAATCGGATTCGCCTTTGTACGGCAAGTTGATGGCCCGTGCCCAGCGCGAATGGACCCAGCAGCGCCTTGCGGATTTGACGCGGACGATTGAAGCAATGTTCGCGCTGGTGCCCGACGATTCAGCTGCAGTGCGGCTATCGGGAATGGTGGCCCAACGACTCGGCGACCATGATCGCGCCGTGGCCTGTTTCCGCCGCTCGCTGTCGGCGTGGCCGGACGATCCTGACCTCCACGTGGATCTTGGCAGGGCTCTGCGCGCCCGCGGAGACGCGGAAGGCGGCGTCGCGGCGATGCGGCAGGCCTGCACCATCGCACCGGATCGCGCTGAAGTCTGGTTCCACCTGGGCGAGGCGCTTGTAGCCGATGCCCACGCCGACGCGGCAATCGAGGCGCTGCAGAAAGCGCGCGACCTGGATCCGCAGAATGCTGGAATTGGGGTATCGCTCGCGCGAATCCTGGCGGTGGCGGGCCGGGTGGATGACGCCACCCGCGAGTTCCGCAAGGTGCTGCAGCATGAACCTGGGAACGCGGATGCCTGGCTGGGGCTGTCGAACCTCAACACTGTCCGGTTCGATGCCGCTGATACCGAACACTTGCGCGCAGCTTGGAAAGACGACAAGCGCACCGACACCGAACGCGAGCGCTTGGGGTTCAGCTATGCGAAGGCGCTCGAGGACTGCGGCGATTATGCCGCCGCATTCGACGTGTTGGCGGACGCCAACGCGTCGCGGCACCGGCGTGACACATGGAATGCAGAATCCGAACGCCGCCTCGTCGATTTGATTCGCACCGCCTTTGCCGGCGATGTGCAGGCCTCGCCTGTCGCAGGTGGCGGGAGCGAGGTGATCTTCATTGCGGGTACACCCCGTTCGGGGACGACCCTGGTCGAGCAAATCCTCGCCTCGCATCCGGAGGTCGAAGGCGCGAATGAACTCAAGGCGCTTCCCAACCTCATTGGTCTCGAAACACGGCGGGGGCGAGGAGCGTTCCCCTTGTGGGTTCCCGGCGCAACTGCAGATGACTGGCGGCGGCTGGGCCAGGCGTACCTCGCGGAAACGGCGCGCTGGCGCACGGTGAAACCGCGCTCCGTGGACAAGAACCTCACCAACTGGCTGCTGGTGGGGGCCGCGCTTTCCATGCTGCCGTCGGCGCGCGTCGTCATCGTCCGCCGCGACCCGGTCGAAACGTGTCTCGCCTGTTATCGGCAGTGTTTCGGCGAGCCCATCGAGTTCGCGAACGACCTGCGCGACCTGGCGTCCTACTATGCCAATTTCCTCGCCTTGACCCGCTTCTGGCGTGAACGCTATCCCGATCGTGTGACAGAACTGGAGTACGAAGCATTGGTGGCGCAGCCGGAGGCCTCGATCGGCCATCTGCTGGATTTCTGCGATTTGCCGTCGAGTCGCGAGTGTCTTGAGTTTCACAAAACCCAGCGTGCAATCTTCAGCGTTCCCAGTGCAGCGCAGGTACGCGAACCGCTGCGCGCCAAAACCGCGCGCAGTGCCCTTTACGGAAGCAAGCTCGACCCTTTGCGCCAGTACCTCAGGGAGGCTGGCGTGTTGCCGCGGCAAGGATGATCTGCGCTTCAGGAATCTTTGGTTTTGCTGGTCCGTGCTCGGTGCAACGGAAATCTATTCGGAGCTTTCTTAGCGACAGGAAATTCACGACGAGTAACACCGCAACAAAGGTCTATGCATCGACCGCGGCTCCGGAGGCGCGGCTTTTCGCTCCACCGGCAATCAACTGCAAGAGGGTTCCTTCGAATTGCGTCATATGCGCTGCATACCGTCGCCACGCGCCTGAAGTATCGCCACGCAGCGGCCCGCGGACCTGCGCCGCGCTGAGCGTCGCGCTGGGAGCAATATTGCGGCTGATGTCCGCGCAACCGGGTTCCCATTCCAACCCGCAGAAGTCGAACACCTTGCGCAAGCTGGCCTCGGGTTCGCTCACGAGTTCCGCATACGGCACGTCCAGGATCGCGCCCGGCATGAGGCGGTGCCAATAGGCAATGACCCGCCGGTAGTCGTTGAAATGCGCGGCCAGCGCTTCGAGGTCGTAGCTGTAGGCGCAGGCATCACCGAAGTACGCACGCCAGTTGGAGAAGCATGTGTCCATCGGATCGCGCACGAGGTTCAGGATTGGCGCGCGCGGCAACGCCGAATGGATCGCGCCCGCCAGCACCCAATTCGGCGGCTGCTTGTCGATGAAGAACGTCTTGCCGCGCGCGCGCCACTGCGTTTGCGCAAGGTAGCGGCGGCCGAGTTCCGCGTAGTCGAGGCGTGGCAGGCGCGACACCAACGTGTCGCTTTGCGCGTTGCGCGTGTCCGCCATCCAGTGCAGTTGCGCGCCGAAATCCATCAACTCGCCGGCCACCGCAACCTGCGAGTGGTTGCCGAGCATGCGTTCCAGCAAGGTGGTGCCGGAGCGCGCCATGCCGATGATGAAAATCGGCAAGGGTCCAGCCGACCGGTCGCGTTCGGGCTGCCGGTCCACGGTCGACCAGACCGAAAGGAACCGATCGAACCAGGCGCGATGCCGCGCGGCCTCATCGTGCAGGCGCGCGTGCATCAGCGTGTTGCCGCGTGCGAGCGCCTGCCAAGCCTCGTCATCGTGCCCCATATCCTCGAGCGTCTTGTAACGCGCGAATTCAAGCGCGGCCTGTTCGCGCGAACCGGGCGCGACGCATTGCGCGCTGCGTTCGAGCAAATCCAGGTGATTGTGTTCGGCGGTCTGTCTGCGCACGCGCACCAGCGGAACCGCGACGCTGCCGTGGGCCGGCGCCTCGGCAAGACTGGCGGCGAGTTCGGCTTCCGCTTCGTCGAGCCGCCCGTTGAACACCAACGCCTCGCCGCGCCAGAAACGCAATGCGGCGGTGGCATGACCGAGTGCTTTCGCCTCGTCCAGCGCGGCCAGTGTTTCGGCGTGCTGCTCCAGCCGCTTGCGCAAACCCGCCGCGCGCATCAACAGGAGCGGATTCCTGCAATCGGCCCACGTCGGCCGGTCGAGGCACCCACGCGCCGCGAGGGTCTCGCCGGCTTCGATCAGGACCGCGGCGACCGTGCACAGGGCTTCGGCATCGTCGGGCACCACGCGCGCGGCATCCAGCGCGTGCCGGGTGCCGTCGCGCACGCGGTCCTCGCGCCATGCAATCTGTGCCGCCAGCAAATGCGCGTACACGTCGCCATTCGGTTG
>Ga0134125_10007237_pt1 | contig 12530 bp, 6 predicted proteins | sample KB31751_FD_96464 | JGI IMG/M metagenome (GOLD analysis project Ga0134125, IMG submission 96464) | Terrestrial soil microbial communities with excess Nitrogen fertilizer from Kellogg Biological Station, Michigan, USA - KB3-175-1 | ecosystem: Environmental > Terrestrial > Soil > Unclassified ... | reverse complement strand
CTTGGCTAGCTAACCTTGTGGCCGCCTTTCAGCGATATGATTGCGCCGGAATTGGCGGCAGAATCCGTCTTGAATGGAACTGCAAGCCGCCCAAATGGCTACAACTCGCTGGCCCATATGGTATTGCGTCTGTTTTAGTCAATTTTGATTTAGGCGAGGAGCCACGGGTCTTGCGTGTTGCTCCGTTTGGTGCAAACATGGCCTTCCGCCGCCAAATGTTTGAGAGGTACGGATGCTTTCGTACCGACCTCGGACCGACCGTCGGGAGCGAGATTCGTGGAGAAGATTCGGAGTTCTGTCGGCGTCTGATGGCGGGCGGGGAAGAGATTCGCTATGAACCCAGTGTAGTTGTGTACCACCCTGTGCCGGAAGACCGTCTGAAAAGAGAATACTTTCAGGCGTGGTTTTTCGATCACGGCCGGGCCCTTCTTCGCGAATCCGGAGTTCCAAGTGGTGCTCAGTCTTACCACGGAGTTCCACGCTATCTTCTTCGAGCCTTAGCTAATCGTGCGATTAAGTGGTGGGTGAGCCGCCGCTCTTACGTGCGTTTTTATCATAAACTCCGCGTCTGGCGGATTGCCGGAGAGATTGTGGAGGCGCGCGATCAATGGCTACATCGCCAAACTCTGGATGGATAGGAAGTAGGTGTGAATCTCGTTTATCGCTGGCTTCAGTAACGTTACTGTTATCGACAAACGAATTGATGACGATTTCGCTATGAAGCACACGCAGATCCGTTCGATCGCGATTGTCAATCCTCTGGGGGACTACGGAATTAGCGGATATACGTTCGAATTGGCTGAAGCTCTTGGAGTAAATGGCGTCCAAGTGGACACGTATGTAAGCGGATCGAGTTCTGACGATTTCCCGCCGCCGATGTACCATCGCCGCCTGCCCGTCTTGGGTACCGCTCTCATTAAACAACGGGATATTCTAAGCTCATCCCGCGCCAAGAAGACCGTGGAAGACCGGCGAAAGCCGAAGCATCGTTCCCTACGCACTCGACTGGAATGCTCGGCAATGTACTGCCGTTTGCGTAACGCCTTTCTCCGGCTGGAACTTCCGCTTTACCTGAAAGCTAAGGGATACGACGTCGTTTGGACGCAGTGGCCGGAGATGTCCGATTATGGATCGGGGTTTTGGCGAATCTGCAAGTTGTTGGGCATGCATGTAGTGCATACGGTTCATAACGTCTTGCCTCACGAGGAAAGCATCCTCGACCGTGCGAACTGCGGCAAAGTCTATATGGCCGCGGAGAAACTTTTCGTTCACTCGGATTGGAGTCGGAAAGAACTGTTACGTATTTTTCCAGCCCTCGACGGCCGAGTAGCACTGATGCGGCACGGATTATTCAGCATCTATGACCGGAAAGCCGGGGCGAGACAAGACCTTCGAAAACGCCTGGGCATTGCAGACGATCAGGTGGCTTTGCTGTTCTGCGGAGCCATTCGTCCTTACAAGAACATCGATTCCGTGATCACGGCCTTGAAGGACAAGCGTTGCCGGAATGTGGTTCTCGTCGTTTCGGGAGAGGAATCCTCTTACTCGCCGGCATCAGCGAGCGAGCCTCTTTCAAGAACGAGAAGACTCGCCGAGAAGGAAGGCGTGCTGGACCGGATCAAACTGCTTCCAGGTTTTTTGAAGAGGGTGGAGATGGCCGAATTGTTTGAAGCGGGCGACGCCGTGGTTTTGCCGTATGTTCGGGGATACGGCAGCGGCATGCTACTGCTGGGAATGGCCTTCGAGAAGCATATCCTTTCGACTGAAACCGGCGGCGCTGAGGAGTATCTGAAGTCCTATGGCAGGTACACGTTATTGAGAGGGACGGCGGGGGCCGACGTGGCGCAGGGGATTTGCGAGTTTCTCGAAGAAGGCCAGGTCGAAATGCCGGTCGACACGTCGGAGTTGGCGTGGTCGAAGATCGCTCGGCAGGCACTGGAAAATCTGAACGAAACATTCCGCTAAAAACGGAAATCGTGAAAAAACAAATTTGGGAATTGTGAGTGCGCATGAATAGGAAAGCTAAACGATTGAACCTGCGGGCCGGTGAAGTTGTCGAGGTCCGCGGAAGAGACGAAATTTTGGCAACTTTGGATTCGAAAGCCGCGCTCGATGGACTTCCGTTTATGCCCGAAATGCTGCAGCATTGCGGAAAGCGATTCCGGGTTTACAAGCGCGCTGATAAGACTTGCGACAACATCAAGGCCTGGAGCATGCGTCGGATGGTGGATTCTGTATTCCTCCAGGACCTGCGATGCGATGGAGTCGACCACGGCGGTTGCCAGGCAGATTGCCTGATTTTTTGGAAAGAAGCCTGGCTGAAGCGGGTAGGGGATAAGAGCCCGAGCTTGGCGCCCCCGCCCTCACCTGGCGCCGGTTGTATCCTCGATACCTTGCTGCAATCAACGAAGGCAGACTCTCCGGATGCTAGCTGCACGCCTACCTATTCGTGCCAAGCCACACGACTTTTGGAATTCACCTCGAATCTGCCGTGGTGGGACGTGCGGCAACACGTGCGAGACATTACTTCGGGGAACGTGAAGCCGGAATGCGGAGGTCCATCGCAATCCGATCGGATTCTCGAAACGGTTCTGAGCGCGATAACCGTGCTGCGAGGATTGGTGATTTCCACGTTCAACGCGATTCAATCGCGCCGCCACACCTCGCGTTATCCGTCGATTGAAGGCACAACCGCTAAGGCGCCGCCAGGCAACCTAAATCTGCGGCCGGGCGAGCTGGTAAAGATTAAGAGTAAAGAAGAAATTGTCGCGACACTGAATGATTCGAACCGCAACCGCGGCCTTTTATTTGAGGGTGAAATGCTTCGGTATTGCAACGGCATTTATAAAGTCCGCCGCCGTGTGAATCGCATCATCGACGAAAAAACGGGAAAAATGCTGGACATGAAGAATCCGTGCATCATACTTGAGGACGTATTCTGCCAGGGCGACTATCACAACTATTGTCCTCGGGCCATTTACTCATACTGGCGCGAAGGCTGGCTGGAGCGGGCATCCGGCGAGATAACGGCGGGATGCAACGTGCCTCAGGAATCTGCTCGCGCCCAGGCGGGTGGGTTTGTGAACAATGGTATACCCGCGCCGGCCGAAGCCGCCGTCGACGCAAGAGTATCAGCAAGCGAAACTATGATCGGTCTGCAATGAATATCGGCCAGAGCATTTCCAGCGCCTCAACTTCGTTCGGTAGCTGTTCGGACGGGCGGGAGTTCGATGGTTGTATCGCCGTGGTTACCGGTGCAAGCAGCGGTATCGGTCGCGCCATCGCGCTCGCGCTTGCCCGGCGCGGAGCCATCATCTATGCAATCGGTCGAAACGCGAACGCAGTGAAAGCGATAGGGGAGCATCTCGATGCGGCAAACCCTGTGCGCGCCTACCATGCCGATCTGACGACAATGGATCGCTTCACGGAATTGGCTAATCGCGTGGAGACTGAGTTTGGTGGGTTAGATCTGCTAATTCACGCGGCGGCGTTTGTTTCGATGGGCTCCCTGCAAACCGCTGGAATTACCGATTTTGATCTGCACTACCGGGTCAACGTCCGAGCACCGTACCTGTTGACACAAACCTTTCTTCCGTTGCTGAAGCAAAGGAGCGGCCAGGTTGTTTTCATCAATTCGAGTGTTGGCCTTCGGGCCGAAAGAGCGGAGCTTGGACAATACTCAGCTACGAAACACGCGCTGAAGGCCGTCGCCGATAGCCTTCGCGATGAAGTGAACCACGACGGCATGCGTGTCCTGTCCGTGTATCCGGGACGCACCGCCACCCCGGGACAAGAGGCGATCCACAAAAAGGAGGGCAAGCCCTACCACCCGGAATTGCTGCTACAGCCCGAAGACGTAGCCTCCGTGATCCTCCATTCTGTATTGCTGCCCCGTACGGCGGAAGTCACCGATATCAGTATCAGGCCGATGAGGAAGCCCTAATGGTAACGGAAGCCGGGCGTGAAATTGTCGTGCGGGTTCCAATCTTACGCACGTTATTGCCTGGGAAGGTAAGTCCGTTGCAGTTGCCGCTTCGAACAGGTTTAACGCCGATCACTTGGTAAATGTGATTTCCGGGGCCGTGGTGGACGAGCCGAAAGTGAGCCGGATGCGTCCGGAGAAGATCGGCAAAACACTCGCGTTGCGGTGGGGAGAAATACCCGTCGTCGTTATCGATGACCACGACATACGAAATACCGAGGCGCCGGATTCCACTCATGAGAAAGTCTCCATCTTTTACTGGCGGAAACCATCTCACATCATCGCGGGAGTAGTGAAGAACTATATCGAATTTTTGGGCCATAATGATTGCGCTTTTGCAGGCATGTGAATTGAGCCATTCACCAGCTTCCATGTCTGGAAAATATATATCTTTAGAGGGCCGGAACTGCAGGTTCCGCGAAGCCAGCCTGATTTGATCCCTAAATCCGATGAAAACGAGCCCGACGACGAGGGTGATGCCCGAGATGCGAAAGAAAGGTTGGCTCGCCGCCCAGGTCGCAGTGCATCGGCGGGCTAGAGACCGTGACCAGCGATTCTTTCCCAGCAGAGCAAAGCAGCCAAACGCCAAGGCCAGCCAGAATACTGCAAAAGCTCGCGTTTCGAGCCCGCCTGCAACAGCGGACCGAATCGAGAAAAATAACGCGGGCAACGAAATTAGTAATCCGATAGCAGCGGTGGCACCGGGTTTGTGCCGGATGGAATGAGGCAAGATCCGCGCACCCCGCCAGAAATACAGGCAGGCAAGGGGTACAACGGGAAGAAGAAAACGAATTTCGAGACGCCAGGGCCATATCAAATACATGAGTTCGTAGCAGATGAAATAATACGGATCAAAAGCCGCTGTATCCGCGAATATGGACCAGCCGACGCCGAATGCATCGACAGCGATGGCTCCCAGCACGAAGGGCGAAAACCAGGATTCTTGGAGCCATTTTTTCCTCAACAAAAGTTCGCTGATGGCAATGGCATGATCGGCTAGTTCGGCGGTAACACGCGGGGGAATATCAGCAAGTGTTGCGGCCCCGAGCATAGGGTCGTTTCCGCTTTTCAGTTCGATTTGTGACGCGTATGTTCCCGGATACCCGGGCAGCGGCCAATCGCGTTGCGGATGCCTTCCGGTCCAGGCAGTCCATGCAAGCTGAAAAATGAGTGGACAAACCAAAACGGGTAGAAATCGAATAGCTCGCGCACGTCCTGTTCGCCAATCGCGGCAGCAGGAAAAAAGCAGCCATGCAATTAACCCTACAATCATTGCGAACGTAGCGGTACGCACCGCAAGGCAAAGCGTTGAAGTTGCGCTCAATAGGGCGGCGTTAACCCAGCAGCTTCGCCTGAGTTTGGCAGCGGCGAGCCGCCTCGCCGAAAGCAGCACGAGCATGGAGAAGAACAGAAATGGCAGGTCGGAAAAAGCAAGTCTTGTTGCGAACACAAAGAAAACAGGAGAGGACGCTATTAGAAGAGTGATGACGGCGGCAGCGGTGCGGCCTTCCACGCGCCGCAACCATTCGTAGACGCAAAGGATGCCCAACGCGGAAAGAATGCCGGTTACTCGGAGGAGAACGGCGTGTGTTCCACCGAATAGGAATGAGGCAAACGCGAGGATTGCCGGGAAACCGGGAGGAATCAGTACCTCGGGCGTTGACCCCATCACATATGCGTGTCGTTCGAGAAGTGATTTGGCGAGTTCCACGTAGGTAGCGTCGCCCAGACAATCGGGCGCTCGCTCGTACGCGAAGAATTGGAGAGCGGCAACAAGTACGATTGAGGCCCAAACAACCGCGTCCCTCGCACGCCCGAGATTCCAGATCGAATACAAAGGCCTGATGGCGCGGTTTAGAAGTGCGTTCACGATGGGGCGCGTTGGGGCACGCCTCCCACCAAGATGCACTTCCACGTTCGTTTCCTTGCAAATCTATACGTAGCCGTCTGATTCGTGTTCAGATGGCTTATAAGCTGGCACAAAGAGCGGTCAAAGAAGAAGTCGGCTCGCCACGACCGTCTTGATGTGCCGTCTCCCTTTTACATAAACCCGAGTATCCAAACAAAGCTTGACAGTGCTTTCAGACGGCATCCAGCGCGAATGCAAGCAAAGAGGACTTTTTCTTGTTTTTAGGGACTGGAGCGATCTAGAAACGCATTTGGTCGCCTCATAACAACCTTTTTAGCTAGCCCGCATGGAGGGGCCTTGACGTGCACAGCTTTCGCAGTTTAGGAGTACTCATCCTTTCCGGTGCTTTCTCGTTGAGGCGGAGGTTTTGGGCAGTGAACGTTTACTTACGGACTTTGTGTCGGACGCGCCATTTCGGTTTAATTGGAGGAGTCCTTCTTCTGAGCGGCATTCTAGTAGCTCAGACTCCCACCACGCTAGTGGCTGCTTACGGCTTCAATGAAGGGTCGGGGTCCACTGTTACGGACCTCTCCGGAAATGGAAACAACGGCACCATCACGGACGCGACGTGGAGCCCCTCGGGCAAATTCGGGTCAGCGCTGGTATTCAACGGAACGAGTGCGCGCGTGAATATCAATGACTCCGTGTCCTTGCACTTAAGTTCAGTAATGACTGTTGAAGCCTGGATAAACCCGTCGGCAGTGACCAGCGTGTGGCGTGATGTGATTTACAAGGGCGTCGATAGTATTTATCTGGAGGCAACCTCAGACCACAGTAAGGTGCCTGCCGCGGGGGGCACTTTCGGCGACAACGATATCGCAGCATTCGGGACATCCGCGTTGGCCTTAAATGTATGGGTACATTTGGCGGAAACTTACGACGGATCAACGATTCGGCTCTACGTCAATGGAGTGCAGGTTTCGAGTCTTGCACAAACGGGCGCAATCGCGCCTTCAGCCAAGCCGCTACAGATTGGCGGAGACAGTGACTGGGGGCAATACTTTAAAGGAGCAATCGACGAAATTCGCGTTTATAACGGTGCTTTGACAGCGGCGCAAATTCAGACGGACATGAATACTCCCTTAACGGCCGCCGGTCCCGATACCCAAGCACCGAGTGCTCCCGCCAATCTGGCCGCGACCGCGATCAGCTCCAGCCAGATTAATTTGACGTGGACCGCTTCAACAGACAATGTCGCCGTAACCGGCTATCTGGTTGAGCGGTGCTCGGGCGCCGGCTGTACGAACTTCACGCAAATCGCCACGCCGTCGGGAACGAGCAATTCGGATAGGGCTGTGACGCCAGGCTCCAGTTATACCTATCGCGTTCGCGCCACCGATGCGGCCGGCAATCTGAGCGGGTATTCCAACTTAAGCACCGCTTCTACGCCGGTTCCTGATACTCAGGCCCCTTCAGCACCAGGCAGTCTCGCGGCTAGTGCTTCAAGTGGTCAGATCGGCCTCACCTGGACCGCGTCCACCGATAACGTCAGCGTGACCCAATATTTGATCGAGCGTTGCGAAGGCTCCGGCTGCAGCAGTTTTACGCAGTTTGCTACGGCTACAAGCACAAGCTACAACGATGCGGGTCTTGCCGCGCAAACAAGCTACAGCTATCGGGTGCGCGCCACGGATACCGCCGGCAATCTAGGCTCGTACTCGAATACGGCCACGGCAACAACCCCGGCCGCGCCATCGGGGCTCGTTGCCGCATATAACTTTAATGAGGGCGCGGGGACATTAGTGGCCGATTCATCCGGAAACGGAAATACAGGGACCATAGCGAATGCGACATGGACTACGTCCGGCAAATTCGGCAATGCGCTGGTATTCAACGGAACGAATGCGCGCGTCAATATCAGCGATTCCGTGTCCCTGCACTTAAGTTCAGCAATGACCGTTGAGGCCTGGATAAATCCATCGGCGGTGACGAGTGCGTGGCGTGATGTGATTTACAAGGGCTTGGATAGTATCTACCTAGAGGCGACCTCGGACCGCAGCAAAGTGCCGGCCGCGGGCGGCACTTTCGGTGGCAACGATATCGCGGCATTCGGCACGTCTGCATTGGCTTTAAATATATGGGTGCATCTGGCGGAGACTTACGACGGATCAACAGTTCGGCTCTATGTCAATGGAGTGCTGGTTTCGAGCCTTGCGCAGACAGGCGCAATCGCGCCTTCAGCCAAGCCGCTGCAGATTGGCGGAGACAGTGACTGGGGGCAATATTTTAAAGGAACGATCGACGAAATCCGCATTTACAATATTGCGTTGACGGCAGCACAGATTCAGACGGACATGAATGCGCCACTGGGAGATTCGGGGAATTACCCTGCGGTCACATTGAGCACTAGCACCGTTACGTTTGGCAATCAATCCGTAAATGTTCAAAGTAGCCCACAGACGGTCACGGTCACCAATACTGGAGCAGCTTCTTTAACGATCTCTAGTGTAACGGTTGGCGGTACAAACGCAGTTGACTTTAGCCAGACCAATACTTGCAGCGCTGCTATTGCGGTGAATGGCACTTGCACTGTTTCCATTTTGTTTAAACCTACGGCAACAGGGGCAAGAGCGGCCACGCTCAGCCTTGCAGATAACGCGGCAAGTAGTCCACAAACAGTGACATTGGCAGGGAATGGAATTGTCGGCCTTTCTATCTCGCCTGGCGTGACCGTTCTGACACCTACGGGTTCACAACAATTTACCGCGTCCGCTTCCGGCGTTACTTGGTCGGTAGACGGGGTAGTGGGCGGAAATTCCGCCTCCGGCCTTATCACGACAGGTGGCCTCTACACGCCACCGGCGGCTGCCGGAACGCATACAATCACTGCTACATCAGCAGATGGTTCGCTGACCGGGCGCGCCACCGTTTACGTCAGCACTTATGCGGGAACGTTCACATATCACAACGACAACTTCCGCACTGGCCAGAACCTGAACGAGACAGTCTTGACGCCCTTAAACGTCAGCCAAACGCAATTCGGAAAGCTAGCCAGTTATGCTCTGGATGGGATCGCGTTTGCCTCGCCACTCTACGTGGCGAATGTAAATGTTCCGGGCAAGGGTTTCCACAATATGATCTTTGTGGCGACGGAGCACGACAGCGTTTATGCGTTCGATGCCGATGGACTCAGCAGTTCTCCCATATGGAAAGTAAGCTTCCTCAATCCTGCGTCCGGCGTGACTACCGTACCAGCGGCTGACACGGGAGAAACAGGCGACATCCCAACTGAGATCGGGATTACAGGTACTCCGGTGATCGACTCATCCACGTCCACGCTTTATGTAGTGGCTAAAACGAAGGAAGTTTCAGGAGGCACGACCAATTACGTTCAGAGACTGCACGCGCTCGATATCGCGACCGGAGCCGAAAAATTTGGTAGCCCCGTCGTTCTTCAAGCGAGCGTTCCCGGCTCCGGCGACGGAGCGCAGGGTTCTGTCGTACCATTTGTGTCACTTCGGGAGAATCAAAGACCAGGTCTGCTTTTGAGCAACGGGGTCGTATATATCGCGTTTGCGTCTCACGGGGACCAGCGTCCCTGGCATGGCTGGGTGCTCGGCTATAACGCGACGTCCCTGCAGCAGGTGATGGCATATAACGTAACGCCCAATGATTACGGCGGAGGCATCTGGCAGGGCGGGTGCGCTCTGGCTGCCGATGATGCCGGAAACATTTATTTCGTTACTGGTAATGGCGCATTTGACGTGAACACCGGTGGTAGCGACTACGGGGACAGCTTTGTGAAGCTCCAGCCGAATGGTACAGTGGCGGACTACTTCACGCCCCATGATCAGGCCAGCATGGACGCCGGTAACCTGGACCTCGGCTCCGGTGGATCGGCGCTGCTTCTCGATCAAAGCGGTCCGTACGCTCACTTGATCGTAAGCGCGGGGAAGGGAGGTACTGTATATGTCGTCAACCGCGACAACATGGGGCATTACAATGCGGGCAATGACGATCAAATCGTTCAGGTCCTGCCCAATATATTCCAGGGTGGAACGCCGGAACCAGGCAACTTCAGCTCGCCGGTCTATTTCAACGGATATATCTATTTCAGCGCGATCAACACTCCCTTGGAAGCGTTCCAGATGACGAACGGACTTCTATCAACATCCCCCGTTTCGCAAACGCCGGAAACGTATAGTTACCCTGGCGGCACAATGGCTCTTTCGGCAAATCAGACCTCGAATGGCATCTTATGGACGGTACAGAGAACAGGAAGTTCCTCGCCTGGCGTGCTTCGAGCTTACGACGCGACAAATCTTGCAATAGAGCTTTATAACAGTGGACAGGCGGGCACCCGCGACACGCTCGACGTCGCTGCAAAGTACAGCATCCCGCTTGTGGCAAATGGCAAGGTTTTTGTGGGATCAATGAGTAAGCTCACCATCTATGGATTGTTGCCTTAACGTATGAGCTGAGGCAATAGTATTTCGATCTGAACACTCTGCAATGGTTCATTTGAACTCATCGTGTCTTGGGACACAGATGTACTCGCTTATTGGCGAACTCTATCCGATCTGCCGGAGCATAACTGGAGACGGAACACGCCAGACGCTGGCGCTGCTTGGCCAGGAAATTCCGCTGCAGGTCTTCGAGATTCCCTCGGGAACGCAGGTCCTGGACTGGACTGTGCCCAAAGAATGGAACATACGGGATGCCTACATCAAAGACCTTTCCGGCGCTCGCATCGTAGATTTTCAAAAATGTAACTTGCACGTGCTGAACTACAGTACGCCAGTGAATGCGGTAATGCCGCTCGCCGACTTAGAACAACATCTATATACATTGCCTGACCACCCGGCTTGGATTCCCTACCGTACGTCCTATTACTCCGAGAAATGGGGCTTCTGCCTTTCAGAAGAGCAACGCCAGTCTCTTCAGGATGAGCGATACGAGGTCTGCATAGATTCCACCCTTGCGGATGGAAGCTTGACGTACGCCGAGTGCTTTCTGCCGGGATCTATTGAGGATGAGGTATTGATTTCCTGCCATATCTGCCATCCTTCGCTTTGTAACGACAATCTCTCGGGTATCGCGGTTGCAACATTCCTGGCCAAGCACTTGGCGACACTCAATCGGCGTTATTCTTACCGGTTCTTGTTTGTACCTGGAACGATTGGGGCGATTACCTGGCTAGCTCGAAACAAAGAGCATGCCCCTAAGGTGAAGCATGGGCTGGTCCTGACTACAATCGGCGATTGCTCAGGCTTTACATACAAGCGCAGCCGGCAGGGCAACGCGGATATTGATCGTGTTGTCGAATATCTTCTTCGGGAGAGAAGCGAAGCGCATTCTATTGAAGATTTCACACCGTATGGATACGACGAGCGCCAGTATTGTTCTCCTGGATTCAACTTGCCGGTCGGTGTGTTGACACGCTCCTTCTATGGTCGTGTGCCCGAATATCACACGTCGGCCGACAACCTGGATTTTGTGAAACCGCAACAACTTGGCGCTTCTCTAGACTTGTGCCGGCAAATCACATCAACGATTGAACACAATCGTACCTATACAAATCAGTCGCCCTACGGCGAGCCGCAACTGGGCAAACGCGGACTGTATCGATCTACCGGAGGTAGAGATCCTGAACTCGAGAATATTGCCCGCCTTTGGGTCTTAAATTTCTCGGATGGCCGGTATAGCCTTTTGGACATCGCAGAACGGTCGCACCTTCCATTCACGCTCATTTGCGATGCCGCCGAAGCGCTGCTAGGCGCCGGCTTGCTTCGCGAGTCGAACTGTCACTAAGCCCAGAGATTATCGAACTTTCACGGCTGATACAACCGCAGGGCAGAGCGTGAAAAGAATCGGAATAAAGCGCAAAAATTTCGGATTGTCGCATGTTTCCGGATTCGTAGCGGTAATACCAGCACCCGAAACCCAACGCCTACCGGTGCCGTGGTGTTTTGGCGGTTCGTGTGCAGAAGTGAGCTTCATATTTCGCAAAAAACAGAGCTGACATCCTTGAAGCGCCCCACTCTCGCTTAAACCGGCCGTAACCAGCATAGACCGTTAGGCAAAGGAAGCACGCAACTGGAGGTCTAGTCGAAAGGAGTGTTCTTTGAAAGTCGTACTGTTTTGCGGTGGTGCCGGCATGCGGCTACGAGGGCACGCTGACGATGTTCCCAAGCCGATGGTGAACATTGGGTCCCGTCCCATACTTTGGCACTTAATGAAATACTACGCCCACTACGGTCACAAAGAATTCATTCTGTGTCTCGGCTACAAGGGAAACACAATCAAGGATTACTTTCTGCATTACGACGAGGCAGCCTCGAATGACTTTGTGTGGTCGGAAGGTGGTAAAAACATTCACTTTCTGAGCCGCGATATCGACGATTGGAAAATAACCTTTGTCGAAACGGGAGCGAACGCGACCATCGGAGAGCGTCTGAAGGCTGTTGAACCCTACTTACGGGGCGAAGACGCCTTCCTCGCAAATTACAGCGATGGGTTAAGCGATGTGCATTTACCGGCGGTGATCGATGCCTTCGAGCGAAGTGGGGCCGTAGCTTCTCTGTTACTTGTTCAACCAACAGCTACTTTCGACATTGTTCAAGTAACGGATAGCGGCGTCGTGAGCGATATTTGTGAGTTGAATCGATCGGAGATCTGGATCAATGGCGGCTTTTTCGT
>Ga0134125_10007233_pt1 | contig 12534 bp, 12 predicted proteins | sample KB31751_FD_96464 | JGI IMG/M metagenome (GOLD analysis project Ga0134125, IMG submission 96464) | Terrestrial soil microbial communities with excess Nitrogen fertilizer from Kellogg Biological Station, Michigan, USA - KB3-175-1 | ecosystem: Environmental > Terrestrial > Soil > Unclassified ... | reverse complement strand
GGATCTCTTCACCTCGATCGTCGACCAATTCCCGAAAATCGCGCGCGTCGTGCTTCACGGCGTCGGCGAGCCGATGATGGTGCGCGACCTGCCACGCATGATCCGTTACCTGAAGGCACGCGGCACCTATGTGCTGTTCAACACCAACGGCACCTTGCTGACGCGCCGCAAGGGCAAGGAGCTCATCAATTCGGGATTGGACGAGTTGCGCGTCTCGCTCGACGCCGCCGAGCGCGATAGCTTCGCGCTGGTGCGCGGCCGCGACATGTTCGACCGGATCGTGAATAACGTGCGCAGCTTCAGGGCGCTGCAGCGCGACGAGGGCTGCGACACGCCGCGGGTTTCGCTCTGGCTCACCGGCCTCAAGGAGACCATCGCCGAGCTGCCTGCCTTCGTCAGGCTGGCGCACGAGATCGGGGTTCCTGAAATCTATCTGCAGCGCCTGGTCTATTTTTCCGAGGGTCAGGGCCTCGCCTCCGAGCGATCGGCGCTTTTCGAGCAGCTCGACGGACCCGAGGCCAAGCTAATCCGCAACGCCGAGGAGTTGGCACAATCGCTCGGTGTCGCATTCAATGCGTCGGGCGCGACCGAGCCGGGAACCAGCCTCACCCAGCAGCAGGACCGCCAGCCCTGGTCGCCCTGCCGCCGCCCCTGGACGCTGATGTACTTCACCGCCCATGGCAAGGCGCTGCCCTGCTGCATCGCCCCCTTCTCGATGCGCGGCTATGGCGCGTTCACGCTCGGCGACGCGACCCAACAGAGCCTGCGCGAAATCTGGAACGGAGCGCGTTATCAGGAATTCCGCCGCGCGCTGCTGAGCGACGCTCCGCCCGAGGCTTGCGCGCGCTGCGGTCTCCGCTGGAGCCTCTGATGGCAGCGCGCGCGCCGGCGCCTGCCGCCGCCGAGCCCCGGCGTCCGCGCGTCGCTCTGGTCATTCCGACGCTGAACGAGGAAGAGCCGATCGGCGAGGTGATCCGCGCCGTGCCGCGCGATCTCGTCGACGACATCATCGTCGCCGACAGCGGCAGCGGGGATCGCACGGTCGAGCGCGCCCGTGCCGCCGGCGCGCGCGTCATCGTCGAGCGGCGGCGCGGCTACGGCCGCGCCTGCGCCGCCGGCGCCAAGGCGGCGGGCGACTCGGACATCATCGTCTTTCTCGATGGCGACGGCAGCGACCGGCCCGAACTCGTGCCGAAACTGCTCGCTCCAATTCTTGCGGGCACCCATGATTTTGTGATCGGCTCGCGAACCCGGGGCGAACGTGAGCCCGGCAGCATGAATGCGCTGCAGATCGCGGCGGGATACGCGGCGGGTACGCTGACCCGGTTTCTTTACGGCGTTGCTTATTCCGACATGTGCGCCTTTCGCGCGGTCCGGAGCACTTCGCTCGACCGGCTCGGCATGCGCGAAATGACCTATGGCTGGAATCTCGAAATGCAGATGCGCGCCGCCCGTGCGGGCCTGCGGATCCTTGAGATACCCGTCGCTTATCGTCGGAGGCTCGGCGGCGCATCCAAGGTCTCGGGGAGCGTTGCGGGCACGATCAAGGCGGCGTTGCGCCTCGGCCTCACTTTCGCGCGGGTCGCCTTGGAGCGGCAGCCGCGTCTGGCGCCGCAGGCGCGCGACGCGCGAGTCACGGAGGAGTAGGTCCATGAAACCAAACCCCCTGTCGGACGTCGTACAATTCCTGATTCAGCCGGCCTGGACCACGGGTATCTTCTGGCTGTTGCTGCTGGGCAGCATCGCCATCGCCGTCTATGCCTTCGCGACGATCGAAAGCCAGCGGTCGTCCCGCCATGTCTGCGACTGGATCCTGCGTCTGCTCATCGGTTCCATGTGGTGGCAGCAGACGCTCTGGAAGCTGCCGCCCTTCTACACCGACCATCCCGACCAGCCGACGACAACCGGCCTCTATTACTGGATGACGGCGCTGGTGAAAGGGGCGTCCATCCCGCTGCAGTCGGATTTCGTCAAGACCGTCGTCCTGCCGCACTTCTACCTGTTCGCGCCGATCGTCTACAGCCTCGAAGTGCTGACCGCCGTGTCGCTGATCCTCGGCATCTTCGTCCGTTTCTGGGGCGTCATCGGTGCGCTGCAGATCCTCAATTTGTGGCTTGGGCTCTACAATGCCGAGGGCGAGTGGCCGTGGACCTATTTCTTCCTCCTCGTGCTGCAGGTGATCTTCGCGTTCCATCAATACGGCAGGAGCCTCGGCCTCGACGCGATCATCGTGGACCGCTACGGGCACACGAGCCGGCGCGGTGCCGTCTCGGACGTCGTGCTGGGCGCGCTGACCTAGCGTCGCGCTGCGAAGCCGGCGTTGACGGAGGTCCACGGGCCAAAACCAAATTGATCGGCCGCACGGGACCGCGTAGCATGACCGGCCAAGCACAGAATTCGCACATTTCGCCGGGGCAGTAAGGGCTCGCGTCCTTATTCCTCCGCCGTGACCGCTCATAAGCCCGAGGTCGTCATGAATCATGAAAGCATGATTGCGGCCGCGAAGCACCTGGCCGATCGCGTGCTGGCGCCGGCGGCACGGCAAAACGACAGGGATGGCCGGTTCTCATCCGAAGCGATCGAGGCGCTGAGCGCGGCCGGACTCCTTGGATTGACGCTCCCGGCCGAGCTTGGTGGAGCGGGGCTTGGACCACGCAGCTTTGCGGCGGTGGTCGCGGTGCTCGCCGAAGCGGATGCATCGGTCGCCATGGTCTATCTCATGCATGCGAGCGCCGCCGCGACGATGGTCGCGGCGCGTCCGGGGGCCGCAGTTGCGCCGATCCTGAAGGAGATTGCCGCCGGTCGGCATCTTTCAACCCTGGCGTTCAGCGAGGCCGGATCGCGCAGCCATTTCTGGGCGCCGGTTTCGCGCGCCCGCCGCAACGCCGCCGGCGTCCACATCACGGCCAGGAAATCCTTTGTGACGAGCGCCGGCCATGCCGAGAGCTATGTCGTCTCATCGCTGGCGCCCGAAGCAACCGGCCCGACCGGGTCGACGCTTTATCTCGTCGCGAAGGGCGCGCCGGGGCTCTCCGTCGCCTCCTCCTGGGATGGGCTTGGGCTCCGGGCCAACGCGTCGGCGCCGATGATGCTTGAGGATTGCGCGGTTCCGCCGGAGCATCAGCTGACGGAAGATGGCGGCGGCTTCGAGACCATGCTGCAGGTGGTGTTGCCGCTCTTCAATCTTGGGACGGCAGCCGTCGCCTTGGGGCTCTGCCGTGCGGCCGTCGCGGCGACGGCGGCGCATCTCAAGACGGCCCGCTTCGAGCATCTCGGCCAGAGCCTCGGCGAAGGCCTGCCGACGCTCCGCGCGCAGCTGGCCGCCATGCAGATCGACACCGACGGCCTCGCGGCGCGCATCGACGATATCGTCGATCATCTCGAACGCCCGCGGGAGACGACGATGCTGCGGGTGCTGGAGTGCAAGGCCGCGGCCGGCGATCTGGCGATCAGCGTCACCTCGACGGCGATGCGGGTTTGCGGCGGCGCGGCCTTCTCGAAGCAGACCAATATCGAGCGCCTTTTCCGCGACGCGCATGCCGGCGCGGTCATGGCGCCCACCGGCGACGTGCTCCGCGAGTTCATCGGCAAGGTGGTTCTCGGAATCCCGCTCTTCTAAGCGAGAAGGCAGCCATGAATCGAACGATCTGGCTAGGCGCGGTCGCCTATGATCCGAAGGTGGTGACGATCTGGGAAGGGATGCGGGGCTACTTTCACCAGGAGGCACATCTCGCGGTCGAGGTCGTGCTGTTCCAGAGTTATGAAGCGCAGGTGAGCGCCCTGCTCGCCGGATCCGGCGATCCCGCACCGCGCATCGACATCGGATGGAACACGAACCTCGCCTATTTGCTGGCGGATGCCTGGAGCGAGCATCGCTGTCGCGGGATTGCAATGCGCGATACCGATCTCGGCTGGACGACCAAGATCGTTGCGCCCAGCACCGGTCCCGTCACGGCGCTGCGCGGTCTACGGCATCGCACGCTCGCGCTCGGCAGCCGCGACAGCGGGCATGCAGCCATTCTCCCGGTTTACTTTCTCGAGGGCGAAGGCTTGGTCGAGGGGCGCGACTACCGCACGCTGCGTTTCGATAGCGATGTCGGCAAGCATGGCGATACCGGCACGAGCGAGGCCGAGGTGGTTCGCGCGATCCTCGATGGACGCGCCGAGGCAGGGGCGATCGGCAGCCCGTTCTGGAGCAGGCTTCGCGACGAGCGCCTGGTGCCCGAAGGTGCTCTGGCCGAGATCTGGACGTCGCCGCCCTATAATCACTGCATGTTCACCGCGCGGCCCGATCTCGACCCGGCGCTGGCGCAGCGCTTTGCCGAGGCTCTCTCGGCGATGAGCTACGACAACCCGCGCCACCGCGCCGTGCTCGAGGCGGAGGGGCTCCGGCGCTGGGTTGGCCCCGACCTCGGCGGCTATGAAGCCTTGCGCGAGGCTTCGGCTCGCCAGGGGTTCTTCAGGCGCCCCGGTGGCTAACCGGTCGGCGGCCGGCCCCCACCCCTCACGCACAATTGAAGATGGACGCCAGCCGCCGCCGATGCGCGGTTTCCTCATCGAAGGCCTGGCGGACCGCCGCAAAGGCATCGGCGAGCGGAAAAATTTCCGGCGTCAGAAAGAAATCCGCGTCCTCGGCCCCTACCGGATGCCAATAGATGCCCTCGGCCGTGATGGTGATCTCAGGCACCAGGTCGGCGCGGGTCAGCGCTACGCCCTGCTCGGCGAAGCCGCGTAGCGCGACACGGCGGATCACCCGATCGCTCTTGCCGACCTGCCGGGCGTCGAGGAAGCGATGGAACTCGTCGGCTTCTGCATCGCTTGACACGGTCGCCGCCAGGCGCACGCGAAATCCCTCCGCCCGGGCCTGCTCGATGCCCTGCCATGCTCGCGCCCAGGTGCCGGCGCCGCGATGGCGGTCATGGCGTTCGGGTGTCGGGCTGTCGAGGCTGATCTGAAGCGTCACACGGTCGCGCGGCAACAAGCGAAGGGTTTCGAGCCGGCGCCGCACGAGCAGCGTGCCGTTGGTGAGGAGGGTCGTCGGGGCCGCGGCGGCGCATGCGGTCAGGATCTCGCCGAGATCGGCAAGTAGAAAAGGCTCGCCGCCGGTGACGAAGATCTCGCCAACGCCGAGCGCCGCGGCCTCGGCCGCAATCCGCCGCACACGCCCGAGGCCGAGCGTGCGACGCGGCGCGGTGGGCGAGGACCGCACGCAGCAATAGTCGCACCGCAAATTGCAGTCGAAATTGGTGTAGAGCCAGAGCCGCGACCCGATCGGCCGGTCCGCGTCTGCCGCGGCGGGAGCCGCGCCGCAGCGGAAAACCCAACGACACTGCGGCCCGACGACCGAGCTATCAACCAGGTTATTGTCGGTGAAGCGGCACCAGGCATCGAGATCGACGCCAAGGCTTGCATCGCTGCCGATGACGGCAATGAGATCACCGGGGCGAGCCCGGCGCAGGGCGGCAATCAGCTCCTGCAGCAGACCGGACCCAAAGGTCTTTGTGCCGGCATCGATCTCCAGATCCGCCCGCATTGCCATGCGTCAGACTATACCTCTCTCTAAAGCGGTTCGGCCGACCACGCTAATCGTAGTGCGGGATCGGTCCGTTGTGGGGCGTCATGTCATCCGAGAGGTCCAGAAACACCTCGTCGACATAGCACCATCCCCAACCTTCCGGAGGGTCGTAGCCTTCGATGATGGGATGGGCAGTCGCGAGGAAATGACGGGTCGCATGCCGGTTGGGTGAATCGTCGCAACAACCGACATGGCCGCACGTTCGGCACAGGCGAAGATGCACCCAGGTGCTACCCGTCTTGAGGCATTCCTCGCATCCGAGCGCGCTCGGCGTGACGCTTCGCACACCGGCAGCGTGGCGGCATTCCTCACCCATGGGTCCCATCCTTTCATCAAGCGACGGACTGGTGCGAACCGGCCAGATAGGCCTTCCTTTATGGCGCTCGTCAGAACGCCGAGTTGGGCTGCTGCAAAAACTCTTGCTCCGCCGGAGTGCTGGGTCGACCGAGGATACCATTTCGGTGCGGAAAGCGCCCGAAGCGGGATATGATCTCGTGATGACGGCACGCGGCCTCGGCAAAGACCGCTTTGTCAGGGTGTTCCGGCAGAGCTGCGTAGAGGCGCACACTTGTCTCCTGATCGGCGAGACGCTCGCTATGCTGAAACGGCAGGTAAAAGAAGCAGCGCCGAACCGGCGCCACCGCACGATCAAAGCCCTGGGCAACAGCCTCACGAGCGATCTCCAGCGCCGCCGCGTCGGTGGCGTAAGCCTGCGGTGAATTGCGGAATAGATTGCGTGGAATCTGGTCCAGCAGGAGGATCAGAGCCAGGCAGGTCTGTGCCGCGGCGCGCCACGGCTCGTAAATGCCTGTCGCCGCACGTATGTAGTCGGCGCGAAAGAGCTCCGCGAGCGCGGCGTCGAATTCCGCCGTCGCTTCGAACCAGATGTCGCGAAGGCGATCGTGCTCGGCGTCTCTCTCTGGCGCGAACCAAAAATCCAGCAGCGCCTCGGCGCGGTGGCTCAGATCCGGCTGCGCCTCTGGCATGATCGACCCCTGTGCGCGCGTCGCTTCGCGAGCCGAGCGCCGCCGAATCGGGCCGGTGCCCGGGTCCGGCTCCAACAGCAGCGAGGGATACCTGTTCACCCTCGGGCGGACGTCTCGGCGATAACGGACTCGGTCATCCAGGTTTGGCGCGGCGTCTACTCCAGTGCTTCCTCGCGCTCGGTCCACCCCGACTCGTCCACATGGTCGCCTACGTCCGGTTCGAGCGCTCCGATCTTGCCCAGATCCGCGACCGGCGTGCCGTCCGCGGCCATGGTCACGGCATCCGCATAGCGCATGCCGAAGCGTACATCCTCCGGCGCGTAGCTGTGGATGTCATGCACCGAGGCCGCGAGCGTCGGGTCGCGCGCTTCGATTGTCACGAAGAGTTGGGCGCCGGCGGCCATCGTTTGCGCCGAATCGTAGCCGTGCAAGGGGCTTCGCTCGTCCAACACATGCATGAGCGTCCAGGTCAGAGGAAAGGCGGGAATGTGCGCCCGCTCGAGCCGCAATTCCTGCGCACGACGAAAACGTTGGCCTCTTGCGGAGGTCGCGGTAAGGAGCACGTTCAGCTTTCCTGCCGCATCCAAAAGCACGCCGACGCGTCCATTCCCGACCCGCACCATCAGTGTCGGCTTTCCGTTATGCATCGCCACAACCGGGTTGGCAGCGAAGATCAACTTGGCTCGTGGACGTGAAAAGCGGACAAAGGTGAGGCCCGTCACGATGGCGGTGACGCCGAGTCCGCAGATGATTTCTATTGCGGCGATCGCATGGCCGTACAGCGTCTTGGGATACATCCCGCCATAGCCGACCGTCGCCAAGGTCTCGATGCTGAAGAAGAAGGCGTCGCCGAAATTGTACGGCCGGGCGTTGGCTACGGAACCCGGGATCAGCCAGAAGAAGGTCGCGAAGACGACATTCACGAGCACGTAGAACGCAAGCAAGGTTGCGAGGAATTGCGGCCAGGTCAGCGTCACGGCAAGGTGGTAGGGATCGCGCAAATCGAAGCGCGAAATGCCTTTCTTCTTGAGCTCGTAGGAGCCGATACGAACCCGCGTCGTGCGAGGATCGCGCTCTCTTCCCGAACCGGATTTCCGCGCCTTTTGCATGCGATCCGCCCGATTGCTTTCGGCGCTGGGACAGCAACGTGCTGCGTGGCGCCCGTTCCTGCGATCCCCCACGAGGTCGCCGTCGAACGTCGTGAGCGGCCGCTCAGCCGAGAATTCCCCGCGTCAAAACCGATCACTCACTCGGAAGCAAGGTGAGCGCCTTTCTCGATGTCCAGGTTGGCCGAACACCGGGTGCGCCTGGCGCGCTGCTCACCCTCGCCATGGCTTGCTTCTCGTAGGAGAATGTCGGTCCATGTCGCTCAGCCGGAGGAGCCGAGCTGTCGGATAATTTCATCGGCAATTCGGTCGACCGCAGGTCCGATGTCGACCGTGATCGGATCTTCCTCGGAGCCTGGTTCCTCGAGCGTATCGATCTGAGAGCGCAGCAGGGCGGGAGGCATGAAATGTCCGTGCCGTCCCGAGAGACGTTCCGCGATGATGGCATGGCCGCCCCGCAGATAGACCAACCGCACCTCCGGCCGGTCGCCGATGACGATCTCGCGATAGCTCCGCTTCAGCGCAGAGCAGGTGATGATGCCCGGCTGATGCTTGCTGCGTTGCCCGTCGATCCACCCGGCCACGGCTTCGAGCCAGGGCTGGCGGTCGGCGTCAGTCAGCGCGATGCCGGCATGCATCTTCGCAACATTGGTCTCGGGATGGAGCCAGTCTCCTTCCTCGAAGGGCCATCCTAGGCGGCCGGCAAGCGCCTCCGCCACAGCGCTCTTGCCCGCACCGGACACCCCCATGACCACCAGGATCGGTGGGCCGTCGTGATGCGCATGCGGGCTCTCCAGCCGATGGACACCGCTGGCATCGGCGAGGAAAACCGAGCTGGCCCGGCTGATGAAGAGGCCGCTTTCGACGACGCCGACCACGGCCAGGATGCGCTCGTCGAGCCTCGCCGGGTCGGCGATCTCGCCAAAATTGCAGTCGACAATGCGATTGCCGCTGTCGGTGATGAAGGGATCACCCTCCGGCGAGACGCGAAGGCGCGTATCGGCGCCAAGCACCTCGAGTGCCGTCTGCGTCGCCTCGAGCCCGAAGGCCACGGCCTCTACCGGGACCGGAACATGCGCGCCCAGGCGGTCCACCAGCTTGGTTTCATCGGCGATGATCGCGAGCCGACGGCTGTTTGAGGCCACGATCTTCTCATGCAACAAAGCGCCGCCGAGGCCTTTGATCAGATTGAGCGTGCCGCGCTCCACCTCGTCCGCACCGTCGATCGTGAGATCGATCTGTTGATGCGCCGATAAGGAGGTGAGGGGGATCCCGAGCGCTGCGGCGCGCGCCGCCGTTGCCTTGGAGGTCGGAATTCCGACGAAGCGCAGCCCCTGTTCGTGGCGTCGTGCCAAGGCCTCGACGGCAAAGTCCGCCGTCGACCCCGTGCCGAGCCCGACAATCATCCCGTCCTGGACGAGCTCGACCGCGGCTTCGGCCGCCGCCCGCTTGAGGGTATCCCGGCTCGACGAGGCGGGCTCAGTCACGATCGGGCTGCGGCAGCAACGGCGGCCCGGCGTATGCCGGCGATCGCCGAGGTGTAGTCTTTCGCGCCGAAGATCGCGGAGCCGGCGACGATGGCCGTGGCCCCGGCCGCCGCAGCCTGCGCCGCCGTCGCCGCGTTCTCGCCGCCATCCACCTCGATGACCGGATTGAGATCGCGTTCGGTGCAGAGCGCGCGAATGCGCCGGATCTTTGGCAGCATCTCCGGCAGGAAGGTCTGACCGCCGAAGCCGGGATTGACGGTCATCACCAGGATCACATCACAGAGATGAAGGACGTATTCGAGGAACTCCGGCGGAGTCGCCGGATCCAATACGACGCCTGCTTTCTTGCCAAGGCTGCGGATCTGGGTGAGCACCCGGTGCAAATGAACGGTGGACCCAGCTTCTGCCTGAACTAGGAGGTGGTCTGCGCCGGCGTCGGCGAAGGCGGCGAGGTATCGCTCAGGCTCGACGATCATCAGGTGGACGTTGAGCGGCTTTGCGGTGCAACGACGGATAGCCGCGAGGACAACGGGTCCTATGGTGATGTTCGGCACGAAGTGCCCGTCCATCACATCGACATGGATCCAGTCGGCTCCGGCTGAATCGACCGCGCGAATCTCCTCTCCGAGACGCGTGAAGTCCGCCGACAGAAGGGAGGGTGCGATGATGATGGGCGGCACCTTAGGACTCCGCCGCCGCGGCGCGATCGACGAACCAGATGAGCTCGCCGAGGGGATGAACCCGCGCCGCCGGCAAGCGGCCGTCATCGGTGCGAATCCGGCGAAAGGCGGCAGCCTTGCCTTCCCCAGCCACCAGAAAGGCGACGTGCCGGCTGCTCTCGAGAACGGGGTAGGTCAAGGTGATGCGAACCTCCGGGCGTCCATGCGCGACAGCCGCGACCCACCGCCTGCGCTCATCGAGGAGCTTGTCCCCCGGCAGCAGCGAGGCGGTGTGCCCGTCATCGCCGAGCCCCAGCAGGGTTATATCGAAGAACGGCCGCGCGGGATCGAGATCGGGCGATCCATAGTCGGCTTTGAGGGTGCGTTCATAGCGCCGGGCGGCATCTTCGGGATCGCCATCGGTCGGGATGGGATGGATGTTCTCCGGCGGCACCGGCACCTTCGCGAGCATAGCCTCACGCACCATGCGGTAGTTGCTTTCCGGGTGATCGTAAGGAACGAAGCGCTCGTCGCCCCAAAACCAAAAAACCCGCTGCCAGGGGAAACGGCTTTTGAACCGATCGGAAGCGAGAAGGGCATAAAGCGCCTTCGGCGTCGAACCGCCGGACAGCGCGACGCGGAAGCGCCCATCCGTTGCCATGGCCGTCGCCGTCATCCATTCGGCGACGCGCGCCGCCAGCGTCGGCGGGTCCGCAACAACCTCGATATGGGCGACGGTCGCGGGCATCGCACCTCCTATCCGACGGATTCCAGAATGAAGCGCTCCATCGCCTTGGCAAATCCCTCGTCGTTGTAGGAATCCGTCGTCAGATCGGCCTTGGACTTCACCTCGTCCGACGCGTTGCCCATGGCAATGCTGAGCCCCGACCGCTTGAACATCAGCAGGTCGTTCGGCGAGTCGCCGATGGTCGCGATCTCCTTCGCCGGCACGGAAAGATGAGCCGAAAGGTAGTCGACGACGGCGCCTTTATTTGCATCCTGGTGCGTGACATCGAGGTAATAGGGTTGCGACCGGTTCGCCGTCGCGCGATCTCCAAAGGCCGCCTGCGCTTCGGCCTCGCAGCGCCCTACGAGTTCGTGATCGTCGCTGATACCGACGATCTTTGCGACGCTGTCGAGCCGGTCGTCGAATGTCGCCACCACCGTCGGTTCGAACTTCACCGTCCACGCCTCCCGCGCCACATGGGGCGCGTCCTTGTTCGTGATCAGCCACTCATTGCCGCAGTAGATCCAGGCGTCCATGCCGTGCGCGCGAATGAGATCGAGCGCTTGGCGGGCCAGCGACGGCGCGAGGGTCTTCTGTTCGAGAATCGAAAGGTCTCGTTTGACGAAGAGGCCGCCATTGAAGCCTGCCACCGGCGTCTTGAGATCGAGCTCATCAAACAGCATCGCCATGCCGCGCGGCGGCCGACCGCTGGTGATCGCAAAGCGTATGTCGGCACGATGCAATGCCTTGACCGCTGCCTGCGCACGTTGCGTCAGAATCTTGTCTTCCGTGACGAGCGTGCCGTCGACGTCGGCGATCACCAGCGAGATCTTGCGCTTCTCGCTCATTGCGCCCTCGTGCCCGTTCAATCGAGCGGGCGCCACGCGCGCCCGTCTCGTGCCAGAAGCTCGTCCGCCGCTGCGGGGCCGCTGCTGCCGGCGGCGTATTGCGCGATATCCTTGGATCGACTGTTCGACCAGGCATCGAGAATCGGCTGCACCGCGCGCCAGCCCGCCTCGATGTTGTCGGCGCGCTGGAACAGCGTCGCATCGCCGATCATGCAGTCATAGAGCAGCGTCTCGTATCCGGTGTTGGGTGCCATGCTGAAATAAGTTTTGTAAGAGAAATCCATGCATACGCTGTCCAGCACAACGGCGGGCCCTGGCCGCTTGGCGGCGAATTCGAGGCCGATACCCTCGTCGGGCTGGATGCGCAGGATCATCCAGTTCGGGTGCATGTGCTCTACATCCGTCCCACGGAACAGGGAGTAGGGCGCCTGGTGGAAACGAATGGCGATTTCGGTGCGCCGTCGCCTCATGCTCTTGCCGGTGCGCAGGTAGAACGGCACGCCGGCCCAACGCCAGTTGTCGATGTTCAGCTTGCAGGCGATAAAGGTTTCGGTGGTCGAATCCGGCGCCACGTCGGGCTCACGACGATAGGCATTTGTCGATTTGCCCTTCACGTTCCCCGCCGCGTATTGGCCGCGCACAGCGCTCGCCAGCGCGTCTGCCTCAGAGAGCGGACGTATGGCGCTGATCACTTCGGCCTTCTTCGTTCGGACCGCGTCGGCGTCGAAAGAGATCGGCGGTTCCATCGCGGTCATCGCCAGCAGCTGGAAGAGATGGTTCGGCACCATGTCGCGCAGCGCACCGGTGCTTTCATAGAATTTGCCGCGTCGCTCGACGCCTACGGTCTCGGCGGCCGTGATCTGAACGTGATCGATGTGCCCGCGATTCCAGATCGGCTCGAACAGGCCATTGGCAAAGCGCAGCGCCATCATGTTCTGGACGGTTTCCTTGCCCAGGAAATGGTCGATCCGATAAATCTGGTTCTCCGGAAGTACCTTCAAAATCTGGGCATTGAGCGCCCGGGCGGAGGGCAAGTCGTGACCGAACGGCTTTTCGATCACAATGCGGCGCCAGCCCCCGTCCTTCTCCTCGAGCAAGCCCGCCGCGCCCAGGCCGGCAACCACAGTACCGAACAGGCGATCGGGG
>Ga0134125_10007231_pt1 | contig 12534 bp, 10 predicted proteins | sample KB31751_FD_96464 | JGI IMG/M metagenome (GOLD analysis project Ga0134125, IMG submission 96464) | Terrestrial soil microbial communities with excess Nitrogen fertilizer from Kellogg Biological Station, Michigan, USA - KB3-175-1 | ecosystem: Environmental > Terrestrial > Soil > Unclassified ... | reverse complement strand
CCGACGCGCTTCATCAGCGGGATCGTGAAGGTGCCGGTGGTGACGGTGTTGGCGATCGAGGAGCCGGAGATCATGCCGGTCATGCCGGAGGCGACGACGCCGGCCTTGGCCGGTCCGCCGCGGAAGGTGCCGAGCATGGCGAAGGCGATCTGGATGAAATAATTGCCGGCGCCGGCCTTCTCCAGCAGGCTGCCGAACAGCACGAAGAAGAACACGACGTTGGTCGAGACGCCGAGCGCGACGCCGAAGATGCCCTCCGACGTCAGCCACATCTGCGAGGAGGCGCGCGACAGCGTCGCGCCCTTGTGGCCCATCAGGCCGGGCAGGTGGGGGCCGGCGAAGATGTAGGCGATCATGATCGCGGCGATGATCGCCAGCGCCGGGCCGACGGCGCGGCGCGCGGCTTCGATCAGCAGCACGACGCCGATCACCGACACGACGATGTCCGCGGTGGTCGGCAGGCCGGGCCGGAGTGAGATGTCCTTGTAGAAGACGAGAAGATAGAGCGTCGAGACGATGGCGAGCGCTGCCAGCACCCAGTCATAGAGCGGCACCGCGTCGCGGCGCGAGGTCTTGAACGCGGGGAAGGTCGTGAAGGCGAGCAGGAACGCGAAGCACAGGTGCACGATGCGCGCCTGGCTGTCGGTGATGACGCCGAAATTGAGAATGTAGGGCAGGGGCGAGGCGTACCAGAGCTGGAACAGCGCCCAGGCCAGCGCCACGAAGAAGATCACGTGTTTGGCCGAGCCGATCGGCTTGCGCGCGCCGGTATCGGCCTGCGCGACCATCTCCTCCAGCGCTTCGCGATTGGCCACTGGCTGATTGATGGTGTCGGTCATGGCGTCTCCCCCACGAGTACGCGTCGCGATTAAAAAGAAGGAGGGCGGCTGAGCCGCCCTCCGTCGGCCTTACATCCAGCCTTTTTCCTTGTAGTACTTCACGGCGCCCGGATGCAGCGGCGCCGACAGGCCGTTCTTGATCATCGCCTTCGGGTCGAGATGCGCGAAGGCCGGGTGCAGCTTCTTGAACTCGTCGAAGTTGTCGAAGGTCGCCTTGACGAGGTCGTACACCACGTTCTCCGGGACCTTGGACGAGGTGACCACGGTCGCGAGCACGCCGTAGGTCTCGGTCGGGTTCGGATTGTTGGCGTACATGCCGCCCGGGATCGTCGCCTTGGCGTAATAGGGATGCGCCTTGAGCAGCGAGTCCACGGCCGGTCCGGTGAGCGGGATGAGCTTGGCGCCGCAGGACGTCGTCGGGTCCTGGATCGCCGCCGACGGATGGCCGACGCCGTAGAAGAAGCCGTCGATCTTGTTATCGCAGAGCGCGGTGCCCTGCTCGTCGGCTTTCAGCTCGGCCGCCATCGAGAAGTCGGCCTTGGTCCAGTTCATCGTCTTGAGCAGTTCCTCCATCGAGGCGAGCGTGCCGGAGCCCGGATTGCCGACGTTGAAGCGCTTGCCCTTGAAGTCGGTGAACTTGGTGACGCCCGCTTCCTTGCGCGCCAGCACCGTGAACGGCTCCGGATGCACCGAGAACACGGCGCGCAGGTCCGGATCGGCCTTGCCCTTGAACTGGGCTTCGCCCTTCGCCGCGTTGTATTGCACGTCCGACTGCGCGAGGCCGAATTCGAGTTCGCCGGTCTTGATGGCGTTGACGTTGAACACCGAGCCGCCGGTCGACTCGACCGAGCAGCGGATGTTGGTCTGCGCCCGCGTCTTGTTCATGAGACGGCAGAGCGCGCCGCCGACGGCGTAGTAGACGCCGGTGACGCCGCCGGTGCCGATGGTGATGAACTTCTGCTGCGCGGCCGCCGGCGTCGCGCCGGTGGCGCCCAGCGCCAGAAGGCCGGCCAGAGCGAGGCCGGTCGTCTTCAGTCTGATCGTCATGTCTGTTCTCCTCCGTGTGTTATGTCTGGGGATTCGCATTAGAACCCCCTTGTTTCCGTCGTATTCCGCCGTTGCGCGCTCGATCAATCGATCATGCGCCCACCGCCGCATCGACGGCTTCCCCCAGTCGCTCGACGATCGTGTCGACCGCCGCGGCGTCGAGAATGAAAGGCGGCGCCAGCAGCACGTGATCGCCGCGCATGCTGTCAACCGTTCCGCCCATCGGATAGACCATCAGCCCGCGCGCCATCGCTTCCGTCTTGATGCGCGCGTGAATTTTCCGCGCCGGATCGAACGGCTCCTTGGTGCCGCGGTCGGCGACGATCTCGATGCCCTGGAACAGCCCGCGCCCGCGCACGTCGCCGACGAAGGGATGATTGCCGAAGCGTTCGTTGAGCCGCCGCGACAGCCGCGCGCCCTGCTCGCGCACATTGGCGAGCAGGTTGTCGCGGCGGATGACGCGCTGCACGGCGAGCGCCGCGGCGCAGGCGAGCGGATGGCCCGTGTAAGTGTGGCTGTGCTGGAACGAGCCGGAGCCGTCGGCCAAAGCCTTGAAGATCTTGTCCTGTAACAGCAATGCGCCGATCGGCGCGAAGCCGCCGCCGAGCCCCTTGGCGATCGCCATCAGGTCCGGGGAGACGCCGTCCTGTTCGCAGGCGTGCAGCGTGCCGGTGCGGCCCATGCCGCACATCACCTCGTCGAGGATGAGCAGGATGCCGTGGCGGTCGCAGATTTCGCGCACGCGCTTGAAATAGCCCGGCACCGCCGGCACCGCGCCCATGGTCGCGCCGACGACCGGCTCGGCGATGAAGGCGATGACGTTGCCGCCGCCGAGCGCGTTGATCTTGTCTTCCAGTTCGCGCGCCAGCCGCTCGCCATAGGCCTCCGGTGTCTCGCCGGCAAGCTTCTCGCGGTATTCGTAGACGGGTGAGACGTGGTGGGTCTCGATCAATAGCGGCGCGAATGCCTTGCGCTGCCAGGCGCGGCCGCCGACCGCAAGCGCGCCCGCGGTGATGCCGTGATAGCTCTGCCGCCGCGCGATCAGGTACTTGCGCTCGGGCTGGCCGATCTCGACGAAATATTGCCGCGCCAGTTTCAGCGCCGCCTCGATCGCCTCGGAGCCGCCGCTGACATAGAAGACGTGGCCGAGGCCGGCCGGCGCGTGCGCGACCAGATCGTCGGCGAGCTCCTCGGCGGCCTGCGTCGTGAAGAAGCTCGTGTGCGCGTATTCGAGATGGTCGAGCTGCGCGCGCATGGCGGCGAGCACGTCCGGATGCGAATGGCCGAGGCAGGAGACCGCGGCGCCGCCGGACGCGTCGATATAGTCCTTGCCGGTGGCATCGCGGATGACGATGCCCTTGCCCGACACCGCGGTCGGGTAATTGTGGCCGATGGTCCGGTGCAGCACGTGCGTCATAAACGGCTTCGTCCTTTAGCGGGCGGGAGAACATAGGTGCCGAATGCGGCAAGCTGGCGCTCGCTCGCTTCCAGCGCGGCCAGCGCCTCGGGGCCGCGCCGCGCCGCGACCAGGGCCGCGAGGCATTCGACCGCCGCGAAGGCCGGCGCCATGGTGTGGAAGAACGAGGGCGTCTCGGTGCGCACGAGCAGGGCGACGTCGGCGAGGCGCGCGAGAGGGGACATCTCGCTGTCGGTCACGGCGACGATGCGGGCGCCGCGGTGCTTGGCGAAGTCGGCGGCGTCGATCGTATGCCGCACGTAAGGTTTCACCGAGATCGCCAGCAGCACGTCGCTCTTGCCGATGTCGCGCATGACGTCGACGCCGACCGCGCCGGAGCCGTCGACCAGCACCGAATTGGCGCCGAACAGCGAGCGCACGTAATGGAAGATGTAGGCGATGGCATAGCTCGAGCGCAGGCCAAGGCAGAAGACATGGTCCGCCGCGGCGACGATGTCGGCGGCGGCGGTGAAGCGCGCGGTGGCGGCGTTCGTGGTGAGGTCCTGCAGGTGTTGCGCAAGCGCGCCGAAAATGTCCTGCACGAGGCCCGCGTCGCCCTCGCGGGAGCGCCGCACCAGCAATTCCTCGGCCCGGCCGCGATAGGTCTCGGGCCGGCGGCGCACCGCGTCGGCGTGCAGCTGCCGCACCTGGTCGTAGCCGGGCAGGCCGAAATGCTGCGCCAGCCGCGTCATCGTGGCCGGCGTGACGCCGGCGCGCCGCGCCTGCTCGCGCGTCGACAACAGCGCGACATCGGCCGGGTGATCGATCACCCAGCGCGCCGCCTCGCGCAGCTGCGGCGACAGCTCGTCGAAGCCGGAGCGCAGCCGGCCGTTGAAGGAGGGCAGGTTCATCCGCGGGCAGCCTAGCGCCATGAATCAAGTGTTTCAATCGGCGAGTATTGAACCATACATTGCAATCCCGGTGCCGCTATCCGTAACGACCCGGGCAGTTATTTCAAGTATAAAATATTCATGTTTGTAATACTCCGGCGGATTTGGCATGCTGGCCGGACCGGCGGCAGCGGAGTCGAAACGTCATGCGCGCGGCAGTACTCGGGGGCGGGCCGGGGGGCCTCAATTTCGCGATTACGCTGAAGGCACGCGACCCCTCGTGCGACGTCACCGTGATCGAGCGCAACAAGCCCGACGACACCTTCGGCTGGGGCGTCGTGCTCTCCGACGAGACCCTCGACAATCTCGCCCGCAACGATCCCGTCAGCGCCGAAACGATCCGCAACAACTTCGCCTACTGGGACGACATCGCCGTGCACTACCGCGGTACGGTGCAGGTCTCCGGCGGCCACGGCTTCTGCGGCATCGGACGCAAGCGGCTCCTGCGCATCCTGCAGCGCCGCGCGCGGGAACTGGGCGTGAAGGTCGCATTCGAGACCGAAGCGGAGCACGTCGACAGCTACGCGGCGAAATACGACCTCGTAGTCGCCGCCGACGGCGTCAACTCGAAGGCGCGCGCGGCGCATGCCGGCGTGTTCAAGCCCGACATCGACGTGCGCGCCTGCAAGTACATCTGGCTCGGCACGCACCAGAAATTCGACGAGGCCTTCACCTTCATCTTCGAGGAGACCGCGCACGGCTGGATCTGGGCGCACGCCTACCAGTTCGACGCCGACACCGCGACCTTCATTGTCGAATGCTCGGAAGAGACCTGGCGCGGCCTCGGCTTCGACCGCATGTCGCTAGAGGAGACGATCGCCGCCTGCGAGCGCATCTTTGCCCGCTATCTCGACGGCCATGCGCTGATGTCGAACGCGCGGCACCTGCGTGGCTCGGCCTGGCTCAACTTCAACCGCGTCCTGTGCGAGCGCTGGAGCCACGAGAACATCGTGCTGCTCGGCGACGCCGCCGCGACCGCGCATTTCTCGGTCGGCTCCGGCTCAAAGCTCGCGCTGGAGAGCGCGATCGCGCTCGCTAACTATGTTTGCAGCGAGCCGTCGCTGGAGAAGGCGTTCGCCCGTTACGAGAGCGAGCGGCGGCTCGAAGTGCTGCGGCTGCAGAATTCTGCGCGCAACTCGACCGAGTGGTTCGAGAATGTCGAGCGCTACCTCCATCTCGACCCGGTGCAGTTCAATTATTCGCTGCTGACACGGTCGCAGCGCATCAGCCATGAGAACCTGCGCCAGCGCGATCCGGACTGGCTGGCCGGCGCCGAGAAGTGGTTCGACGAGCGCGCCACGGGCGCCAGGCCGAACGCGGCGCGGGCGCCGATGTTCGTGCCGTTCCGCGTGCGCGGGCTCGAGCTTTCAAATCGTGTCTGCGTCTCGCCGATGGCGCAGTACAAGGCCAAGGACGGCACGCCGAACGACTGGCACTTCGTGCATTACGCCGAGCGCGCCAAGGGCGGCGCCGGCATGGTTTTTACCGAGATGACCTGCGTGTCGCCGCAGGGGCGCATCTCGCCCGGCTGTACCGGCATGTATACCGAGGAGCACGAGCGCGCCTGGAAGCGGCTCGTCGAGTTCGTGCACGCCGAAACCGACACCCGCATTGCCATCCAGCTCGGCCATTCCGGGCCCAAGGGCTCGACACAGCTCGGCTGGGAGCAGTCCGACGCGCCGCTGGCGAAAGACAACTGGGAGATCGTCGGCGCCTCCGCTGTGCCGTGGTCGCCTGAAAACCAGATGCCGCGTGAATTATCGCGCGCCGGCATGGACGTCATCCGCGACGAATTTGTGCGCTCGGCCGAGATGGCCGCGCGCATCGGCTTCGACTGGCTGGAGCTGCACTACGCGCACGGCTACCTGATGTCGTCCTTTATCACGCCGCTGTCGAACAAGCGCACGGACGAATACGGCGGCAGCCTCGAGAACCGCATGCGCTTTCCGCTCGAAGTGCTGCGCGCCGTGCGCAAGGTGTGGCCGGACGAGAAGCCGATGTCGGTGCGCATCTCGGCGCACGACTGGGTCGGGCCGGACGGCGTCGAGCCGCAGGACGCGGTCGAGATTTCGCGGCTGCTGTCCGAGAGTGGCGCCGACCTCGTCGATGTTTCGGCCGGGCAGACCTCGACGCGGGCGCAGCCGGTCTACGGCCGCATGTTCCAGACGCCGTTCTCCGACCGCATTCGCAACGAGGCGGGCGTCGCCACGCTCGCCGTCGGCAACATCTACGAGCCCGACCACGTCAATTCGATTCTGATGGCCGGTCGCGCCGATCTCGTCTGCCTGGCGCGGCCGCATCTGACCGACCCGTACTGGACGCTGCATGCCGCCGCCGATCTTCGCTACACCGGCGTCAGTTGGCCAAAGCCTTATTGGGCCGGCCGCGACCAGCTCAATCGTCTCAAGAGCCGGCCCGAGCCGGCGGTCGGGAAGGTCTAGATGGCCGCGCTGGAGGGGCGCCACGCACTTATTACCGGCGGCGGCTCCGGCATCGGCGCCGCGATCGCGCGCGCGCTCGCCCATGCCGGCGCCGCGGTCACCATCGCCGGCCGCGACAAGGCGAAGCTCGATGCGACGGCGCAGAAGCTGCGCAAATGCGCGACCGCCGTCGCGGACGTGACGCGCGAGGCCGATTGCGCGGCGATGGTCGCCGCGGCGCGCGCCGCGCACGGGCCGCTCGACATCGTCGTCGCCAATGCCGGCGCCGCCGACAGCGCGCCGTTCGTCCGGATGGATCGCGGCCACTGGCACCGCATGATCGAAGTCAACCTGACCGGCGCGTTCCTGACCGCGCGGGCGGGGCTTGCCGATCTGACGCGCCCCGGCGCTGCTGATGGCGGCCGCCGTCTCGTCTTCATCGCGTCGACCGCGGGACTCAAGGGCTACCCTTACGTCGCCGCCTACAGCGCGGCCAAGCACGGCGTCGTCGGACTTGCGCGGTCGCTCTCGGCCGAGCTCGCTGCTACCGGCGTCACCGTCAACGCCGTGTGCCCCGGCTTCACCGACACGCCGCTGCTCGAGGCCTCGGTCGCCGCCATCTCCGCCAAGACCAAGCGCTCGGCCGAGGAGGCGCGCGCCGCGCTGGCCAGGGACAATGCCCATAACCGCCTGATCGCGCCCGAAGAGGTGGCCGCGGCCGTGCAATGGCTGTGCACGGATGCTGCCGCCTCGATCAACGGTCAGGCCATCGCAATTTCCGGAGGGCAGGTATGACATTCGCCGCCAAGCCAACGCCGCGCCCGTCGTCCCGTCCGCCTGGCAAGCAGCGCCTGCGGCTGTGGCTGAGGATCCTGCGCGCGACCCGCGCCATCGAGGCGGAGTTGCGCGAGAGGCTGCGTGTGCAATTCCAGATGACGCTGCCGCAGTTCGACGTGATGGCGGCGCTGGCGCGCGCCGAGAGCGGCATGACCATGACCGAGCTCTCGCGCAAATTGATGGTCTCGAACGGCAATGTCACCGGCATCATCGACCGCCTCGTCAACGACAAGCTCGTGCTGCGCCAGGCGCCGGCGGAAGACCGCCGCTCCTTCGTGGTGCGGCTGACGCCGAAGGGCGCGGCGCAATTCGAGCTCGTCGCCAGGGCGCACGAGGATTGGGTCAACACGCTGCTCGCCGATTTCGAGCTCGACGAGACCGAGCGGCTGATCGGCGAATTCGACGGGCTGGCCGACCGTATCCGCAACGGAGGGACACGCGCGTGAGCATGGCGGCCTTCAAACCCGAGCATTTCAACTGGCGCATGGAGGAAGGCGGCGTCGCCGTCATCATGCTCAAGCGTCCGGAGCGCAAGAACCCGATCACCTTCGGCGCCTACGCCGAATTGCGCGACACGTTCCGCAACCTCGCCGGCGCCGACGACGTGAAGGCCGTGGTGTTCGGCTCGAACGGCGGCAATTTCTGTTCCGGCGGCGACGTGCGCGACATCATCGGCCCGCTGTTCGACCGCGACATGAAGGGGCTCCTGGAATTCACCCGCATGACCGGCGATCTCGTGAAGGCAATGCGCGCCTGTCCGCAGCCGGTGATTGCCGCGGTCGACGGCGTCTGCGTCGGCGCCGGCGCCATGATCGCGCTGTTTGCCGATATGCGGCTCGGGACGCCGGCGGCGAAGACCGCGTTTCTGTTCACGCGCGTGGGCCTCGCCGGCTGCGACATGGGCGCCTGCGCCATGCTGCCGCGCGTGATCGGGCAGGGGCGCGCCGCCGAATTGCTCTACACCGGCCGCACGATGAACGCCGACGAGGCCGAGCGATGGGGCTTCTTCAACCGGCTCGTCGCGCCGGACGCGCTCGAAGGTGAAGCGATCAAGCTGGCGCAGTCGCTCGCCAGCGGCCCCACGTTCGCGCACATGATGACCAAGACCATGCTGAACCAGGAATGGTCGATGAGTATCGACATGGCGATCGAAGCCGAGGCGCAGGCGCAGGCGATCTGCATGCAGACGCAGGATTTCCGCCGCGCCTATGACGGCTTCATCGCCAAGCAGCCGCCTGTGTTCGAGGGGAATTGATGTGATGTGGCATGCGCCGCCGCGGGGTCGCCTTCACCTCTCCCATAGGGAGAGGTCGGCGCGCGATGGCGCGCCGGGTGAGGGGTTACAAACGCCGGGGGTCAGTATCCCCCTCACCCCAACCCTCTCCCCGCAGGGGAGAGGGAGCGAGCAGTGCATGCGGCGCTACCAACGACCAAAGGTGCGCTGACTATGCCCGATCAAGCCACTCTCAATTGGCCCTTCTTCGAACCCCGCCACCGCGCCTGGGCGGAGAAGATCGGCGCGTGGGCGAAGGCCAACCTCGCGCATGTGGATCACGGCGACGTCGACGCCGCCTGCCGCAGACTGGTGAAGGCGCTGGGCGAGGGCGGCTTCCTCGCGGTTACCGCACCGGGCGAGGGTAATGACAAGCTCGACGTGCGCACTCTGGCGCTGGCGCGCGAGACGCTCGCCGCGCATTCGGGCCTCGCCGACTTCGCCTTCGCCATGCAGGGCCTCGGCGCGGGGCCGATCTCGCTCTTCGGGACGCCAGAGCAGCGCGCCGCCTGGCTGCCGAAGACGCGGGCGGGACAGGCGATCGCCGCCTTCGCGCTCTCCGAGCCTGCCTCCGGCTCCGACGTCGCCAACATCGCCATGACCGCGCGGCGCGATGGCGACCGCTACGTGCTCGACGGCGAGAAGACCTGGATCTCCAACGGCGGCACCGCCGACCTCTACATCGTCTTCGCCCGCACCGGCGAGGCGCCCGGCGCGCGCGGGCTCTCCGCCTTCATCGTCGGCGGCGACAATCCGGGCCTGCATATTGCCGAGCGGCTGCATGTCATCGCGCCGCATCCCCTCGCGCGGCTGCGTTTCGAGAACTGCCGCGTGCCGGCCGCGGCGATGATCGGCAAGCCCGGCGAGGGCTTCAAGATCGCGATGGCGACGCTCGATGTGTTCCGCACCACGGTCGCCGCCGCCGCGTTGGGTTTCGCCCGCCGCGCGCTCGCCGAGAGCCTGAAGCGCGCCGCCAAACGCGACCTGTTCGGCGCGCCGATGGCCGATCTACAAATGGTGCAGGGCCATCTCGCCGACATGGCGCTCGAGATCGACGCCGCCGCGCTGCTTGTTTACCGCGCCGCGTGGGTCAAGGACATGGGCGCGGCGCGAGTCAGCAAGGAGGCGGCGATGGCCAAGTTCTACGCCACCGAGGCCGCGCAGCGCGTCATCGATGCGGCGGTGCAGTTGCACGGCGGCGACGGCGTGCGCTCCGGTCATCCGGTCGAGACACTGTACCGGGAAATCAGGGCGCTGCGCATCTACGAAGGCGCATCCGACGTGCAGAAAGTCGTCATCGCCCGCAGCCTCCTGTCGGAATCCGGAGCGTCCGCATGAGCAAGACGATCGCGCTCGGCCCGTCCGCTCATGTCGATACTTTCGCGCGCGACAACCTGCCGCCGGCTGGAGACTGGCCGGACATCCTGCTCGACCGGCCGGAATTCCAGTATCCCGAGCGCATCAACGCCGGCGTCGAGCTGACCGACCGCATGGTCGAAAAGGGCTTCGGCGACCATGTCGCGTTGATCGGCAACGGCCGCCGCCGCACCTACAAGGAGCTCGCGGACTGGTCGAACCGGCTGGCGCACGCGCTCGTCGAGAACTATGGCGTCAAGCCCGGCAACCGCGTGCTGATCCGCTCCGGCAACAATCCGGCGCTGGTCGCGGCCTGGCTCGCCGCGACGAAAGCCGGCGCCGTCGTCGTCAACACCATGACGATGCTGCGCGCCGGCGAACTGCACAAAATCGTCGACAAGGCCGAGATCGCGCTGGCGCTCACTGACTCGCGTATCGCCGACGAGCTGGTCGCCTGCGCCAAGGACAGCAAGTTCCTGAAACAGGTCGTGCCGTTCGACGGCACCTCCAACCACGACGCCGAGCTCGACCGCATCGCGCTCGACAAGCCGGTGAAGTTCGACGCCGTGCCGACCGGCCGCGACGACGTCGCGCTGCTCGGCTTCACCTCCGGCACGACCGGCGAGCCGAAGGCGACGATGCACTTCCATCGCGACCTCCTGATGATCGCCGACGGCTACGCGCGCGAAGTGCTCAAGGTGACGCCGGACGACGTCTTCGTCGGCTCGCCGCCGCTGGCCTTTACCTTCGGCCTCGGCGGCCTCGCGATCTTCCCGCTGCGCTTCGGCGCCACTGCGACGCTGCTCGAAAGCGCGACGCCGGCCAACATGGTGCAGATCATCGAGACCTACAAAGCGACGATCTGCTTCACCGCGCCGACCGCCTATCGCGCCATGCTGGCGGCGATGGACCGGGGCGCCGATCTCTCCTCGCTGCGTCTTGCGGTGTCGGCGGGGGAGACGCTGCCGGCCGCGGTGTTCGAGGACTGGACGCGCAAGACCGGCAAGCCGATCCTCGACGGCATCGGCTCGACCGAGCTCTTGCACATCTTCATCACCAACCGCATCGGCGACGCGGTGCCCGGCGCCACCGGCCGCCCGGTCGGCGGCTACGAGGCGCGCATCGTCGACGACGCGATGAAGGAAATGCCGCGCGGCGAGCTCGGCAAGCTCGCGGTACGGGGGCCGACCGGCTGCCGCTATCTCGCCGACAAGCGCCAGAAGAACTACGTGCGCGACGGCTGGAACATCACCGGCGACACCTTCATGCAGGACGCCGACGGCCGCTTCCATTTCGTCGCCCGCGCCGACGACATGATCGTCTCGGCCGGCTACAACATCGCCGGGCCCGAAGTCGAGGCGGCATTGTTGAAACACGCCGACGTCGCCGAATGCGCCGTCATAGGCACGCCCGACCAGGAGCGCGGCCAGATCGTCGCCGCTTACGTCGTGCTCAAGGCCGGCGTTGCGGCCGACGCGCTGTGCGTCAAGCGCCTGCAGGACCACGTGAAGGCGGCCATCGCGCCGTACAAATATCCGCGCGCCGTGTATTTCGTCGACGCCTTGCCGAAGACCGCGACCGGCAAGATCCAGCGTTTCCGCCTGCGGCAGCAATAGAGCGGGATGACGCCGCCCATGAGCGATTTCAAATTCCTTCATCCCGCGAGCTGGAAGCCCGCCAAGGGTTATTCCAACGGCGTTATGGCGGAGGGCCGGCAGGTCTTCGTCGCCGGCCAGATCGGCTGGACCGCGGAGGCGAAGCTCGTTGGGCCTGATTTCGTCGCGCAGATCGAGCAGGCGTTGAAGAATATCGTCGCCGTGCTGGCGGAAGCCGGCGCGCGGCCGGAGCACGTCACGCGGCTCAACTGGTTCATTACCGACAAGGCGTCCTATGTGACGCGCCAGCGGGAGATCGGTGAGGCCTATCGGCGTGTCATCGGCCGGCATTTCCCGGCGATGACGCTGCTTGTGGTCGCGGGGCTGCTGGAGGAGGGGGCCAAAGTCGAGATCGAGGCGACGGCGATCGTCCCCGCGGCGCGCGCTCCAGAAAAGTGAACTAATTCAACCTCTTGAATCGGCTGCAGCGCCGCCGCCGGCGGGGTTTTCGTTGCACCTATATACAACCTGCATTCTATAAGTTGCCGGGAGGACACTACAATGATAGATTGCAATCAATGCCGGAGTGTCGGAATCGGTGCGGCTGCCGCATCCGTTCGGCGCGCCTTGGATTCAGCAAAACAAAGGTCGGCGCGGATGCAGGACCACCCAGCGGGCAAGATCCCCGGACACGAAACGCGGCGCCGGCGGGCCTGGCACGCGCCGAAGCTCCTGGTGGAGGACGCCGTCGCCCACGCGACGGGCTATAGCCCGAAGAATTATCAGCTCGAGATAACCCCGGTGAACTCCACGCCGAAGCT
>Ga0134125_10007229_pt1 | contig 12535 bp, 11 predicted proteins | sample KB31751_FD_96464 | JGI IMG/M metagenome (GOLD analysis project Ga0134125, IMG submission 96464) | Terrestrial soil microbial communities with excess Nitrogen fertilizer from Kellogg Biological Station, Michigan, USA - KB3-175-1 | ecosystem: Environmental > Terrestrial > Soil > Unclassified ... | reverse complement strand
TGCCGCCCCAGCCAATCCTCTATCCCATGCCGTCCCATGCAGTCTCAAGCGAGTGTGTAAAGCATTGGAATGTCGGGGTATTTCAGTCCCAACGGGTCCCAGGACGTCCCATGCTATCCCTACAGTAACACAGTAATTTTTACAGTAAGTCGAAACCCTGTTCACGCAGTTACTGTCATTCGGTCAGATCACACGGGGTGATTAGAATTTCATATCGCCTGCACATTCCGCCGCGACACCAGGGTTTCTTCCATTTCGCGGAATGCTTCGGCCCAAAGGCGCAGAGTCGTTCCTTCGAACATTTCAACTTCCGCCTCGTGGCCCTTCGGAAGCTTGTTGGACCACTGATCTGCGAACGCGGCGAGCGCTCTTAGGGATTCCGGAATAGAGATGTGGTACTCGTCGCCGTGGACAAACCCATCTTCCTCGACTGGAAGGCCTTCCAGGCCCTCCGGCGAAAACTTGTCACTTTTCGCCAAATGGAATTTCAGGGCATTCTCTATGATGCCACGGGGCATAGGATTGCGCTTGAGCACATGCGCGAGAATGGTTGGCCGTGGCTCTGCCGCGAGGGGATCCTGATAAAACAGCAGGTGGCCTAGCGTTAGCAGCATGAGGACTGAGCCGATGCCTTTTTCGCGAGCTCGCTCGAGCACCATAAGGCCACCGATCTCCCACTCGTTCTTGTCCGGAACAAAGCGCGAGTAACAGAGACCGGCGAGCTGATCCTCGTCGATCGCAGCCCAAACCAGGCCTTCCGAGACTAAACCAAGGAACTGCTCGCGAGTGCGTGGCAGTACCGCCTGGTTCGTGGCAGTGAATTCAGCATGAGTTTGATAAGCTTTTGGCCCGTATTCCGGGTCCACTACTTGGAACGTAATCAACGCCGCTCGACCCCTGTTAAGGACCGAGCGGCGTTATCCTACGGTTGCGAACGAAAGAACGCTAGTTCGGGATTAAGCCGAACGATGCGCTTTCAGTTTTGCGCGTGCCTTCCTGGCTAGAGCCATAAAGATGGGCCTCCGCGCCAGTCTATGAGGCACAGCCTCTCCTCGCTCCCATCTTCCAATTGTCGGACGAGCGACTTTCAGATCCTTAGCCAACTCAAGATCAGTCAGCTCTAGAATCGATTTTGCATCCCTGAAGATGTGAACGAATGCTTCGCGATCGTCGTCAGCTGGGAAACTCTCCAGCTCATCAATCAGTCGCTCGAGAACCGTAGCGCGCGGGCTGTTCTCGCGAACTATGTCATCGAACGCATCGACGCACAGTGCCAAAGCCGCTGCCATTTTGTGTCTCCTGTGGGGGTGCTTCCCCAACGCTGTGCATAATGCACGGTTTCATAATTCTTTGTCAATAAATCAAACATACATGAAATCAGTAGTTTAGTTATATGGTAGCGGTCATAATTGTGTGCAAGATGCACACTATCTGCGCAAATAATCTGTAGCTCCGCCGGGACTGTACGTAAAAGCCATTTGATATCAGCTATTTAGGGCTGTGGTTCGAGACCTGCCGCCCCAGCCAATCCCATAAACCAGTGTAAAAACAACGTGCTAAGAACTTACCACTTCTCTTGCGGGGCAGATTTGTGGGGCAGGTTTGTGAGGGCGCTGTTAAGTCGGAAAAATTGAAAAAAGCAGAGCCACGGCCGGCCAAGCATCAACTACTCAATGCCTGCTTTGCTGCTCGAGCATCGATCACGGCGAGGTGGAACACCGCTGCCTTGGCGCTGCTGGGCGCCTCAGCATCGGCCTCAAGAGTTAATTGGGTCAGAACCGATACTACGCTGTCAACCGGTCATCACCCTCTTCAGGGATATCCACCCTTCCCATTGCTACGTTGCCGCGGAAGTCTGTCGCGAAGCTCAACCACCGTGCAACCGGTACACGCTGGAGCCAGCAATCCCGAGACGCTCAGCAACTTGCGCAGGCTTCTCTCCCGCCTCAAGGGTCGCGCGGATGGCGGCAGTGTCGATTGAGGCCTTGCGGCCCCGGTAGGCGATGCCCTCCATCTGGCGCTGGCCCGCGTTAAGCCTGAGACCGACGCCGTCCGAAAGAGACGCGTTAGAGCCGCTCGTCCGCGCGTTCGAGCTCGCGGCTCAGAACCTGATGCTCGCGGCGCACGATCGGGATCTTGGCAGCTGCTGGTCGTTTAAATTCTTCGTGGCTTCTGTGTTCAGGGAGCGGCCATCGCTACTTTGATAGAAGCGCAGTACAGTGCGAAGGTTTCGGTTCGGCGACCTATCATTGAAGGAGCGCTCAGAGGCCTGCCCGCATGTCCGGTTGCACCTCAACTAGCCTGAAGGCTTTCCTCGGCATCGCGCTGCTCGCCGCGTCCGCATGTACCACAGTCGGTCCGAACTACCGCGCTCCCATGGCAGCGCAGCTCAGTATCCCGTCGGGTTACGCCGCGAATGCGCCAGCGGCCGCTCCCGATCCTTCCAAGCGCATGACTTGGTGGACGCAGTTCAATGATCCAATCCTCGACCAGCTTATCGGACGCGCACTCGGAGCCAACCTGGACCTTGAGGTGGCCCGTGCAAGGCTCCGGCAAGCACGAGAGTCTGCTGTGCAGGCGCAGGCAGAACGTCTGCCGACCGTTACCGGCTCTGCTGGCGCTGGCGAAACACTCGATGCGCATGGAAGGCGATCGACGAGCTATTCACTGGGGACGGATGCGAGTTGGGAAGCGGACCTGTTTGGAGGTGTCAGTCGGTCGATTGAGGCAGCACGCGCTCAGGCCCAGTCCAGTTCTTATGATCTTGCCGCGGTGCAGGTATCTCTCATTGGAGAGGTCGTAACCAACTACGTAAACGCCCGGCTTGCTCAGCAGCATGCAATTCTGGCTCGTCAGAATCTGTCAATGGCAGACGACAATCTGCAGATCGCAAGATGGCGGCTGCAGGCTGGACTCGTTTCGTCGCTGGATGTTGAGCAGGCCCGCGGAGCAAGGGCGCAGATCGCAGCAACCATTCCGGTCTACGAGCAGAACTTCTCGAGCGCCGCCTACCGGATAGGTGTGCTCACGGGACATGCGCCTGGGGCGCTAATGGACATTCTGAACCAGCCCGAGCCACTTCCCATTGCTCCGACGGCCATTGCTGCGGGGATTCCGGCCGATACGTTGCGTGATAGACCCGATGTTCGCGCGGCGGAACGGACCCTGGCTGCGGAGACAGCACGGATCGGCGTCGCTGAGGCCAATCTTTATCCGGGTTTGAATCTCTCGGGCAACATCGGAACCACTGCGCTTTCGCTAGGCGGCCTGATCGACGCAATTACTGGCAGTCTATTCGCCTCGCTGACACAGACGATCTTCGATGCTGGACGCACCCGTTCGCAGGTGCGCAGCCAGCAGGCAGCAGCGCAGGCCGCACTTGCAACCTACAAACAAACGGTGCTGACTTCACTTGAAGACGTTGAGAACGGCCTTGTTGCGCTGCAGACCGCCGAGCGGCGACTGGCGCAGTTCGAAGAGGCGCTCGACGCTGCGCAGAACCAGGCGATTCTCGCACGAAGCGAGTATCGTTCAGGCCTAACAGACTTTCAGACATTGCTTGAGGCGGAGCGCGCGCTCATTTCAGCGCGCGATGGTGCCCTTACGAGCCGCGCTGACGAAGTGCTTGCGGTCGTCCAGCTTTACCGGGCACTCGGCGGCGGCTGGAATCCAGACGCGGCCTCAGTAGTGGGTCACACGCGATGAACGATGTCACCACTACGGAAACCCCTGATAAGCAAGCACCGTCGCTCAACGAGTTCCTGGGAATCGGCGCAGAGAAACCCTGGTACAGGCGCCCCATCTACATCGTCGCCGCAATCGGGCTAATCGTGTTGCTCTTTGTGCTGAGCCGGATCTTCAGCGGCACTACCCAGACGGCTTATGCGACGCAAGCGGTCAGGCGCACCGACTTTACGGTAACTGTATCCGCCACCGGCAACCTCCAGCCGACAAAGGAGGTCCAGGTAGGGTCGGAGCAGTCTGGCCTTATCGATGCCGTTTACGTCGACAACAACGATCATGTGACCAAAGGCCAGCAGCTCGCCCGTCTCGATCCGTCGCGGCTGAGGGACGCGCTGGTCCAGACCCAGGCAGCGCTTGCCGCTGCCGAGGCTCAGGTCGTGCAAAATGAAGCCGCGCACACGAAGGCCAATGCCGACCTCGCCCGGATGGAGGAGGTCTATCGTATCTCGAGCGGCAAGGTTCCCGCGAAAACCGAGCTCGATAATGCACGAGCCCAGGCCCAACAGACTGCTGCTCAAGTGCGCTCGAGCAAGGCGCAGGTGATGCAAGCGGGTGCACAGGTCTCCTCGGCACGGACCAATCTCTCCAAAGCGACAATCTACTCGCCCGTCACAGGTGTAGTTCTGTCGCGCGCGATTGATCCTGGGCAGACGGTCGCGGCTTCCTTTCAAGCCCCCGTTCTCTTCACGATCGCAGAAGATCTCTCGCAGATGAAGCTCGAAGTGAAGGTCGACGAAGCGGACGTTGGACAGGTCAAGTCGGGCCAGCGCGCAACCTTTTCAGTAGATGCGTATCCCGGCCGCCGTTTTCAGGCGGTGATCCAGCGCGTCGATGTCGGCGCCAACGCCAGCGAGGGCAGCGCCAGCAGTTCATCCAGCAGCAGCACCAACACCGTGATTTCCTACACTGCCGTCCTTGGCGTGCGTAATCCCGATTTGGCGTTACGCCCGGGCATGACCGCGACGGCCGAGATTATCACGAGCGAGAAGAAAAACGTGCTGGTTGTCCCGAATGCAGCGCTCCGGTTTACTCCCGCGACCTCAGCGGCGCAGCGCAGCACGGTGACGAGCGTGTTGATTCCGCGCCCACGACGCGGCGGCAGCAATGGCCAGGAAATGACCATCGGCCGCGGGAGCCGCCAGAGCATTTATGTGCTCAGCAGTGACGGCCAACCGGAGGCACGGCAAATTATCGTCGGAGACAGCAACGGATCCCTGACCGAGGTCATCTCCGGCAATCTGCGCAGCGGAGAGAAGGTAATAACCGGCCAGCTCGCCAGGGGCGCCGCCAGCGCTTCCGCCCCCGCAGGGGCTGGATCGGTGCCCCGCCAGGCCTTCGCCTTACCGCTCCTCCTTATGTTACCGGGGCAGCGCAGACCCCGGCGCAGGTGAGCCGGGGTGACCGTTCCTGTCATCCGGCTGCGCGAAGTCACCAAGGTCTACGGCAGCGGGCCGACGGCATTTCAGGCCCTCAAGGGCGTTACCCTTGAGATCAACCCGGGCGACTTCGTAGCCGTGATGGGACCGTCAGGCTCGGGCAAATCAACAATGATGAACATCGTCGGCTGCCTTGACGTGCCAAGCAGCGGAGAATTTCTCTTCAAGGGCATCCATGTTGAGGCGCTCGATCGCGACCAGCGAGCTCTGCTGCGGCGTCGTTATCTTGGTTTTGTGTTCCAGGGGTTCAACCTGCTTGCGAGGACATCGGCGCTCGAGAATGTTGAGCTCCCGCTACTCTATCGAGGCGAGGACAGGAGAATGAGGCGCGAAGCCGCCATGCAGGCACTGTCAAAGGTTGGGCTTGAAGAATGGTGGGACCACAGGCCGAGCGAGCTGTCGGGAGGCCAGCAGCAACGGGTGGCGATTGCTCGCGCGATTGTAACCAATCCCGCAGTTCTGTTGGCCGACGAGCCGACAGGGAATCTGGACACCGAGCGTTCGTTGGAGATTATGGACTTCCTAAGCGCGCTCAATCGCGACAGCGGCATTACGGTCCTGATGGTAACACATGAGGCCGAGATGGCCGCGTTCGCACGCACAGTGATCCATTTCCGGGACGGCGTGGTAGAAAGCGTCGAAAACAATCGGGCCAGCGTCAGGCCAATTGTGGCGCCAGTTACCTAATGCTTGGAACGACGCTGCTCCTCGCCCTGAACGAAATCCGGCGGCACCTGCTGCGTTCATTCCTGACCGTGCTTGGCATCGTAATCGGCGTCGCCGCTGTCGTGACCATGGTCCAGCTCGGCAACGGCGCAACGGCTGCGGTGCAGCAACAGATCTCCAGCCTTGGCGCTAACCTCCTCACGGTCCGCCCGGGGCAAGGTTTCGGACGCGGCGGCGGCGGCCCGACGCCGCCCAGCTTTACGCCGGAAGATGTCGATGCAATTCGGACCCAGATTGCGGGTATTCGCGCCGTTGCGCCGCAGGCGCAGACCTCGACGACCGCGGTCTACAATGCATCCAACTGGCAGACCACGCTGAGCGGAACGAGTTCCGACTATTTCGCGGCGCAGCAATGGCCAGTGCTGTCAGGTCGTTACTGGACGGCAGCAGAGGAGCAGGCTGGCAAGGCTGTTTGCCTGATTGGCACAACCGTCCAGAAGAACCTCTTCCAAGCGGCAGATCCAGTCGGCGCACGCATTCGCGTCGGCAAGGTCTCGTGCGACGTGATAGGATTGCTTGCTCCCCGCGGCCAAGGCGGCTTTGTGGATCAGAACGATCTCGTAGTGACGCCGATCAAAATGGTGCAACGGCGATTCACCGGGAAACGAGACGTCAACACCATCATGGTTGCGGTCGATGATGCTTACGATTCCCAATCGGTGCAGCAGGAGATTTCAAAACTTCTGCGGGAGCGGCGTCACCTTGACCAAGGTGAGCAGGACAACTTCAACATTTTCGATGCCCGTCAGATTTCCCAGACGCTGTCGAGCACGACGACAATCCTGACAATGGTCATGGCGGCTGTCGCGGCCGTCAGCCTGGTCGTGGGTGGCATCGGCATCATGAACATCATGCTAGTGTCCGTAACCGAGCGTACGCGGGAGATCGGCATTCGGCTGGCCATCGGAGCGGTTGGCAGGGAGGTGCTGCTTCAGTTCCTGGTCGAGGCTGTTGTGCTGGCTTCACTGGGCGGCGCCATAGGATTGATGCTGGCCTTTGGTGCCTCTTTGGCAGGATCGTCCTTGATCAATGTGCCCTTCATGTTCAATCTGCAAATCAACCTCCTCGCCTTTGGATTCTCGGCGGCAATCGGAATCGTTTTCGGTTATTTCCCGGCCCGGCGAGCAGCCGGCCTCAACCCAATCGACGCGCTCCGCCACGAATGAAGGTGCTCGCTGATGCCCGCAATCGAGCGAAGGCGGCCTTTGGGGAAATTATGTTTCCGGCGGGCGAGGCGGCGGAACGCGCACCTTGAACCGCAGAACCGTCTAGCCTCCGCGCTGAAGCACAACTCCCAGCTCCTCGACGTCCAGATCGTGTTCCAAATCATGGAGCACTTCATCCTCAATCAGGCCTTCGCGATGGATACGGATCAGCTCAGCCCTGCCGGCGGCTATGGCAGCCAGAACCACGTCGAAATGGGTGCCCAAATTTTCCATGAAGACGTCGGCATCGCTTGCATATCGCTTCGTCACTTCCAGTCGTCGCCGATATTGGGCGAGCAGTTGAGGATGGATCAATTCCCCACTTGCGTCATAGGCGCGGGCTTCCACCGCTGCTGTCTTGGCTGTCGCAATCGCCGCCTCCGCCGCGGGGAGGTCCATCTTGGCCGGAGGATCGTCATCGGCCGGCTGGACCTTGCTAACCAGCCAGCCGAGGCTTGTCCCCTGGATCACGACGGTCGCGAAGATGACCGCGAACGCAGTAACAAGCATGAGGTCGCGGCCCGGCATTTGCTGAGGAAGCGCCAGAGCCACCGCAAGCGTCACCACACCGCGCATCCCCGTCCAGCTAAGCACCGTAGCTTGCCGCCAGCCGAGCGTTCGGAGACGCTTCAAGCCCGCTCCCCGAGCTAAACCGAGCAAAGCGTCAGTCGCGAAGATCCACGCGAAGCGCGCAACGATCACTGCAAGGATGATGCCCGCAACGGGCGCAACCATTCCCGAAGAGGCGCCTCCAACGTCGCCCACGCGCTCGACCACGCCGCGAAGGGAGAAGCCGATCAGGATGAACACCAATGCTTCAAGCACGAAAACAAGGATCTGCCAGAAGGCATTTCCGTGAAGACGTACCGTCGCCGGAAAGATGACATGTTGGTACCAACCGAGGACTAGCCCAGCCACGACCGTCGCGATGACGCCGGACACGTGGACGGCTTCACCCAGCAGGTAAGAGAGCCAGCACATCAGCGTTGTTGCCGTGACGATGAGCGTCTGGTTGCCGAGCTTGCGTACCGCCAACACCCAAATTGTCGCGACGGCAAGGCCGACCAGAACTCCGCCGAGCGCGAGCATGAAGAAACTCTGGATCGCGGCGCCGGCGTCGAACAATCCGCTCAGCGTCGCGGCGACGGCGAACCGAAATAGAGTCAGCCCCGTGGCGTCGTTCAGCAGGCTTTCGCCTTCAAGGAGTGCTGTCAGACGCCGCGGGAGAGTGACTCGCTGGAGCACCGCACGAGCAGAGATGGCGTCGGGCGGAGACACGATTGCGCCGAGCGCGAAGCAAGCAGCCCAAGGCAGCTGCGGGACCAGGCAGTGCGCCACGAGACCGACGACCAGCGTCGTGAAAACAACTGCGCCGACCGCGAGGGACAGGATGCCGGCGAGATGTCTCCTGAACCTGCCGACGCCGTAAAATAGGCACTGTCCATCAAGAGCGGAGGCAGGAACAGCACCAAGGCCAAGTCCGGATCGAGTGTGATGGGCGGCAGACCAGGCACGAACGCGAGGAGGCCGCCGCCGACCAGCAGCGCGGTTGCCGGCGGAAGATGCACGCGCGAAGCCGTCCAGGTCAGCGCAACGACCAGCGCTAACAGCGCCAGCACGATTTCGAAGGTCTGAACGGCGTTCATGGGAGCTCCCAAACAACGAGCCGAGCTTAGGTCCGCTCGCCCATTCCCGACAGTGGCCGACCCGGGGTGCCGACTGGCCGCTTGCTGCAGCGAGACCGTAACTCGGTTGCGTCCCCAATGGCTCCTGCCGGGACATCAGCCTTTGCGTCTTAGCGCGTCCACTCACTGCGCGAACGCGGGCGATTGCTGGCGGCGACCAAAGAAATAGAAGTGATATCCGGGGAAAGGCGGGCACCAGGCCGCAGCGGCACCAAGATCGCAATTTCGATGGAGTCCATTGCAATCAAATCCGGGCTTATCGGAGCTGTTCGTGAGATATATCTTTGCTTCAAAGTCTTGCTACAAAACCTGCTACAGAATGGCAGCTTTGCGGCTATAAGTCCTTGATATGACTTAGGCGAGAAAACCTGTTGGGCTCCTGCGCTTCTGCCAATATCAGTCGTAATCATCCTGTAGACGCGCGAGGTAGATTGCGTAATCCCCATTGCCATGGCGGGCGATCGCGCGCTCGAGCCCTGCATCGTCGATGAAGCCGCTGCGCCAGGCGATCTCCTCGGGACAGGCGATCTTCATTCCCTGCCGCCGCTGGACGGTACCGACGAACTCGGCGGCCTCGAGCAGGCTGTCCGGCGTCCCGGTGTCGAGCCAGGCATAGCCGCGGCCCATCAGCTCGACCTTCAGCTCGCCTTGAGCAAGGTAGGCGCGATTCACGTCGGTGATCTCCAGCTCGCCGCGCGCAGATGGCGTGATGCTCGCCGCGATGTCGACTACCTGCTCGTCGTAGAAATAGAGCCCGGTGACTGCCCAATTCGATTTCGGGCTCGAGGGCTTCTCCTCGATGCTGACCGCGCGCATCTGCGCGTCGAATTCGACAACGCCGTACCTCTCCGGGTCCGCCACCTGATAGGCGAAAACGGTCGCCCCGGACTGACTCTGCCGGGCGCGCGAAAGCACGTCCGTCAAGCCGTGGCCGAAGAAGATATTGTCGCCGAGTACCAGACATGACGGGCCTCCGGCGACGAAGTCCGCGCCGATGGTGAAGGCCTGCGCAAGACCCTTGGGTTCGGGCTGGACCGCATAAGAGATGCTCATCCCCCATTGCGAACCATCGCCGAGCAGCTGCTGGAACAGCGGGCGGTCATGGGGCGTCGTAATCACGAGTACGTCGCGAATGTCGGCGAGCATGAGCGTCGTCAGCGGGTAATAGATCAGCGGCTTGTCATAGACCGGAAGCAGCTGCTTGGAGACGGCGAGCGTCATCGGAAACAAGCGAGTGCCGCTCCCGCCCGCCAGGATTATTCCCTTCATTCCTGCGATACCCTCGTATGGATGGAGTAGTCTACGAGCCGGCTGACGACCTCCGGCAGCGATGAGCGCCAGCTAGGCAGCCGCACCCCATGAATCCGCTCGAGCTTCGCGCAATCGAGGCGCGAATTTGCAGGACGCGTGGCCAAAGTTGGATAATCGGCGGCCGCGATGTGCCTGACCGAGGCGCTGGGGCCGTTCGCCTGTGCGGAAGCGGCGAAGATCGCTTCAGCGAACTCCGCCCAGCTCGCGTCTTCGCGCGCAGTCATGTGGAAGATGCCGCATTGGGCCGATCGGGCTCCGGCACGGAGGTTCGTTGCAACGGCGAGAATCCCGTCGGCGATGTCGAGCGCGTTCGTGGGATTGCCGCGCTGATCTGAAACGACACCGACAGCGTCACGATCGCCGGCCAGGCGAAGCATCGTTTTGACGAAGTTGCTTCCAAATGGACTGTACACCCACGCGGTGCGCAGGACGGCGCAATTGTCATGTTCGGCCAGTACCGCCTGTTCGCCCGCCAGCTTCGAGGAGCCGTATACGCCGGTGGGGTTGGGCGGATCGGCCTCGACATAGGGTGATTCTTTCGTGCCATCGAACACATAGTCGGTGGAGAGGTGAATCAGCGGCACCCGGAGCCCCTGCGCCGCGCGAGCGACGGCCCTCGCACCCGCTTCATTGATCGCGAAGGCCAGCTCGGGCTCGCTTTCAGCCTTGTCCACTGCCGTGTAGGCAGCAGCTGAGACAACGACGTCCGCGCCGGCGGCCTCGATCGCCGAAATGATCGTCTCTTGGGTTGCAGCCAGGTCGAGTTCCGGGCGGCCGAGTGGAACGATCTCGAACTCGCCGCCGCGCGCTCTCTCCTCGAGCGAGCGGACGACCTGTCCGTTGCGGCCGGTGACGACCATCCGCACCGGTTCAGCCCTTCGCGGTCTTCAGGAGGCCCAACCGCTGGCCTGCGTAGCGCTCGCGAAGCGGCCGCCACCACCAGTCGTTATCGAGATACCATCGGACGGTTTTCTCGATGCCCGTGTCGAAATTTTCAAGGGCCCTCCAGCCGAGCTCGGTTTCGAGCTTGGTCGCGTCGATTGCATAGCGGACGTCATGCCCCGGGCGGTCGGTGACGAACTCGATCAACTCACCGCGCGGGCGGTTCGCTGGCGACAGCTCGTCGAGAACGGCGCAAATGCACCGGACAACATCGATATTGCGTCGTTCGTTGCGGCCGCCGACGTTGTAGGTCTCTCCAACGCGCCCCCGTTCGGCAATGAGATCGAGCGCCCGGGCATGGTCTTCCACGTAAAGCCAGTCGCGGATGTTCTCGCCCTTTCCGTAGACCGGCAGCCGCTCTCCGGCGAGGCCGTTCAGGATTGTCAGCGGAATCAGCTTCTCGGGGAAGTGATAGGGCCCATAATTGTTCGAGCAGTTGGATACTACGACCGGGAGGCCGTAGGTCCGCTGCCAGGATTTGGCGAGGTGATCCGATGAAGCCTTGGATGCCGAATAAGGCGAGCTTGGGTCATAAGGCGTCTCTTCATTGAAGAGCCCGCCATCATCGAGCGAGCCGTAAACCTCGTCGGTCGACACGTGAAGGAAGCGGAAATTCTCCTTTGCGGACGAATCGAGCTCCGACCAATAGTTGCGTGCGGCTTCGAGCAGTGTGAACGTCCCAATCACGTTCGTCTGGATGAAGTCGGCAGCACCGGTGATCGAGCGGTCGACGTGGCTCTCAGCGGCAAGATGCATGATCCGGTCGGGCCCGAAGCTGGCGACTGCTCGCGCCATCGCCTCTGAATCGCAGATGTTCGCATGCAAGAAGCGGTAGTTCGGCTTACCGTTGACCGCCTGCAGCGACGCGAGGTTGCCAGCATAGGTCAGCGCATCGATATTGAGAACTTCATAGTCCTTTTCGAGCACCAGGTGCCTTACCAGCGCCGAGCCGATAAAACCCGCGCCCCCCGTAACGATCACCCGCATCGACTATCTTCCATCGTGAAATAGCGCGGCAATTGCGCGAGCGTCGGCTGCTGGCGGTCCTTCCGGGAGAGGGTCTCCGGGTCGGCAATGTCGGGCCATTGGATGCCGATCACAGGATCGTTCCACGCAACCCCCTTGTCGTGCTCGGGACTGTAATAGCTGGTCACACGGTAGCCGATGACCGAATTCGGCTCCAGCGCGCAAAAGCCGTGCCCGAAGCCTATCGGTATCCAGAGCTGGTTGATCTCCTCGGGCGAGAGAACGACCGAGATCCAGCGCCCGAAGGTTGGCGAATCCGCGCGAAGGTCGACCGCAACGTCGAACAGCTTGCCTGCAAGGCAGCGCACCAGCTTTCCCTGTGCAGCGGGGTGCGCCTGGAAGTGGATTCCTCGAACGGTACCCGCACGCACGCTGAACGACTGGTTGTCCTGGACGAAATCGGTTGGGCCGGCGCGTTCTTGAAGGGTGCTCAGGCGCAGCGTTTCGGCGAAATAGCCAC
>Ga0134125_10007226_pt1 | contig 12538 bp, 10 predicted proteins | sample KB31751_FD_96464 | JGI IMG/M metagenome (GOLD analysis project Ga0134125, IMG submission 96464) | Terrestrial soil microbial communities with excess Nitrogen fertilizer from Kellogg Biological Station, Michigan, USA - KB3-175-1 | ecosystem: Environmental > Terrestrial > Soil > Unclassified ... | reverse complement strand
TCGCCGTTCATCGCGTACGCGACGAAGCAGTCGTCCATCGCTTTCCCGAGCGGAAGACTGGACGCGCCTTTCACTTCCTCGGCGCCTTCCGCGACGATCCACGACGCGTCTTTCTGCACGCCGGCTTCCTTCAGCAGCAGCGGCAGCGACACGCCCGTCCACTCGGCGCAACTGGTGAGCCCGTGCGTCTCCTGCACCGTCTTGTGCCGCGCCTGCGCGCGGTTGCCGAGGCACTCGATGAAGTGAATGCGCGACACCGACGGCAGCCGCTTCAGTTCGTCCACGGTGAAGACGAGCGGGCGATCGACCATGCCGTGGATCATCAGCTTGTGCTCGGCGGGGTTGATGTCGGGCACGAACGACCCGCGGTGCGTCGCGACGTAGTGGAGCGAGGACGGCGTGATGATGCCGACCGAGTCCTGCAGCGGCGTCAGCACGTGGAAGGTGAGGCCGAACATGTCCGGCGACATGCGCTCGGCGACGGGCACCCGGACCGACTTCACGTAATGTGACCGCTCGCCGTAGGCGATGAGCTCCTTGGCGAGCTCCTTCGGATCCTGCGGCGCGCCGCCGTGGTCGTGTTGTTCGGGAGTCTGGGCGCTAGCGGTTTTCGCGGCGCCGAGCGCGAGACCGGCGAGGGCCGCGCCTTTCTTGAGGAACCTCCGCCGCCCGCGTGGTGTGGAAGCCATAGGTCTCTCCTTCGGGGCACATCATATGCCGTGTCGAGCCTAACTGGCCCGCTTTCCGTGGAGCAGCATGTCGAGCGCCTGCTCCATCGATCCGGCGGGGACGATGTCGCCGGCGTTGACGAAGAAGATCTCGTCGGCGCCCGCGATCGTGTTGAGGCGGTGCGCGATGATGACCTTCGTCGTCGACGCCGGCAGCCTGTCGATGATCTGCTGCAGCAGCTGTTCTGTGACGGTGTCGATATTGGCCGTCGCTTCGTCCAGGATGAGCAGTGCCGGATCCCGCAGCACCGTGCGCATGAACGCGATGATCTGTTTCTGGCCCAGGCTGATCGTCGTCGCGCTCGCCACCACCGGCGTCTGGAGTCCCTGCTCGAAGCGTGTGAGCAGCCGATCCAGATTCCTCTCGGCGAACAGCGCGAGCAGCTGTTCATCGGTGCAGGACGCGTAGCGCTCGTTGCCGTACAGGATGTTGTCGCGAATCGTTCCGGTGAAGAGCAGCGGATCCTGGAGGATGAAACCGATCTTGCGGCTCCGTTCCTGGGGCGTGCACGAGCGGATGTCCCGGCCGTCGAGCAGGACGCGCCCGGCGGTCGGATCGTAGAGCCGCGCCATCAGCGATGCCGTCGTCGTCTTGCCGCCGCCGGTCGGCCCGACGAACGCGTACGTCTTGCCGGCTTCCAGCTTGAACGTCGCGTCCCGGAGCACGTCCCGCCCGCCGGGGTACGCGAACGTGACTCCGTCGAATTCGAGCACCGCCCCGGGGCGGGGCGCCTCCGTCGACGGCACGACGAGGAGATTCGATTCGAGCCGGAGCACGGCGGAGATGCGATCGAGCGCGGCGAGCGCCTGCTGATACGCGGTCCACACCACGGCGAGCTGGCGGAGCGGGATGTAGAAGTTGTTCACGTAGAGGAAGAAGCCGATCAGCAGGCCGATGGTGAACTGTCCTTCCCCGATGAGGATCACGCCGTACGCGAGCACCGCGACCTGCGCGAGGTTGTACGCGAGGCCGTAGATCGGCTGGAACAGGTTGTTCGCCAGGCCCGCGTCGACCGACGCCGTGTACGTCTGGCTGTTGGCGGCGTCGAATTTTCTGCGGAAGTAATCGAGGCGGTTGAACGCGACGATCACCCTGAAGTTGCTCAGGCTCTCGGTGATTTCCGCGCTCATGCCGCCGAGCGACTGCAGGCTCTCGAGGTTCTTGTGCTTCACCCACGCGGAGAGCAGCCGCGTGACGATGATCACGCCGAGCGCCGGCGCGAGCGCGACCAGGCCCAGCTTCGTGTTGAGCGTGAGGATGAAGATGGCCGCGCCGGTCATGAAGAACAGGTTGCTGGCGAACTGCATGAGCGACTGCGCGAAGAATACGTTCAGCTTGTCGGTGTCGTTGTTGATGCGCGAGATGAGATCGCCGGCCTTGTTCTGGTTGAAGAAGTCCACCGGCAGCTCCTGCAGCTTCGTGAAGATCGCGTTGCGGAGCTTGTAGAGCATCTGCCGGCCGACGCGTCCCATCTCCAGCGTCTGTGCGTAGGTCGCGACGAGGCCGACGAGGTAGATCCCGAGCAGAATCGCCGCCCATCGAAGGACGCCGGCGAAGTCGCCGCGGCGGACGTTGTCGTCCACGACGCGCGCGATGATGACGGGGCCGAGCAGGCCGCAGACCGAGCTCGTCAGCATGGCGAGGGCGGCGAGCGCCACGGTGCGCTTCTCGTCGGCCATGAGCGGCGCGATCCGCTTCAGCGCCGCGCCGAGCGTCGCCTTGTGGGCGGCCTGCTGGCCCGCCGGGCTACTGAGCGCGTAGTAGTTCGTAGTGGCTGGTGCTTCGCTGGGAGTCATGAATCTGCACGTATTCCGGAGACGTCTCCATGAGGCGCGTGTGAGTGCCGGAGGCGAGGACTTCGCCTTCCATCAGCACGACGATCTGGTCGAAGTCTTTCACGGCGTCGATCTTCTGCGTCACCGAGAGGATGGTGATGCCGGGGTAGTTCCGGTGGACGTTCTCGAGAATCTGGCGCTCGGTGGCCGAGTCCACGCGCGCCGTGAAGTCGTCGAGCAGCAGCACGCGCGGATTGAGCGCGAGCGCGCGCGCCAGCATCACGCGCTGCTTCTGGCCGCCGGAGAGGCTCGTGCCTCGCTCGGACACCACGGTGTCGAGCCTGTCCGGCAGCGACTCGATGAAGTCCTTCAGTTCAGCGGTCGCGATCGCTTTCTCGAGGTCGGCGTCCGTGACGGTCTTGCTGAACGCGATGTTCTCGCGCAGCGTCAGGTTGAAGACGATCGTGTCCTGGAACACGAACCCGATCTGCGCGTGCAGGCGTTCCTTCCGGTACTCCTCGATGTTCCGGCCGTCGTATTCGACCGTGCCCGAGGTCGGCTTGAGCAGCCCCGTCATCAGGTAGAGCAGCTGCGTCTTGCCGGCGGCCGTGGGCCCGATCACGGCGGTCCGCGTGCCGGCCCCGGCTTCGATCGACACATCGCGGAGGACGTTCCTGCCGCCGAGCGTCAGGTTCACGTTCCGCACGGCGAAGTCGCCCCGCAAGGTGTCGGTCACCGTCCCCGTCGGCGGCTTCTCCGGCGCGTTGAGCACCATCGACAGGCGCATGTACGAGGCGCCGGCCTGCGCCATGACGTTGCTCATGAAGCCGATCATGATGACCGGGAAGATCAGGATCGAGAGATAGCCGTTGAAGGCCGAGAAGTCGCCGAGCGTCATCGAGCCGTTGATGACGAAGCGGCCGCCCATCGTCAGAATCATCAGCGTCGCGAGGTTGACCGAGAACGTGATGACGGGAATCAGCGCGGCGAACAGCCGCAGGATGTTGAGGCTGATGTCCCGCGCCGCGCCGCTGGCGCCGACGAACTTCACGTACTCGACCTGCTCCGAGTGCATCAGCCGGATCAGCGCCGCGCCGAGGATGCTCTCGTTGATGACCTTGTTCAGCCGGTCGATCGCCTGCTGCGCCTGCATGAAGAGCTTCCGGACGCGCCTGAGGACGACGTTGAACGTGATCCCGATGACCGGGAGGACCGTCAGCACCGAGAGGCCGAGCTTCCAGTTGATCGACAGCAGCAGGACGCTCGCGCCGATGATCAGGAACACGGACGCGATGAGCGACGCCACCGCCTGCGAGATGAACATCTTCACGGCGTCGACGTCCGACGTGAGGTTCGTGAGCAGCGTCGCGGGCGTGACCTGCTGGATGAACGCGTGGTCCTGCCGCGAGATCTTGTCGACGAGCTTCGTGCGCAGATCCCTCGCGACGCGCTCGGACGCCAGCGTCTGGGCCAGGTTCTGCAGGTACAGGAACAGGAAGATGCCGAACGCCACGGCCGACAGCTCGATCACCACCGGACGCAGCACGAGCTGTCCCTGCGTGTAGGCGTCGATCGCGCGCGCGACGATCTTGGGGACCGCGAGGTTGAGCGCGTTGCCGACAATCGTCAGCACCGCGAGCAGCGCCACGAGCGGCCGGTACGGCCGCAGCAGCGCGAGCAGGTTCGGACCCTTCGGCCGCGCTGGTCGTACGGGCGGCTTTTTTTCCGCGGCAGTGTCCGGCATTGGTTCTAAAAGGAGTGGGAAGATTCTAACGCTGACGCTCGGTCGGAGTTCGCGGATTATAGTCAATCGCGATGACAGAACATCCCCTGAGCGGCATCACCGTCGTCGCGCTCGAACAAGCGGTGGCTGTGCCGTTTGCGACGCGCCAGCTCGCCGATCTCGGCGCGCGCGTCATCAAGATCGAGCGCCCCGGCGCGGGCGATTTCGCGCGCGCGTACGACACGACCGTCAAAGGCCTCGCGAGTCATTTCGTCTGGCTCAACCGGTCGAAAGAGTCGCTGACGCTCGACGTCAAGCGGGAGGAAGGCCGCGACGTCCTCGCGCGTCTCCTCAGCCGCGCCGACGTCTTCGTGCAGAACCTCGCGCCGGGCGCCGCGGACCGCCTCGGCCTCGCGCCGGCGGAATTGCGCCGCCGATATCCCAGGCTGATCGCCGGCGGTCTGAGCGGATACGGCAGCACCGGCCCCTACGCGGACAAGAAAGCGTACGACCTGCTGGCGCAGAGCGAAGTCGGCCTCGTGTCGATCACCGGGACGGAGGAGACGCCGTCCAAGGTGGGTCTGTCGATCGCCGACATCGCCGGCGGCATGTACGTCTACTCGGGCGTGCTCACCGCGCTGCTCCAGCGCGCGCGGACGGGTGAGGGGACAACGTTCGAGGTGTCGCTGTTCGAGGCGCTCGGCGAGTGGATGGGCTACGCGATGTACTACAGCATGGGCGGCGCACCGCCGAAGCGGACGGGCGCGAGCCACGCGACGATCGCGCCGTACGGCCCGTTCAAGACGAGCGACGGCGAAGTGATCTTCGGCCTCCACAACGATCGCGAATGGGCCACGTTCGCGCGCGACGTGATCGATCGTCCCGAGCTCGCCGGCGACGCGCGCTTTCTCGGCAACCACCAGCGCGTCGCGAATCGCGCGGCCATGGAAGCGGAGATCAACAGAGCACTTGCGCCGCTTTCCACCGTGGAGGTGATTCGCCGCCTCGATCGCGCGCACATCGCCAACGCGAGCATGAACACGCTGCTGCAGTTCATCGACCATCCGCAGCTGAAAGCGCGCGGCGCGTGGCGGGACGTGCCGTCGAGCGCGGGCACGATTCCCGCGCTCGTGCCGCCGGTGCGCATGGAAGGGGTCGAGCCCGTCATGGGCGCGATTCCGGCGCTCGGCGAGCATACGAGCGCGATTCTCGCGGAACTGGGTTATCCGTCGGCGACCGTCGACGAATGGCGGAGCAACGGCGTCATTTGAGGTACGCGATCAGCCACACGAGCGTGAGCGGGCTGAGGATCGTCGTGAAGAAGACGACGCTCGTCGAGAACGCCGCGTCGAGGTCGAATTCGAGCGCGAGCACCGTGGTCACCACGGCGGCCGGCATCGACGCCTCGATGATCGCCGCCTGACGCGCGGCGCCGGCAATTCCCAGCATCGACGTCAACCCGAACGCGATGACCGGCGCGACGGCCAGCGACAGCACCACTGCCGCGGCCACGGCGGCCGGGCGCTTCGGCATGACCGCGCGCTCGAGCTGCATGCCCAGGACGAGCAGCATGACAGGAATCGCGGCATCGCTCAGCAGTCCAACCGGGCGCAGGACGACGGGCGGGACCGTCGTGTGCGTGCCGAGGACGATGACGGCGGCGGTGACCGCGTAGATCGCGGGCACCTTCAGCAGCCGCGTGAGCGCGAGCCTCATGCTGCCGTGGCCGCTCGCGGCGACCAGAATGCCCGCCGTATATATAAGGATGGCGCTCGTGACGAAGTAGACGCTGGCGAACGCGAGCGCCTCTTTCCCGAAGGCGAACAGCACGACCGGCAGCGCGTAGTTGCCGCTGTTGGAGAACATCGCCACCAGCAGGAAGCTGCTGAGCGTCATCCGGTCCAGGCGCAGCGGCAGCGACACCAGCCTCGCGACGATCCCGACGGCGATCGTCAGCAGGACGCAGAACGCGGCGACGCGCAGCGACTGCGATCCGCTGATTTCCGTCGTGACGAGCTGATAAAAGACAAGACACGGCGACAGCGCGTTGAAGGCGACGGTCGACAGCGTCCGCACTTCGGCGCGGAAGCGGCGGGCGAGGACGAAGCCCACCGCGGCGAGGATGAAGATCGGCAGGATGTCCGACGCGAAGATCGAGCCGACGAGCGGGACGTTGAGCATGCAGCGCAGGCCTTCAGGCCTGCCTAGCGGATGTTATCCGGGAAGGAGAAGACCGGATCGACGTCGACCGGCACGTCCTTCGCCGCCGCCAGCACGTTCGTCAGCGCCGGCGGCATCCTGTCGTACTTCGCGAACCACGCTTCGGCGCGCGCGCGGTTGCCGGCCGCTTCCTGCTCGAGCAGCTCCTTCGCGAGCGACGCGATGGCCGCCGGCATCTTCTCGTAGTTGATGATGAACCGTCCGCCGCCGCCGACGATCGCGCCCTGCTCGGCGAGGTAGTTGAACTCCATCATCTCGGCGCGGCCGTGCGCCTCGCCGGTGCCGAACCGCACGGTCCGGAAAATTCCGGCGACATAGGACGCGTAGTACTCCGGCAGCCGTTCTTTCGGCAGTGCGCCCTTGTCGACGAGCCACTTCAGCGACAGCATGCCGACGACGTCGGCTTTCGCTTCTTCGAGGCCGCCGAAGATTCCGCCGATCGCCTCGCGGATGTCCATTTGTTGCCCGTTCACCCGCGAGAAGGCGGGGCCGAGGCCATGACAGATCTCATGCATCAGCGTCGACCCCATGTAGCCATCGGCGGAGGCCTGCTTCGCCTGGCCGGGGTCCATCACCCTGGCCGCGAGCGGCAGGATGACTTCGGTGACGCGCGCGTCCATGAAGTTCTTGAAGAAAATCTTCTTGGTGCCTTTCTGCTGGTGGATGCGCGGATCGTTCGGCAGGTTGTCGGCGACCGCCTGGTAGCCATGGCGCAGATCGCCGGCGCGGAACGGCGCGTCCATCACCTCCATCGGCGTCGCGTGTCCGCGGACCGACGGCCGATCTTCGGCCGCGAGCGGCAGCGAGTCCTGGATGTCGGCGACGTAGCGCTCGTAGACGTCGAGCTTCTGGCTCTCCGCTTCGTTGCGGATCAGGATCGAGGCGCCGTACGACGTCTTCACGCCGAGCAAATCGTCGAGATACGTCTCGTACGGCGCGTAGATGATGTCGAACTTCGGGTTCTTGAGATCCAGCCACGCGATGTCGCTGTTGTAGTAGTCGTCATTGAGAATCGCTGTCGCGCGGAGGCGGAGGAAGTTCGCGAACGCGGGATCGTCCGAAAAGTCGGCCGCCTTCCGCAGCGCGGCCGCCGCCGGCCGTGTGAACTCGACGAACTTGCTGTGGTAGAACTCGCCCGACAGGTCCTTTCTGTCCGCGCCGGTGCGGGTGACGATGCTGTACGGGCTGTAGATCGCCGGCTTTCGCGCGGGATTCCTGGCGACGTACGCCTCGATGTCCGCCCGCGTCACGTCCGGCGGGTAGAGCGCATGTCCCGGCGGCATCGGCAGCGTCCCCACGAACGGCTTGTTGCTGTCGACGAGATCCCACCGGCTGCCGTTGATGACGAGGTACCGGCGCACTTTCTGCGCGAGCGGCGAGCTGTCGCCTTCGAGCGCTTTGTAGAGCGCGAGGCCGTCGGGATCGCTCTGCCGCCAGTACATGCTCTCGAGGGCGCGCAGCGCGACGACGAGCTGATCGACCATGTCGCGTTCGCGCTGGCTGAGCGCGGCCGCGTTGTACGGCATCCGCACGACCTTGAATTTCGCGAGGCGTTGATCCAGATCTGGAGCGACGCTCTTCAGCGCCGCGGCGGTGTCGACCTTCGGCTGGGCCGTGATCGTGGCGGAGACGAGGAGCGTGGCGATCGCGATGAAGCGCTTCATGCGCCGCATTGTGTCACGTACGAGTCACCGTCGCCACGTACGAGCCACGGAGGCACAGAGACAAATGCAAAGGCATTCGCGTCCTCGGTGGCTCAGTGGCTCGTACGTCCTGCTCGTACGTGATCGAGTAGTATTGGCAACTTAGTTTATGAAAGCCTTCACCGAGAGCTGGCTCACGCAATTCCGCGACCGCGTGAACGCGGACCCGGAGATGTCGGTCATCGGCGACTGGTTCACCACGGCGTTCTCCCTCACCTGCGGCGACCGCCGCTGCATCGTCCGCTTCGACAGAGGCAGGCTCGTCGAAACGACGACGTCGCCGAAGATCGACGTGCGCTGCGCGTTCGGCTTCCGCGCGAGCGAGGAGATCTGGTCGAAGTTCTTCAGCCCGTCGCCCGAGCCGCTGTATCACGACTTCTTCGCGATGCTGATGCGCGTGCCGGGATTCGTGCTCGAAGGCGACACGCTCGCGGCCATGCAGAACGCGCGGGCCCTGCATCGAGCCATGAACGTCATGCGGACGCTGGGACAGTGACCACATTCGAGCCGATTGTCGGCAGGTATTTCGAGATCGACGTGGACGGCGATCCTTATCGCATCTTCGTCGAAGAAGCCGGACAGGGCATCCCGCTGCTGTGCCTGCACACCGCCGGCGCGGACAGCCGCCAGTACCGGCATCTGCTGAACGACGCGGCCGTGACGTCGAAGTACCGCGTCATCGCGTTCGACATGCCGTATCACGGGCGATCGAATCCGCCCGATCGGTGGTGGCTGCGGAAATACTCGCTGACGACGAAGGAGTACGTCGCGCAGATCCGCGCCGTGTGGAAGACGCTCGAGCTGGAGAAGCCGGTGGTCCTGGGCTGTTCGATGGGCGGCGCCATCGTCCTCAAGCTCGCGGCCGACTTTCAGCGCGAGCTCCGCGGCATCGTCGGCCTTGAATCGTCGGCGTATGCGCCGGGACGGTTCAATCAGTTCCTGCATCACCCGGCGATTCACGGCGGCGAGCTCGTCGCGAGCTACACCTACGGCCTGTGCGCGCCGTCGAGTCCCGAGCAGAGCGCGCGCGAGAACTGGTGGTACTACAGTCAGTCCGGGCCGGGCGTCTATGCCGGCGACGTCCACTTCTACAGCATCGACTGGGACGGCCGCGACGATCTGAAGAAGATCGACACGAAGGTCTGCAAGGTGTCGCTGCTCACCGGCGAATTCGATTATTCCTGCACGCCCGACATGACGCGCGCGGCCGCGAAAGCCATTCCCGGATCGCGGCTCGTCATCATGGAGGGCATGGGTCACTTTCCGATGATCGAGAACTATCCGGTCTTCCGGAACTTCCTTCTCCCGGAGCTCGAATGGATGTCGCAGTAACACAGTCCAGGCGCGATCAGTGGCTGGCCTTCTGGGCCACGATGAGCGGATGGATCCTGGATGCGTTCGACTACAACATCCTCGCGATCATCCTGCTCGACATCCAGAAAAGCTTCACGGTCGACAGCGCGCTCGCCGGCGCGCTCGCGACGGTGACGCTCGTGATGCGCCTCATCGGCGGCGTCGCCGCCGGCGCGTCAGCCGACCGGTACGGCCGCAAGACGCCGCTGATGCTGTCGATCCTGTGGTTCTCGCTGTTCGCGTTCCTCAGCGGGTTCTCGAAGTCCTACACGATGCTGTTCGCGCTGCGCGCGCTGTTCGGCATCGGCATGGGCGGCATGTGGGCCGCCGGCATGCCGCTCGTCATCGAGCACACGCCGACGAACAAGCGCGGGATGGTCTCCGGCCTGCTGCTCGGCGGCTGGTACTGGGGATATCTCCTCGCGGCCGCCGCGTTCCAGTTCATCTATCCGATCTTCAACACCGCGCCCGACCGTGCGTGGCGCGCGATGTTCTGGATCGCGATCCTTCCCGGCCTGCTCACGCTGTGGCTGACGTCGAAGGTGAAGGAGAGTCCCGTCTGGCTCGAGCGTCAGCGCCAGCTCAAGGCGAACCCGGGCGCGTTCGCGAACGAGCCGAAGTTTTCGTTCCTGCGGATCTTCCAGCGCGATCTGATCTGGACGACGGTGCAGACGACGGCGGTGATTGGCGCATTCATGTGTTCGTTCTATTCGATCGGCACGTGGTACGCGACGCTGCTGCGGCTCGAAGGACGGCCGACGCTGCCGTACCTCGTCGCGTTCAACCTCGGCGCCATCGGCGGCGTGGCGGCGTTCGGGCGCATCTCCGAAGGCCGTCTCGGGCGACGCGGCGCGACGACGATCACGGCGCTCCTCGGCATCGCGTCGATTCCGCTGTATCTCCACACGGCGAACCCGGCCCTGCTCGGCCTGGGCGCGTTCATGATGGGCGCGTTCGGCTGCGGCATCTGGGGCATGGCGCCGGCGTACGTCACCGAGCGCTATCCGACCGAAGCGCGCGGCGTGGGGCCCGGTTTCTGCTATCACGCCGCGGCGGCGATCGGATCGCTGATGCCGATCCTCATCGGCACGATGCGCGACAACGGCATGAACCTCGCCAACGCGATGTCGATCCCGATCGCCGTCGCGCTGTCCTGTTCGGCGGCGTTCATCTGGCTCGGTCCCGAAACCCGCGGCAGGCAACTCACGCAGTAACACTGAACGCTGAACGATGAACGTCGAACGACAAGCGCCGGTCCGTTTGGGATGGCTTCGCTCGGCGCCTGCATCGAGCAAGAGGGCACTTGCGGCCGCCGCGCTGGGCTGGATGTTCGACGGCTTCGACATCATGGTCTATTCGATGGTGCTGACGGCGGTGATCGCCGACTTCGGCATCTCGAAAACGATCGGCGGCGCGCTCGGATCGCTCACCCTCGCGGCGTCGGCGATCGGCGGCGTGCTGTTCGGCACGATCGCGGATCGGCGCGGGCGGCGCACGGGCATCATCGCCAGCGTGCTCATGTATTCGGTCTTCACCGCGGCGTGCGGTCTGGCGACCGCCGTGTGGCAGCTTGCGATCTTCAGATTCCTGCTCGGACTCGGGATGGGCGGCGCGTGGACGTGCGGCGCGGCGCTCGTGTCGGAGAGCTGGCCGGACGCGCACCGGGGCAAGGCGATCGGCCTGATGCAGAGCGCGTGGGCGCTCGGCTACGGCGGCGCGGCGCTGCTCGCCGCGATCGTGCTGCCGCGCTACGGCTGGCGCGCGATGTTTCTGATCGGCGGCATTCCCGCGGTGACGACGTTGTGGATTCAGCGGTTCGTCGAGGAGCCGGACATCTGGAAAGCGCGAGGTTCGAGAGGTCCGCGTGGTTCGGGGTTGGGCTTCATCTTCAGAGCCCCCTATCGCCGAATCACCACATCCATCGTCGTCCTCAGTCTCTGCACGTTGTACGCGTACTGGGCGTTCAATTTCTGGGTCCCGTCGTATCTCCTGCTGCCCGGCGCTCAGCACGGCGCCGGGTTCAGCGCGAACACCGTCGCCACGCTCCTCATCGTCATGAACGTCGGCGGCTGGCTCGGGTACGTCACGTACGGCTACGTGGCCGATCGATTCGGCCGGCGCCCGAGCTTCGTGACGTATCTGCTGTCGGCGGCCGCGCTCGTGCTGCTCTACGGCGCGACGCAGTCGAAGATCCTGCTGCTCGCGCTCGGCCCGTTCGTGGGGTTCTTCGGCACGGGCTACATGAGCGGCTTCGGGGCGACCATCGCCGAGCTCTATCCGACGTCGGTCCGTGCCGCGGCCACCGGCTTCACCTTTAATATTGGTCGCGTCGCCAGCGCCGCCGCGCCGCTGCTGATCGGGTCGCTCGCGCAGACGCGCGGCTTCGGCGTCGCGTTCGGCACGGCCGCCGCGGCGCTCGTGCTCGGCGCGGCGACGTGGTTCTTCATCCCGGAGACGAAAGGGCAGGCGCTCACTTGATGGCTGTCAAAGAAGGCTGGACCGGACGCTGTTACGAAGACTTCGAGGTCGGCGACGTCTATCCGCATCCGCTCGGGCGGACGGTGCTCGCGGCCGACAACATCTGGTTCACGCTGCTCACGCAGAACACCAACCCGGTGCACTTCGACGCGCACTATGCGTCGCAGACGGAGTTCGGCAAACCGCTCGTCGACTCGACGTTCACCCTGGCCCTCGTGACGGGGCAGTCGGTCACCGACATCTCGCAGAACGCGATGGCGAACCTCGGCTGGGACGACGTCCGGCTGCCGAATCCCGTCTTCGAAGGCGACACCATCTACTCGCGCAGCGAAGTCCTCGAGAAGCGCGAGAGCAAATCCCGGCCGAACGTCGGCATCGTCACGTTCAAGACGATCGGCTTCAACCAGAACGGCACGGTCGTGATCGAATACAAGCGGACCGTGATGATCTACAAACGCGGCCACGTGCCGAAGATTGCGACGCCCAATGTCTGATCCCATGAACGACGTCCACGAAGTATTCGCCGTCCGCTACGCGCACCACGATCGGCACTCTCC
>Ga0134125_10007225_pt1 | contig 12539 bp, 8 predicted proteins | sample KB31751_FD_96464 | JGI IMG/M metagenome (GOLD analysis project Ga0134125, IMG submission 96464) | Terrestrial soil microbial communities with excess Nitrogen fertilizer from Kellogg Biological Station, Michigan, USA - KB3-175-1 | ecosystem: Environmental > Terrestrial > Soil > Unclassified ... | reverse complement strand
GTCTGAGCTGCCTGACAGGTCCAGCTCGAAATACACGCGCGACTCCGCCGGTGTATCTTCGATGATCGACACCGATCGAATATCGCCGCCGTGCCGAAAAATAAGTCCAGTAAGTTGATGTAACACGCCGGGACCGTTTGCGACAACGATCACAAGTCCCGTTTTGTCGGTTGCGATGGGCATTTAGAGTATCACTTCGTATTTTTTAAGTAACTCGGGCCAGAACCCCTGGGCTTGCAAAAGCAGTTCAATTATCTCGCGCACCGCTCCCTCGCCTCCTGGTGCGTCCGTGGTCGCCATGGCGACTTCTTTTACTTCGGGGCGAGCATTCGCGGTTGCGAATGTAAGGCCGACGCGCCGCATAATCACAACGTCGGTCAGGTCATCGCCAACATAAGCAATCTCATCACCTTTTAGTCCCGACTCGCGGACGATCTCTTCTAATATCGGAATCTTCTCAATATGCCCCTGGTAGACGTAAGTCATTTTGACTTGCCGGGCCCGTTCCACCGTTGCCGGGGAATTTCGACCGCTAATCACTCCGGTTTTGATGCCGTACCAGCTCAGCCATTGCAGGGCGATGCCGTCCTGAGAACTGAATCCTTTGGTCTCCGCCATGCCGCTCTGGCCATCGGGAACCATAAAGAGATGGCCGCTGGTGAGCACGCCGTCCACATCCATCAATAGAAGCTTTACCTTCGCGGCGCGCGCCATCAACTCCTCGCGACTCATTTGCGGGCTGAAGTTCATATAGCAATAGGGTAGCGATAGGCCCTGGCAGGATACCGAAAAAGGCCCGTCGGTTGCCCCTCCTGCTTGCAAACACGAAAGGTGTATTCGGAACCGCGCGCGTGAGCAAGCGGAATTGGCCTTTTCAGTATCCTGCTACGCCTCGCCGTGCGGGTCCACTTCTTCGGAAAAAAGCTGTTTGAAGAGCTTCAAGTCGCGCGACAGCATCTTCTCGTAAAGTTCGGCGTTTCCCGTCACCGGCTCAATCGTGGGGCCAAGCTCAACCGGCACCTCATCCATGTCCTTGATGAAGCCAAGTTGCTCGGCGGCGATGATCGCGGCGCCTCGACTGGACGCTTCCGGTTCCAGACACTCCACGATCGGCCGGCCCAGGGCATCGGCCATCATCTGCCGCCACACTTTGGAAGCGGCTAATCCACCGCCGGACGCGATCACCTGAGTGGGGGCAGGGTAGGCTTCGAGAAACAACAAATAAATTTGCTTAAAGCGGAGCGAAACGCCTTCAAGCGCCGCTTGCAGCACATCAGTTGGCGTGGTCGCCAGGCTCATTCCGGTGAGGGCAGCGCGCAGGTCGGGACGCCAATAGGGCGACCGCTCGCCGGCGAGAAACGGCAGCATTGTTAGGCCGTGCGATCCGGGCGTGCGCTTTTCGATTTCGGATTCCGCATCCGGCGGGACGTTAAACGTTTTGCCGATCCATCGAAAAACTTCGCCGCCATTAGATAGAGCGCCGCCCAGAATATAACGCTTCCGATTGACGCGATAGCACCAGAGCCCGCTTGGAATTTGAATCGACTGGCTGCGAATAACCACGCGCATCGCGCCGCTCGTTCCCACCATCAATGCCAAACGGTCGCGCGTAGTGCAGCCGCTACCGATGTTGTTGCAGGCTCCATCACCATAAGCCGGGCACCAGGGAATTCCGTCTAACAGCGGCCACCGGGAGGCGAATTTCTGTTGGAGCGATTTTACCGGCCGGTCAAGCGCATCCACCGGCGCAAGCTGTTCGCGGCGCAGGCCGATGAAATCGAGCAATTGCTCGTCATAATCGTTCTCGCGCTGTTTCCAAATACCGCTTGCCGAAACCATCGACGTCGATTCCGAGCCATTCCCGAAAAGCGTGGCCAGAAGATAGTCGCCGAATGAAACCCATTTCGCCGTTTTCGAGAACGCCGTTGGGTTCGTTTGTTTCAGCCACAATAATTTTGCAGGCCAATAGCTTGTATGGAGCACACACCCGGTTCGCGCACGGATTGCGGCGGCATCGAACTGCTTCCTTAGCTGCTCGACTTGGGGGCCGGACCGCGTGTCGAACAAGTGAACGATCGGAGTGGTGGATTTGCCGGTTGCGTCCACGCCGAGAAAAGAATGCCAGAACGTGCTCATCGCTACTGCCGACGCCTTTACCCCGGCTCTGGCCATCTCGTCGTGTAATTCATCGAGGCAGGCGACCGTCAATTCGAGCAAATGCAGTGGATCGATTTCGACCCCGCCGTCCGGGGTTGTCGTGATCTCATATTTTCTCTGCGCCCCCACGTCTGCGTGATGGCGGAAGCGCGAATCGAACAGCAGTGCCCGGACGCTGGAAGTGCCGATATCGAGGCTTACAATGTTGTCGTTGGAAGACGAGTTACTGGCGAGCGTTGCTGAGTTCATTTCTCGATTTAGTATTGCGCGACGTGGAAATCGCATAGCCGTTGCGGTCTCCGGCGGCGCCGATTCCGTTGTTTTGCTGCATGCGCTACATCGCCTCGCGTTCGAATACGGACTTTCTCTCCGCACAGTTCACGTTAACCACCGGCTACGCGGTAGCGAATCGGATGAGGACGAACGCTTTGCTCGCCAACTCGCGAAAACCCTCCGGCTTGAAATTGATGTCGTTCACGCCCCGGTCGCCGGGATCTCCGGCAATCTCGAACAACTCGCGCGTGATGCGCGCCGCGCGGCCTTTCTCTCGCTAATCGAGTCCGGCAAAGTGGACCAGGTTGCCCTTGGCCATACACTCAGCGACCAGGCCGAGACGGTCTTGTTCCGCTTGCTCCGCGGCTCGGGGCTGGCGGGCATCTCCGGAATGCGGCCCGTCTCGCCCGAAGGGTTCATACGGCCGTTGCTATCAGTCACCCGCGAGCAGGTGCGTGCTTGGGCGGCAAACCAAGGTCTCGCCTGGAGAGAAGATTCAACGAACCAGGATTCCCGCTTCCGGCGAAATTTCCTGCGAAACGAAGTCATCCCGCGCGTGAAAGACGCCATAAACCCCGCAATCGAGACAACTCTGGCCAGAACGGCGGTCACGGCTCAGTCCGAAGAGGACTATTGGGACGCAGTGATCGCTGAGCTTTTCCCTAGCTTCGCCCGCATCAGTCACTACGGTCTGCTTTGTGATGTGGATTACATTAACGCTCGACATCTAGCCGTTCAAAGGCGGCTCATCCGGCGGGCGTTTCGAGAGGCGAAAGGCGATCTAAAGCTGATCGACACCGCGCACGTGGATGCGGTGCTCGGCATCTGCCGCTCAAAGGAAGGGCACGACCGCGTGCAAGTTCCTGGCCTCGACGCTCTACGTTCCTACGGAACGCTCCGTATTGTAGCCGGCACGGGTGTTTTGGGCCAGCGTCATTATCAGGTCCCGATTGTTCCGGGACAGGAGATCGATCTACCGTTTTTTGCGGGGCGGATATGCCTCCGGACCGAGCCGCAGGAAGCCCGAAAATGTCAAATTTATGATAACTTCGTAGATGTAAAGGACTATGGCGAGAAACTGGACTTGAATAGCGTCAGTCTGGGGGGCGCGGAGGCCCTGAATCGGCTGGTCGTCCGCAATTGGGAGCCGGGTGACGAATACCAGCCAGCAGGCCACCGGACGAAGAAAAAGGTTAAGGAACTATTTCAACAAAACCGGGTGCTTCTTTGGGAGCGTCGCCACTGGCCAGTTCTAGACCTGAATGGCGAAATCGTATGGGTTCGAGGCTTTGGGCCCGCTGCCGGATTTCAGTGGGAACAAGACGCCCCATCGGCGGTGTCATTAACTTATATTGCTGTGCGATGAAGCGAGTACCAGGGTATCAACGTCTTAAAGATAGCGGGTATTTTTTCGTTCGGCGATTTAGCCCATGTTGGCTGAGCAGGTTTTCCGGCAAGCGAAAGGTGAGTTCATGAATTCAAATGTAAAGACGGCTGTTTTTTGGATTGTCATCCTATGCGCCGTGGTTTTGGTGTGGATGGCGGTCCGGACCGGCCGAGGACCGACGCCGAGAAATCTGGCTGTTTCCGAGTTTGTCTCCCTAGTCCAGGACGGCAAAGTGAAGGACGTCAATATCACCGGTTCCGATGTACAGGGCACCCAGGTTGATAACCAGACGTTTCACACGGAGATCCCGCCGAACGACCCCGAAATCTGGAAAATCCTGCGCGAAAAAGGCGTGAAGTACAACTGGAAGGAATCGGCCGGTAACGGCTGGATCGGAATTCTGTTCAATGCGATTCCGATTTTGATCCTCCTCGGGCTCTGGATCTTCATGATGCGGCAGATGCAGAGCGGCGGCAACAAGGCATTGAGCTTCGGAAAGAGCCGCGCGCGGCTTCACTCTTCCCAACAGAAGAAGGTCACGTTCAAAGATGTGGCCGGTGTTGAGGAAGCGAAAGAAGAGCTGCAGGAAATTATCGAATTTTTGCGTGAGCCGCAGAAGTTCCAAAAGCTCGGCGGCCGCATTCCCAAGGGCGTTCTTCTGATCGGCCCTCCGGGAACAGGAAAGACATTGCTCGCCCGCGCGATTGCCGGCGAAGCGAATGTGCCGTTCTTCTCCATCTCGGGTTCTGATTTTGTCGAAATGTTCGTTGGTGTCGGCGCGAGCCGCGTACGCGACCTGTTCGAACAGGGCAAAAAAAATGCGCCTTGCATCATTTTCATTGACGAAATCGACGCGGTTGGACGACATCGCGGGGCCGGCTTAGGCGGCGGTCACGACGAACGCGAGCAGACATTAAACCAGTTGCTGGTCGAAATGGATGGCTTCGAATCGAATGAAGGAGTCATCCTGGTGGCCGCGACAAACCGTCCGGACGTACTTGACCCGGCGCTACTTCGCCCCGGCCGTTTCGACCGGCGCGTGGTGGTCGATCGCCCCGACGTTCGCGGGCGCGAGAGCATCCTGAAAGTACACACCAAGAAAGTTCCGCTGTCCGACGACGTGGACATGTCGGTAATTGCCCGTGGTACGCCCGGCTTTGCCGGGGCGGATCTGGCGAATCTGGTGAATGAAGCGGCGCTGGCGGCTGCGCGGCAGAACCGCAAAGTAGTCACTCAAACCGATTTCGAAACTGCTAAAGATAAGGTTCTGATGGGCGTGGAGCGCAAGAGCCTGATCATGAACGATAAGGAAAAGCGCACCACGGCTTATCACGAAGCCGGTCACGCGGTGCTTGCCGCGCTGCTGGAACATGCAGACCCGCTGCACAAAGTCACCATCATTCCGCGCGGAATGGCGCTTGGCTTAACGATGCAACTTCCGCTCGACGACAAGTTGTCGCACGACAAGAACTATCTGGAAGCGCAGCTTGCCATTCTGATGGCTGGCCGTATAGCGGAAGAAATTTTCCTGAACCAGTTGACCACCGGCGCCCGGAACGACATTGAGCGAGCTACGGAAATGGCGCGCAAAATGGTTTGCGAATGGGGCATGAGCGAATTAGGCCCGCTGAGCTTCGGCAAGCAGGATGAGCAAATTTTCCTGGGTCGCGAGATCGCGCAACACCGCGATTACAGCGAATCTACCGCCATCCGGATCGACGATCAGGTCCGGAAGCTGGTGGAAGACGGCTACAGCCGGGCTCGCAAAATTATCGAAGAGCGGTCCGATGCGATGGTTCGCGTGGCCGAAGCGCTGCTCGAACGAGAGGTTCTGGACGGCTCGGAAGTGATTGATTTAATTAACGGAAAGACCCTTCCGAAGTTTGAGTCGAAGCCCCCAACCGGCGGCACGACGCAGCCGGTGATCGCTCCCACACCGACCCCGGCCTCGAATCCGGTTCCGGGGTTGCTCGGCGGCGAAAGCCCCCAACCGGCATAACCCAAAGTCAGGTTTCTCAATGAAAAGGCCAGGCTGAAAGCCCGGCCTTTTGGCATTTAGTCGAACAAATGGCGATCAGTTGGGTTCGTTTGTTCGTTTGAAAAGCAGCCTACATCGGCATATCCCCAGGATATCCCCATTGCCGTGTGAACGGTGCGTTCCGATTTGTTGAGGGAATGATGTACCAGGTTCCATCCGACGGCCGCCACACCGCGATATCGGTCTTTTTGTCGCCGTCGAAATCGCGCGCGAGCGCAACATCTCCCGGAGCCCCCCATTGCTGCGTAAACGGCGCCGAGGGGTTGCTGCTGGGGATGACGTACCAGGTGCCGCTATAGGGTCTCCAGACGGCGAAATCGTTCTTCCCATCGCCATCGAAATCGCCAACAAGCGGCGTATCGCCCGCCGTACCCCATTGCTGTGTCAGAGGTTCCGTCGGGTTAGAGCTCGGCAGGATGTACCACATGCCGTCGTAGGGGCGCCAAATCACGAAATCGAGTTTGCCGTCATTATCGAAATCGCCTACGAGCGGAACGTCGCCAATAAAGCCCCATTGCTGAGTGATGGGAGCCGCGGGATTAGAACTCGGCCGGATATACCAGGTTCCGTTCCAGGGTCTCCAGACGGCAAAATCGGTCTTGCCGTCGCCGTCGAAATCGCCGGAAAGCGGGATATCGCCTGGATTGCCCCATTGCTGGGCGAACGGAGCTTCTGGGTTGCTGCTCGGAATCACGTACCAGGTGCCGTTTGATGGGCGCCATACGGCAATGTCGCTTTTTCCGTCGCCATCAAAATCGCCGTTAATTGGAATGTCGCCCGGCGCGCCCCATTGCCGCATGTACGAAGCGGATCCATTGGCCGGAGTGACGTACCATGTCTGGTTCCAGGGGCGATTAACGATGTAATCGCTTTTGCCGTCGCCATCCAGATCTGCCAATTGTCGGCCCCGATTGGGATTCGTGGATGAAGGAACCACGTAGAACAGAGCCATCATTCCGTTGTCTTCGTGCGGGGCCAGATGGCAGTGCAGCATGTAGCCTTTGGTCGTGTCGGTGTAATCGGTGAATTTAAAAGCGATTTGCACCGTTGTGCCAGGAGGAACTTCAACAGTGTCTTTCCAGCCGACCTTATCGCCTGTTGGAAGCGCGCCGTTGATCGACAGGATTTGAAACGAACCGTCGTGCATATGGAAGAAATGCGTTTGCGGTGTTTGGGTATTGATGATGTTCCAAATCTCTGTTGTGCCAACGGGGATGGAGATCGCATTGTTCATCATGGCGGGCATGGTATCGCCTACAACGCCGTTAATGCCGAAGCCGGTAAAGATGCCGCCTGGTGAGTTCTGATCGTAGGTCAAATTAAAATTGCGAACCACGCTTCCGGCGGTATTCAGCGGAACGATCGTATTTAGCGTTGTCGGCAACGGCGCGGATGGAGTTGTATTCAACGGATTGATTTGAAGGATCGGATGCTTGCCGCTTCCACCCGTGATGAGCGCGGGTTCTACCGTCGCTTGCAGCGTTATCGCACGCGTCAGATCGACCACAATTTCTACACGTTCTGCCGGGCCGACACGGACGCTCGTTACCGGTAATGGGTTCGGAAGAAATCCTCCGCCGGTAGCGACTTCATTGAAAGGGAAAAGCTGCTGCCCATCGGCAAACGACAGTGTAAGAATGTCGCCGATCGAGCCATTTAAGATACGCAAACGGATGCGGCTGCTGGTGGGGTTAATGGTAGGAACAGTGGCGGCCGTGTTTACTCCGTTGATCAGGAGTGGAAAGGTATTGCCTGCGTCTTGCAATTTCCCTTCATCGAAAACAATCTGACCCTTCGTATCCACTACTTCCGATTGCAGAATGAGCGGAATATCGTCCACGCCGTAGTCGTGGGGTAGCGCCGCTTCCGCTGCCGAGCCATCGTTGATCAGAAACATTCCTGTTAGCCCCATCGCGATCTGTTTGGATGTCTCTCCCATCAGATGCGGGTGATACCAATTTGTCGAAGCCTCTTGCCGGATCATAAATTCCGGTGATGAAATCGCGCCCGGCAAAATCGGATCCATCACATTGCCGTCCGCCGCGGCAGGAAGATGAAGCCCGTGCCAGTGCACCGTGGTGGCTTCACCTAGATTGTTGTGGACGTCCATGCGGACCGTATCGCCTTCATTCACCTGAATGGTCGGTCCGAGCATCGTGCCCGAATAGTCGGCGTTGGTATAGCTGAGTGTTGCGGCGGCAGGTAATCCGGGCACGATCGCCGTTTGCGTCGCGCCCACATTTAACGTGAATACCTTAACTCCGGACTGAAGCGTAGACGTTCCCAGCGGAGGAATCGGCAATGTCCCGGAAATCGCGGCCGCAACCTTGGTGCTTCCGAAGAAAATTCCAAACCCTGCAATTACGACTGAAAAAAAGGTGAAAAGGAAAGCTCTTGCTGCCCCTGGCTTATGAAGATGTGGCAAAAAACTTCGTCACTCCTGTATCAAAGTCGGGCGAGATCTGAAAACTGCTAAATTCAGTGTAGCGGGGGGAACTGCCCCAACCGCAACCTTTAGACGGCTATAAGCAGTTTCCTTGGGGAAAGTACTACGAGTATTGGCCCCTCGTCGCCGAATCGGCTCGTGAAACAATGAACAGTGTTCCGTCCACTCGCCCTATGATGCACGCCATGGTTAGACTCTTCGCCGTTGCAATCCTTTCGGTTTTAATGTTAAACGCCCAATCGAAAACGCAAGGCGACCCTACGTATCGCCCGTCGCCGATGTTGAGCAAATCGGAAAAGAAAAAATTGGATAAGTTCCGGATGGTCCACGGCATCGTCAAGGATCAAAACGACAATCCACTTGCCGGCGCGCTCGTTAATTTGAAGAATCTAAAAACGAAACAGGTATTGACCTTCATCACAAAGTCGGACGGAAAATACATGTTCGACGGATTGAGCCGCGAGCAGGATTATGAAATCAACGCGTCTTTTTCCGGCAAGCATACGCCGGTGAAGAAGCTGAGCCACTACGATCCTCAGACCAACAGCATGAGAATTTTGAGCTTCGTAGAGCAGGACGAGAACGCCGTGCAGGCGGTCAGAACGAAAAAATAGTTTACCGGCGGATGTCCACAGGCCGAAAAGCCGGTAAGAGAAAATGGATAACCGCCAACGCCGTCAGATAAGCGAGTCCCGCGGCAATGAAGAGTGGCGCATAAAAATCGTGCGACCACTGAAGCCATAATCCGATCGCAGGCGCGGCTATCATTCCGGCAACAGCGCCGCCGAATCCGCCAAAACCAATCACGGAAGCCACTGCGGGACGTGGGAACGTGTCCGAAACCATCGTGAACAGGTTCGCCGACCACCCTTGATGGCACGCTGTCGCAATCGCGATCAATGTAACCGCGAGCCAGAGGCGGCCGCCGGCCAGTGGCACGAACGATGCCGAGACGACGGCAACCGCGCATACCAGCAGCGCTGTTTTGCGAGCCTTTGTTACCGTCCATCCGCGCTTTATTAAGGTTGAAGAGAGCCAACCTCCACCGACAGACCCTACATCGGATATCAGGTAGATGAGAACCAGTGGAAGCCCAAGCTCTTTCAAATTCAAGCCATACTTCCGGTGGAGAAAATCGGGCGTCCAGTATAAATAAAACCACCAGACAGCATCGGTGAGTACTTTGCCTGCTAAGAATGCAAGCGCGGCGCGCTCGGTAAGCAGCCGCAACCACGGTATACGCACGGTTTCAGCGGACTCGTTGTCGCTGCGAATGTGTGCGAGTTCCGCTGATGAAAGCCGCGGGTGGCGCTCGGGATCGCGATAGATGATTAGCCAGAAAAGCAGCCATAGGAGCCCAAGAGCGCCCGTGAAAATAAACGCCGAGTGCCAGCCAAAATGCAGCGCCAGGATAGGCACGACAATTGGCGCGATCAATGCGCCAATGTTTGAGCCGCCGTTGAATATGCCGCCGGCAAGCGCCCGTTCCGATTGCGGGAACCAGTCGGCGACGGTACGGAAGGCAGCGGGGAAATTGCCCGACTCTCCAACGCCGAGCATAAAACGAGCAATGCCGAATTGCACGGCCGACTGCGCTAGAGCGTGGCCCATCGCGCTCAAACTCCATACCAGTACCGCGATGGCGTAACCTAAACGCGTACCGATGAAGTCGATGAACCGGCCGGCAAGCGGCATTACAATCGCATAGGAAAGCTGAAACCCGAAAAGCACCCAGCCGTATTCGCTTTGGGTGAGATGAAGCTCGCGGTCGAGCACCGGCTTCAGGATCGCGAGCACCTGGCGGTCGATGTAGTTGATGGTAGTGGCAAAAAACAGCAGGCCGCAGATGTACCAGCGGAGATGTGTAATCGTACGGGCGGAACCTCCGCTCGAAGAAGAGCCGGCGGGCGTCGTTCGCGGCGTGGCCATGTTCCGCGATTTTATCTTGTTGCGGTTTTGCCTTGTTGCGGCGCGTATTCGGGCAAGCCCGCAAATTGCCGGAAATTATCTTGAAACATGCGCTGCACGTCTCTTCGAATCTGTTCGGCCGTGAGCTTCCAACCGTCGCGCATAAGCGCAGCGTAGGCGCGTACCAGGGCCTCGCTAATCCAAAGCCGCGAGTGCTGCCATTTATAAATCAACTGATCGAGGATACGGGCGTCGGAATGCTGCGGGATGAAGCTGGTACCCAACATCTCCAGTCGCTCATCGGTGATTTCACTGACGATGGACGGATTGTTCAAGAACCACCAGCACCCGAACGGCATCAGATTATTAAATTTTCGGGCGGAAACACACAACTCGTGCTGGTTCTCGCGCGAAAGCATGCTTACCAGAAATCTGTTGTCCGGATGATCGAGGCAGATCCGCTCTACGGCCTGTATGTTCGCATGGCCAACGGCGTCGCCCGCGTCCCTTAGAGCAGGATTCGCCTGCTTTCGAACCCCAATCATCATCGAGAAAGGAAGATTATGCGCGCGGCACGTGGGAAGCACAATCTCGTTCAATAGACGGCTTCGCTGCGACTCGTCCGGATAGGCCAGAGTGGGAGGAAGCGAAACCGCCAGATAAAGGGGCTTGAGCCGCTGGATCCACGCATCCAGAAACTTTCGCACCGATGTCAGCGTTGGCGTATCGATCACGGCGTCGGCCGGATAGCCGTCGGAGGAAATCGCCAAGTGCGCAGCTTGCCAGTTGTTCAACAACGGATCCATTCGCAGCACAGCGTGATAACGCGGATTCCGCTCCGGTTCTTCTTTCCAGATGCCGGCTTCCGTTTTGTCGAAAATATCGTTGGTCATCACCACGTCGGTGACATTGGCCCGGCGGAGAACATCGTCGATGTGGCCGGCAGCGGTACGCGATGCGAAGAAATCGCGCGCCTTAGTCAGCGTTGGGGCGTTCGGATCGAGGCCGAAATCGTTCATTACCCGAACTACGCCGCGGCACGCCTCGGAAACGGGCGTATTTTTAACAAACAGAGTTTCCCAGATGAGGTCCGCCTGTTCCTGCTTTGTCATCTGCCAGAATTGAGGCGCCTTGACGCTCGACGAGCGGAACGTTTCGGCGATCAGGTAGTGATAGTTCACCAGTTCGTCAATACCCCACAGCGAAAGCTGCCGGAACGAAGCCGGATAGAGATGGGTATGGATGTCGAATACCGGGGTATCGAAAACGATATCGCGAACGGTTTGGGGAAGTGCGGCGGAATCGAGAGCTGCGGTGGGTGCTAGAGAACTCATGCGTTTTGCCGATAAGAAAGAGGATCTGTGATTTACTTGTGTGCTTCACTTAAAGGATAGCGAACCGTTGAACTGTTCTTCATGAACCGATTCATTTTTCGATTTCGAGCTGCATCTTTGGATTTAGGCGATTCCTCGCCACGCTTGTCGGCGGTTTATGGCTGTAACGATTAAAGACGTAGCCAAACATGCCGGCGTCGCGGTGGGCACCGTCTCGCGTGTTCTCAATGGACGTCCGGATGTGAATCAGGCGCTTCGCGAGCGTGTAGAGAAGTCCATCCGCGAACTAGGCTTCCGGCCGAACGTGAGGGCGCAAAGCCTTGGCCGTAACGCAAGCTCGCCGGTAATTTCATTTATCCTCAGCAACCGCAGTGTGCTGCATCCGTTTCATGCGCGCGTACTGCAGGGCGTTGAGGAATACTGCGCGCAAGCCGGCTATTTTGTTGTGTTCACGAGGTTCGATTACTTGCCGGACACGCCGATTGACGCGCTGCGGCTTCCGGACGTGCTTCGCAGCCACGGGATCGCCGATTGCGTGATTGCAGCGGGAACCAATTTCCCCAATTTTCTGGAATCTATGGAGCGGCTTCAAATCCGGCACGTTGCCTTAGGCAACAACCTTGTCGAAGCTGATGCGCAGCCTCCTGTGAATCAGGTGTTTTTCGACGATCAGGGCGGGATGTCGGAAGCGACCCAGTACTTAATTCAACTGGGACATAAGGACATTTATTTCATCGGCGATGCGAGTCTTCCCTGGTGCGGCCACCGTTATCAATCATTTGTGAACACCATGCGCGACGCAGGACTAGAGCCGCGCGGTGTCACCTCTGGCCTGGCCGACGATGCGTTTTTAAACGGGTTGCACGCGGTAACCCACTTACTTGATGATGGCCAGGATTTTACCGCGATTCTTGCCGCCAATGACGATGTGGCTTATGGCGCTTGGGAAGCTCTCAACCGCCGTTCCCTCGCCATACCCAAAGATGTAAGCCTTGT
>Ga0134125_10007223_pt1 | contig 12540 bp, 9 predicted proteins | sample KB31751_FD_96464 | JGI IMG/M metagenome (GOLD analysis project Ga0134125, IMG submission 96464) | Terrestrial soil microbial communities with excess Nitrogen fertilizer from Kellogg Biological Station, Michigan, USA - KB3-175-1 | ecosystem: Environmental > Terrestrial > Soil > Unclassified ... | reverse complement strand
GGGAACCCGGACCGCGGCCCGGGAGTTGGGCAGGGCAGGCGTGACATCACGCGCCGTACCGACGGGCACGACGTGAGGAAGTACCACCATGGGCTTGTTCAACAAACTGGTCTCCAAGGGCAAGCAGATGGCCGGCGACTACCTGCGCGAGCAGCTGGCCGAGGGACAGGGCCAGCGTCCCGCCTCCACCGGGCATGGGAGCCCGTCCGGGAACCCCGGCCGGCAGGGAGGCCCGGCTGCGGGTCACGCCGCCCGGACCCCGGCGGCCGACGGGGACGCCGCGGCCATCGCCAAGTACAAGTACATGCTGCGCACCGCCCCGCCCGAGGACATGGAGCGCGCACACTCCGAGGCGTTTTCCCGCCTGACCCCGGCCCAGCGCGATGCCCTGCAGGCCGGGCTCGGCGACGAATTGCCGGCCGGCGAACGTCCCCGCTCGAACCGGCCCGAGGACCTGGCGCGGTCGGCGACCCGGGCCGAGGTGGCGCGGCCGGGCTTCATGGAAAGGCTGCTCGGCGGAGGCAACGGCCGGCGCCGTCCCGGCGGCGGGTTCGGCGGGGTGGCTGCCGGGGCCGCCGGAGGCATCGGTGCCGGCCTGCTGGCCGGGGTGGCCGGCGGGTTCATCGGCAGCGCCATCGCCGGCCCCCTGCTCGACGGGTTCTCCGGTATCGGCGAGGGCCTGGCCGGGGCGGCCGACGGGCTCGGTGACGGGCTGGGCGAGGCAGCCGGCGGGCTGGGCGAATCGGTGTCCGGCCTCGGCGATGCGGCCTCTGGGCTCGGCGACTCGGTGGCCCAGGGCGGGGAGGCGCTCTCCGGAGGCGGCCTGCTGGACGGTCTGTTCGGCGAGGGCGGCTTCGGCGCCGGTGGCGGGGACGGTTTTTTCGGCGGGCTGGGCAACGACGGGGAATTCTGACCCCTTCGGATTGTTGAACAATCTGCCGTCTTGATGCATGCTTGGAGGACCAGCAACGAGACGGAGATCACGGTGACCAGCATCGACTTGAACAGCGACGTGGGCGAGTCCTTCGGAAATTGGACGATGGGCGACGACGCGGCCATCTTCGAATCCGTATCCAGCGCGAACGTGGCCTGCGGCTTCCACGCCGGGGACCCCTCCACCATGGGCCAGACCTGCCGCGACGCGGCGTCCGCTGGTGTCGTGATCGGCGCGCACGTCGCCTACCGCGACCTCGCCGGCTTCGGCCGCCGGTTCCTGGACTGCTCCCCCACCGAACTCGCCGACGACGTGCTCTACCAGCTCGGCGCGCTCGATGCCGTGGCCCGGGCCGCCGGCGGATCCATCCGCTACGTCAAGCCCCACGGCGCCCTCTACAACACGATCGTGCACCACGAGGCCCACGCCCAGGCCGTCGTCGACGCCGTCAAGGCCTTCGGCGCCGACCTGCCGCTGCTGCTGCTCCCCGGCTCCGTGGCGCTGGCCCGGGCCGAGGCAGCCGGCCTGCGGGCGGTGGCCGAGGCCTTCGCCGACCGCGCCTACAACCCGGATGGAACGCTCGTTTCCCGCCGCGAGGAAGGGGCCGTCCTGCACGACGCCGACCTCGTCGCCGCCAACATGGTGCGCCTGGCCACGGAGGGCACGTTGACGGCCCGCGACGGCTCCACGCTGTCCATGCCCGCCGAGAGCATCTGCCTGCACGGCGACACCGCCGGTGCCGTCGCGATGGCCGCCGCCGTGCGCCGCGGCCTGGAAGCGGCCGGCGTGTCCATCCGGTCCTTCGCATGAGCTCACCGGCCATCCGCTGGGCCGGTCCGCGCACGCTCCTGCTGGAACTGGCGGCCCTGGACGACGTCATCGCGCTGCACGCCCGGCTCGCCCAGACCCCGCTGCCCGGCCAGGTCGAGGTGCTGGCCGCCGCCGAGACCATCATGCTCGCCTTCGATACCAGGGCCCACGCGCTCGCGGCCCCGGCCGTCCTGGACGAACTCGGCAGCGGTGCCGTCCCCGCGCCGGAGGGCCGCGAGATCACCCTGGAGGTGGTGTACGACGGCGAGGACCTCGACGAGGTGGGACGGCTCACCGGCCTCGGTGCCGACGGCGTCGTCGCCGCCCACACCGGCCAGGTCTGGACGGCGGCCTTCGGCGGCTTCGCCCCCGGCTTCGCCTACCTGCACGGCGAGGACGAGTCGCTGGCCGTCCCGCGCCGCGACACCCCCCGCACCGCGGTCCCGGCCGGATCGGTCGGCCTCGCCGGCCCGTTCTCCGCGGTCTACCCGACCCGCTCCCCCGGCGGCTGGCAGCTGATCGGCCGGACCGCCGCCCGCATGTGGGACCTGGGGCGGGAACGCCCGGCCCTGGTCCGTCCGGGCGACACCGTCCGCTACCGCCCGGTCCGCGACACCCTCGGGGTCCGGTCCGCGGACACCGGCACCGCGGCGCCGGACCCGGCCACCGCCCCGGCGCCCTCCCGTGCCGCCGAACCGGACGCCCAACCGGAGACCCAACGGGCTCCCGAACGGGTCCCGGCGCGGTCCGGCACCGCGCTGACCATCATCTCCCCCGGCCTGCAGTCGCTCGTCCAGGACCTCGGCCGCCCCGGCCTGGGTGACCTCGGGGTCCCCGCGGCCGGCGCCGCCGACACCGCCTCGGCCCGGCAGGCCAACCGGCTGGTCGGCAACGATCCCGGCGACGCCGTGGTCGAGACCCTGCTCGGTGGCCTGCAGGTCCGGGCCGTCGGCCCACTGGTCCTCGCCCTGGCCGGATCCGCCGACTCCGCGTCCATCTCCGGCCCCCACGGCGAGCGCACCGCCAGCGCCCGGGCCCCCTTCGCCCTGCACGACGGCGAAACCCTCACCCTGGATGCCCCCGGCACCGGGCTGCGCAGTTACCTCGCGGTCCGCGGCGGCCTGGCCGTGCCCCCGGTACTGGGCAGCCGCTCCACCGACACGCTCTCCGGCCTGGGTCCGGCCCCCCTGGCCGCCGGCGCCTCGCTGCCCATCGGCCCGGCCGGCCACGGCCACATCGTCGGCAACCCGGAACCGCCCGCCACCGCTACCCCGGTGGAGGGCACCCTCACCCTGCGCGTCACGCCCGGCCCCCGGGCCGACTGGTTCGACGAGGCCGCCCTCGACGCCCTGTGCCGCGCCCGCTGGACCGCCGGCACCCAGTCCAACCGGATCGGCGTGCGGCTCGAGGCCGGCGACGGCCAGGCCCCGCTCCAGCGCACCCGCACCGGCGAACTGGCCAGCGAGGGAACCACCACCGGGTCTCTCCAGGTCCCGCCCTCGGGCCTGCCCGTGCTCTTCCTCGCCGACCACCCGGTGACCGGCGGCTACCCGGTGATCGCCGTCGTCGTGCCCGAGGACCTGCCGGCCGCCGCCCAAGCGGCCCCCGGCACCGCCCTCCGCTTCCGGGTCGTCGACCCCGACACCCTGGACGCCGACACCCTGGACGCCGACCCCGACAGCCCGGACGCCGCTGCCCCCGCCCCCGCACCTGCCACCCCCGAAGGAACCCGCCCATGAAGAAGGTCCTGATCGCCAACCGCGGGGAGATCGCCGTCCGCGTCATCCGCGCCTGCACCGACGCCGAGCTCGCCTCGGTCGCCGTGTACTCGGACCCGGACGCCGACGCCCTCCACGTCCGTCTGGCCGACGAGGCCTACGCCCTGAACGGGTCCGGCAGCGCCGACACCTACCTGGACGTGGCCAAGCTGCTCGGCGTCGCCGCCGCCTCAGGGGCCGACGCCGTCCACCCCGGCTACGGGTTCCTCTCCGAGAACGCCGACTTCGCCCAGGCCGTCCTCGACGCCGGGCTGACCTGGATCGGCCCGTCGCCGGAGGCCATCCGCGCCCTGGGCAACAAGGTCACCGCCCGGGAGATCGCCGTGCGCGCCGGGGCGCCCCTGGTGCCGGGCAGCGAGGGAACGCTCGCCGATGCCGCGGCCGTCCACGCCTTCGCCGCCGAACACGGCGTCCCGGTCGCCATCAAGGCAGCGTTCGGGGGCGGGGGCCGCGGGATGAAGATCGCCCGGCGCATCGAGGACATCGACGACGCCTTCGACTCCGCGGTCCGCGAATCCACCGCCGCCTTCGGCCGGGGCGAATGCTTCGCCGAACGCTTCCTGGACCTGCCCCGCCACGTGGAGGCCCAGGTCGTGGCCGACACGCATGGCAACATCGTGGTCGTGGGCACCCGCGACTGCTCGCTGCAGCGCCGCAACCAGAAGCTCGTCGAGGAGGCCCCCGCCCCGTTCCTCACCGACGACCAGCGCTCACGCATCCACGAATCGGCCAAGGCCATCTGCCGCGAGGCCGGCTACACCGGGGCCGGGACCGTGGAGTACCTGGTCTCCCCCGACGGGATCATCTCCTTCCTGGAGGTCAACACGCGCCTGCAGGTCGAGCACCCGGTCACCGAGGAGACCGCCGGCGTAGACCTGGTCGCCGAGCAGTTCCGCATCGCCGACGGGCTGCCGCTCTCCCTCACCGAGGATCCACAGCCGACCGGCCACGCCTTCGAGTTCCGGCTCAACTGCGAGGACCCGGCCCGCGGCTTCCTGCCCTCGCCCGGCACCATCGACGCCTTCGCCGCGCCCACCGGGGCCGGCGTCCGCGTGGACACCGGGGTGGCCTCCGGCTACACCGTGCCCACCGAATACGACTCCCTGCTGGCCAAGCTCATCGTCCACGGTGCCGACCGCGCCCAGGCGCTGCGCCGCGCCCGCGCCGCGCTGGACGAACTGGTCATCTCCGGGCTGCCCACCGTTATCCCCTTCCACCAGGCCGTGGTGCGGCATCCGGACTTCACCGCCACGGACCGCTTCGGCGTCAACACCACGTGGATCGAGACCTCGTTCGCCAACGAACTGTCCGCCTCCCCGTACCTCGCCGCCGCCCAACCCGGCGCCGAGCGCGAGCGGCTGACCATCGAGGTCGACGGCAAGGCGGTCCAGCTCGGCCTGCCCGCCGCCCTGCTCGGGGCCCTGCGCGGTGGCGGGACCGGGACACCACGGCACGACGCCGGTGCCTCCTCCGCCGGCAGCGCCGGCCCGGGTGCCGGCAACGGCAGCGAACTGACCGCCCCGATGAACGGCAACCTCGTCAAGTGGGTCGCCGCGGACGGTGCCGATGTCGCCGCCGGCGACCCGGTGCTGATCCTGGAGGCGATGAAGATGGAAACGACCGTCTCCGCCCACCGCGCCGGCACCCTCCGCCGGGGCGGCACCGAGCGGGGCACCGCCGTCGTGCGCGGGGAGTCCCTGGGGACCATCGACTGAACACCGTGCGGTCCGCGCGCGGCCCCCGGGCCGGTAGATTGGAACCATGCCCGAGAACGCCCTGCTGGATGACCTGCACGCCGACGAATCGCGGCATGCCCACACCGGGGCATGGATCGCCGCGGTGCTGCGCCGGCGCATCGCCCAGGGCCTGCTGACCCCGGGGTCGAAGCTGTCCGAGCAGGCGCTCTCGGCCTCGCTCGGCGTCTCGCGCAACACCCTCCGGGAGGCCTTCAGCACGCTGGCCGGCGAATCGGTGGTCGTCCGGATCCCCAACCGGGGCGTCTTCGTCGCCTCCCCCGGGGCGGAGGAGGTCCGCGAGATCTACCGGGTCCGCCGGATGATCGAACCGGCGGCCGTCCTGTGGGGCACCCCGACCGAGGAGGACCTCGACGAGATGGACCTGATCGTCGCCCGCGCCCAGGAGGCCCGGGCCGCGGGGTCGGTGGCGGACATGGCCGACGCGAACCAGGCCCTGCACCAGGCGGTCATCCGGTTGACGGGCAGCTCGTCGCTGCTTGTGCTCATGGAGCGGGTGCTGGCCCAGATGCGCCTGGTTTTCCATGCCATGTCCTCGGCACCGGATTTCCACACCCACTATGTCCAGCGCAACGTCGACATCGTCGCCCGGCTCCGCGCTGGCCGGCCTGCTGAAGCAGCGGACGTGCTGCGTGGCTACCTCGACGACGCCGAAGCGGAGCTGCTCGGCCACCTGCAAGCCGGCGCCGGGCCAGAACACTAACGCGTTTCTGCCGGTGGGGCCGCGACGCCCCTGCAGTGGGCAAGGCCCTCGGTCATTCGGGGGCTCCCGCGCAAAAATATCCTGAGAGTTGGCCTATCGAAATTCTGATCTCTAGATTATCTTAGTAACCAGCACCGGGGACGACTTCGATCCCCCTCACGGGTCGTCCCCGGCGCGGTCATCTCCATACCGATGCCTACGGATCAGGATGTGCAGACATGAGCCAGGAAACCACCCGCCCCAGCAACAACATCAGCGACTGGTCCGATCTTGGACAGCAGATGTGGTCGTATCTCACCGGCCGTGGTGCTGCCGTGAACTACACCCTCGTCGACATGACAGTAGAGGTGCCCCGGGACATCGGCCCCGATGCCCCACGGGCCATCTGGAAGTTCGATGGAACGTTGCGCGTGACGACCAGTGACGACCAGGCACGGGGCGCAGATCCCCTCCGGGAGAAATGACGTGGGCGTCCATCTGGACATCGACGTCAGGTTCTCCGTCGACTCCCCAGCGGGCACCCCCGGACGCCGATCGACCATTCGGGGAACTGTCACCGCGGACGGCACCGAGGTCACGGTCCACGTCGACGACGCAGCTTTCTTCCAGCCCGGCCCCGGCGTGGGCCTAGCAGCCCTGCGTGAAGTTGCTCGTGGCCTGCACGACCGGGGCCTCAGCCTGACGCTGTCGTCCCCGGAGGGGACACTGGTCAGCCTCGGCAAGGTCAAGGCCAACGCCGCGCAGCGCGTGCTGACCCGGTCGTCTCACATCCGGCCGGGAAACGTCGGCGCGTTCACTGCCTGGGTGCGCGGCAGGGGTGCCGGGCCGGTCGAGAATATCCTCCCACCCGGGACGCCGTTCCCGCTCGCCCCCACCTTCGCGCGAAACTACCGGATGCGGCCCACAACCACTCACTACGCCTCCGGTGGCGGGCGTCCCCGGCTGGTGTTCGTACGCGATCGCGAAACCTGGGATGGCCAGCCTGCCTCGGTCTTCGACCTGCGGGCCGAGACGACGAGCATCGGCAGCGCTGAAGACGCGGACCTCAGCCTGCCCGGGATCCTGGCGGCCCACGCCACCATCACCCACACCGCGGACGACGAGTACGTCCTCTCCGCCGTGGGCCCGATCTCGGGCAGCACCCGGCTCGCGGAGGGAATCCCCTACGTCCTCCGGACCGGAGCCCGCATCGGGATCGGCCCGTGGCGCATGGTTTTCGTCCGCGAGGAGTACGCCGACCACGGCCGTCCATACGGCGGGCGGCAAGGGGGCGAGCTGTCCTACCAGCGGCCCCAATACGACCCGCGCCACGGTACGGTGGAACACGACGCGAGCTATGGCCTGGGAGGCTTCCGCGACGGGTAGGACCCACGGTTGGATCCGGAAGACGCCCGGGCCAGATTCGCAGCGTGCCCAGTGCAGCGGACGCCGGTCCCGCCCACCGCAAAACCTACAGAGGAAACCAACATGCGCATGCCCCGGATCCTGGGTCTGGTCCTCGCCGGAGGACAAGGCTCCCGCCTCGGTGCGCTGACCGATGACCGGGCCAAGCCCGTGCTCCCGGTGGGTGGCACCTACCGGTTGATCGACATCTCCCTGTCCAACCTGGCACACTCGCATATCAGCGACGTCTGGGTCATCCAGCAGTACCTGCCCCACAGCCTCAACGAGCACCTCGCCAACGGCAGGCCCTGGGACCTGGACCGCACCCACGGCGGGCTGCGCGTCCTGCCGCCGTTCGAGGGTGCCGACGGGGCGGGGTTCGCCCGCGGGAACACCGACGCGCTGAACCGGCAAAAGCAGCTGATTCGGGAGTTCGATCCCGACCTCGTCCTGATGCTCAGCGCCGACCACCTCTACACCCTGGATTTCCTGGACCTGCTCGTGACCCACCGGGACAGCGGCGCCGACCTGACCATGGCGACCACGCTTGTGGACGAGGACGCGTCCCGCTACGCCGTCGTCACCACGGACGAGGAGGGCACCGTCACCGGCTTCGACTACAAGCCGCAGGATCCCCCGGGGAACCTGGTGGCCATGGAGGTCTTCCTCTTCGACGCCGCCAGCCTGCTCACCGCCCTCGACGAGCTGGAGGCCGGCGGCGCGGACCTGGCCGACTACGGGGAGGACCTGCTGCCCTGGTTCGTCGAGCACCGCCGCGTCGCCGAACACCGGCACGAAGGCTACTGGATGGACCTGGGCACGCTGCAGTCCTACTGGACCGCCCACCTGCAGCTGCTCGACGGCACCGGGGCCGAGCTGGACAACCCGGATTGGCCGATCCTCACCGCCCAGCCCCAGCTGCTGCCCGCCCGGATCCACTCCTCGGCGCGGATCGCGGATTCGATGGTCGCCGCCGGCGCCGAGGTGCGCGGCACCGTCACGCATTCGGTCATCGGCCCCCGCACGGTGATCGAGGAGGGCGCCACCATCCGGCACTGCGTCCTGCTCGACGGGGTGCACGTGGGGCCCGGGGTGAGCCTGGAGAACGTCGTCGCCGATGCCGGCGCCGACATCTCCGGCGGCAGCCGGCGCGGCACCGACGGCGCGGTCACGCTCATCGGCGCCGATGGTCGGGTCAGCACCACCGAGGACTTCGACCGCACCGCCACCCTCCCCGACGGCTTCTGAGCACGACGGCGGCTCCCGCACCTCAGGGCGAGACCTCGTCCAGGGGCCGGTTGCGGGTGTGCGTCGTGAACTGGGCGATGACCGCCGCGACGACCAGGAACGCCGAGATGAGCAGCAGCGCGCCCAGGATCGACAGGTGCGGCAGGAGAGGCGCGATGACCAGGACCCCGATGCCCCCGCCGATGTGCCCCACCCCGTCCACCAACGCGAACCCCGTGGTCCGTGCCCGCGTCGGGAAGCTTTCGGCGGTCATCGCGTAGGTGGGCGAGACCCACAGGTTGAAGCCGGCGAAGATCAGCAGGGACCCGATGAAGGCGATGACGATCTGCACCCCGGCCAGGGCCACGAGGACCGCGCCGACCAGCGTCACGACGGCGGCGATCGGCAGCCAGTACCGGCGTTCGAGGCTTTCGACGAGGAACGACATGATGATGGCCTCGGCCAGGAACCCGAAGGCGCCGACCGCCGCGATGACCCCGGCTTCGGGCGGCGGATAGTGCATGGCGGTCAGGACGCTCGTGAAGCCCGAGGCGTAGGAGTACACGGTGATGTAGCCGATGAACCACAGGCTGAACAGCAGCAGGATGCGCTGCCGGTACAGCGGGTTGGTGAACAGGTCGCGGTAGGGCACCTTCGACGGCGGGACGATCCCCACCGGCGCGCTCTCGAGGGTCGGTTCGGCCAGCGGCCCGTGGCGTTCGGCGCGGCGTTCCATCGCCTGGACGACGGCGTCGGCGTCCTCGAGCCGGCCCTGCCCGACGAGCCAGCGGGGCGATTCGGGCAGTTCGAACCGCAGCACGATGGCGATCACGGCCAGCACCGCGCCGACGCCGTACATCCAGCGCCATCCCGATTCGAAGTCCGGGGTGGCCTGCGCGAACGGCAGGCCCAGCGGCCAGGCCGTCGGTGGCGTCGTCAGCAGCAGCCCTAGCCAGATCCCGAAGACCGCGCCGAGGGCGGACATGATGAAGATGATCGTGGTGAACTTGGCCCGGGCCCTGCGGGGGGCGACCTCGTTGATGTAGCTGTTGACGATGGCCAGGTCCGCGCCGATGCCGATCCCGGTGATGATGCGGGCCAGGTTGAAGTTGACGAAGTCGCCGGCGAAGGCGTTGTAGAGCGAACCGAGGCCGGTGATCAGCATCGTGATGAGCAGCATGTTCCGTCGCCCGATCTTGTCCGCCACGGGACTGAGGACCAGGGTGCCGACGACGTAGCCCAGGAGGTTCAACACCACGGGGAACGGCAGTTGTCCCAGGGCCGTTTCCGCGGTGCACTGCGGGTCCAGGGCGATGCACGTCTGGATGAAGGAGACGTTGATGTCGAAGATGTCGTAGAACGTGAACAGGAAGCCCAACCCGATGATGGCGATGAAGGTGTAGGAGAGCGACCACACCTCCAGCCGTTCCAGCCGGGCGATGATGCCGTGGCCCGACAGCGCGTTGGTCTCTGCGGGGAGTGCCATTTTCCGGCCTTCGATTCCCTCTGTGCCGCTGGGCCTGGCCCGACGACAGCCGTGGAACGCCATCCACCGTGGGGCCATGGGGGGGGGAGTTCGTGGTCCGGCGCGTTGGCGGCGCGGAAAGTCACGGGTTCAGCGAACCCGGATGCTTCACCGGCCCGGGGGTGCGTGTCGGTGAACGACGGGGCGCGGGTTCAGTGCGTGGGGGGCGGCTGGGGTGGATGCGGCAGGAAACGACCGTGGGTGTTCCGACGGGCGGCGTCGGCGTGGCCGATGCCGCTGCGTGGGATCGCTGACCGCTCCATCACGCCTCCGATGTCGATGCGTGTTCCATTGTCATCATGGACACGCACCGAAGACCACGTCAAGGGCAAGCGGCGGGCCGGACGGCGCTGGGCGTTCGGCGTGCTCATGCTCCGAACAGCGACCGGACGTCCTCGGCGCTGATCGCGGCACCGAAGGCGGCGTCCTCGTCCATCACGGAGGAGAACAGCTGGGCCTTCTTGGCCTTGAGGGCCATCACCTTCTCTTCGATGGTGTCCTTGGAGACCATGCGGTAGACCATCACGTTGCGCGTCTGCCCGATCCGGTGGGCCCGGTCGACGGCCTGGTTCTCGCTGGCCGGGTTCCACCAGGGATCCAGCAGGAAGCAATAGTCGGCCTGCGTGAGGTTCAGCCCGAAGCCGCCGGCCTTCAGGCTGATCAGGAACACCGGGACCTGGCCGCTGGTGAACGTCTCGATGACCTTCCCCCGGGACCGCGTGCTGCCGTCCAGGTAGGCGTGGGCGATCCCCGCCTCGTCCAGCCGCTGAGCCGCCCGGGACAGGAACGAGGTGAACTGGCTGAACACCAGCGCGCTGTGCCCCTCCGCGACGATGTCCTCGAGTTGCTCGAGGAGCGCATCGAGCTTGCTGGAGGGAACGCCGTCGTACTGCTCGTCGACCAGCGAGGCATCCAGGCTCAATTGGCGCAGCATGGTCAGCGACCGGAAGATCTGGAAGCGGTTGGAGTCCATGTCCTCCAGCATCCCCAGGACCTTCTGCCGCTCGCGCTGCAGGTGGCGCTGGTAGATGGTGCGGTGCCGTGGGGACAGTTCCAGCTCGAGGACCTGTTCCTGCTTCGGGGGCAGTTCCGTGGCGACCAGTTCCTTGGTCCGGCGCATGATCAGCGGCCGGATCCGGCGCCGGAGCTGGGCCAGCCGTTCGGGGTCGCCGTCCTTTTCGATCGGCTTGCGGTAGAGCTCCTCGAACCGCTTGGCCGAGGGGAACAGGCCCGGGGAGGTGATCGCGAACATGGACCACAACTCCGAGAGGTTGTTCTCCAGCGGCGTCCCGGTGATCGCGAGTTTGAAGGGTGCCGGGAACGCGCGGGCCTGGGCGGCGGCCTTGGTCGCGGGGTTCTTCACGAACTGTGCCTCGTCCAGGACCAGCCCGGCCCAGGACTGCCGGGCGTACGCCTCGTTCTCCAGCCGGAACAGCGCGTACGAGGTGACCACGACATCGGCATCCTCCAGGAGGGCTGCGAACTCGGTGCCGGTGCGCTGGAGGGTTTCGGAGACGACGGCGGTGCGCAGGCCCGGGGCGAAGCGCTGCGCCTCGGAGGCCCAGTTGGGGACCACCGAGGTGGGTGCCACCACCAGGAAGGGCCGCGCGGTACCGCCGGTGTCGGAGGCCCGCTGGTGGGCGTGGAGCATCAGCGCGAGCGTCTGGAGTGTCTTGCCCAGGCCCATGTCGTCGGCCAGCACGCCGCCGAGGCCATGGTCATGCAGGAACGCCAGCCAGGAGTAGCCTTCCTGCTGGTAGCGCCGCAGGCTGGCGTTCAGCCCGACGGGCGGGGCGGTGGGCTCGATCCGCTCCAACTCCAGCAATCCCCCGACGGACGCCTGCCAGGACGCGGCTTGCACGGCGTCGGACGATAGCTCGACGAGCTCATCCCAGAGCGAGGCCTGGTGCCGGCTGATCCGCAGGGCCTGGGCGCCGCGGTCCTGCAGCGTCCGGGCCTCTTCGATGAGCCGACGCAGTTGCCGGTACTCGGGTTTGTCCAGCGAGAAGTAGCTGCCGTCCTCGAGCAGCAGGTACTCCTCCCCCTGGGCCAAGGCCAGGAACAACTGGTCGAAGGGGACTTCGGTGTCGCCGAGGTGGACCCGCACCCCCAGGTCGAACCAGTCGCTGGTGTCGGTTTCGCCGGCGCTGACGGAGATCGCCGGGACCTCGGTCAGTTCCACGTAGTCCACCGGCTGGCCCTGGACCTCGATGAGGACCCCGTCGCAGCCGTCGAGGACCGGCAGCGCCTCGGCGGTGAACCGCGCGGCGTCGACGCCGACCAGGTCCACCGGTTCGTTGCTTCCGGGACGGTTGAGCAGCGGCTGCGGGAACACCTCCTGCCAGGCTGCCGGGAAGTCCGCCAGGGAACGGGCCACATCCTGCAACAGGTCGGCCTCGGCCGCCGCGTCACGGTCCGGATCGCCG
>Ga0134125_10007222_pt1 | contig 12541 bp, 9 predicted proteins | sample KB31751_FD_96464 | JGI IMG/M metagenome (GOLD analysis project Ga0134125, IMG submission 96464) | Terrestrial soil microbial communities with excess Nitrogen fertilizer from Kellogg Biological Station, Michigan, USA - KB3-175-1 | ecosystem: Environmental > Terrestrial > Soil > Unclassified ... | reverse complement strand
GATTCGACCCCAGGTGCCCGGGCCCCTCTGGGAAAGTCCGCGAAATACCCGGTCTCGGTGGGCAATCGACTGGGGGCTGTGCCCAGGCGGGCGGTGCTCGAGATCGCCGGCGGACAGTCACCGCAACATCTCGTGACGGAATTCAGTCGCAAGATTCTCGCCGGCAATGCCGACGTTGTGCTCCTGGCCGGTGCGGAGGCGATGTCGACGATCCGCCATCTCACGAAGGCGGAGACCAAGCCCGACTTTTCCGACGACCCAGCGGATCCCGAAGGCATCTACGAGGACCGCGGCTTCGGCCTGTCCGGCTTGATCACTAGGGAACAGGCGGCCCACGGACTGACCAACGCGCCATCCCAGTACGCGTTGCTTGAGAACGCCCGTCGGGCGGCGCGGGGCGAAAGTCGAGAAAAGTACTCCGCCGCCATGGGTGCACTGTTTGCCCCGTTCACGAAAGTCGCTGCCGCCAACCCGCTCTCAGCGGCCCCTGAGGAGCGCAGTGCCGAGGAGCTGGCCACGGTCACCGAGCGCAACCGGATGATCGCCGACCCCTATCCGCGCTTCCTCGTCGCCCGAGACCAGGTGAACCAAGGCGCCGCGGTGTTGATGATGTCGGTGGAGGCGGCGCGGCGGCTGGGCGTCGACGAGAGCAAGTGGGTATTTCTGCATGGCCAAGCCGATCTGCGGGAACGAAATCTTCTTGAGCGCAGCAACTTAGGTGAGGGCCCCGCTGCGGTGACCGCGGTCAAGCACGCGCTCCAGCTTGCCGGCTTGAGCCTCGATGACATCGACTTCTTCGACTTCTACTCCTGCTTCCCGATCGTGGTTTCGAACATCACTGACGCCCTGGGACTTTCGCCCGATGACCCGCGCGGCCTCACCCTCACCGGCGGGCTGCCCTTCTTCGGCGGCGCAGGCAATAACTATTCGATGCACGCGATCGCCGAAGCGGTCGAGCGCGTGCGCGCCAAGCCCGGCAGTTACGCATTGGTGTCGGCTAACGGCGGAATCTGCACCAAGACGTCGGTGGGCATTTACGGCACGACGCCCACGCAGCTGAAGTCCGACAACAGCGACAAGCTGCAGCTCGAAATCAACGCAGTCGATAGCCCGCCTCACGTCGCCCATCCCAACGGCTGGGCGGTCATCGAGACCTACACTGTGGCGCACGGCCGCGGCGGGAAGAAGACCGGCATCGTGATCGGGCGCCTCGAAGACGGCGGCGGACGGTTCCTGTCCCAGGTCGCCCCCGGCGACGACGAGTTGATGGCACTGCTCGAGAACGCCGAACAGCCCATCGGTGAACGCGTGTACGTCACCGCCTTCGGGTATGGCAACCGGGTCACCCGTTCGGATGAGGTCGCCGCCGCTTTGTTACCCAGGTATGCACCGGAGCTCCGCGACGACTACGAGCACATCAAAATCCATCGTGACGGGCACTTGCTCGAGATCACCATCAACCGGCCCGACGTGCGTAACTGCCTGCACCCACCGGCCCACGAGGAACTCGACGGCGTCTTCGACGCGTTCTTCGCCGACCGTGAGCTGTGGGTCGCGATCATCACCGGGGAGGGAACCAAGGCGTTCTGCGCCGGCAATGACCTGGTGTACAGCGCTAGCGGTAAGCCGATGTACGTGCCGCTGAACGGGTTTGCCGGTCTGACCGGCCGGCGAAACCTGCACAAGCCCGTGATCGCCGCGGTCAATGGGTTCGCCCTTGGTGGTGGTTTCGAGATCGCTTTGGCCTGCCATCTTGTGGTGGCCGATGAGTCGGCGAAGTTCGCGCTAAGCGAGGTCAAGGTGGGTCTGATTGCCGGCGCGGGGGGGCTGATCCGGTTGCCGCGATCGATTCCGTCGAAGGTCGCGAACGAGATGATCCTGACGGGCCGCCGCATAGGAGCGGAAGAGGCCCGCGCGCTCGGTGTGGTCAACCGGGTGGCTCCGGAGGGTCAGGCGCTGGTCGTTGCGCGCGAGTTGGCGGCGGAGATTCTTGATGCGTCCCCGACATCGGTGCGGCTGTCGCTCAAGTTAATGGAACAGACGCATGGCATTGCCGACACGGTTGATGCGGTAACCGCCCCCAACGATGTCGTCGACGAGCTCATGACCAGTGCGGACGCGATTGAGGGCATGACAGCCTTCGCGCTGAAACGCCCACCAAAATGGAAGAACCAGTGAACGACGAAGCCGACTCGGAACTCGCCGCCTTCGACGATTCCGTCGCGGGAGTGATCGAGAAGCTCTGGGGCGACGCCACGGCCGCCGAGACCGGCGATGTGGGCAAGCTCTGGGCGGCCGCGGCAGAACAGGGCTGGTTCGAACTCGGCGACGCAGGCGCGCTCGACCTCGCCGTCGCCGCGACGCGGCGGCTGGGCCGCGCGGCCTGTCCGCTCCCACTGCTCGACGGTTATGCCGCAACGGAGCTGTTCGACGAGCCCGGCATCGCGAGTGGTGAAGTGCGCCTGGTGCTTACCGGCGACCCGACCGGCCCGGTCGACGCGGGGGGCGCCGCCACGCACGTGCTCGTCATCCCCGCGGAGGGCGGCGCCGCGCGACTGCACGCCATCGCCGAGCAGACAACGCTGCCGGGTCTTGCCATCCCCGCGTGGAGTCGCGTCAGCCTCGGTGAGACGGTGGCCGAGCGCGAAATCGACCGCGCCCAGGCCGACCGGGCACTGGTGTTGGGCCGGCTGGGCAAGGCCGTACGGGCCCTGGCCGCCGCTGAATGCGCCCACGAGATGGCGATCGAGCACGCCAAGACACGCAAGCAGTTCGGCAAGGTGATCGGCAGCTTCGGTGCCGTCCAACAACGCACCGCCCAATGCCAGATCGAGATCCGATCGGCTAATTTGCTTCTCGCCGAGGCTGTCTCGGTTCTCCAGCAGGGCCGTGACAATGCACTGCTGACGGCTGAGATCGCCATCGCCCATATCGCGGCGATCGCCCCGGAAGTGCAGCTCGGTGCCCACCACACGCTGGCCGCCATCGGTTACTTCAACGAACACCCCGGCCCCTGGTTGTTCCGCCGAGTCCACAGCGACATCACCTTGCTCTCCACAGTCGAGCTTGCTCAGGGATCGGTCGGCGATGTGCTCGTCGAGACCGGCGCTCGCCTGCCCGCGGCGGATCTGGGGGAGACCGGCGAAGCTTTCCGCGCCAAGTACCTCCAGTTCATTGCCGAACATGGCGGACGAGACAACGCCCCGACGCCGATGAACGTCGACGACGAAATCATCCGCGCCATCGCGGAGGAAGGCTGGCTCGGCTTCGGCTGGCCTCCCGAGCACGGCGGTCGCAACGCGTCGCTGGCCGAGCAGGTGGCGCTGAACGAGGAGACCACCTACAACCGCGTCGGGGCCACGAAGGCCCTGGGGTCCGTGATGCTGCTGGGTTCGTCGATCCTGCGGCACGGCAGCGAGGAACAGAAGCAGAAGTTCCTGCCGATCATCCGTGCCGGTGAGATGAATTTCTGCCTGGGCTATTCGGAGCCGGAGGCCGGGTCCGATCTGGCGTCGTTGCGTACCCGGGCGGTCCGCGACGGGGACGAGTGGGTGATCAACGGCCAGAAGTTATGGACGACGGGCGCGCACGTTTCGGACTGGGTGTGGCTGGCCGCACGGACCGATCCCGACGCCATGCCCCGGCACGCGGGCATTACGGTGTTCCTGTTTCGCGTCGACACGCCCGGTGTGACGATCCAGCAGCACACCGCCCTGTCCGGCGAGGTGTCGTGCACCGTCTTCTACGACAATGTCCGTATCCCCGACTCCGCCCGCGTGGGTGAAATCAACGGCGGATGGGCAGTTATCGTCGATGCCCTTGCGGGCGAACGCATCACGATGGGGAACATCGCGGCCGCTCTGCACCGGCAACTCGATGACCTGCTCGACTGCGTCCGCCCCGACCCTGAGCGCTTAGCGGGTATGCGCGGCTCGGCCAAACGCGCACTGATCACCGACCTCGCCGTGCGTGTCCAAGCCAGCCGCGCACTGGTCACTGCGGCCGTGCAGGCCAGCTCGACCGATATCGGTGCGATGTTCGACGCCGCCATGGCCGGCGTGATGGGAGGCGACCTCGCCGAAGACTTCGGTGAGGCGACTCTGGCGATCTTCGGGCCTGCCGCCGCATTGAGCGGCGGCTCAAGTGAAAACGAGATTCCCGGCGGCGGAGCCTTCGAATACGGGCTGCGCCAATCGATCATGTACGTGGTCGGCGGCGGCACCAACGATGTCCAACGTGGGTTGATAGCCCGTGGCTTGGGACTGCCCCGCTAGCCGACTGACTGAAAGGACGGCGAAGATGCCCGACACTACACTTCCCCTCGGCGGCCTACGGGTCATCGACTTCACGGACGGCACAGCCGGTTTCGCGGGCCGATTCCTGGCCGACCTCGGTGCTGATGTGGTGTTGGTAGAGCCCCCGGAGGGGGCTGCATCACGGCGGGCCCAGCCGCAATACGACGGCCATGGTTTGCGGTTCGCGACAGCGCATGCCAACAAGCGCGGCGTCGTCATCAACGTAAACACCGCCGAGGGTCGTCAACAATTGCTCGAATTGACGGACGGTGCAGACATCTTCCTGGAGTCCCACCCCGCCGGGCACCTCACCGAACTGGGCGTTGGTCACAAAGCAATGCGCGAACGCAACCCACGGCTGGTCGTGGCATCGGTAACCGATTTCGGGCAGACCGGCCCGTATCGCGACTATAAGGCCAGCGAGGCGGTGTTCACCGCCATGTCGTCGCTGCTCACCCGCTCCGGGGCACCCGGACGCGAACCACTGCTGCCCCCCGGCGAACTGGCCACCCAGACGGCCGCCGTCGACGTCGCCTACGCCGCGCTGCTGGCCTACTTCAAAGCCCAGCGCAGTGGCAGCGGGGATTACCTGGACTGTTCGTTGTTCGACCTCGTGGCCCAGGATCTCGACCCCGGATTCGGGATGGCCGGAACCGCGACCATGGGCCAACCGCTGTACACCGCGGCGCCCGGGCGACCGGATGTGCGCATGATGTATCCGATCGTGCCGTGCGCCGACGGGCACGTCCGGATGTTCATCGCCTCCGCCAAGCAGTGGCGGGCGTTGTTCAGCTGGATGGGCGAACCCGAGGAGCTCGCCGACCCCGCGTTGGAGCACCTCTTCGGCCGCTTCATGAACTGGGGAAAGATCCGGCCCGTGATCATCGACTTCTTCGCCGACAAGAATCGCGACGAAATCGTCTCGCACGGCTCCCATCTGGGTATCGCAGTAGCGCCGCTGAACACCGCCCACGAGATCCTGACCAGCGATCACGTCCGCGAGCGCAAAGCCTTTGTCGAAGACGAGATCGCACCCGGCGTGCGCGCCGCCATACCGAACGGCTACCTCGAATTCGACGGCGAGAGAGCCGGATTCCGGCACCGCGCACCGGAGCTCGGCGAGCACACAGACGAAGTGTTGGCCGACGCTTCCCGAGCGGAGGCGGTTGGGAGCGCGGAGGTGGACGCCCGGCCATTGGCCGGCGTGCGTGTGCTCGATCTCGGCGTCATCGTGGTCGGCGCGGAAACTGGGCGCCAGCTTGCCGATCAGGGCGCCGAGGTCATCAAGGTGGAGAACCGCGCCTTTCTCGATGGTGCGCGCCAAACGGATTCTCCTGGGAAAGTCGGGTACTCGTTCGCGCTGGGCAACCGCAACAAGCGCAGCCTGGGACTGAACCTGCGTAGCGATGCCGGCAAGGAGTTGTTCGGCAGGTTGGTCGCCGTCTCCGATGTGGTGCTGACGAACTTCAAACCTGGGACGCTCGACTCGCTCGGGTTGGGTTACGACAAGCTCAAGGCCATCAACCCGCGCATCATCGTGGTCGAAAGCAGCGCTTTGGGCAGCAGCGGATCGTGGTCGCGGCGAATGGGTTACGGCCCTTTGGTGCGTGCGACCGTCGGGCTGACCACGTTGTGGCGGCACCCCGACGCGCCCGAGGGATTCGGCGACGACCAGACGGTCTATCCCGATCATGCCGCGGCGCGCGTGGGTGCAGCCGGGGTCGTGGCCGCGTTGATCGAACGCGAACGGACTGGGGTCGGCCAGTGGATCGGTGTGGCCCAGATGGAGACCGTGTTCTGTCAGCTGGCCACTCAATACGTTCGTGAATCGCTCGACCCCGGAACCATGGTCGCAAAGGGCAACAGCGGCGAATTCGACGCTCCAGCAGGCGTTTACACCTGCGCCGGAGAAGACGCCTACTGCGCGGTGACCGTCCAGGGCGATGACGACTGGGTCAACCTGGCTAAGGTCATCGGCCGGCCCGAGCTCGCGGACAAGCCCGAGTACGCGACGCCCGCGGATCGCGTCGCGCGTCGCGCCGAACTCGACGCCCTGTTACAGGAGTGGATCGCGCCGCTGGCACCGCGCGAAGTGCAGGAGCGCCTACAGGCCGCGGGAGTGGCCGCCGGTGCCGCGGTGCACGTCAAGGATCTGCTCACCGAGCCGCACCTGGCGGCGCGCCACCAGCTGGGCGAGTTGTCGCAGCCCGGCCACGAAGAGCCCCTGGAGGCCTTCATGGGTCCGGCGCTGTTCGAAAATATCCCCGAACCCGTGCTGCGGGCCGCGCCCGCGATGGCGGCGGATACCCGCGATATCTGCAGCAGACTGCTCGAGATGCCCGACGCCGAGTTCGACGACCTCGTCGCCGCGGGCGTTCTCGAACTTCCGCACGCTGCGAATGGATAGCTCAACCCCAGTCAGACTACTAGGTTTACTAGGTAAGCTAGGCTAGCTGGACGCGGCGATTCGACGGGAGAGTCATGGCAAAAACCAGCAAGGCGTTCATCATCGCGGCCGCGCGCACGGCGATCGGGACCTCGCGCCGGGGCAGCCTGGCCAACACGCAGGCTATCGAACTAGCCAAGCCGGTCGTGGCCGCCGCAGTCGACCGGTCCGGGCTGGCCCCGACCGATTTCGATGATCTGGTACTGGCAGAGAGTCTGCAGGGCGGCGGCGACAGCGCCCGCTACATCGCCGTGGATTTGGGGCTCACTGACATCCCCGGCATGGCGGTCAACCGGCAATGCGCATCCAGCCTGACCGCCCTAGCAGTCGGCGCCGGGCAGATCGCTTCCGGGATGAGCCGGGCGATCCTCGCGGGCGGGATGGAATCTTGTTCGACCTCGCCGCTCTTCCTCAAGCGCAAACCGTTCACCGCCGGCAAGTCGGCCGAAGACTACGACGACTGGATGCCGCTGTCGCATCCCCCCACCCCAGATGCTCCCGCGCTGGACATGTCGATCACTGTGGCACACAACTGTGCCGTGCAGTACGGCATCACCCGCGCAGATCAGGACGCGTGGGCGCTGCGCAGCCACCAACGCGCGGTCAAGGCGATCGATGCCGGTTCCTTCGTCGACGAGATCGTCCCGATCGAGGTTCCACAGGCCGATGGGTCGACCCTCACCTTCACCGAGGACGAGCACCCGCGGCGGGGCAGTTCGACGGAGTCCCTGGCGGGGCTGAAAGTGTTGCATCCCGAGATCGAGGGCTTCACGGTAACCGCCGGAAACTCTTCCGGAATCAACGATGCCGCCGCGGTGGTGTCGCTGGCCGCGACTGGTACCCAGCGGGAAGCCCTCGCCAATGTGTTGTCGTGGGCTCAGGTCGGTGTCGCCCCCAATCGCACGGGCAGCGGGCCGATCACCGCCATTCTGAAGGCCCTCGATTTGGCCGGCCGCAAGCTGGAGGACGTTGCGCTGTTTGAGATCAACGAGGCATTCGCCGCGCAGGCGGTCGCGTGCTCGCGGGAGCTCGGACTGGACGAGGAGATCGTCAACGTGTACGGCTCGGGCATCAGCCTGGGTCACCCGATCGCCGCGACGGGGGCAAGGATGGTGACTTCTGCGATTTATGAGCTGCGCCGTCGTGGCGGCGGCATCGGCGTACTGTCCATGTGCGCCGGTGGCGGCATGGGCGCGGCGATGGTCATCGAGGTGGCCTGACGGCCGCCTTCGTCAGTGGGTGCCCGCCAGATTCAGCGTGACCACACCGGCGATAATCAGTCCGATGCCCACGGCTTTCGCCAAAGACATCGGCGAGTCGAGAAACACGACAGCGATGAGAACGATGGCCGCCGTGCCGATCGCCGACCACAACGCATAGCCGACGTCTGTCTGCATACCGCGCGAAATGGACAGTGCCAGCAGCGCAAAAGAGACGGAATACCCGACAAGGCACACCACGGTCGGCAACAGTCGAGTGAAACCTTCGGTGCTCTTGAGCAGGCTGGTCGCCGTCACTTCCGCGAAAATGGCGCCAAAGAGGAAGAGATAGCTCACAAGCTTCAGCGGGTGCGCGGCGCGCGCTTGTTGGTTCGCGAATCGTGCTCGGCACCCTCGTTGCCGAGATGGGTATAGGACAGTCCGTGTCGTTGCGCGACGCCCGGCGGCAGATCGCGGGCCTCCCACAGCGCTCGCACCGTGCCCTGGATGGCCTTAGGCCGGCGCGCCGCGATCTCCGCAGCCAACTCTGCTGCGCGGGAACGCAGTTGATCGTCAGGGACAACCTCGGTAACCAACCCAAGACGCAATGCGGTCTGCGCGGCAATTCGTTCTTCGCTACCGAGCAATGCCCAGCGCATCACGTCGCCGTAGGGCACCCCGCGCGCCAGCATCCCCATCGGCTCGAGCGCGGACACGATGCCGGCGTTGGCGTGCGGGTCGAAGAACTCCGCCGACTCGGAGCAGATCGCGAAATCACACTCGTTGACGAAATACATCGCCCCGCCGGCGACCATGCCATGCAGCGCCGCGATCACCGGCTTCCACACCCAGTTCGCCTTGGGGCCCAGCATTAAGCCCGGATCCTCCTGATTGAAGATCGGCTCGTGGTCCCACCACTTGCCCTCGGCGACGTCGATTCCCGTGCAGACGGCCCGGTCCCCGTTGGCCCGGACAATCGCCACCCGGATGTCCTCGTCCTCACGAGTCCGGCGCCAGGCGGCAGCCACCTCGTTGGCCATGCGCTCATTGAAAGAATTCAGCTTCTCGGGCCGATTGAGCGTCAGTGTCGCGACGTGGCCGCTCACGCCGAATTCGATGGTCTCAAAGCCCGTCGCGTCTGCCACGTCGCTCCTCACGTCCTCGGGGGCAGGCCCGCCACCGCCCCCGTATTCTGGCTCGCCAGTTCCGGAATGACGCGGGCTAGTGTGCGTGCCCGGCCTGTGCCTCGCTTTCGCGGGTAAGCCCGGCGGCGAGGATCAGTTCCTCATGCAATTCGAACCATACGGTGTGATACGAATCGATGATCGGACGCGTCAGCCACGTCGTATCGCCCGATTGAACTTTTGCCAGCGCAGCCGTCAACTTGTTCGAATAGCCTGCCAGGCGGGGAATTTGGCCGGCGACGGCTGCGGCAATGGGTTTCACTCGCTCGTGTACGTCAACGAGTCGGGCCAGTACCTGCGAGTCGTACTCTTGGTCGTCGTGCGGGTTCGGCTCGCCGTTTCTGAGCTGCCAATCCGACACCAACTTCTTGAAATCGGCGTTGACGCTGCGAAATTTGTCGTAGGCGGTGCTGATCGCAGCCTGATCGACGTTCTCCCGTTCGGCCGCGAGCAACTCGTTGAGCCGGAAGCGGCCGTCTGGGGAGAGCCGGACGGTCTTGCCCTCGATAAGCAGCCCCGCATCGATTGCCGCTCTGACCGCTTCGGTCACCGCGGTTGGGTCTTCGCCGACGGTCGCCGCGATATCCGCCGCCCCTATTCGGCCTTTGAGGCGCACCGCTTGCAGCACCTGCAGCTCGATCATCACCGAATCCTTCCGGCCATCCACGGAGTCGCCATGGCTGCATCGTCACTAGTCGGGTGACGCCTCCCTGGTGAGCCCGAATATATATCATTCAGATGTATAGCGGGCTCAATCGTAGCCGCTTCGACCCTGGACCGGGTCCGCGACATCAAAGAACGACACGACAGATGGCCACCAGAGTCGCCGTCGTAACGGGTGCTGCCAGCGGAATGGGCAAGCTGATGACTGCCCGGCTCAGGGACGCGGGATGGACGGTCGCCGCCGCCGATCTCGCCGGGTCGAAATTGGACGCTGTCGCGGCCGAGTCCGCTGCCGCGCCGCATCCGTGCGACGTGTCCGACGACAACCAGGTCACCGCGACGGCACCTGCGATATTGGATTGGTTCGGCAGAATCGACCGACCAATCAACGCCGCGGCATCGCGCTCTCGGGCGGCGTAGAAGCTCTGCCCAGCGACGTCCGCAAGGCTGAAGAACCTCTCGCCGGTCGCGGCCCCAGAGCAGGTGATCGACTCCGTCGAGGCATCGCTGACGCGGCGGCGCGCTGGAATCTACGTGTTTTCCGGCCTGCCGGCCAAGGTGCTGTGGCGAGCGCGCCGGCTCTCGCCGCGCCTACTCGCCGGCGTCATCCAGCGGCTGTCCGCCACCACCTGAGCGCCGGGTTGCACACCGCCATAAAACATACGGGACAATCGGGTCCTAGTTATATAACTTAGTAAGTTATTAGGGGTAGACCGACGAGTTACTGTGCGCCCAGGAAGGGGGTGGTCCAATGCAAGTGCGTCTGGCGAAGATGGGCTCCGCCGGCCACGCGCAGGTCCGCAGCGCCGCAAAAGGGCGGCATCGACTGCCGCCCGATTACGACGTAAGGGCCGGGTCAAGCTCGCCAACCAATGGCTCCAGCACCGCGGACGTCGGGGACGGCTTTGGCGAGGAGCTGAGCCCGACCCCGCATGACGTTACGGACGAAACCGACGAGCCGCAGCATGAGAAGGCTCCGATCCCGCGGACGCGCGCCGTGGGCGGTCGCTGGCCGCGCGTCATCGCCTTCGGCCTTCTGCCGGCGCTCACGGTCGTGCTGGGAGGCGGCGCCGGGTACGTGACATGGGAGGTGATTTCCGCGCGGTTCGTGCAGGTGGCACGCGTCGAATCGGTCCGTGCTGCTACTGACGGCGCCGTGGCGCTGCTGACTTACGGGCCCGACACAGTGAACAAGGATGTCGGTGCCGCCCGAGAGCGGCTTACCGGCAAATTCAAAGACTTCTACACCCTGTTCACGCGTCAGAACGTGATCCCGAACGCACGCGAAAAGCACATCTCGTCAGTGGTCACAGTGCCGGCCGCCGCAATCGCGCGGGTAACCACCGACCATGCCGTGGTGCTGGTCTTCGTCAATCAGACCTTTCTGAGTGACCACGACCCACCGGCGAGCACCGCGTCAGACGTCCGAGTAACCCTTGAGAAAGTAGGCCGGCGCTGGCTCATCTCGGAATTCACTCCGGCCTGACGAGGGACTGACAGCAACCGACAAGGGGGCTCAATGAAAATCGTTAAGAAGGCGGCGGTAGCTGGGGTGGCGGCGGTTGGCGCAGCCGTGGCGGCATTTTGCTGTGCTCCCCAGGCCGGCGCCGACCGGGGCAACGATCCCTGCGAACTCGCCATACCGTTGTTATGCAAATTCATGCCTGTCGCGCCGGACCTCGACCACGATATAGATCTGACACAAAACTCAGCGACGATCAACGGCACTCCGGTGCCCCGGCTTCCCGCCTCGAATCCGACTACCGCGGAAGCGGCGCCGCCGGTGCCCTGAGCGTGTGGCTCTGCGAATCGGCCCGGCACTCGTGGACCCTCGGCCGCGGCGGTGTGCTTTTCAGCATGATATCTCGACCTAGTTAACACAGTTATATTACTCGCGCGTCGCGACGTGAGGGATCGATCGGTTGAGTAGTTGCTCTTGCTCGAGACGGCCGCCACCGAAACGCCGGAGCATCTGGCGGTGGCCGATGGCGACATACGCTGGACCGTATCGGATCTGAGTCGCCTGGCCGATGGGGAGCCGGGCTGGTCGCGGCGACCGGCGCGCGTCATGTCGCGTACATCGGAATAGGCGGGGCAATGCTGCCGCTGTTGCTGTTTTCCAGCGCACGTGCCGCAGTGCCGTTCCTCCCGTTGAACTACCGGCTCAGCAGCGATGCGCTCGCTGAACTCCTTGGTCGGCTGAATACTCCGCTGGTGATCGTCGATCCGAAATATCGCGACATCGTTGCCGACCATGGCACCGAGGCGTTGAGCAGACGAGTTCGTGCAACGCGCCGAATCCGCAGAGCCAGGGGCCGTACCCGAGCCGGACGACGCGGCGGTCCGGTTGTTCACTTCCGGTACGACCGCGCGACCCAAGGCCGTGGAGTTGTCTCACGACAACCTCATCAGTTATGTCATGGGCAGAGTGGAATTCGGTTCGGCGTCACCGCAGGATGCCGCGCTAGTCTGCGTACCGCCCTACCACCTCGCCGGTGTCGGCGCCGCCATGTCGAACATCTACGCCGGACGGCGCCTGGTTTATCTGCCCAGCTTCGATCCGCGGGCATGGATCCGGTTGATTGAGGAAGAGGAGGTCACGACAGCGACGGTGGTGCCGACGATGCTCGACCGTATCGCGTCGGTACTCCGAATGTGAGCCCGCCGGGCTGCGTTCGCTGCGCATTCTGGCCTACGGCGGCTCCAAAGTACCTCTGCCGCTTGTCCGCACGGCGCTGAACTGCTGCCCCACGT
>Ga0134125_10007221_pt1 | contig 12542 bp, 10 predicted proteins | sample KB31751_FD_96464 | JGI IMG/M metagenome (GOLD analysis project Ga0134125, IMG submission 96464) | Terrestrial soil microbial communities with excess Nitrogen fertilizer from Kellogg Biological Station, Michigan, USA - KB3-175-1 | ecosystem: Environmental > Terrestrial > Soil > Unclassified ... | reverse complement strand
CCGAGCCGGTACTGGTTCTCCATGAGCTCGCCGACCGAGCGCACCCGGCGGTTGCCGAGATGGTCGATGTCGTCGATCTCGCCGCGGCCGTCCTTCAGGTCGCAGAGCAGCTTCAGGATGGCGAGCACGTCCTCCTTGCGCAGGACGCGCATGGTGTCCGGCGCGTCGAGGGTGAGGCGCGCGTTCATCTTGACGCGGCCGACGGCCGAGAGGTCGTAGCGCTCGGAATCGAAGAACAGGCTGTTGAAGAGGGCCTCCGCCGTCTCGAGCGTCGGCGGCTCGCCGGGACGCATGACGCGGTAGATGTCGATGAGCGCGTCCTCGCGCGACCGATTGCGGTCGACGGCGAGCGTGTTGCGCATATAGGGGCCGACATTGACGTGGTCGATCGCCAGCGTGCGCAGCTCGCTGAGCCCCGCCTTGTCGACCAGCTCCAGGGTCGCCTCGGTGACCTCCTCGCCGGCCTCGATGAAGATCTCGCCGTTCTTCTCGTTGATCACGTCCGACGCGATGTAGCGGCCGATCAGATCCTCGGGCGGCACCATCATCTCGTTCAAGCCTTCGCTCTTCAGCTTGGCGGCGAGACGCGGCGTGATCTTGTCGCCGGCCTTGGCGCGCACCTCGCCGGTGCCGGCATCGACCAGGTCGTGGTTCAGCTTCACGCCGCGGAAGCGGTCGGGCAGGAAGGGCGACTTCCAGCCGTTGCCGGCGCGGTCGAAGGAGATGACATCGTAGAAATAGCCGAGCAACTCCTCGGCCGGCATGCCCTGCGCCTCGAAGGGCTGCAGCTGCGAGCCTTCGGCGGCGCGCTCGGCGCGCAGCGCCTCGGTGCCGGCCGAATCGAGGGCGAGCAGCAGCGTCGTCGCCGGCAGCTTGCGGCGACGGTCGATGCGCACATAGACGATGTCCTTGGCGTCGAACTCGAAGTCGAGCCAGGAGCCGCGATAGGGGATGACGCGCGCGGCGAACAGATACTTGCCCGAGCTGTGCGTCTTGCCCTTGTCGTGGTCGAAGAACACGCCGGGGCTGCGATGCATCTGGCTGACGATGACGCGCTCGGTGCCGTTGATGATGAAGGTGCCCTTGTCCGTCATGAGCGGCATGTCGCCCATGTAGACTTCCTGCTCCTTGATGTCGCGAATCGAGCGCGAGCCCGTATCCTCGTCGACATCCCACACCACGAGGCGCAGCGTCACCTTCAGCGGTGCCGCGAAGGTCATGCCGCGCTGCTGGCATTCCTCGACGTCGTATTTCGGCGTCTCGAGCTCGTATTTCACGAATTCGAGCTGGGCGCGCTCGGAGAAATCCTTGATCGGGAAGACCGAGCGGAAGACCTCCTGGAGGCCGACCGGGGTCCTGAGCTCGGGCTGGACATCCATCTGCAGGAAGTGATCGTAGGAGCTCTTCTGCACCTCGATCAGGTTAGGCATGGGCGCCACTTCGGGGATGCGACCGAAGCTCTTGCGCACCCGCTTACGACCCGTGAACGACTTAGCCATGGATATCCCTCGATTCAGTGTAACCGGAACCGGACGCGGCACTCCGCCGCCCCGGCGCCCGCCGCATCGCGCGGCCTAAGCAACATTCCATCCGGCCCGCCTCCCGCCGCGGGTGGCCCGCGACGGGAGGGAGCGTGCCCGCATCCGCGGGGACGGATGGCAGAGATATATCGAGACCTACTTCACCTCGACCTTGGCGCCCGCTTCTTCGAGCTGCTTCTTGAGCTTGGCGGCCTCGTCCTTCGACACGCCTTCCTTGACCGCCTTCGGCGCCGCCTCGACCAGATCCTTGGCCTCCTTGAGGCCGAGGCTGGTGATGGCGCGGACTTCCTTGATCACGTTGATCTTCTTCTCGCCGGCATCGGCGAGGATCACGGTGAACTCGGTCTGCTCCTCGACGGCAGCCGCGGCAGCGCCGCCGCCGGCCGCCGGGGCCGCGGCAGCGACCGGAGCGGCCGCCGAAACGCCCCACTTCTCCTCGAGCAGCTTGGAGAGCTGTGCCGCCTCGAGGACGGACAGGTTGGACAAATCGTCAACGATCTTCTGGAGATCGGCCATGATGAGAGACTCCTAATATAGGTATTGCTGTTGCTGGGACAAAGGCATCACGCGGCAGCGCTGCCACCGGCATCGGCGTAAGCCTGGACAACGCGCGCCAGCTGACCGGCCGGGGCCTGGAGAACGCCGGCGATTCGCGTCGCCGGAGCCTGCAGAAGCCCGAGAAGCTTGCCCCTGAGCTCGTCGAGCGACGGCAGGGTGGCAAGGGCGGTGATGCCGGCGGTGTCGAGCACCGTACCGGGAAAAGCACCGCCGACGATGGTCAGCTTGTCGTTTGTCTTGGCGAACGCGACGGCCACTTTCGCGGCTGCCACGGGGTCGTGCGAGAAAGCGATCGCAGTCGGCCCCTTGAACAGCGAGCTCAGCGGCTCGTACTCCGTGCCTGCGAGAGCGAGACGCGCGAGCCGGTTCTTCGTCACTTTGAAGCCCGCACCCGCGTCGCGCATGCGACGGCGCAGATCAGTCACCTCACTCACCGTGAGGCCGACCTGGCGCGTCACCACCACCAGGCCGGCGGCCTGGAAGGTGCTGTGCAACGAGGATACCAGCTCCTGTTTTTCGGAACGGTCCACGTCTGGTCTCCGTAATGCGGGGCCCGGCAAGGCCGGGGCCCGTTGCACGTGGCGGAGGTTCGGGGAGATCCCCTGGCCGTCCGCCGGTTCGCCTGTCCTCGAAAGAAGTCCCGCAACGTCAAATCCGGGTCCTCTGTCTCATGCGGGCTCGGTCGACTTAGGCCCCTGCAAGGGGGCACCCGCAGTCTCGGACAGGTTGAGGCGGTCACCCGCCCCATTCCCGGGCCCGGCACGTGAAAGCGCCGGTCCGGAAACTCGTGATAGTCGCCTCCTACAGGCTCGAGAGCGGCGCGAGCTCCAGCTTGATGCCCGGCCCCATGGTCGAGCTCAGGCTCACCTTCTTGATGAAGCTGCCTTTGACGCCGGTCGGCTTGGCGCGGTTGATGGCGCCGATGAAAGCCTTCACATTCTCGACCAGCTGCTCCTCGCCGAAGCTCGCCTTGCCGACGCCGGCATGGACGAGGCCCGCCTTCTCGGCGCGGAACTGCACCTGGCCGCCCTTGGCCGCCTTCACCGCCTCGGCGACATCGGCCGTGACCGTGCCGAGCTTCGGGTTGGGCATGAGGCCGCGCGGGCCCAGCACCTTACCGAGCCGGCCGACCACCGCCATCATGTCGGGCGTGGCGATGACGCGGTCGAAATCGATATTGCCGGCCTGCACCTTCTCGGCGAGATCCTCGGCGCCGACGAGATCGGCACCGGCCGCCTGCGCCGCCGCCGCCTTGTCGCCCTTGGCGAAGACCGCGACGCGCATGACCTTGCCGGTGCCGTGCGGCAGGTTGACGACGCCGCGCAGCGTCTGGTCGGATTTGCGCGGATCGATATTGAGGTTCATGGCGATCTCGATCGTCTCGTCGAATTTCGCCTTGGCGCGTTCCTTGATCATCTTGACCGCCTGGTCGAGCGTGATCCCCTGACCGGGCGTGATGGCCTCGTAGGCGTCCTTCAGTCGCTTGCCCTGTGCCATGGTGCTCAAGCCCCCGTCACGTCGAGGCCCATGGAGCGGGCCGAGCCGACGATCATCTGGGCCGCGGCCTCGATGTCGTTGGCATTGAGATCCTGCATCTTCTTGGCGGCGATCTCGCGCACCTGCGCCATGGTCACCGTGCCGACCTTTTCGTCCTTGCCGGGCGTCTTCGAGCCCTTCTCGACGCCGGCCGCCTTCTTCAGGAAGTAGCTGACGGGCGGCGTCTTGGTGATGAAGGTGAAGGTGCGATCGGCGTAAGCCGTGATCACCACCGGCACCGGCATGCCCTGTTCCATGTTCTGAGTCTGGGCGTTGAACGTCTTGCAGAACTCCATGATGTTCAAGCCGCGCTGACCGAGCGCCGGCCCGATGGGCGGCGACGGGTTGGCCTTGCCGGCCGGCACCTGCAGCTTGATAAAGCCTACGATCTTCTTTGCCATTTCATCCTCTGCACGTCCTGAGTTGGCAGATGCGCGGTGCGGCCATGGCGGGCCTTCCGCACGGTGTTACGCGTCGTACTAGACCTTCTCGACCTGGCTGTATTCGAGCTCGACCGGCGTCGAGCGGCCGAAGATCGACACCGCCACCTTGACCCGGCTGCGCTCCTCGTCGACTTCTTCGACCATGCCGTTGAAGGAGGTGAAGGGGCCGTCGCACACCCGCACCTGCTCGCCGATCTCGAAGCGGATCGAGCGGCGCGGCCGCTCCACGCCTTCGCGGATCTGGTTCATGATGCGCTCGGCCTCGGCCTCGGAGATGGGCACGGGCTTGGTGCCCTTGCCGCCGAGGAAACCGGTGACCTTGGGTGTGTTCTTGATGAGATGCCAGCTCTCGTCGGTCATCTCCATCTTCACCAGCACATAGCCGGGAATGAGCTTGCGCTCGGAATTGATCTTCGCGCCGCGCCGCACCTCGACCACTTCCTCGGTCGGCACAAGGATGTCGCCGAACATGTCCTCCATGCCCTTCTGCGCGGCCTGCTCGCGGATGGCCTGCGCCACCTTCTTCTCGAAGCCGGAATAGACATGAACCACGTACCAGCGCATCGCCATCGCTAGGCCCCCCCCACGCCGAAGATCATGCGCACCGCCATGGACAGCACCTGATCCACCAGGAAGAAGAAGATTGCCGCGAGAACCACCATGGCCATCACCATCACGGTGCTCACGACCGTCTCCTTGCGCGATGGCCAGGTGACCTTGAGGGCCTCCTGCCGCACCTGCTTCGCGAATTGCTGGATTGAAACCTTGGCCATCGTTCAAAAGCGACCTCGAAAGATAAAGGAACCGCGGGCCCGATCTTCCGGCGCCGCGGTTCCGACTTTGGCAGGAGTGGAGGGGCTCGAACCCCCAACCCCCGGTTTTGGAGACCGGTGCTCTACCAGTTGAGCTACACTCCTCCGGGCGTCAGTCATCAGTGGTCAGTCATCAGTGAGCACCGGCGTCCAGAACTTCTGATTACTGACTTCTGATCTCTGCCTCCTGCTAGGCGATGATCTTGGCGACGACACCGGCGCCGACGGTGCGGCCGCCTTCGCGGATGGCGAAGCGCAAGCCTTCGTCCATGGCGATCGGCGCGATGAGCTCGACCTCCATCGACACATTGTCGCCGGGCATCACCATCTCGGTGCCTTCCGGCAGCGACACCATTCCCGTCACGTCGGTGGTGCGGAAATAGAATTGCGGACGGTAGTTGGTGAAGAAGGGCGTATGCCGGCCTCCCTCCTCCTTGGTCAGGATGTAGGCCTCGGCCTTGAACTTGGTGTGCGGCGTGATCGAGCCCGGATGCGCCAGCACCTGGCCGCGCTCGACGTCCTCGCGCTTGGTGCCGCGCAACAGCGCGCCGATATTGTCGCCCGCCTCGCCCTGGTCGAGCAGCTTGCGGAACATCTCGACGCCGGTCACCACCGTCTTCACCGTCGGACGCAGGCCGACGATCTCGACCTCCTCGCCGACCTTCACGACGCCGCGCTCGACGCGGCCCGTCACCACCGTGCCGCGGCCCGAGATCGAGAACACGTCCTCGATCGGCATCAGGAACGGACGGTCCTTGGGACGCTCGGGCTGCGGGATGTAGGCGTCGACCGCCTCCATCAGCTTCAGGATCGCTTCCTTGCCGAGCTCCGGCTTCTTGTCCTCGAGCGCCATCAGCGCCGAGCCCTTGACGATCGGGATCGTGTCGCCGGGGAACTGGTAGGAGGACAGGAGCTCGCGCACCTCGAGCTCGACCAGCTCGAGCAGCTCGGGATCGTCGACCATGTCGACCTTGTTCAGGAACACCACCAGCGACGGCACGCCGACCTGGCGCGCCAGAAGAATGTGCTCGCGCGTCTGCGGCATCGGACCGTCGGCCGCCGACACCACCAGGATGGCGCCGTCCATCTGCGCCGCTCCGGTGATCATGTTCTTCACGTAATCGGCATGGCCCGGGCAATCGACATGCGCATAGTGACGCTGCTTCGTCTCGTACTCGACATGCGCCGTCGCGATCGTGATGCCGCGCGCCTTCTCCTCGGGCGCCTTGTCGATCTGGTCGTAGGCCGTATAGGTCGCGCCACCCGTCTCGGCCAGGACCTTCGTGATCGCTGCCGTCAGCGACGTCTTGCCATGATCGACATGGCCGATCGTCCCGATGTTGCAGTGCGGCTTATTCCGCTCAAATTTCGCCTTCGCCATGATCGTTCTTCCTGGTGGGTGTTCTTGGGCTAGGGATCCGGGTGGAAAGCGCCTTAGGCCATCTTGGCGCGGACTTCGTCCGCGACGGCCTGGGGCACCTGCTCGTAGTGATCGAACTGCATCGTGTATTGCGCGCGGCCCTGGCTCATCGAGCGCAGCGTGTTGACGTAGCCGAACATGTTGGCGAGCGGCACCATGGCGGTCACGACACGCGCGTTGCCGCGGCTGTCCATACCCGTCACCTGGCCGCGCCGGCTGTTCAGATCGCCGATGACGTCGCCCATGTAATCCTCGGGCGTCACGACCTCGACGTTCATGATCGGCTCGAGCAGCTTCGGCGCCGCCTTGGCGATGCCTTCCTTGAAGGCGGCGCGCGCCGCGATCTCGAAGGCGAGCACGCTCGAATCGACGTCGTGATAGGCGCCGTCGGTCAGGAACACCTTGAAATCGATCACCGGGAAGCCGGCGATGATGCCGGTATCGCGCGACGAGTCGAGGCCCTTGACCACGCCGGGGATGTATTCCTTCGGCACGTTGCCGCCGACCACCTCGCTCTTGAACGAGTAGCCTTCGCCCGGCGCCGCCGGCTCGAAGCGCAGCTTGATGCGGGCGAACTGGCCCGAGCCGCCGGTCTGCTTCTTATGGGTGTAGTCGATCTCGGCCTTCTTGGAGATCGTCTCGCGATAGGCCACCTGCGGCGCGCCGACATTGGCCTCGACCTTGAACTCGCGCTTCATGCGGTCGACGATGATCTCGAGATGGAGCTCGCCCATCCCCTTGATCACGGTCTGGCCGCTCTCCTGGTCGACCGTGACGCGGAAGGACGGGTCTTCCTGGGCCAGGCGCTGCAGCGCCACGCCCATCTTCTCCTGGTCGGCCTTGGTCTTCGGCTCGACCGCGACCTCGATGACGGGGTCGGGGAATTCCATGCGCTCGAGGATGATCGGCGCCGTCGGATCGCACAGCGTGTCGCCGGTGGTCGAATATTTGAGGCCGGCCAGCGCCACGATGTCGCCGGCGCGCGCTTCCTTGATGTCCTCGCGATGGTTCGCATGCATCTGCAGCATGCGGCCGATGCGCTCGCGCTGGTCCTTCACCGTGTTCTGCACGTAGGAGCCGGCCTCGAGCACGCCCGAATAGATGCGCGCGAAGGTGAGCGAGCCGACGAACGGATCGGTCATGATCTTGAAAGCGAGCGCCGAGAAGGGCGCCTCGTCGGAGCAGGGCCGCGTGTCTTCCTGGTCGGAATCGACCTTCTTGCCCTTGACGGCCGCGACGTCGGTCGGCGCCGGCAGATAGTCGATGACGGCGTCCAGCATCGGCTGCACGCCCTTGTTCTTGAAGGCGGAGCCGCACAGCACCGGCACGAACTTGTAGGCCAGCGTGCCGCGGCGGATGCAGGTCTTGAGCGTCGCCTCGTCGGGCTCGGTGCCCCCGAGATAGGCCTCGAGCGCCGCGTCGTCGTGCTCGATCGCGGTCTCGAGCAGTTTCGTGCGGTACTCGGCCGCCTGGTCGGCGAGGTCGGCGGGAATATCGGTCTCGTAGAACTCGGCGCCGAGCGTCTCGTCCTTCCAGATGATGGCCTTCATCTTCACGATATCGACGACGCCGGCGAACTCGCTCTCGACGCCGATCGGCAGCTGGAGGACCAGCGGCACGGTGCCGAGCCGATCGACCATCATCTCGACGCAGCGGAAGAAATTGGCGCCGATGCGGTCCATCTTATTGACGAAGCACATGCGCGGCACGCCGTACTTGTCGGCCTGGCGCCACACCGTCTCCGACTGCGGCTCGACGCCGGCCACCGAGTCGAACACGGTCACGGCGCCGTCGAGCACGCGCAAGCTCCGCTCCACCTCGATGGTGAAATCGACGTGGCCGGGCGTGTCGATGATGTTGATGCGGTGGTCTTTCCAGAAACAGGTCGTCGCGGCCGAGGTGATGGTGATGCCGCGCTCTTGCTCCTGCTCCATCCAGTCCATGGTGGCGGTGCCCTCATGGACCTCGCCGATCTTGTAGGAACGGCCCGTGTAATAAAGGATGCGCTCGGTCGTCGTCGTCTTGCCGGCATCGATGTGCGCCATGATGCCGATGTTGCGATATCGTTCGAGCGGTGTCGTTCGGGCCATAATAATTCGGTCTTTCGGAAAAAACGGCTACCAGCGGTAATGCGAGAAGGCGCGGTTGGCCTCGGCCATGCGGTGCGTGTCCTCGCGCTTCTTCACCGCCGAGCCGCGATTGTTCGCGGCGTCGAGCAGCTCGGCCGAGAGGCGGTCGACCATGGTCGATTCGGAACGCTTGCGCGCGGTGTCGATCAGCCAGCGGATGGCCAGCGCCTGGGCGCGCTCTGTGCGCACCTCGACCGGCACCTGGTAGGTCGCACCGCCGACGCGCCGTGAACGCACCTCGACGGCCGGCTTCACATTCTCAAGCGCGTCGTGGAACATCTTCAGCGGATCGCTTTTGGCGCGCGTCTCGATCTTCTCGAGGGCGCCATAGACGATCTGCTCGGCAACCGACTTCATGCCGGCATACATCAAGCAATTCATGAACTTGGTCACCACCATGTCGCCATACTTGGCGTCCGGCAGGACCTCGCGTTTATCGGCGGCTCTACGGCGCGACATCGATCGTTCGCTCCCTTATTTCGGCCGTTTGGCGCCGTATTTCGACCGGCGCTGGCGGCGCTCCTTGACACCTTGCGTGTCGAGCGTGCCGCGGATGATGTGATAGCGCACGCCGGGCAGATCCTTGACGCGGCCGCCGCGGATCATCACCACCGAGTGCTCTTGCAGATTGTGCCCCTCGCCGGGGATGTAGCAGATCGCCTCGACGCCGTTGGTCAAGCGCACGCGCGCGACCTTGCGGAGAGCCGAGTTCGGCTTCTTCGGCGTCGTGGTGTAGACGCGCGTGCAGACGCCGCGCTTCTGCGGGCAGGCTTCGAGCGCCGGCACCTTGTTTCGCGTCCGTGGCGGTTGCCGCGGGTTGCGGATCAGCTGGTTGATCGTCGGCATTCCGACCCTTTCACCACTTCCGAAAAAAACGTCACGAGATTGCGCCCCGACCAAAGAAGTCGCGCGGGAGAAGGGCTTTCCCCGCGCGACTCGTCTCGACTTGCGGTCGACACTGCACCGGAAAGCGGGTCTCCCGCCCCGACGCCTATGGCAAAAGCTTTCTCTGCGGTCGCTGCGTTTCCAAGTGGACTACCAGCAGCCGCAAAGGTCGGCGGAACATAGTTAGCCCTCCCCCACCCGTCAAGGGAAACCTCGGCGCAAAAGCCGGGCTTCCCTCAAGGGTTTAGAGGGTATTTAGGCGATCTTGGACTGGCGGTTCTCCACCAGCGGGGTCTCGGGGGCCGGGGGTCCCTCGACCGTCGCCGCCTTGTCGCGGTCGGCCGCGACCTGGCGCATCCGGTTCATGGTGCTGCCGGTGCCGGCCGGGATGAGGCGGCCGACGATGACATTCTCCTTGAGCCCGTCGAGCGTATCGGTCTTGCCGGAGACCGCCGCCTCGGTGAGCACCCGGGTCGTCTCCTGGAAGGAGGCGGCCGAGATGAAGGAGTTGGTCTGCAGCGAGGCCTTGGTGATGCCCTGGAGGACCGGATGGGCCTCGGCCGGCCGCATTCCCTCGGCCTCGACCTTGCGGTTCTCGGCCTCGAACTCGGACTTGTCGACCTGCTCGCCGACTAGGAAAGTAGTCTCGCCGGGCTCGTCGATCTCGACCTTCTGCAGCATCTGGCGAACGATCACCTCGATGTGCTTGTCGTTGATCTTCACGCCCTGCAGCCGATAGACCTCCTGGATCTCGTTGATGAGGTAATTGGCCAGCGCCTCGATGCCGAGCACCCGCAGGATGTCGTGCGGCACCGGGTTGCCGTCCATCAGCAGGTCGCCGCGCTCGACGAAATCCCCCTCATGCACGCTGATATGCTTGCCCTTGGGGATGAGGTACTCGACCGGCTCGGCTCCCGCCTCGTTCGGCACCACCAGGATGCGGCGCTTGGTCTTGTAGTCGCGGCCGAACTCGACCCGCCCGTCGGTCTCGCTGATGATCGCGTAGTCCTTGGGCTTGCGCGCCTCGAACAGCTCGGCGACGCGCGGCAGACCGCCGGTGATGTCGCGGGTCTTCGACGATTCCCGGGGGATACGCGCCAGCACGTCGCCGGCCTTCACCGGAGCGCCGTTCTCGATCGACAGGATGGCGTCGACCGACATGAAGTAGCGCGCCTCGAGACCGTTGACGAGGCGGATGACCTCGCCCTTGTCGTCGCGCAGGGTGATGCGGGGCTTCAGGTCGTTGCCGCGCGGCTGCTGGCGCCAGTCGACGACGACGCGGTTCGAGATGCCGGTCGATTCGTCGAGCACCTCGCGCATCGAGATGCCCTCGATGAGGTCGACATAGTGGGCGATGCCCTCGCGCTCGGTCAGGATCGGCAGGGTGTAGGGGTCCCATTCGATCAGCCGCGTGCCCTTGGTCACCGGCTTCTTCTCGTCGAACAGGAGACGCGAGCCGTAGGGCAGCTTGTGGCGGGCCTTCTCGCGATTCTCGTCGTCGACGAGGACGAGCTCGCTGTTGCGGGCCATCACGATCGACACGCCCTGGCTGTTCACCACGATGTTGCGGTTGACGATACGGACCTTGCCGTCATAGGCCGCCTCGATGCTCGACTGCTCGGCGCCGCGCTGCACCGCACCGCCGATATGGAAGGTGCGCATGGTGAGCTGGGTGCCGGGCTCGCCGATCGACTGGGCGGCGATGACGCCGACCGCCTCGCCGACATTGACCCGCGTGCCGCGGGCGAGGTCGCGCCCGTAGCAGGTGCCGCAGACGCCGACCCGGCTCTCGCAGGTGAGGGTCGAGCGGATGAAGACCGAATCGACGCCGGCCCGGTCGATCTGCTCGACCGCATCCTCGTCGATGATCTCGGCATCCTTGACCAGCACGGCGCCGGTGACCGGATGCACGATGTTGCCGACCGCCGAGCGGCCGAGAATGCGCTCGGACAGGGGCGAGATGACCTCGCCGCCCTCGACCACGGCGCGCACCGTGATGCCCTGCTGGGTGGCGCAATCCTCCTCATAGATGATGCAGTCCTGCGCGACATCGACCAGGCGGCGGGTGAGGTAGCCCGAGTTCGCCGTCTTCAAGGCGGTGTCGGCCAGGCCCTTGCGGGCGCCGTGGGTCGAGTTGAAATACTCGAGCACGGTGAGGCCTTCCTTGAAGTTCGAGACGATCGGCGTCTCGATGATCTCGCCCGACGGCTTGGCCATGAGGCCGCGCATGCCGGCGAGCTGCTTGATCTGCGCCGCCGAGCCGCGGGCGCCCGAATGGGCCATCATATAGACCGCGTTGATCGGCGCGCCGGGCTTTGCTTCCTGCATCACCTTCATCATGGCGTCGGCCACCTGCTCGGTGCACTGCGACCAGACGTCGACCACCTTGTTGTACTTCTCGCCCTGGGTGATGAGGCCGTCGAGATACTGCTGCTCGTACTCCTTGATCTTCTCCTGGGCATCGGCGACGAGCTTGTGCTTGGCCTCGGGGATGATCAGATCGTCCTTGCCGAAGGAGATGCCGGCCTTGCAGGCATGGCCGAAGCCGAGCGCCATCAGGCGATCGGCGAAGATCACCGTCTCCTTCTGACCGCAATGGCGATAGACCATGTCGATGACGTTCGAGATCTCCTTCTTGGTCAGCACCCGGTTGATCAGGTCGAAGCTGATCGCCGGGTTGCGCGGCAGGATCTCGCTCAGCAGCATGCGGCCGGGCGTCGTGTTGACGCGCACGGTGATCGGCTCGTTCTTGGCGTCGACCGTGTGGTAGCGCGCCTCGATCGGCGTGTGCAGCGTGACCGCCTTGGCGGCGAGTGCCGCCTCGATCTCGCCGACATTGAGGAAGGCCGGCCGCGACGCATGCGGCGCCTCGTCGCCCTTCTTGCCCTTCTTCGCCTTCTTGGCCTCGGCGTCGGGGACCGCCTCGGAGGCGGCGCGGCCGTCATGCAGCTCGGGCCGCTCCATGGTCATGTAGTAGAGGCCGAGCACGATGTCCTGGCTCGGCACGATGATCGGCTTGCCGTTGGCGGGCGACAGGATGTTGTTGGTCGACATCATGAGCACGCGCGCCTCGAGCTGCGCCTCGAGCGACAGCGGCACGTGCACGGCCATCTGGTCGCCGTCGAAATCGGCGTTGAAGGCCGTGCAGACCAGCTGATGCAGCTGGATCGCCTTGCCCTCGATCAGCACCGGCTCGAAGGCCTGAATGCCGAGGCGAT
>Ga0134125_10007220_pt1 | contig 12543 bp, 8 predicted proteins | sample KB31751_FD_96464 | JGI IMG/M metagenome (GOLD analysis project Ga0134125, IMG submission 96464) | Terrestrial soil microbial communities with excess Nitrogen fertilizer from Kellogg Biological Station, Michigan, USA - KB3-175-1 | ecosystem: Environmental > Terrestrial > Soil > Unclassified ... | reverse complement strand
GGCTGTGCGAACCTGGCGCGTGATTAGTCGGCGTGTGTTCGCGGGCACCGCTCTTGCCGCTCTGTGCATTCCAGCCGCTGTTCCGCAGCAAACCGCTCAACCCCAAACCGCTTTCACCAATCAGTATTGTGTCGGCTGCCACAACGACAAAATGCAGACCGCCGGCCTTTCGCTCCAAGCCATTAATACAAAAGACGTTGGAGAGCACGCCGCCACCTGGGAAAAGGTGATCAAAAAGCTAGACGCGCGCCAGATGCCTCCTGCCGGAATGCCGCGCCCGGATGAAAAAGGATATGAGGCAATCATCGCGTCGCTCGAGAATTCCATCGACCGCGCCGCCGCCGCGCATCCCAATCCCGGCCGGACCGACACCTTCCGCCGGATGAACCGCACCGAATACCGCAACGCCATCCGCGACCTGTTGGACCTCGACGTCGATGTTTCTTCGCTCCTCCCGGCCGACGACTCGAGCCACGGTTTTGACAACGTAACTGTCGGCGAATTGTCCCCGACCCTGCTCGAACGCTATCTCGCCGCCGCGAAGAAAATCAGCCGCCTCGCCATCGGCAGCCCCGTGCGCTCGCCCGGTGGCGACACCATCACGCTTCCACCCGATCTGACGCAGGAGAGCCACTTCGATGACCTGCCGTTCGGCACCCGGGGCGGCACGCTCGTCCATTACACCTTCCCCGAAGATGGCGAATACGAGATCCGGCTCCGCCTCACCCGCGACCGCAATGAAGACGTGGAAGGGCTCCACGGCGAGCACCAGATCGAAATCACACTCGACGATCAGCGCGTCCAGGTTTTCACCGTCAAACCGCCGCCCCGCGGACAGGATCACAGCAAAGTCGATGCGGACCTGCACGTGCGCATCCCCGTCAAGGCCGGCGAGCATAATCTGGCGGCGGATTTCGTGAAGAAGCCGACAGCGCTGCTCGAAACCGTCCGGCAGCCCTATCAGGCGCACTTCAATATGGATCGTCATCCACGCATCCAGCCCGCGCTCTACTCGATTGCCGTCACCGGGCCGTATGATCCAACCGGACCGGGCCAGAGCCAGAGCCGCGCGCGAATCTTCGTCTGCCATCCTTCGAAGGGCGCCGAGGAAGACGGCTGCGCCCACCGCATCATTTCCACCCTGGCCCGGCGCGCATGGCGCAGGCAGGTGATGGATGCCGATATCCAGACGCCCCTGACGTTCTATGAAGATGCGAAGAAAGATGGCGGCTTCGAAGACGGCATCGAGATGGCTCTCCGCGCCGTTCTCGTGAGCCCGGAGTTCATTTTCCGTATCGAGCAGGATCCGCCCAAAATAGCGCCAGGCACGGCGTATCGCATCAGCGACACTGAGCTTGCCTCACGCATTTCCTTTTTCCTCTGGAGCAGCATTCCGGATGATGAGCTTCTCGACGTTGCCGTGAAAGGCACGCTGCACCAGCCCGCCGTTCTCGAACGCGAAGTCCGCCGCATGCTGGCCGATCCGCGCTCCGAATCGATGGTTACGAACTTCGCCGATCAATGGCTCTATCTGCGGAATCTCGACGCTGTCACTCCGGACGCGCGTCTGTTCCCGGATTTCGACGACAATCTGCGCCAGTCCTTCCGCACGGAAACCGAGATGTTCTTCCAGAGCATCATGCACGAAGATCGCAGCGTTCTCGATCTGCTGACCGCCAACTATACGTTCCTCAACGAGCGTCTCGCGAAGCACTACGGAATTCCCAACATCTACGGCAGCCGCTTCCGGCGCTACACTTTTTCACCCGAAGATCATCGCGGCGGCCTGCTGAGCCAGGGGAGCATTCTTACCGTGACCTCGTATGCCACCCGCACCTCGCCGGTGATTCGCGGCAAGTGGGTTCTGACCAATATTCTGGGAACTCCCCCACCTCCGCCGCCCCCGAACGTCCCGAAGCTTCAGGAAAATGCCGAAGGCAAAATTCCGCAATCGATCCGCGAGCGAATGGCGAAGCATCGCGCGCAGGAGCCCTGCGCGAGCTGCCACAAGCTGATGGACCCGATCGGCTTCTCGCTCGAAAATTACGACGCCATCGGCCGCTGGCGCACCGAAGACGCCGGCGTTTCGGTGGACGCCTCCGGCAACCTGCCCGGCGGCCCCACATTCAACGGCATCGAAGGTCTCAGGAAAGCGCTGCTCAGCCATCCCGATATGTTTGTCTCCACTACCACCGAAAAGCTCATGACCTACGCGCTGGGCCGCGGTGTGGAAGTCTATGATCAGCCCGCCATTCGCGGCGTGCTGAAAGGGGCGCGCGCCAGCAATTGCAGCTTCTCGTCGCTCGTTCTGGGAATCGTCAACAGTACTCCGTTTCAAATGAGGAGGTCGCAATGATCGTCACGAAAAAAGCTCTGTCCCGCCGCGCGGTGCTGCGGGGCGCCGGCGCCGCGCTCGCGCTGCCGCTTCTCGATGCCATGATTCCGTCGCTGACGCGCGGCGCAACAGCAGCGGTTCCCGTCCGCCGCCTGGGCTTCGTCTACATCCCGATGGGCAGCGTGATTGCAAAGTGGACCCCCGCGCAGATCGGGCGCATCACCGAGCTTTCTGCCACGCTCCAGCCGTTGACGCCCTTCATCGACCAGCTGACGGTCATCAGCCACCTCGAAAACAAGAACGCTTATTCGCCGGGCAATCACGCCACCGCGAACTCCGGCTATCTCAGCGCCGCCAAAGCGAAGATGACGGAAGGCTCGGATTACTATCTCGGCACCACGGTCGATCAGATCGCGGCCCAGCAGATGGGTAAGGATAGCCGCCTGCCTTCGCTCGAGCTCGCCATGGACCTTCTGACCACGGTCGGCAACTGCGATAACGGCTTCGCCTGCGTTTATCAGAACAATCTGTCGTGGTCGTCGCCGACCTCCCCCCTGCCGGCCGAAGCGCATCCCCGCGTCGTCTTCGAGCGGCTGTTTGGCGATGGCGGCTCGAGCGCCGACCGCATGGCCGAGCTGCGCCGCAACGCCAGCCTGCTCGACTGGATGACGGACGACATCGCGAAGCTCCAGAAGAAGCTCGGACCCGCCGACCGTGCGCGTGTCGGCAACTATCTCGATTCCGTCCGCGAAGTCGAACGCCGCATCCAGAAGGCGGAAGAGCAGACGGCCGATACCGCGCTGCCGGATCTCGAGCGCCCCGCCGGCGTGCCCGCCGATTACGGCGATCACGCCAGGCTGATGTTCGATCTCCAGACCCTCGCGCTGCAGGGCGACGTCACCCGCGTGATCACGTTCCAGCTCGCGCGCGAAACCAGTACCCGCACCTATCCGCAAATCGGCGTGCCCGATCCGCACCATCCGCTCTCTCACCATTCGAACGATCCGGTCAAGCTCGAAAAACTGGCGAAGATCAACCAGTATCACGTATCGCTGTTCGCGTATTATCTGGACAAGCTCAGATCCACGCCGGATGGGGATGGCAACCTGCTGGATCATTCGCTCATCATGCTCGGCAGCGGCATGGGAAATCCGGACGTGCACGATCACATCGATCTGCCGGTCGCCGTTGCGGGCGGCGCCGCGGGCCGCATGAAGGGCGCGCGGCATATCAAGTACGACAATCCGGTGCCGCTTGCGAACGTGCACCTCAGCCTGCTCGATCGCGCGGGTGTTCACCTCGATTCGTTCGCCGACAGTAACGGCAAGATCGTCGATCTCGGCGCCCCCGCGGCGTTATAGGAGCGCGTATGAAATTCGTTCTTGCCCTGGCGGCGGCGAGTGCATTGTTCGCTTCCAGTCTGGATACTCGTCTCGTCGATGCGGAGAAGAAAGCGGATAAGAGTACTGTCCAGGAATTGCTCTCCAGCCACGCCGACGTCAATGCCCCGCAGCCGGATGGCGCCACCGCGCTTCACTGGGCCGCGTATTGGGACGACCTCCCCACAGCCAAAGCGCTGCTCGCCGCCGGCGCGGATCCGAATGCGAAGAACCGCTACGGCGTCACGCCGCTTTCGCTCGCCTGCACCAACGGCAGCGCGCCCATGATCGACCTTCTGCTGAATTCCAGAGCCGACGTGAATCTCGCATTGCCCGGCGGCGAAACGCCGCTGATGACCGCGGCGCGCACCGGCAAAACAGACGCCGTCAAAATGCTGCTCACGCACGGCGCGGACGTGAACGCGAAAGATACCGACCATCTCCAGACCGCGCTCATGTGGGCCGCGGCGGAAGGCAATGCCTCCACCGTCGAAATGCTCCATGAGTTCGGCGCTGATCTGCACGCGGTTTCGAAGGGTGGTTTCACCGCACTGCTCTTCGCCACTCGCGAAGGCAAAAAGGATGTGGTCAGCACGCTCCTGAAGGAAGGCGCCAGCCCGAACGAAACGATTCAGAAGCCGGGCAAACAGGCGGGCACCAGCGCTCTGGTTCTGGCGGTCACGAACGCGCACTACGAGCTCGCTTCGATGCTGCTCGATGCCGGCGCCGATCCGAACGCCGCCGAGCAGGGCTGGACAGCGCTCCACGCTATCACATGGGTTCGCCAGCCGGGCTACGCCAGCAACGATCCCGCGCCCGAAGGCTCGGGCAACATGACGAGCATCGAGTTCGTGAAGAAGATCGCCGCGAAGGGCGCGAATCTCAACGCGAAGATGACCATCCGCACCAGCGTCGGTCTGAGCAGCCTGAATACCTCAGGAGCCACGCCGTTCCTCCTCGCTGCCCGCACCGGCGATGCCGAGCTGATGCGTCTGCTCGCGAAACTCGGCGCAGATCCGCTGATGCCGAACGTGGATGGAACCACGCCGTTGATGGTGGCCGCCGGTGTCGGCACGCGCTCGCCGGGCGAAGACGCCGGGACGAACGAAGAGGTGCTCGAAGCCGTGAAGGTGGCAATCGAGCTCGGCAACGATGTGAACGCGGTCGACAGACACGGCGAAACCGCGGTTCATGGCGCGGCCTACAAACACGTCCCCGAGGCGGCGCAGTATCTGATCGATCACGGCGCGAAGGTCGAGCTTTACAACAAGAAGAACGACCACGGCTGGACGGCGCTCCGCATCGCGGAAGGCGTCCACCGCGGCATGAACCTGCGCTCCTCCCCCGAAACCGCAGCCGTCATTCGCAAAGCGATGATCGCCGCAGGCGTTCCGCCGGTGGTGGACCCCGAACAAAACATCAGCGGAGCCACCAAGTAATTTGGGGGGCGGTACCGCCGACGGCCCCCGGCTGGCTTCTTCACTCAACCACAATCGTCACAGTATGAGACGCAACCCCAGCCGCCGAAATCTTCAGGCGCCACCCCCTCCGGCACCCGCACATTCACCTGATACAGCCCCGCGAGCGTCGGTGTTAGTCCAGCAAACGAAACCGGCGCATCGACTCCCCCCAATCGTCGCCGTCACTACTGCCTTCGTCCGAAACACAGCGCTCAGCGGCGCAGCCAATCCCTCCGCCGGCCCAGCCTCACCGTCCGGCCCCTGCACAGGCCCGAGTCCCGTAGCATAAACCGAAAGAAACTCCCCCGCGCGCGCCGGATCACTCGCCGAATTCAGTTTCCCCGTCAGCGCATTCGTCACCACCCCCGGCCCGGACCCCGAAAAATTAACCGAACAAATCCCCGGCTGCAACGCCATGATCGTCAGTTGTACCGAAGCCGATGCCTGCCCGCCCACTGTCACCACAAGCGGACACTGTGCGCTCCCCTGCGGAACCTGTGGCACGATCGCGTTAATCTGCCCGTCAGCCGCATAGAGCAGCGGCATCGGAACGCCGCAGAGCGTGACCGACATCCCGTTCAGCATAGTCGGCAACGGCAGCGATGTCGCAGACGGATCGTTATCCCCCGCGAGCCCCGCCCCGTAGATCGCAATGTAACTTCCGGCGCTACCACCGACGGCGGCGCCTGCCCGCGCTCGCCGCGTTCGCAATCCCGCCGGTCGGCTGAGGAGAGCCTTTGAGGGGCACGGTCAAAGTCACCGCGACTGAGGCCACCCCGCCGCCCGCATTGAAATTCACCGTCCCGGTATAGGTCCCGGCCGTAAGTCCCGCCGGGTTGACCGACACAGGTACGTCAGCCGTCCGCTTGATCGTGCCCGATGCGGGCGCGACGCTCAGCCACCCCGCCCCCCGGTTCACGTTGGCGTTGCTCGCAAACGACGCCGTGTCCCCGCTGAAGCTCAGGGTCACTTTCTGGCTACCCGCTTCGGTGAAGAGCAGCTGGGAGGGTGAGGCGGTCAGCAGGTTGTTCGGAGGCGGCGGGTTTCCGCCCCCACCGGACACTGCCGTGACCGTAAACGACTGCGTTACCGGCGCTGCCGCGGCGTACACGGCGTTGCCAGGCTGGGAAGCCGTGATCGAGCAAGTCCCCGCTGCCACTGGCGTAACCGTCGCCCCGCTAAGCGAGCAAACATTCGGAGTGCCTGTCGTGAAAACAACCGGCAGCCCGGAACTGGCCGTCGCACTGAGCGTGAACGCCGGTGACGATAGCGTCATATCCGCAGGCGCCGCAAATGTAATCGTCTGGGATGCCGCCACCACCGTGACCGTGATGGCTTTCGAAATCGTGAACCCGTTTGCGTTCGGGTCACCCGTCCCGCCGCTCGCATGGACCGTGACCGTCGCATGATACGTTCCCGCCGCTGTCTGCGGCCCGATATCAATCCCGAAAATCGGCCCGCTATACGCATTCCGCGGATTCCCCGAAGTCGCAAAATTCGGATCGCCGCTCAGCAACCCCGGCACCATCGCCATGAACGTGTTGTCGAGCGACAGCCCGGTCGACGGGTTCGCCGGGTCGAACGAAATCGAAATGCTGTCGAGCTGGAGGAACGACGAATCCGTGTCGATATCGGTCAGCGTCCCGGAAAACGGAACACACGCCGGCGCGAGGCACGGCGGATTCGGCTCGGGCGCCAGGCGCATCACCGAGCCCGACCCTGTGCTGGAGTTCAGCGTAACCGTCAGATCGTCTGCGGCGATCGGCCCCACAAAAACCGCCAGCAGCAGCAATAGCCGCACCACCAATTTCAGTTTAAGCCGCCTTGATTTCGGTCCAGAGCCGGTCCCGATATCGCTGCGCCGCCGAAGGGAGCGAGGGCGGCCACACCCCGCGCGCATAGATTTCCTCCGGCGGATAGAGAATCGGATCGTTCGGCAGCATCTTCTGCGCCGCCCCATTCGCCGTGGCTGTATCCGCCACCCGCGCATTCGCCGCCGCCACCCCCGGCCGCAGCAGGTAGTCCAGAAATTCATGCGCCAGTTCATAGCGCGTGCTCTCGCGCAGAACGCAAGCGCAATCGCAGTACAGCGGATACCCGTCTTCGGGATAAACGAACCCCAGATTCGCACCTGCGTGAATCGCCTGCGCGGTGGTGGTCGACCACATCTGCGCCGCCAGCACGTCCCCGGCGACAAGCTGATCTCGCACCTCCGCATTCAGATACGCGCGCAGCAACGCCTTCTGCCGCACGGCCTCCGCCTTCGCGGCCTGCAATTCCCGCTCATCGGTCGAAGAAAACGGATAACCGAGTTTCAAAAGACAGGCGCCGATCATGTCTTCCGGATCGTCCAGCATCGTGATACGGCCCTTCAGCTTCGGATCCCAGAGCGCGCTCCACGTGCGCGGCGCGGCCACCTGCGCGCGGTTGTAAGCGATCCCCGTCCCGTTCCACATATACGGAATGCCCCACCGCAATTCCCGATCCCACGCCGGCGCCTGAAATCGCCGATCGAGATTGCCCAGCGACGGCAGCCGCCGGTGATCGAGCGGCGCCAGCAGTCCATTGCGCGCCATCGGATCCAGCCGGCTGTGCGTGGGAAAAACAACGTCCCACCCCGAATTCCCCGTGATCGCCTTCGCCAGCATTTCTTCGTTGCTTTCGTACGTCCCGTAGCGTACGCGCACCCCGAAATCCTGTTCGAACCGATCGATCGTCGCGGGATCGATATAGCTCGACCAGTTGAATACATTCAGCCTCGGCCGCCGATCTCGCGCGCACGAAGCAGCCGCCCCTGCCGCCAGCAGAAACGCCCGCCGCTTCATTGCTCGCGCATCCTTTCCGCCAGCACGATGAGCGCGCCAAACAGTACCAGGATCAGCGCCGAGACCGCATTCACCATCGGGCTCACGCCGCGCCGCGCCATGGCATAGATGACCATCGGCAGCGTTTCGGAATCCACCCCGGCCACCAGGCTGGTAATCACGTAATCGTCGAACGAAACCACCAGCGCCAGCAGCGCGGCCGCGATCACCGCCGGCAGAATCCCCGGCAGTGTCACGCGAAAAAAGGCGCACCACTGGTTCGCCCCCAGATCCATCGCCGCTTCTTCCAGCGACCGATCCACACCCCGCAGCCGCGCCGAGACCACAATCATCACGTACGCGATCGAAAACGCAACATGCGCAATGATCACCGTGTACATCCCGAGGTGCAGATGCAGAAAGCGAAAGACCCACTGGAACAGCGCCAGCAGCGAAACCCCGGTCACGATTTCCGGCGTCACGAGCGAGAGCAGCATCCCGCCTTCCAGCACACGCGCCGAACGCTTCCACATCCCGTATGCGGCCATCGTCCCGATCACGGTCGCGAGCACTGACGCTACGATCGCGATGATCACGCTGTTGAGAAGCCCTTCCGCCAGTTGCGGATCGTTCAGCGCCGCGCTGTACCAGCGCAGCGAGATCCCCTCCCACACCGTGAACCGTCCGCTGTTGAAGCTGAATACCACCAGCACCGCGAGCGGCAAATGCAGAAACGCGAGCGCGAGCGCCGCGTAGATGCCAAGCGCGCGCTTCTTCACAGCAGCCTCTTCGTCTCGCGGCGCGTGGTGAGCAGCACCAGCAGAATCGCGCCCGCCAGCATCAGCACCAGCGACGCCGCCGCGCCAAACGGCCAGTCGCGCGCCGTCGTGAACTGGTTCTGCACCAGATTGCCGAGCATCACCGATTTCCCGCCGCCCAGCAGGTCGGGCGTGAGGTACGCCCCCAGACACGGAATAAAAACCAGCACCGCGCCCGCAATAATGCCCGGCTTCGAGACCGGAATCACCACGCGCCACAGCGTACGCCACGGCGGCGCGCCCAGATCGGCCGCCGCTTCCGCCAGCGCCGGATCCAGCCGCTCGAGCGTCGCATACATAGGCAGCACGAAGAACGGCAGAAAGCTGTACACCAGTCCGAGCAGCACCGCGCCATCGTTATAAAGGAGCGGCAGCGGGCTGTGAATGATGTGCAGCGCTGAAAGAACCGTATTGATCAGCCCGGTATCGCGCAGGATAAACAGCCACGCATACGTGCGCACCAGAAAGCTCGTCCAGAACGGCAGCAGCACCAGTTGCAGATACAGATTCTTCCGCTTCCCCGCGCGCGAAACAAAAAGCGCCAGAGGAAATCCGAGCGCCACGCAGATGGCCGTCGATAATCCCGCAATCCACAGCGAGCGCCACAGAATCGCGAGATATAGCGGATCGGCCAGCCGCGTATAGCTTTCGAAAGTCCATGGATACTCTACGCCACCGTAGTCGCCCCGCGTGAGAAAACTGTACGCGCAGACAATCGCGAGCGGCGCCGCAAAAAACAGCGCCATCCAGACCCGCGCCGGCAGCAGGAACCAGCTCCGCGGATTCATTCGAACCGCATCTCGTCCGCGGAGTTCCACCACAGCCAAACGCTTTCGCCGTCCGCGAAATCGCGCCCACGCGCCACTTCGGCAACAGCGGACTCCCCACTCTCGCACCGCACGTGCACATGCAGCCGGTTGCCCAGAAACAGCGTGCTCTCCACAATCGCGCGCCGCGCCCCATTCCCGGGGGGCCGCTCGCGATCCGCAAACGTCACTTCCGGACGAATACCCGTCGCGCCGAACCAGTTCACCGCTCCCAGAAATCCCGCCGCAAACCGCGTCGCCGGACGCAGCCACACTTCCTCCGGCGAAGCGAACTGCTCAATGCGCCCCTGGTTCATCACCGCCAGCTTGTCGGAGAGCGACATCGCTTCTTCCTGATCGTGCGTGACGAACAAAAACGTGATGCCGGTCCGCCGCTGCATCGCCTTCAGTTCCGCGCGCATCTGCTTGCGCAGCTTCGGATCAAGCGCTGCCAGCGGCTCATCGAGCAGCAACACTTTCGGCTGCAGCACCAGCGACCGCGCCAATGCCACTCGCTGCTTCTCGCCGCCCGAAAGCTGCGCCGGCAGCCGCGCGGATTTCTCCGCGAGCTCGACCAGCGCCAGCGCTTCCATCGCACGCTCGCGCGCATTCGCCAACCGGCGCTCGCGCAGCCCGAACGCTACATTCTCAAGCGCGGTCAGATGAGGAAACAACGCGTAGCTTTGGAAAACGGTGCTGACATCCCGCTCCCACGGCCGCAGCGCCGCGATCGATCGTCCATCGAGCAGAATCTCGCCCGCATCCGGCGTCTCAAACCCGCCGACCATCCGCAGCGTCGTCGTCTTGCCGCATCCCGAAGGACCAAGCAGCGAATAGAAACCGCCCCGTTCGAACGTGAGCGAAACGCCATCCACCGCGCGATGCGCGCCGTAGTTCTTCGTCAGCCCCCGCAGCTCGAGTACCGGTTCCATCTATCACGTATCATCGTAGACCGGAACCGCCCGCCTGCTACGGAGCGACCACCGTGCCGTCCGGCGCGCGATCCGTCCCGTAAGCCCCGCCATTGCGCGGCTCGCGAATCGGATACTTCGCCGCCATCTCTTCATCGATATCGATCCCCAGCCCCGGCCGCTGACTGCAATACAGATAGCCCTTCCGGATCTCCGCCATCCCCGGCATCATCTCGTGCACGAGCGCGGGAAAATGATTCTCTTCCTGAATCCCGAACGCGGTGCTCGACATATCCACGTGATACGCCGCCAGTTGATTCACCGGATCATTCTCCCCGCCCTCCTGGAAAGCGGTCTTCACGCCGAACGCCTCGCACAGATTCGCCAGCTTCTTCGCCGGCGTAATCCCGCCGATCGCCGTCACGCGCGTCCGAATAAAATTGATCACGCGCTCCGTTATCAGCGGGTAATACTCCGCCTGATTCGTGAACAGCTCACCCACCGCCTGCGGCGTCGCGCAGAGTTGCCGGACTTCCTTATACCAGGCCACCTGCTCCGGAGGCAGCAAATCCTCCACGAAAAACATGTGGATCGGCTCCATCTTCTTCGCGAACAGCAACGCATTCGCGCCGCTCAGATGTGAATGCACGTCATGGATCAGCTTCGGCTCGAACCCCACCTTCGACCGCACATACTCGAACACCGGCGGTATCGTTTCCACATACAAATCCTCATCGAATGCCTGGCCCTGATAGCCGCCCTCTGCCCGATTCCCCTGATTCGCCGGAATGAATCCACCGCCCCCATAGCCGCCCGCGCCATACTGCAGCCGGATATGCCGGAATCCACTCTCGAATGACTTCGCCACCGCCTCCGCCGCCTGCTCCTTCGTCCGGCCCTGCACGTGGTCGTAACACGCCACCGCGTCATGCGCGCGTCCGCCGAGCATCTCATAAACCGGCATCCCGGCGCGTTTGCCCTTGATATCCCAGAGCGCTTCGTCCATCGCCGCGATGGCTTTGTTATTGACCGGCCCGCCGCGCCAGTAAGTGCGATAGTTCGCCGTCTGCCACAGATCCTCGATGCGGTCCGGATCTTTCCCGATGAGAAACGGCGCCAGATTCTTTTCAAGCGCGCTGATCACCGCCGCCGTCTGGTAATTGTCATTCGCGGATCCGATCCCGTAGAGCCCGTCTTCGCTCGTGATGATCTTGAGAAAGACCCAGCGATAGTTGCCGCCCGCACTGGTCGTAATAACCCTCACATCCTTGATGGTGATCGGCGGCAGCCCCTTCATCCGATTGTTGAAATCGTCCGCGGCCGCCGCCCCAATCAGCGGCGCGGCCAGAAGGCTCTTGAGTAATGTTCTGCGATCCATGGTCCGAACCTCACCCATCGATCATATTCCTTCTAAGGCAGCGCCCACGCGTACAATGTGTCGCGCACAGCCATCAACACGTACTGCTTTCCATCCGCTGAATACGTCATCGGAGCATTGTTCACCGGCCCGTTCACCTCCGCATGCCACAGCGGCTTTCCCGTCGCCGGATCAATCGCCACCGGGTAATTGGAATTCCCCGTGAACAGCAGCTGCCCGGCCGTCGTCAGAATCCCCGACGGATTCCCGTAGTCGAGCTTCCACTTCACTTTGCCGGTCTGATAATCGATCGCGATCAGCGCCGCCGTCGCGCTCAGCGAAACATCGCGCCCGCCTTCATGATCCTCGGCCTCGATCTTATCGGCGTCGTAAGTGAGGTAGGTCAGAAACCAGACATTCAGATTCGCGTTCACATAGAACAGTCCTGTCTCGGGATCGAAGCTCGGTACGTACCAGTTCGTGCCCGAATCCTGATACAAGGTGCCCGCCACACTCGGCTCTTTCTTCGGATTCGGAATCGGCTCCCCTCGCTTGTCCAGTCCGGACGTCCAGTTCTCCGGACCGTATGGCGCCGTCAGCAGATGCTCACCCGTCGCGCGATCCAGCACGAAGAAATATCCGTTACGGCTCGCCTGCGCCAGCATCTTCCGCT
>Ga0134125_10007218_pt1 | contig 12546 bp, 10 predicted proteins | sample KB31751_FD_96464 | JGI IMG/M metagenome (GOLD analysis project Ga0134125, IMG submission 96464) | Terrestrial soil microbial communities with excess Nitrogen fertilizer from Kellogg Biological Station, Michigan, USA - KB3-175-1 | ecosystem: Environmental > Terrestrial > Soil > Unclassified ... | reverse complement strand
TAGTTGGTCATGAGCGGTCGGAGTGACGTATTGCGGACGGTGATGCACGAAACAGCCACCACCCAGTCCGAGTTGTCTCGGCTCAGCGGTGTGCACCAGCCGAGCATCAGCCAGTTCCTCTCCGACAAGGTTGAACTCAGCGATGAGCAGCTCGACCGACTGCTGTCCTGTATGGGGTACCGACTCGAAATCACCCGCCAACCAGTCACTCCCAAGCTGACACGTTCCGAACGCCGCTCGTGGAAACTGCACCGCGAGCTGGCCAGACACCTGACGCGGTCAACTCTCACACAATGGCAACCCACGATCGAGCGCAACCTGCGACGATTGCTGTCCGGCGTCACCGGCCAGCCGCACATGAGAAACCTCGACCGCTGGGAATCACTCATGAGAAGCGGCGACGTACCCGGCCTTCATCGCGTCCTTACTGGACTCGGCCGCGATTGCATCGAGATGCGCGAAGTCTCACCGATGGGTGGACTGCTCCCCGATGAGGAACGCATCCGCGTTCTGCGCACGGTGCGCTGATGCGGCGCGACCAGCTTGAGCACGCTATCGGGACTGCCTGCCAAATCGCTGGCCTGACTGAAGTGATCATCGTCAGCTCCCAAGCGATCCTCGGCACCTACACCGAAGATCAGCTGCTACGCCACCAGATCGGTGGAAATCGACGTTCTACCGATCGCCGACAATTCCGGTGAAATCGCCCGTCTCGCAGACGAAATCGAAGGAGCAGCGGGCGAATTCTCCCCGTTTGAGCAGCTTCACGGCTTCAGTATCGACGCCGTAGACCTGCAGACCTCGGCACTGCCCGACGGGTGGCGCGATCGACTGGTCAAAGTCCAGAACGAGAACACCGCCGCCCCATCCGGCGAACCGCAATTCATCGGATGGTGCCTCGACAAGGAAGACTTGTGTGTTGCGAAACTATGTGCCCTGCGAGAGAAGGACCAGAACTTCGTCGACGCACTGATCACTGCAGATCTTGTTGACCCGCAAGTGATCGCAACCCGTCTCGTGACCGTACCCAACCGCTACCGGAGAGCCTCCCAACGCGCAGCTGCCTGGCTCGCTCACCGAACGAACAGCGTTGAGTAGCTCGTGAAGCCGCAGACGGCCGCGACTGCGGCCGTCTGCGGCGCGTTACCTTGGCTCCGTGGCCGATGACGAGACGACCAGCTGGACGACGCCGTTCGGAGAGCAAATGGACCAGCGAAATGCGCACCTCGACGCATTACCCGGCAGGGCATATCGCGATTGGTTCGAAGCACTCAACCGCGCGTCTCGCGTTTACGGTGGCAACGCTGCCGAGTTGGATAAGCATGTTCAACAATTCGTCGGGTCACCCATGTTCGTCAGCGAGTTGCCCGACACCTTCGGATTTGAGGCAGCCCGGCTGCTCCACAACTACTTAGCCGCGCTGGCATCGCTACGCGACGTGCAACGCGTCATCCACCGGCGAGTCTGGCCCGAGCTCAATGCACCTGACTCGGATGACAAGCGCACGACAAAGTGGGAAGTCGAGGTGTGGACGCCCAAGATCAACGAGCTATTCGGCGATGAGCCCACGGTGTTCCTCGTGGACCTGCGCAACTACTCGATGCACTACGCCATCCCGGTCATGTCAATGAGCACCAACTTTCACTCAGCGGGCGTGCCGGTGGGCCTACGGCGATGAGCAACACCGTTGCGGTGAACCGTATAGAACTGCTCAAGTGGGACGGGTGGCGGTCGAAGGGCAAGAGTCACATCACCTCGACGCCTGGCGACAGCATCGACATCATTACGCCCATCGCGACCTATTCCATGAGGGTTCGGGAATTTTACGGATGGTTCTGGGAGCAGATCACCAACTCGGCGCGTCCTGAAATCACCGAATATGATTCCAAATCAATGGAATTCGGTCATTACCTCGAAGTCGAGGGAACCGTTTCACAGTTCGGGCCGGACTGGCACAAAGTTCTGCGAGCTAGGCTCGCAGAGGCGCGGCTGCGGCGGGTAGCATTCGGCACGAGCTGCTCAAAAACGCCCATGCGCCACAACGGAATAGCGCAACGTCCTAGCACTATCCCCACGTGGCCCTGGGCGGTGTGGCCTTGGACTTGTCGGCGGAGGACAAGTGCACGGCGTGGACGCCCGGTTTCTTCGACAGCTGGTCCAAAAGGCTTTCCAGATGCGCCTTGTCGGTGTGCCAGTGCTGGACGGACTCCGGCGCCTCCTGCAGTTCCGCGAGGACCGCCTTGAGCTTGTCCGGGGTTTTGCCGTCGTCGTCCGACGTGCGGCGACCTAACCCGCGGCCGGCGCCTCCCGTGACCGCGCGGGGTACGGCACCGCCCAGGGCGCTTCCGGCCAGACCCGCCAGGGCCATCTGACCGAGGGAACCCGCGCCGGCAGCGACCGTCGGTGCGGCACCGGCGCTGGTGCACTCCAACACGGTGGCGGCCAGCTTGACCGCGGGGCTGGCCACGGCCCAGCTCGGCGGCACCGACAACGCCCCCGCCAGACCCGCATTGCCCACACCCGCCGACACGGCAGACGCGCCGGCGGCTCCCAACGCCTGGGTGCTCGAACCAAGCCCCGCGAACAGCGGCCCCTCGAGTTCGACCGCGGTGTCGCTCCAGGTCCGCGCCGTTACCACCAGGCCCAGGCTGAGGCTCAGCAACGTGTCATTCACCGGGCGGATCGCTTTCGTGACGAACTCGATGTTCGCGGCGATCCTCGCCAGCGGCGTGGAATTCAGGTTGTTCAACCACGTCGCCAGTGAGGATGCTGGCGACGACGGAGCCGCGGCGGGCGAGGCGAGGCTTTGCAGTGTGCGCGGGGTCGACGACATCAGGTGCGACAAAGCCGATTGCGCGTTGCTGGGCGCCGTACCGACGGCTTGGGCGACCGCGCCGGACTGCCCGGCGGCCCCGCCCGGGTTGGTGGTTTGCGGTGGCCCGTTGAATGGCGTCACCTGCGAGGCGATCGCCGAGGATCCGGCGTAGCCGTACATCGCGGCGGCATCTTGGGCCCACATCTGCCCGTACTCCGCCTCGGTGGCCGCGATCGCGGCGGTGTTCTGCCCAACAAGGTTCGCCGCCACCAGTGAGGCCAGCCGACTGCGGTTTTCCGCGATCGCCACCGGGGGGACCGTCGCGGTGAACGCGGCGTCATAGGCGGCCGCCGCCGCTCTGGCTCGGGAGGCGGCCTGCTCGGCTTGGGCGGCGGTGGCGCTCATCCACTCCACATACGGCGCGCCCGCAGCCGCCATGGTCAGCGAGGACGGCCCCTGCCAACCGCTGGACAAGTTCGAGATCACCGACCCATACGACGTCGCCGCAGCGTGCAGCTGGGCCGCCACCCCATCCCAGGCCGCCGCCGCGGCCAGCATCGATCCCGAGCCTGCACCGGCGTACATCCGACCGGAGTTGACCTCCGGCGGCAATATTCCGAAATCCATTGTTACTCCTTATTTTTCGCGACAAGTAGTGTGGTGCAAACGCGGCTATTGCTGCGCGTCGTCTGCGTTGATGACGATGATCGTGGCCGTGGTCGCGGCGCGCCCGAAGGCGGCGCCGCCGATGCCCATTGCGCGAGCAGAGCCACCTCCGGTAGCGGCCATGGCGCGCCCGGCCAGGCCCGACGCCGCCATGTTGCCGAACAGCGTTCCCCCTCCATCGGCGGCGAGAGCCGCCGGAGCGCCGGCGAGAGCGGTTTGCGGCAACACCGCGGCGACCGACCGGATTTCCGGGGCGGCGACGGCCCATCCCTGGGGCACCGACATCCGCCCGACCACGCCGGCACGGCCGATCCCCGTTGACATTCCGGCTCCACCGGGCCCCGGTAGGCTCACCACCCGCGCCCCCGAATCAACCCCGCCGCCTAGTCGAACCAGCGTCGATCGGTCCCGGTCCAACCTCTGCCGGGCACTGTTCACATTCGCCACATTTTGGGGCACGAGGTAGCTTTCGACGCCCAGCAGATACGGGCTGCCACCGATGCCGAACAGCGACACGGGACCCAACGGACCCGTAAGCGCCGAGTCGAGTGCCGATAGCAGCGACGGCGGGTCGGCGGCGGTAGCTGTAGGGGTTGCCAGGACTTGCAGCGATTGCGGCACGGCGGACATCAGTTGCGGCAGAGCCGATTCCGTGTTCGTCGCGACCGAGCCGCCGGTAGCCGCCGCGACGGCGGCGGCCTGTCCCGAGGTCCCGGCGGGGTCGGTGTTCTGCGGCGGCGGGGTGAATGGCGTCATCTGCGCGGCGGTCGCCGAGGCACCGGCGTAGCCGTACATCGCCGCGGCATCCTGGGCCCACATCTCGGCGTACTGGGCCTCGGTGGCCATGATCGCCGGGGTGTTCTGACCCAGAAAATTGGTGGCGACCAGCGCCATCAACTGCGCACGGTTGGCCGCGATGACCGGTGGCGGCACCGCTGCGAGGAAGGCGGCCTCATAGGCGACGACCGCCGCCCTCGCCTGATTGGCGGTTTGCTCGGCTTGGGTGGCGGTCGCGCTCATCCAGGCCGCATACGGCGTCGCGGCGGCCGCCATCATGGCCGATGATGGACCCCGCCAACCGCCGGTCAGGTTCGAGATCACCGACTCGTAAGACGCTGCCGCGGAATGCAACTGGGCAGCCAACCCATCCCACACCGCCGCGGCGGCCAACATCGGCCCCGACCCGGGACCAGCGTACATTCGGCCGGAGTTGACCTCTGGCGGTAATCCTCCGAAATCCATTGCTATACCTCATAACTCACCGCGCGACGCGCCCACTCCGGGCAACGTGAGCCGCACCGTCTGATTGATTTGATAAACCACACTCTGAAATTCGTGCCCTGCTATACGGCTGGCCGGCTCGCCAGAGCCGCTTTCCGCCACAGACCGGTGACGCGACTTATCGGGGTGGCGCAGGCTAATTCAACGACGTGGTGGACACCCATTCCACATCGGAACGATATGGATAGCACCGATCTATGCCCAGATCCACCGCTTCGAGCTGCGGCGGGACTTGCTACTGGACTACGGCAGTTCTGCGACCGCTGTGCTGGGCCCACACCATCGGCGTGCCAAGGCATCGCCGATGGTCGTCGACGTAAAGGTCAACGACGAACGCTAGGATCCCCTGTTGCGCCAGGGGCGGTGGCGTCGACGGTGCAGATAAGACTCGACCCGGCGATTGTGCCGATTGGCGATGACTTCAATTGCGAGCCAGCTATCTTGGCGTGTTTGCTCGGCGGTGAGTGCTACGAGGCACGAGCGGACCCGGGCGGTCGGCGGAGTGTGCGGTCCGCGGCGCGAAATGACTCCACCCGTGCCCGGTCTGGACGCCAAAGACGGGCCCGTGTCGAGGACCCTCACCGCAGTGCTCCCGCTCGCGCGGCGTCTACGCCACAACAACTTCTCCAACCAGCCGGATACAGATCACAATCGTACTTTAATTTTGTGACCCGATGTTTAGGGATCCCGACCGCGGGGAGGCCTCCGGGCACCCCGAATCGATGCGATCAAGTCCCACCACGCGGAGAAATGAGGTCTAACATCGATACCGTGCGTGTGAGGGAAGAAACGTAGCGACCGTCGCTTCGTTGGGGCATAACACTTGCCGAGCCTGCGATGCGGAAGCTAGTCGCCACACTGATGGCCGTTGGGGCCTTGATGCTCAGCGGGGCGATCGCACACGCTGAAGACCATCCGGCACCGCCTCCTCCCGCCCCTTCGTTCTATACACCGAAGTGCCTGAGTTTCGATTCCCAACCGCCGGCGCATTGGAACTACCTGCCGTGCGGGTGGACAACGGATGGCAAGCGGTGGATTCCACTGCCGCCGCCGTGACCGGTAACCCGTGACGTCACCTCCGCGAAAACCCCTCAGCCGCTGACTAACTGGCTTTGAGGTGTCCGCCTCCCCGGCAGCTAACGCCGCAGACGCCCGCATCCCCCCGGGCGTCTGCGAGCGAAAGCGCCTGGTCAATGGGGAGCCCACTGCAGTCCAATCCGTTGACCACCAGGCCCAGACTGATCGCGCCGTCCGCGCGGGTGCTCTCGATGCATACCTCGATGTCCCGAAGCCCCGGCCTGCCCACGGTCCAGAAATCCGGGCGGTGCCCATCGAACACCGTGTGGGCATCCGTGCCGTCGACGTTCTCCCGCGGGGAGAGTTCGCCCGCCGATGAGGTGGGCACATCGTCGGCTAACGCCGCCGCGGCGAGAGGAGTGAGCGGGTCGGCGAGGCCGCAACAATTGTCGTGATACTCCAAGGCGATCATCGTCGCCCTCCTCTCACTAGGCCATCGTATCTTCGACGGCGACGTTTTTACGGGAGCACCGTGTGCATCAGCATCACGTCGTACGCCGACCACAGCGACAGGTTGAAATACAGGTCCCGTCCCGACGACCACGGATGGATCATCGGCGCATAGATGCCGCCGGGCATTTGGAACGCGGACACCAGCGGTTGCGGGGGACTCCACGGTCCCTGCGGTGTCGGGGCGGTCCTTGCGATGACGTCGTTGCTGCCGCCGTCGGTGTAGAGCACCAGGTATTGCTTGAGATAGCTGTTGTACTGGGCCGACATCTCGCCCACCGGCCCCGGGAAAATCGGCGTCGCCGCGCCCGGATTGTTCGCGACCCAATGACCGCCGTTGTCGCCGTTCCAGTATTGGTACTTGGTCAGATCGGGCAATTGATTCGGTGGAACGCGCGACAGGAATGCCGCACCGCCACGTCCCGACGGAGTCCCGAATTGGTAGACGTAACCGTCGTTACCCTTCAAGAACGCGCCCATCTGGAAATTCTCATTTCCAGGTGTAAACCCAGCCCCCGGAATGGCATCCCCAGACGCCGTACGAATACTGGTCGGGAAAACCCCCCAGTTCTGGCCGTTGTCGTTGGACCGGGCAATCGCCGAATAGTTCGTCGACCATTCGCCGTCACGGCCCCACTGACGGATGGACATGTAGCTCATGTACTGGGTTCTGCCCATGGACATCGCCGCGGTCGGAATGATTCCCGTCTCGTGCGCCGCCTTGTGGATGGTGTTGACGACCTGTTTGGAAAGTCCGGGCGCCCACACCGGTGAGCCGGAATACTTGTCGTTCGGCACGCCATCGGCGATGTGGATTCCCTTGGACAGATCGCGGTCGTTGCTGCGGAACAACGTGTTGTAGCGCCACTGTTGACCGTGCACCTTGCAATAGCCGAAGGTGTCACCGAAGGCCATCAGCACCTGACGGTTGGCGGGATCGCCGTTGTCCCAAGCAATCCCGAGGTCGGTGCCGGAGATACCGAAGCGTTGCAGAGTTTTGTTGGGCCCGTCCGGTCCGGTCACCCAGTCGACGAGCGAGGTCGGGGCGCCCGCGATCGAAGGAGGCGGCGGCCCCGGCTCGGGCTGCGGCGCGGGCATCGGGGCGGCGTTCGGCCGCAGCGGGTTGACATTCGGCGGTTGCGGAACCGCGGGCGCGGGCGGGTTGGGTCCCGGCGGCAACACCTCGGCTTGCTGTTGCAGCGGTGCGGAGGGTCCGGGTCCGGGCGTCGGCCCCTCGGCCCGCGGATGCACCGGTGCGGAGTAGCGCTGCCCCGGAGTCGCCGGCTTGAGCAACGAGGAGATCAGCGGACCCAGCCTCGGTAGTGGCGCCTGGTCATTCGTGTGAGTGGGCCTGCGCCCGGTCGGCGGCTGAACGACCGGCTGCGGCGCGGGCATGGCCGGCTGCGCGGCGGGAGGTTCGACGTTCGCTTCGGGAGCGCCACACGGTGTGGCGTTCGCAGTAGGCGCGGGCCCCACCACAAGGACGAATCCGATAGCGGCCGCCGACGCCATCGATAGCGACACACTTCGAAGAATCGCCGACATGTAACACCTTTCGAGGGGCAGGACACCGCGTTGACGTCCGTAGTTGGCTCATGTGACGATAGTGATCTGCGGGGCATATGTGACCAGTGATGAGCCGATAGGTATGCATCCGTGACCGTGTCGCAACGCATCGGTTCCCGGCCGAATCCTCCTCTGAAATAATTAGCTGACAGTCGATATAGCCAGATAAAAGAGATTTGTCGCTTCGCCGCCGCTGCGGCCGCTTGGGCTGGGTGGCAATCCACAGGTGTCATGATGGACGGCGGACCGACGCCGCCCGAGTGCCGGGTCCCGCGGGTGTCGGCTTGCCGCTACGAACCGGCGCCTCTCACATGCGATCGCGGGAGGCGCTGAGATTGTCACGGGCCGCCGGCAAGGTTTCGGCTACTTTGCTGGACGGCCGCCAAACGAACGGCCCGCGAGTGCGTATATCGGCTCGCGCCGCAGGCTTCGGAAGCCATGTTGCGGCTTGGCCCCATCGCTGTGCCGCCCGCTCCGCACCCGCGCAAGCGCACCTCATCACCGCAGCTCAGGCTTCCGGCCGGTGGCATCCCCGAGCGCTCCGCGCGCACCCGGAAAGCGTGAATCGTCGTCAACTCCGACCGGTGCCATCGGCGCGCCGACGTCAAAGAGATTGAGGCCGCATGTTTGTCGGCACCCATCGGGGGCAATGATCCAACAGTAGGCGCGCGCGTCGGCCGGCCTTCGCGCCCGCCTAGGTCCCGTCGGTTCAGCCCGAGAGCCGACGGGGCCGCCCTTTTGGTCCTGCCGGGGACTTCCTCCGGTCCGGCACCCGGCTCCCAAAGGTGCCTCAACAACCCGGTCGTCCAGGGGTACCGTCGGCGTATGGATCGGTCGACCGATGTGTGGATTCTCGGCGGTTACCAAAGCGATTTTGCTCGCAACCTCACCAAGGAAGGCCACGACTTCGCCGCGTTGACCGCCGAGGTCGTCGGCGCCACGCTGGCCTCGGCCAAGATGGACGCCGCCGACATCGGGGTGGTGCACGTCGGCAACGCCTTCGGCGAGATGTTCGCCCGACAGGGCCACCTCGGGGCGATGCCGGCCACGGTTTGCGACGGCCTCTGGGACACCCCGGCGTCGCGACACGAAGCCGCGTGCGCCTCCGGCAGTGTGGCGGCGCTGGCCGCGATGGCCGATCTGCGATCGGGCGCCTACGACACCGCGCTGGTGGTGGGGATCGAGCTGGAGAAAACCGTTCCCGGCGACACCGCCGCGCAGCATCTGGGGGCCGCGGCATGGACTGGCCACGAGGGGGCCGACGCGCGCTACCTGTGGCCGTCCATGTTCGCCCAGGTGGGCGACGAATACGACCGGCGCTACGGACTGGACGACGCGCACCTGCGGGCCATCGCCCAGCTCAACTTCGCCAACGCCCGGCGCAACCCCAACGCCCAGACCCGTGGGTGGACCGTCCCCGATCCCATCACCGACGATGACGCGGCCAACCCGATCACCGAGGGCCGGCTGCGACGCTTCGATTGCAGCCAAATGACCGACGGCGGAGCGGGATTGGTGCTCGTCAACGACGCCTATCTGCGCGATCATCCCGATGTGCGCCCGGTCGGTCGCATCGATGGCTGGGGCCATCGCACCGTCGGGCTGGGTCTGCGGCAGAAACTGGACCGCGCGGCCGAAGATCCGTACGTGCTGCCGCATGTGCGGGCCGCGGTGCTCGACGCGCTGCGCCGCGCGCGGCGCAGCCTCGAGGACGTCGACGGGTTCGAGGTCCACGACTGCTTCACCCCCAGCGAGTACCTGGCCATCGACCACATCGGGTTGACCGGTCCGGGCGAGTCATGGAAGGCCGTCGAAAACGGCGAGATCGAGATCGGGGGCCGGCTGCCGATCAACCCCAGCGGCGGACTGATCGGCGGCGGACACCCCGTGGGCGCCTCCGGTGTGCGGATGCTGCTCGACGCGGCCAAGCAGGTCAGCGGCGCCGCCGGCGACTATCAGGTCGACGGTGCGCAAACCTTCGGCACCCTCAATTTTGGCGGCAGCACCGCCACCACCGTGAGTTTCGTTGTCAGCAAAGGCATCTGCTGATGGATGTTGAGATCGTCGGCAAGTTCCTGTCCACCCTGCCCGAGGACGACGACCACCCCTACCGGACGGGACCGTGGCGCCCGCAGACCACGGAGTGGGACGCCGACGATCTGGTCGCCGTCGACGGCGAAATCCCCCGCGACCTGGACGGCATCTACCTGCGCAATACCGAGAACCCGCTACACCCCGCATTGAAGACCTACCACCCGTTCGACGGCGACGGCATGGTGCACGTGGTCGGCTTCCGGGACGGAAAGGCCTTCTACCGCAACCGTTTTATCCGCACGGACGGGTTCCTGGCCGAGAACGAGGCCGGCGGGCCGCTGTGGCCGGGTCTGGCCGAGCCCGTGCAACTGGCCCAGCGCCAGCACGGGTGGGGCGCGCGAACCCGGATGAAGGATGCGTCGAGCACGGACGTCATCGTGCACCGCGGTATCGCGCTGACCAGTTTCTACCAGTGCGGCGACCTGTACCGACTCGATCCGTACTCGGCCGACACCCTCGGCAAGGAGGCCTGGAACGGGCGCTTCCCGGTCGGGTGGGGTGTGTCCGCACATCCCAAGGTGGACAACAAGACCGGCGAGCTGCTGTTCTTCAACTACAGCAAGCAAGACCCGTACATGCATTACGGTGTCGTCGACGAGCGCAACGAGCTGACCCACTACGTCGACATCCCGCTGCCCGGGCCGCGTCTCCCCCACGACATGGCGTTCACCGAAAACTACGCCATCCTCAACGATTTCCCGCTGTTCTGGGATCCCCATCTGCTCGAGCACGACGTGCACCTGCCGCGCTTCTACCCCGACATCCCGTCGCGGTTTGCGGTGATCCCGCGCCGCGGCGGGACCGAGGACATTCGCTGGTTCGAGACCGACCCCACGTTCGTGCTGCATTTCACCAACGCCTACGAGGTTGGCGACGAGATCGTGCTCGACGGCTTCTTCGAAGACGATCCGTCCCCGCTGGATACCGGTGGGACCAAGTGGGACAAGCTGTTTCGCTTCCTGGCCCTGGATCGCATGCAGGCTCGGCTGCATCGGTGGCGCTTCAATCTGGCCACCGGCGCGGTGAGCGAAGAGCAGCTTTCGGAATCCATCACCGAGTTCGGGACCATCAACCCCGACTACGCGACCGCCGACTACCGCTACACCTATGCCGCCACCGGCAGGCCCGGCTGGTTCTTGTTCGACGGCCTGGTCAAACACGACCTGCTCACCGGGACCGAAGAGGGGTTCTCGTTCGGGGACGGCGTCTACGGCAGCGAGACCGCGATGGCGCCGCGCGTCGGCGCAACCGCCGAAGACGACGGCTACCTGGTCACGCTGTCCACCGACATGAACACCGACGCCTCGTATTGCCTGGTGTTCGACGCCGCCCGCGTCGGCGACGGGCCGGTGTGCAAACTCCAACTGCCGGAACGTATTTCCAGCGGAACACATTCGGCGTGGGTCGCCGGCGCGGAGTTACGGCGCTGGGATACCGCCGACTCGGCGGCAAGCGCGGTGGCGCTGTGAACACTCACCCGCCGCGCCGGAGAACGCACTGGCCCAGGGAGCTGGCGTCGATCGGTGCCATCCGCTTTGCTCGCCGCTCGCAGAACTTCGGCGAAACGGTCCGGTTCTACCGTGACTTGGTGGGCCTGCCCCTCTTCGAGACTTTCGAGGCCAGCTACGGCAGTAACGGCGCGATCTTCGGCCTGCCCAGCTTCAACCTGACGATGGAGATCGTGGAGGCGATCGACGGTGTCGCTGTCGACCACCATGAGCAGCTGTGCCTGTACTTCCCGGACCGGGAGGCACAACAGGCGGCGATCGCCCGCCTGCAGCAGGCCGGCGCCGAGCCGGTGGAACAGCACCCCTACTGGGAAGCGACCGGAGCCATCACCTATCGAGACCCCGATGGCCGCGAAGTAGTGTTCGCGCCCTTCGTGTTCGGAGTCAACGAGCCTGACGCCAGTGCGGTCTCCGGCGAGCACGAGTTCCCGTCGGGCTGAAACTCTTACTGTCTGTTGCGCCGGGAAGCCACTGCCGCGATCAGCGACCAGACCGAACACACCACCGCAAAGACGGCGGCGGCCGCACCGATATAGAGCCCGTATTGGCCCGACACCGACGGACTGACGTTGAGTTTGTAGTACCACACTATGAGTACGGCGATGAGCAGCGAAATGATCAGCGCGGCAATCGAAGCGATGATCACCGACAGTCCGCGGCCGACCATCGCGCCGGCCACCAGCAACGTCGACGCCAGCAACACGATGAGCTGGCCCGCACCGAACCCGGGCGGCAGAAGCATGCGGTGGGCGCCCCCGACGGCGCTGGCCCAGCCGCCATTGTCCGTCGTCAGCCACGGCAGCCAGGCGCTCGCCGAAACGACCAAGGCGAAGAACGCCACCAGCCAGCCGGGGTGCGGGCGGCGCGTCATGACTGCGAGATTAGCTCATCGCCTCGGCCCACTGCATATGTCCTTCGAAACCAAGCGAATTCGCCATCTCGCGGTAGCGGTCGCGGTAGTCACGGTAGGCGGTTTCGTCGCCACGCGCCTGCGCCTCCAGGGCCCGCATGCGCAGTAGCCAGATGTCATTGATGACGAATCCGGGTTCGGTGGGTTCCGCCGCCAGCCGATCGATGGCAGCTTGCGTT
>Ga0134125_10007217_pt1 | contig 12547 bp, 10 predicted proteins | sample KB31751_FD_96464 | JGI IMG/M metagenome (GOLD analysis project Ga0134125, IMG submission 96464) | Terrestrial soil microbial communities with excess Nitrogen fertilizer from Kellogg Biological Station, Michigan, USA - KB3-175-1 | ecosystem: Environmental > Terrestrial > Soil > Unclassified ... | reverse complement strand
GAAAGGACCCGCGGAGTACTTCACCGGGACAGTCCGGGTCGATCCGTTATTTGAGGCGGCCGATCCCGCGCGCGCTCGCGGGGCGAGCGTGACTTTTGAGGCGGGCGCCCGAACCGCGTGGCATACCCACCCGCTCGGCCAGACGTTGATCGTCACTTCGGGCATCGGCAGAGTTCAAAAATGGGGCGGCCCGGTCGAAGAAATTCGGCCGGGCGATGTCGTCTGGTTCGAACCTGGGGAGAAGCATTGGCATGGTGCCACTCCCACGGTCGCCATGACGCACGTCGCTATTCAGGAAGCACTCAATGGGAAGATCGTGGACTGGATGGAAAAGGTTTCTGACGAGCAATACGAGAGAGGAAGCTAGTCAGTGAAGAATATTTTTGTACCGATTTTGTACCGATCACCTGCTTTTGATGCTTTTGACGCCTTTGGCGATTTCATGTAATCAATAAGTTGCGGGCCATCAGAATCTTGTCAAGTTCGTGGTTCGAATCCATGCCGGGGAGCCAAGCCTTTAGCATCCCAAAGCTACAAGACAAATATTGTGTCAATGCACGGGCTTTGATGGTTTAGCTCAGAGTACTATTTTTTTTGCATGAAATGCTTCTGCATAACCGCTCGGTGAATTACATTCCATTCCTCGTATCCGCATCAGGCCCAAGAATACTTCACTCGTAAACCACTTTCGCGCGCGCTGCGATTGAAAGACTTCCAGAAGGCTATCCACCTTTGCCTGACTGGCAGCATTTGTCAGCGGAATGAAGACATTGGGACGACCTAGATCTCCGTCATATTTGGGAATCTCATACTCAAGGATCGCGTGATTGCGAAACGTATTCCAAGTTAGTTCGCTGATCAACCTATGATCCTGATGCGCATCGCGCGCGCACGGACATAGAATCAGATCCGGCGAGACCTGTCGCTTAATCTTCTCAAACGCAGACTTAACCTTTTTCCCATGGTATGGCAGATACCCATCCTGAAAATCGTAAACAGACGTGCTGCGCAACGCGGAACCCGCAAACCGCTGCGCGGCGCAATTCGCCTCGTCCGCCCGATCTCCAGTCGCGCTGAATACCACCCAATCGAAGCTAACTGATGGCCGCCGCTCCGCAATCGTGAGAACCGTCGCTCCACACCCTATTTCAATATCGTCGGAATGCGCTCCAAGGCACAGAATGGACAGGGGTTCATCCGGGGCTTGGTCAAACGTGAACCGGATCATCGGAGATCAGCCTTCGTACCGGCGAAACTGCACCTCAACTGAGTTGCCTGCCAGTAGCGTCAAAAATGCCGGCTTCCGGAATTGGAACGATAAAGCGACCGCCCCAAGCGCCGATATATGACAACTGCTTGAATATCTCATCCTTCAGGTTCCAGGGAAGAATGAGAATATAATCAGGTTTGGATTCGGCAATTCTATCGGGGTGATAGATCGGGACATGAGAACCGGGAAGGAATCGGCCTTGTTTGTAGGGATTCCGGTCAACAGTAAAGTCCAACAAATCCCGCCCAATGCCACAATACTGCAAGAGGGTGGCGCTCTTTCCAGGCGCCCCATAGGCCGCTATGGTTTTGCCTTGGAGCTTGGTGGAAATCAGAAACGTCATCAACTTCCACTTTGTCCGCTGAACCTTCTCTCGAAACGCCCCATAGCCTTCGATCTCTGCTAAACCCGCAGCCTGCTCGTCAGCGAGCACTTTATTGACAGATTGCGTAGCAGCCACAGCCTCTTGCGTATCCAGGCATGCGAACACCCGCAACGATCCGCCGTGCGTTTGCAACTCCTCTACATCGAATACCTTGAGGCCGTGCGCACTTAAGATACGGATTGTCGTGTATAGGGAAAAATAAGAAAAATGTTCGTGATAAATAGTGTCGAATTCATTATGTTCAATAAGCCGGGCTAAGTGTGGAAACTCCAGCGTCAGCACGCCACGAGGCTTTAGGAGGAGGCGCAATCCTTCGACGAACCCGTTCAGATCGGGAACCTGCGCAAGCACATTATTGCCTATCACCAAGTCTGCTTGACGGCCTTCCGATGCGAGTTGCTCCGCAAGGGAGGCATTAAAGAATTTCACCAATGTGGGCACGCCCTTTTGCAGTGCGGCCCGGGCTACGTTCGCCGCAGGCTCAATTCCGAGAACCGGGACTCCTAGCTCGGTGAAATACTGAAGCAGATATCCATCATTGCTAGCTACCTCCACCACGAAGCTTTCGGGGGTGAGGCCGAAACGATCCTTCATGCTCGCGCAGTACCTCTTGGCGTGATCCAGCCAAGTATCGGAATAGGAAGAAAAGTACGCATATTCGCTAAATATGTCTTCAGGACTTTCGTATTCCTGAAGTTGGACTAGCAGGCACTTATCGCAAACAAGGGTATGCAGCGGGTAATAAGATTCCGCGCCGTTCAAGCCGGCCGCGCTTGGATAGGTCTCGCATAGTGGAGACATTCCCAGATCGATAAACGTTCGTCGCAGGCCAGCACCGCAGAATCTGCAACTCGCGGCCGCTTCTGCTTTCGATTCGGCTCCTGCAATTGGAAGAACAGCGCTCATGGTATTTATGCCTTAAAAACAAGGTAATCGTTCCGCAACTCCGCAGATTTCGGTGTAAAACGGAGAGAGGAGTCTAACATCCCCTCATTCATCAATGCATTTATACGCGCCAGGCGCACATAACGGGGACTTTGGATATCAATTGCGGTGAAGTGGTTCTCTTTATACGCCCTATACAACTGCTGCGCGCCGGTACGCGCATTCCAGCGCGGAGTATAAAACGGCAGCGTGCGACGAATTTTTTCAAAATCAACCCGGTAGCAGCGCTTGTCCGGTCCCCCACCCGCGGCATATTCGATGCAGCAATTGGGTACTGTTTCGGCGACAATTTCTGCGAGTTCGGAGACGCGGTAGTTTTCCGAGGTTTGTCCTACATTAAAAACCTGATTGTGAACCTTCTCGCGCGGAGCTTCCAAAACCGCATCAACAGCTCCCAGGATGTCTTCAATATGGACGATCGGGCGCCACGGGGTGCCATCGCTCTTAATGCATATTTTGCCCATAGCGTAGGCGGACGCTACAAAATCGTTCAAGACAATGTCGAGGCGAAGACGGGGAGAGAAGCCGTACGCGGTTGCGTTTCGTAAAGATGTTGGACTAAAGCGTTCATCGGCAAGTGACGCGAGCCCACGCTCCAACCTCACCTTAGCCTCCGCATATGGTGTTACCGGGCTAAGCTCGGATGTCTCGTCCAGGAAATTGTCTCCAGCAGCGCCGTACGTGCTGCAGGATGAGGAAAACACAAAGCGCTCCGTGCCGGCCTCTTTGGCAAGTTCAGCCAATCGTAAGGACGCTGTGTAATTTACATCGTAAGTCAACGACGGATTCAGATTTCCGAGCGGATCGTTCGAAAGTGCGGCCAAATGAACGACAGCGTCGAAACCCTCGACATCATTTCTCGAAATATCCCGGAGATCCTTCGCAATTTCCGGTATTTGTGGCCCAGGATCTCCCAAAACACACTCGTCGAAAAGGCCGCTGTCGAGGCCTACCACATCGTGCCCCCGTTCCAGCAAAAAAGGAACCGCCACCGTCCCGATATAGCCCTTGTGACCGGTTAAAAGGATTCGCATATAGAAGCTAGTCGAACGTGAACTGGTATTGCAATCTCAAGGCCGAATTAAGCCTCAACGTTCCCGCCTGAGCGGATGAAGCACGGTTGTGACGAGATTCGAGGTGCAACTTCTTCGCATTAAGAGCCACCGTTTGGGAGCGAATTGGACCGGGGAGCGCGGGCCACTTCCCTCTTGAGAAGCCGCCGCATTTTGGAAGCTGCCGAAGAAAGCTCCTCGATGCGGCGCGCATTTGTGCTCCAAAGGTATTGATGTTCGGTGACAGCCCGTCGGGAACGCAGCCCCCTCTCCCTTGTCGTCTCTGGGTTGCGAAGTAATGTCAGCAGAGCTTGGCTCAGTCCCTCGGCGTTTCCCGGTTTGAACAACTGACCATTTTCGAGCAACAATTCCTCAATGTTTTCTTGCCGGGGAGCAACAATTGCCTTCCCAAGAGCCATATACTCCAGAATCTTCATCGGGCAACAATACTCGTTTGCCGACGGCTGAACCGCGATATCAATCAGATCAAGATATTGGGGAACTTCCGTGTGCGGCACGGGGCCGGTAAAGATCACCGAATCTCCCAACGCGTGTTCCCGCACATACGATCGGAGTTCCGGCATGACAGGGCCATCACCAATGAGGAGTAACTTAGCTTTACATGCGGCCAAGTTTCCCTCGTGAAATGCCCGGAGCAAGAGATCGAGGCCATGCCAGTTCCGGAACCAGCCGACGAACCCGATGACTAAGTGACCTGTGAGCCCGAATTCCGATAACAGTTTTGGAGATGCGGCACCCGGGCGAAACTTATCAAGGCAGACTCCATTGAACATCACCTCGATCCGGCTACCTGAGACGCCAGCTCTCTCCAATATCCGCGCAAGCGGCGTTGATACAGTGATCACCCGGTCAGCACGATTGAGAATATATCGCTCCGACCAGCGCGCCAAACGGACCGCTCGAATGTCGCCATCTCTCGCTTGTTCCAGCGCAAACGGCGAGTTCACTTCAAGAAGCAACGGAATACGTCGCATGCGAGCCACGATAAGGCCGGCGAAATTCAACAACGCATATCGTTCGTAGATGATATCTGTACGGCGTCTAAGGCTGGACCAGAGCAGAAGGGGTACGCCGACGAGGTTATATCCCAATTGGGCGAGTTCATAGGCAAATGGAATCTTGCGAATGTACGTTTTCCAGGATGCTTCTCCGGCATCGCGTGTTGCATCGCATTCACCGGCATCTATCGGTATCAGGGAGACAATCGCGACTTCATGGCCTCTGGCTGCAAGGGCATCCACTATTTCGCGAATATGAATTCGCTGGGCGTCGGTGGATCTGGTCCGGTGGTGGTAAATAATTCTCACGGCAGCAACTAGCGATCCGCCTTCATCCACAAAACCGTCTGGAGGCCGAGAATGCCTTTGAAGAGTCCATAAGCAATCGCGACCTGTCCGAACATGAAGTAGAAAAATCCGTTTACGAGTGGATGTTCAAGCTTTGTGCACAGTCTCGTCAGCGCAAGCAGGATCGCCACAACAAAGATGGCGATGACAAGCTGCGATGCGGCCAACCGAGGAAACGCAAATGCGATCGTCAATATCAACAGGCCCAACAAGGGTGATAACCACCGAAGTAGCTTGTGAGAAACAAATACGAACCAGAAGACCACGGGAGCACTCTTAGGCCATCCGTAACCTCGCAGCAGAACCTGTGCAGCGCCGGCCGCAATCCGCACTTTTCGGCGAAACTCTTCCCGAAGGCTTGTTGACCCGCGTTCCCACCCCAGAGCTTCGGGCTCAAGGACAACCCGCCGCCCCTGACGAATAATAGACATCGGTATGACGAAATCCTCAATCAATGTGTCGCACTCACAACGCTTAAAAAGACTACTTCGAATGGCATACATCGCGCCGTCGGCTCCCGGCATCGAGTACAGCATAGAAGCCGCGTGCTGCAAGTACCACTCAAGCGCGTAGTACTGTGAGGTGGACTGATCGAGCGCTTCGGCTGAACCAGTGAGGACGATCTTGCCCGAGACGCAGCCGACAAAGGGATCGCCGAAGCGTTTGACCAGGCGTGTGACTGCATCGAACCGGTACATCACATTTGCGTCTGAGAGGACGATGATGTCCTCCCTGATTGTCGGTAGAATGTCATTCAGATTCCGAACCTTACCGCGGCGCGCCGGTTGTTCGATCAGTTCAATTCCTGAATCGGCAAACGCACGAACTACCTCCGCAGTTCCGTCTGTTGAACCATCGGAGATGACGATGATTCGCAGCCGATCTTTTGCATAGTCCAAAGCGATGCTGTTTTTAAGCTTCTCCTCAATGATCTTGCGCTCGTTATAGGCGCAGATAACAAGTGCAACGGAAGGAGCCTCCTGAGACCAAACATTTTTCTGCTCTTTTCGCCGGCACCACAACAGGAAACGCAAGAGTAGCGGATATCCGATGAAGGGATAAAGAAAGATGAAACACCAGAACGCCAAGGCTATCGTCGTCATCGCCATTAGGGAAACATCGGCAGTATTCTTGCGCTAAGAGCACGTGCGATCGGCATGGGCATGTGCTTCCAGAGGTGAATGGCCCATGAGAACTTTGGATTAGCAGGGCTAAAGTTAGGAAGGCTTTTTCGCTTGATGAGAACAATCTGATAGGGCAGTTCCAGGATGGTAGTGTTCCAGTGTTTTTTGAAATGGAACGCGCCTGTATCCCTTTTACTTCTACCAAAATCGAAGACCTTATACCCGCTTATGCTTGCCCAGCACAAATGATCGAAATACATATATGTATTCGGCTCGAGTGCGTTGTATCGCGTGTCCGCAGCCGCGTGGTAGGTATGCATACAGTTTTTGAAAAAAAAATTCAGACTTACGGCGACCGGCACATCCCGCAGCCAAACTTCACGGATCTCTGCCATTTCGTTGAAATTCGCGAGCAAGCGATCAAAGTACCTACGCGGAAAGTTTGGCGTGCCCAGCCGTCGCATGTTACGGGCGTGGACCTGGTCTAGTATGGCCGCATCACGTTGTCCGTAACGCGTTGTAAACGGCGTCTTCTGTGACTTGCGCACCATGTTGCGAGTCTTTTTTGGAAGTGAAGCGAGTAACGCCGCCTCATCCATTCCCAGTTCCTGATGGAACGCTACGTAGCGGGAAACGTTGGGTTCGCCGACACATTGCTCCCGATTCCAATTGCGCAACTCGATATAGTCGACCCGCAGTTGTTCACCCAGCGCCTTGGCGCGGTCAAACAGCATACGGTGAGCCTCTTTAGAATCGGCCAGTATTCCTCCGTACACTGCAAAAGGCGATGAGATTAGCGCCTTCCCAATTACCGCGTTGTGAACGAAAAAAAGTGGCAATATCCCGCGGATAGACTGGTCGCGTGCAATCAGGTAGTGGGGCTTGTAGTAGAAGGATTCCTCGATGGTTTTCTTCCACGCGATGAGGTGGAAAGGAGTGCCATGCGCATTTCTAATTACGTACTCGTCCCAAGCCGCATAGTCGTCCTGTGACAAAGTGGACACCTTTAGTGAAACAGTCGGCTCCTGCGGCAACGAACTGGTGGATAAGATGCTTTGTGAATGGAAAACTGCCATATGCTAGACCGGGCCTGATCAGACGACACAGCTCGCGGATGCCACAACCGGTGCCTTAACAAACTGTTCATACCAACTATCGAAGGCGAGCAAGGAATAGATTTGCTCGCTCCGGTCTTCCCTTTCGTGGGCATCTAAAAGCGCTTCCAGAGCAGTTGCGGAAAGGAAGCGGCGCGCGGCTCCGTCAGTACTAAAAAGGATCTCCCGGGCGAAGCCCGATAAGTCATTGCGGAACCAATGTTTGATAGGAACTGGGAATCCTGCTTTCTGGCGATTAACGATGGCTGAGGGGAGAACGGGGGTACACCATTTCTTTAACAGGTATTTTCCTTGCCGGCGCTTCAGCTTGAGCGAGGCTGGCAATGAAGCAGCGAACTCCACCAATTCGTGATCGAGGAACGGCACGCGCAACTCGAGCGAATTGGCCATCGTCATGCGATCCGCCTTGACAAGAAGATCGTCCGGAAGCCAAGTGGTCGTATCGATATAAGTCATACGCGACAGCGCGTCAAGCTCTTCGCAGCGATGGTAAGCGGCCACCACTCCATCGAGCGGCATTTCCGCTATTCGGGACAGGCTTGCAACCTGACCACGCGAGAAAAGGCTGCCTACTCCTTGGTATCTTCGCTCCAGTGGCTGGCCGAGCATATCAACGTACTTCTTGAATTTGTTATCGGGCAGCCGTCTGCTTGCGACTTGGCTTAGCCGGCGCACGAAGGGCATCCGGTTGTAATTTTCAAAATCCAGCATGCGGCCATAGATCGGATAACCGGCGAAGATTTCGTCTGAACCTTCGCCGGACAGCACTACCGTGACACTCTTACGGGCAAACTGCGATAGGAAATAAAGCGGAATTGAAGCAGGGTCGCCTACAGGCTCATCCATGTGCCATACAATTGCGGGCAAGAAATCGCGGAACGTGCGCGAGTCAAGAAATAGTTCGTGATGTTCCGTTTGGAAGTGATCGGCAACAATCCGGGCGTAGGTTAATTCGCTTTCAGCACTGTTGTATCCGATGGAGAACGTTTTGCTAATCGCCCCTAGTTGGGACATTAACGCCACGACACAACTCGAATCGAGGCCTCCGGAAAGGAATGCGCCGACCGGGACATCGGCGGCCAGGTGCGTAAGCACGCATTCTCTGAGCAAATTGTCCAGCCGCTCCAGAGCCTCGCTTTCGCCGATTCTCACATCCGGGTTGAGTTGTAAATCCCAGTAGCGATTTACCTGATGGCCTTTTCCGGTAACGAGGATGCTGTGACCGGGTTGAAGCTTCCGAATGCCTTTCAGCATAGTGTTCGGCGCCACGACGTAGCGGCGGGACAGAAATTCGCCAACAGCCGCGGGATCAACTTCCCGCGGTACGCCCGAAAGCTGGATCAGAGACTTAATTTCCGAGGCAAACGCAAATTGAGCGCTGTCGGTATAAAAGTAAAATGGCTTAATGCCCAGCCTGTCCCGCGCGCAAAACATCACTTCGCGACGGCTGTCCCAGATGGCGAAAGCAAACATGCCGCGCAGTTTGGTCACGCAGCGTTCGCCGTATTCCTCCCAGGCGTGAACAATGGTTTCCGTATCGGAACAGGTTCGAAACTGGTGGCCGCGTGATTCCAGTTCCGTTCGAAGCTCTTTGAAATTGTAAATTTCTCCGTTAAAAACGATCCAAGCTGTGCCGTCTTCATTGCACATAGGCTGGTGACCGCCGGAGAGATCAATGATACTGAGTCGATTGAACGCTAAGCCGATGCGGCCGTCCACGTATTCGCCCGCATCATCCGGTCCGCGGTGATGCATTGAATGACGCATACGGAGCAAGGCGGAGCTGTCGATCGGACGGCGCCGATCGTAATTGAACATCCCGCTAATCCCACACATTTGTATTGCAGTTCCCGAGCAGCAAAATAGTCAGACTCCAATGGGGACTACCCAACCCGGTTGAGCCGATGTGAGTGGTTCAAGCACGTGAATAACCTCGGCGGCAACGGTACGCCAGGAACGACTGCCGCCATGTTTCGAAATCAGGCTCCGATCCCACTTTCTGGCTAGCGCCCGACCTAACGCTGATCGCAGAGCGTCCTCGTTGCGGGGAGGCACGGTAAGGCCATACTCTTCGTTCGGAACTAACTCAGGAACAGCACCCACGGCGGTTGCAACTACCGGCGTGCCGCAGGCAAGCGCTTCGGTCACAACGTTGGGGCAGCCTTCACCATAGCTTGGCAAGGTGAATAGATCGGCGGCGGACATTAGTTCCGCCATCTGAGTGCGGTTCACCGCGCCGACCATCCGGACGTGGTCATGAGCACCAAGGTCCGAAATCAACGCCCGCAACTGAGCGTCAAACCTCCTCCCTCCCCTAGCGACCCCGCCCACGACCATGAGCAGGATTTCGCTGCTTTGACGTGCTAGTTTCGCTACGGCTCGTATCGCTAGGTGATGTCCTTTCGCCTCAATCAGCTCGCCCGCGCAAACGATGAGCTTCGTCTTTCCGCTGATAGCAAATTCGCGACGGCAGTGATCGCGGTCGCGCGGGTAGAACACTTCCGTGTCTACGCCGTTCTGGATGGTGTGGGTATGTTCTAACGCGCTTCCATGCCGGATGGCAAATCGGCGCAGTTCCTCGGACACAGTGATGACGGAATTTGCGCGGCGAAGCGTCCATTCGAGGAACTTTCGCCGAAGATGGTCGCAAGCAAAGACCATCTCATTGCCACGCAATGTTACTACAAATGGCACTCCCAACGCCGACGCAAGAATTGCCGCTGCCGCCCCCTCCGGATAACCGAAATGTGCATCAATGATCTCGAACGGAAACCGTTTTCTCAACCGGCGGAGCATTGGGAGCAAACGGAGGGCTAGACTGACCACGTTTACTGGAGTTCCACCCGGAGGAAAAATCCAACCGGGCCGCAAGATTTCGAAATCATCTTGCCGGAGAGAACCAGTTTCGCGGTGACGAACAAATTTTTTGTGTGGATGGGAGTAATCGAGAATGGGTAGAGGCGCCACCACCTTGACCTCTGCCAACTCGGCCATCTTCTGAATCCGTGCGCTAACGAATACGCCAAGTCCCGGCTCCTGAGTGTTGGGGAATACCGAACTCAAACTGAGGATCTTCATTGGCAGGTCCCTGAGCATACGATGAGCCGCACCAATTCATCTAACGGTGGTTGAGATAGGGCTTGTCTCATTGTTTAAGAGGAGTCATTACGAAACGGCCGCAACACATCGGCTCGAAACATCCGCATCTGGGAAGCAACCAAGTTTCTGCTCGAGGATATTTGCGATTCGCTCGCTGGCATGACCATCCCATAGGTCTGGAGCCGCCATCCTGGGCTTCGTACCCGTTAAGACTTGCCGCGCGGCAGCAGCGATTTCCGCAGAGTTTACGCCCACCAACCGGTTAGTTCCATGTGTGATTGTGATCGGACGCTCTGTGTTCTCGCGGGCAGTAAGACAGGGGATGCCGAGAATGGTCGTTTCCTCCTGTATCCCCCCCGAGTCGGTAATCATCAGACTGGCGTTGCTCATCAAATGAAGGAAATCCAGGTACCCGAGCGGTTCGCTGAGGATGAGATGTTCAAGGCAAACGCCAAATTCATCGATCCGTTTGCGAGTTCGCGGGTGCACCGGAAAAACGACAGGCACCAGCCTTGAGATCTCTGTTAGCCCCTTGACCATCTCAGCTAGCCGCAGCGGGTCGTCTACATTCGATGGCCTGTGAAGCGTAGCGACTGCGTAAGACCCCGGTGCGAGGCCGAAACCGCTCAGAATACGGGAAAGTCCCGCCTTCGTCCGAAAGCGCAGTAGCGTGTCAATCATGACATTTCCGACTGAATAAATTCTGCCTGGATCCGCTCCTTCGGCGAGCAGATTCGTTACGCCGCTCTGCTCGGATACAAATAGATAGTCCGAAATAGCGTCCGTAACAATCCGGTTCAGCTCTTCAGGCATGCCTCGATCAAAACTCCGTAGGCCGGCTTCTACGTGAGCAACAGGAATCCGCATCTGAGCTGCCGTTAACGCCGCGCTCAGGGTTGAGGTCACATCTCCAACCACAAGAACAAGCGATGGGCGCGTGCTCGCAAAAGTCCTTTCCAGCTCCCGCATAATACCGACTGTCTGTTGCGTGGCGGTGCCACCTCCAGCGCCCAAGTGAATGTCGGGCAATGGCAACTCAAGATCGTCAAAAAACACTTTCGACATTTCCGGCGAAAAGTGCTGTCCCGTGTGAATCAGCAGTGCGTCGAAATTGCCACGCTGCTGGAATTCTGTTATGAGAGAGGCCATTTTGACAAAATTTGGCCGGGTCCCTACAATGCAAGCGACACGGGGGCGGCTATATTCGGAAGTAACTCGCATATGTGCTCGGGCTACGGTCCGCCTTCTTCTTAGAGACCGTGCGATACACCTGCATTCGAAAGGGCTCGCGCGTTGATGAGCTGAACCTCATGGAGCTGCTCGAAATCCGGATAGCTGCGGTCACGATCGGAGATGACGGCGACCGGTGCCGGCCATTGAATACCAAAAGCCGGATCGTCCCACCGGAGGCCACGACTTAGTTCCGATGCATAGAATTCTGACATTTGATAAAAAACTTCCGTATTGTCTTCAAGTGTTAAAAACCCATGGGCGCAACCTTTGGGAACATAGAGCATATTCAAATCGCGCGAAGTTAGGGTTGCGCCGAAATGCTCTTTGAAGCTTGGCGAATCGCATCTCAGGTCGATGATCACGTCGTAGATGGCGCCTTTAGTGCACCGGACTAGCTTGCATTCCGGCAGCGGTTCGTTCTGATAGTGCATTCCGCGAAGAGTTCCTTTGCATCTGTTGAAGGAAACATTGCATTGCGAAAGCCGCGGATTCAGGCCATGCTCCTCAAATTCACGCTGGCACCAGCTCCGGCCGAAAAAACCCCGTTCGTCAAAGCGGGGTTCAATCGTAATCTCATAAGCGCCGACTATGTTGGTTTCTTTGAAATGCATCGATGAAATCTCCGTCAGATTTATTCCGATATCGGCAATTTGAACTAGATAAGCGTATTGAGATGAATGCCAGTGAAGCAGTTCGAAGACCAACCAGTGTCACGCAATCGCAGCAGCGGGGTCACTGATCCGGATGTGCCGGGGGCGATTCCATACTTTCCACGGCGCACCTCCCTGCGAGTTCAAGTCTTCGAGCCGTTGCTTGTCCTTGAACGTATCCATGCACTGCCAGAATCCGCGGTATTTGTAGGCCACTAGCGACTTCTTTTCCATCAGGCGCCGAAACGGCTCGCGGACGAGTTCATCTCCGGGTTGAATCTCGCTGAAAATCTCGTTACGAAATACG
>Ga0134125_10007216_pt1 | contig 12548 bp, 13 predicted proteins | sample KB31751_FD_96464 | JGI IMG/M metagenome (GOLD analysis project Ga0134125, IMG submission 96464) | Terrestrial soil microbial communities with excess Nitrogen fertilizer from Kellogg Biological Station, Michigan, USA - KB3-175-1 | ecosystem: Environmental > Terrestrial > Soil > Unclassified ... | reverse complement strand
CGATCACAAGGCGATGCTCGGTCATGCAGACCGCACCGGAGGCGGCAATGTGTCATGGAATTCCGTCCATATGAGCGCGAATTGCACCAAGCAGGGACTGATCATGACCGGCGGCGCCGGGCATTTTTACTGCTTCGCGATCAACTGAGTCGGGCGGCAGATTGGTTGGAAGAAGGCTCGGGCGAAACCCGGGCCTTCTTTTTGCGGGTTGCGCTGGGTCTCAATTCGAATTTCCGCGATAGCCAGCACCGGACTTTGCACTGCCGCGCCCTTACGCTAGTTTCGCTGCGCAATGCACCCGTAGCTCAGCTGGATAGAGTGCTGCCCTCCGAAGGCAGAGGTCACAGGTTCGAATCCTGTCGGGTGCGCCAGTGTTTTCCTCAGGTCCGTTCTGGACACATGGGCAACGGTTTATACCGGAGACATAGGTAACACTTTTGGCCCGAAGGCGTTTGAAGTGGCTCCAATCTGCAAGCCTCATCGAAATATCCCAGATCGTAATGCATGAAGCTGAGAGCCAGATGTGGTCGTCGGTTTGTTTGATGCCGACCATCTGGCCGGCGAAGACCGTGCTGAGATTGATCTTGCGTTGCTGGCAACAGATGCGGCCACAGCTTGTGACGGCGACGGCCTTGTCGTGAAACGGATAATCGAACTCGTGCAGGTCTTTGTAGACGCGCGAGGTCCGTTTTCGGACGACGCCTCTATTCCGAAATCGATTATCCCGAACGCTTCGGGGCCGAATAGCCCAGCCGACCCGCAGAACGCTTACGGCAAAAGCGCGACACTTTAGATTGAGGCCGCCATTGGCAAACCTGGCTTCCCCTTAGCCGGATTGCCCTCTATCGTGCGAGTTAGGGAGAACTTCGTGCACAACAGCGGCATTGAGACGGCGCCCCTGACCAGCGTGCCTGCGGTAAGCGTCCGGTCTCGATGGACGATTTCGCTGCTGCTTCTGCTTGCCGTCACGACGGCGTTTTTCGACCGGATCGACATCGCGGTTCTGTTCACGAATCGCCAATTCCAGAGCGATATCGGCGTGAGCGATCCTGCGCGGTTGGGATTGTTGATGACGGCATTCGTGCTGCCCTACGGCGCCTCCATGTTTCTGCTCAGTGTGCTGGGCGATGTGTTCGGCCCGAGAAAGACTTTCACCACCATCGCAGCCATTCTCGCCGTGACCTCGGCGGTCATGGGCTCGGTGAGCTCTTATGCCGAAATGATCGGGGCGCGGGTGGTGCTCGGAGTCGCCGAGGCGCCGCAATTCGCCACGGCCACCGTCGCGGTCAGGCGCTGGTTCCCGTCTGGCGAACAGGGCCTTGCGAATTCGCTCTGGACCATCGGAAGCCCGCTGGGTTCGGCGCTCGGATTTCCGCTCGTGCTGTTCATCGTGACGCAATATGGCTGGCGTGCGTCGTATTATACCCTCGCGCTGCTCAACGGATTGGTAGTTCTTCCGATCATCTGGCTATTTCTCAGGGACTCGCCCGCTCTGGCGTCCACGCCGCGTAGCGGGGATCGGATGGCCCTCGGCGGCGCCATCCGGATGCTCGCCGGCAATTGGCGATTCTGGCTGCTGCCCATCTACAATTCCGGCGGGCTGATTTTCCTCTGGGGCTTCAACGCTTGGCTGCCGAGCTATCTGAAACAGGCGCGGCATTTCGATATCGCACACACCGGCATGTATTCGGCATTGCCGTTCGTGCTGATGATCGTGGGGCAGATCGGCGCTGCCTGGATCGGCGACCGCACGGGACGCCGTGCGCTCGTCTGCTTTATCTCGCTGTTCATGACCGGCATCTGTGTTTGGGCCGCCGCCCTCGTGCCCGGCGCGGTTGCCGCGGCATGGTGCCTTGCGCTCAGCGCCGGCTTCTGGGGTGGTACGACGCCCACTCTGTTCGCGCTTGGGATACAGATGATCCCGCGCCAGATCACGGCGCTCGGCCTTGGCATCTATTCGGGGATTGCCAATCTGGTCGGCTCGTTCGCGCCGTTCATCATGGGCCTCTTGATCGGACAGCAGGGCGATTACAATGCGGGGCTGTATTTCCTGGTGTTCGCCTGCACCGGGCTGTCACTGTTCATGCTGCCGCTAGTGCGCCGCTACTGACGTGCTGCGCATCGTTCAATGGAGCATGGCGGCGGCGGCAGGGCCGAGCTCCCGCCAGACCTCCAGAACGATGCCGGCCAAAAACCAGGCGCCGAACCACAGACCGGCATACCGCAGCCCTGACCGGGCCGTGCGTTTCCGAATCGCCGTTATCACCGCTCTCATGGTACGACAACGCGCGACTGCCAAGGTAGCATCGTGCCCCGTGAAAATTCCCCCGACGGCCCGATCTCAGCCCACCAGCGCCAAGCGGGCAGGACATGGGAACAAGCACGATTCGGGCGTCCGTTCGCTGAGAATTATGCGCACAGAATCCTTACCCTTCGGCTGGACGGCTGGATTTAGGCAAGCGCGAGGCCCCGCCCTAACCTTCGGTTAATTTCCTCGTTGCAAACTCAGGGTTCGACAACGGAGAGCCCGCCATGGCCAGCCCGGAATCCGCCGACCCGCCGCCGCGCACCGTGAACGGCCGCAAAGCGCCGCGCAGCAAGACCTATCTCGGGGGCAAGCTGGTGTATGGCGATGGCACTTTCGTGCGCGATTGCACCATCCGCGATCTCTCGGAGAGCGGCGCCAAAATCGCGCTTCCGGTGGGCGAGTTCATTCCCGAACGTGTTTTTCTCCTGACCCGCCATCGACCCGTCGCCTATGATGCGAAAATTTCGTGGATTAGAGCGCCGCAGTTCGGATTGAGCTTTCTTACGGCCTATCGGCTCAAGGGGCAGCTTCCCGCCGAGCTGGAATATCTGAGACAGATTTGGGGCAAGCTCTGCGTCCCGCTCGACGGACGACCATCAGAGCTGCTGCCGGGAAAGGTCAACCAAGTCGGTTAGCGCATCGGGGACTTCCGCCCGATTGCTTTAGTACATGACATCGAGCTCCAGCGCATCGTAGCCGAGCGCCGGGCTAATCCCTTCCGCGATTTGATACAGCGCCGAAACCTTCATGCCGGGCTTCAACTCGGTTCGGTCCGCGATGCCCTCCACATCGGTATCGGCGCCGATGCGCAGCTGGCGATCCTCACCGTTATTCACTCTGATGGTGACGAAGCGCCCATCTTGGGCCGACTTCGCCACGACGCCGCTGATGCGCTCCTGAGTGATGCGGGCGATAAGCGGACCCTCGCCGCGGAGTTCCCGGTAGATGGTATCGGCCGTCCAGGATAGATGCTCGGTGCGGTCCCAATTCTTGAATTCATCCATATTGAAGGCTTTCTCGATGGCAGGAAGCGGCTGGCCGGCCTCCATCATGTCGCGCACCTTGTGGCGCGCGAGGACCAGGTAATCCACCATGGCTTCGAGATCGCGCACGTCCCCCAAAGGGCCGTGCGCCGGCACCACGATCCTGGGTTTCAGCGCGATATAGGCGTCCAGCTGCTTCAGCATGCCCGACGTAGTGCCATGGCTGTAATCGGGCCGGATATCGGGATGACGGTCCTTGTAGCCTGCGAACGATGCATGCAGCACGCCTTCCTTGGGCAGCCATACCGCGACATCACCGGGATTGTACCTGTCGTCGACATACAGGAGCTCGACGTCACGGCCGCCGAGATGCAGACTCATGTGATCGCGAAAGCTGACTACCGTGTCGGCCGGGTTAAACTCCTTCAGGAGTTGGGCGCGCTCGGCAAACCGCTTGCGCCAGGACTTGATCTGATAGGGCTGCATAGCCGCCCATTGCGCGGCAACACGCTCGTGCAGGATTACGGTGGCGGGCGGCGAGAACAGGGGGGTGCCGCCGATATGGTCGCCATGATTTTGGGTGATTACCACGTAGCGAACCGGCTGATTGGTAACCGAGTCTATATCCTTGAGAAGAGCGCGGGTGTCCGGGTTGTTGTTGCCAGTATCCACGACGATCACGCCCTGTGAGGTCACGATCGCCATCGCGTTGGCGTCGTTGAGTTTGCCGATATAGGCGTAAACGCCGTCGGCCAATTTCCTGAATTCGGGCTTGTCCCCGGTTATGGCCCGGGCGGGCCATAAGCCGCAAACCACGGCCGCGAGCGAAAACCAGAACAGCTTCAGCCTCATGGCGCATCACCCTTGATCGAGGCCAGAATAGCGGTTGCGCGAATCTTTTGACAAATCGCCGCAGCCGGCAACAGCAATGGACCTTTGGGACCGGGATGCTAAACCTCGATCGCAAGCCGAGGCGCGGACGCGGAATGGAATCGAAACAACTGTTGCAGAAACCCCGCGTGCCGCTGCTCGATTTGCTAAACGTGTTTTTTTGGGTGGGCATCACCAGCTTCGGCGGCAGCACGGCGGCGTGGCTTTACCGTGAAATTGTGGAACGCAATGGCTGGCTCGACGAGGACGGCTTCGTCACGGCGCTGACACTCTCCCAGGCGCTGCCTGGCGCCAACCCGGTAAATCTCGCGATCTATGTCGGCTCGCAGCTCCGAGGCGGCGTGGGGGGCGCGGTTGCCGCCTTTGGCATGATCGGACCGGCGTTCTGCATCATTCTTGTGTTGGGCTATGTCTATACGCAGTTCGGAGCCTCGCCCACCGTTCATGCCATGCTGGGCGGACTTGCCGCGGTCGGGGTCGGAATGACGCTTTCCGTCGGGGTGAAGCTCGCACGCCATATCCGAAAGCCCATTCCCATCGTGATCGGCGGCACGGTCTTCGTGACGGTTGGCGTGCTCCATTGGCCGATGGTTCCAATCGTGCTGGTCCTGGCGCCGCTCAGCATCGCGCTGGAACGCCTCACCGGCTGGAAGAAGCGCCTATGACGGGAGATCGCCTTCTCGGTCTGCTGCTGGTGTTCGCACCGCTTTCGCTGCTCTCGTTCGGCGGCGGGCAGGCCATCATCGCCGATATGCAGCACCAGACCGTGGACATCCATCATTGGATGAGCGGTCCGCAATTCGTCGACCTCTTTGCACTGTCGCGTGCCGCGCCCGGACCAAGCACGCTCATCGCGGCGCTTATCGGTTGGCAAGTGGCCGGCTTCTTCGGCGCGGTCGCGGCGACGATAGCGATCTACGTCCCGTCCTCGCTGGCGGTTTACGCCGCAGTACGTTGGTGGCATGCGAGCAAGGATTCGCCCTGGCGCGCCGTGCTGCAGCGCGGGCTCGCGCCGGTGGCGGTTGGGCTCATTTTCGCCGGCGCCGTCGCGGTGCTGCAAGCAGCCCATGTCAACGCGCTGCAGATCTTCACCACTGTGATCGTAGCGGGGCTGCTGATCTCGACGCGCATCGGCGTCTACACGATCATGGCCGTCGCGGCGCTGGGCTTCGCGCTTCTGCAACTGGTCTGATCCTTGTGGCGCTTGGGCCTGAGGCATAAGGTTCGCCCGGTTCACCACGCTGAAGAGAGGAATAGATGCGCGGGCGATTTGACCTGTTTGCGGGCGCCACGATGGTGCTGTGCTTTTCGACCGCCGTTGTCCAGGCGGCCGAAGTGAAAGTGCTTGCGGCAGGCGCACTTCAGGTGGCGATGCGCAACCTCGCCGACGATTTCAACAAGCAGACTGGCAATCACGTGACCGTCACCAACACCAATCCGGCCAATGTCGGGAAGGATCTCGCGGCCGGGCAGTTCGACCTCGTCGCCGCGGCGACTCCCACCATCGCGGAATTCGATGAGACCGGCAAATTGCAGCCCGGGACGCGTGCGCCCATCGCACGGACGGGCATCGGCATCGCTATCAAGCAAGGTGCGCCCAAACCCGATGTTTCAACGGTTTCCGCGTTCAAGAAAACGGTCATGGGAGCCAAGAACATCATCTATACCGATCCCACCACTCCCAACGCGAGCGGCGCAAACACGCAGCACATCCTCACCAATGCGGGGCTGCTCGACACTGTCAAAGCCAAGGGCAAGGAGGACGGACTCGCCACGGGGCGCGAACGCATTGCCAAAGGCGAATATGAGATGGGCTTCTTCAATGTCAGCGAAGCGCTGGCGCCAGGCCTGACGCTCGCGGGCCCTGTGCCTGCGCCCTTGCAGCAGTACATCAATTACGATGTTGCCGTGCTGAGAGCCGCACCGGCGAAGAACGAAGCTGCCGCCTTTGCGAAGTTCATCACAGCGAAAACCGCTGGCGATCGCTGGAAGACTGCGGGCCTGGAGCAATTGTCCCCACGCTGAGCGCGGGTCACTTCCGTTCTTTTAAGACATCGCGAATTTCGCGCAACAGCACGATCTCCGGCGGCGGAGGAGGCTCGCCCGGTGTTTCGCGCGGCGTGGTCAGCCGGTTGATCTGGCGCACGACCAGAAATAGCGCGAACGCCACGATCACGAAGTTGATCACCGAATTGATGAACAGGCCGTAATTGACCGTGACGGCCCCCGCGTCCTGGGCAGCCTTCAGCGTCGGATAGGCGCCGGCGCCTTTGAGCACGAAGAAAAAATTGGAGAAGTCGATTCCGCCGAGCGCAAGGCCAAGCGGCGGATTGATGAGGTCCTTTACCAGGGAATTCACGATGCTGCTGAAAGCGGCGCCGATCACCACGCCGACCGCAAGATCAATGGCGTTTCCGCGCATGGCGAAGGTCTTGAATTCCTGAAAGATCCGCATCCCGCTCCCCTCGCCCGTTATCAGGGCTATTTCACCAATAGGCCAAGCGCCGACGCAAGTGTTCTACAATGAATCGGGCACAAATAGTGCCGGCAAGCACGCCCGCGACGTTGGCGTATTCGTCATAAACCGAAGGATCGCGCCCCACATAGCCCTGGATGACTTCCAGCGCCGCCCAACAGCACCAGGCCGAGGCCCGCCAGGATCGCCGTCTTGCGGCGTCTGACCGCCGCCCCAGCCGTCACCGAGAGGCCAAAATAAGCGGCGAAATGCAGCAGCTTATCGTTGATTCCGGCAAGCCAGCCGAAGGCATCTGGCTCTACCGGCGCCAGTTCGCCCCGGACCACCACCAAGGCAGGATAGAACAAGACCTCATCGGCGATACGCGCCGCATGCAGCAGGGGGCGGGGAAGCTTCATGCGGTCTGATGGCCCAATCGCCGCACGCTTGCAAATCCCCGCATGTCGCGTATAACGCCGCCTCTTCGAACCGCCCGGCGAAAGGGCATGCCGTGGCGGTTCTTTCATGCGAACGCGGCTTCGTGCCGCAACGGGAGACGCAAAATGCCCAAACTGAAGACCAAATCCAGCGCCAAAAAGCGCTTTCGCTTCACCGCGAGCGGCAAGATCAAGGTGGGCCAAGCCGGCAAGCGCCATGGCATGATCAAGCGCTCGAACGAACAGATCCGCACCCTGCGCGGAACGGAAGTTCTGTCCAGCTCCGAATCCCAGCGCGTCAAGCGCTGGATGCCGTACTCGCGCTAACGGAGGAAGACGATGTCGAGAGCTCCCCGCGCGGTCCCATCACGCCTCCGCCGCAAACGCGTTTTCAAGCAGGCGAAGGGCTTTTACGGACGCCGCAAGAACAATGTGACCACGGCCAATGCCGCGGTCGATCGCTCGATGCAGCACGCCTATATCGGGCGCAAGCTCAGAAAGCGCAATTTCCGCGCGCTCTGGATCCAGCGCATCAACGCAGCCGTCCGCGAGCACGGCCTGACCTACAGCCGATTTATCAGCGGCCTCGCCGCTGCCGGAGTCGAGGTCGACCGCAAGGTCCTGGCCGATCTCGCGGTGCGGGAACCCGAGGCCTTCAAAGCCCTAGTGGATCAGGCCGCCGGCGCGAGCTGACCCTCTCTGCGGCGCAGCGGCCGCTTTCAGGCAGAGTGTGAGTCCTGGGAAACATCCTTGCGTCATTTGCATGAGGGACGCTGCTCATGGAACCCATCGACGAGCTTGAACGCAACCTCCTCACGTCCATCGCGGCCGCAAAAGACGAGCGCGCGTTGGACGACGTGCGCGTCGCGGCTTTGGGCAAAAAGGGCGTTGTTGCGGACCTGTTGAAAACATTGGGCTCGATGAGCCCCGAGGAGCGCAAGGCAAAGGGTCCCATCTTTAATGGGCTGCGCGATTCCATCGCTACCGCTGTCGCCGGGCGCAAGAAAGAGCTGGAAGACGCGGCCCTCGATGCGCGGCTTCGTTCCGAACGCGTCGACGTTACCCTGCCGGCGCCCGAAATCCCGCGTGGGACGATCCATCCGGTAAGTCATGTGCGCGACGAGATCATTGCGGTTCTCGCCGATCTGGATTTTAGAGTTGCGGAAGGGCCCGATGTCGAAACCGACGATTACAATTTCACCAGGTTGAACATCCCGGCCGAGCATCCGGCACGCCAGATGCACGACACATTTTACCTGAAGCAGCAGTCCGACGGCTCGCGGCCACTCTTACGGACCCATACCAGCCCGGTGCAGGTACGTACCATGCTGACGCAAAAGCCGCCGATCCGGATCATTGCCCCCGGACGCACCTATCGCTGCGATTCGGATGCAACGCACTCCCCGATGTTCCATCAGGTAGAAGGCTTGGTCATCGATGAGGAAACCCATCTCGGCCATCTCAAATGGGTGCTGGAGGAATTTTGCAAAGCCTTCTTCGAAGTGCCTCAGGTGAAAATGCGAATGCGGCCGTCGTACTTCCCCTTCACTGAGCCCTCGATGGAGGTCGATATCCAGTGCGACCGGTCGGGCGGACAGATCCGGTTCGGTGAGGGGAAGGATTGGCTGGAGATCGCCGGGGCGGGGATGGTGCATTCGCGCGTGCTGGAGCTGTGCGGCATCGATCCCGCCCGCCATCAGGGCTACGCTTTCGGCTTCGGCATCGACCGCCTCGCCATGCTGAAATACGGCATCCCGGACTTGCGGCCGTTCTTCGATTCCGATCTGCGCTGGCTGAAGCATTATGGCTTCGCGGCACTGGACATTCCTTCGCTGCACGAAGGCCTCAGCCGATGAGTGCGCATCCGGTGCGGTCATGAAATTCACACTCTCCTGGCTGAAAGAGCATCTGGAGACGGACGCCGATGCCGGGACCATTGCGGAGACCGCGACCAATATTGGGCTCGAAGTCGAAGCCGTGGAGGACAAGGCCGCTGCCCTTGCCGCGTTTACGGTGGCACGCGTCATTTCAGCCGAACCGCACCCAAATGCCGACAAGCTGCGGCTTTGCATGATCGATACGGGCAGCGGGACCGCTCAGGTCGTGTGCGGTGCGCCCAACGCGCGCAGCGGTCTGATCGGCGTCTTCGCGCCGCCAGGCACCTATATTCCCGGAAGCGGTTTCACCCTCGGGGTGGCCACCATCCGCGGCGTGGAATCACGCGGCATGCTCTGTTCCGAGCGCGAGCTGCTGCTTTCGAACGAGCATGACGGTATCATCGAGCTTGCCGCCGCGACGCCCGTCGGAAGCTCGGCCGCGGCAGCCTTGGGCCTCGCGGATCCCGTGTTCGACGTTGCCATCACGCCCAACCGCGGCGATTGCACCTCGGTCTATGGCATCGCGCGCGATCTTGCGGCAGCTGGCCTCGGCGGCCTGCGAGACGGTTCGGTTGCGCCTGTTCCGGGGCGATTTCCTTCGCCCGTTCGGACCTCGCTGGAATTCCCGCCCGGCACGGAGGATGCCTGTCCGATATTCGCGGGCCGCTTCATTCGCGCCGTGAAGAACGGGCCGAGCCCCGAATGGCTGCAGAAGCGCCTTAAGGCGGTCGGGCTGAGGCCGATCTCGGCGATCGTCGATGTAACCAATTTCATCGCCCACGACCGCGGACGTCCGCTGCATGCGTTTGACGCCGCCAAGCTGCAAGGCAACATGCGCTCGCGCCTGGCGAGGCCGGGAGAAACCCTCTCCGCCCTCGACGGCAAGACCTATACGCTGGACGAGGACATGGTGGTAATCGCCGACGAGGCGGCGCCGCGCGGCATCGCGGGTATCATGGGCGGCGCAGACAGCGGCTGTACCGATACCACGACCGAACTCTTCCTCGAATCGGCCCTGTTCGATCCCGTCCGCACCGCGCGCACAGGGCGCAGACTCGGCATTGTTTCCGATGCGCGCTACCGTTTCGAGCGCGGCGTCGATCCCGAATTCGTGTTACCCGGTCTCGAGCTGGCGACCCGGCTCATTTTGGAAATGTGCGGCGGTGAAGCCTCGGAGATCGTGGTCGCCGGAGCGGCGCCGCCCTGGAAGCGGACCATCGCGTTTGCGCCTTCAGAGGTGAGGCGGCTTGCGGGACTCGAACTCCCGCGGGACGAAATCATCCGTATCCTGAGGAAACTCGGCTTTATCGTCGAGGACGAGGAGGTTCTTGCCGTGGCGCCGCCATCTTGGCGTTCGGATGTGCATCGCGCCGCCGATCTGGTCGAGGAGGTCGTCCGCATCCACGGCATCGACAAAGTCCCTGCTACGCCGATGAAACGACCCTACCCCATCGCGCGGCCCGTGCTCACGCCGGCGCAGCGCCGCGCCTGTTCTGCACGCCGCGCGTTGGCGGCGCGCGGCTTCGACGAGACCGTGCATTTCTCCTTTATTCCTCGGGCTCACGCGAAGCTGTTCGGCGGCGGCGACGATGCCCGCGAATTGGAAAATCCGATTTCCGCCGATCTCGACGCCTTGCGGCCTTCTCTCCTGCCCTCGCTGCTTGCCGCGGCCGCGCGCAATCAGGCCCGGGGCTTTGGCCATGTCATGCTGTTCGAAATCGGGGCGCAGTTCGAGTCGGGTATCCCGCAGGCTCAGGCAAACGTGGCTGCCGGTGCTCGTGCCGGTGAGCCGCCGCGCCATTGGCTGAAGACCAGTGCAGTTCCACATGTCTTCGGCGCAAAAGCGGACGCAATTGCCGCGCTCGAGGCCGCGTGGGGCCAACCGGTGACCGCGCCCGTTCAGGCGGGCGGCGCCCCCTGGTATCATCCGGGGCGCTCGGGAACAGTCGCGCTCGGTCCCAAAGTGCTGGCGTATTTCGGCGAGCTGCATCCCCGCATTGCGGCTGCTTTCGATCTGAAAGGGCCGGTTTCGGTATTCGAGGTCTTCCTCGATGCGATTCCCGAAGCCAAATCGCGCACGACCAAGGCCCGGGCGAAACTCGAAGCCTCCGATCTGATGGCTGTCGAGCGCGATTTCGCCTTTATCCTGGATTCGGGAATTGCCGCGGATCAGGTGCTCAAGGCGGCCCGGGCGGCCGACCGCGTCCTGATCGAGCGCGTAGAGGTTTTCGACCTTTACGAGGGCAAAACCCTGCCAGACGGCAAGAAATCTCTCGCCATCGCTGTCAGGCTTCAGCCCAAGGAGCGCACGCTGACCGACCCCGAGATCGAGGCCGTCGCGCAAAAGATCGTGACCGCCGTCGCAAATGCGACGGGGGGAGTGTTGAGAAGTTGACGGCTTTCACCCCATGGTGCGGGTGACAAAAGACAAAGGATTCTTGGCGGATTTGCAATGCGGACATTCAGGTGAGCATGGCGCTTTGGCATGACCGTCGCGGGCGCTTTTCGCCTCTCAGGGCAGCGACATTGGCCCTGCTGGTCGCGCCGCTGCTCGGTCTGATCTATTTTACCGCCACCCACGACCTCGGCCCGCGTCCGCGCACGGAAGCCATTCACGAAATGGGTCTGTGGTCGATCCGCTTTCTTTTGCTGTCGCTCTTCGTGACGCCGCTGCGGCGGATCGCCCGCTACGCTCCGCTCATCGACGTGCGCCGCATGATCGGCGTCGCCGCTTTCCTCTACATCGCGCTGCATTTCGTGCTGTACATCGCCGATCAGATGTTCGACCTCGGCAAGGTCGCATCCGAAATCGTGCTGCGCTATTATCTGACCATCGGCTTTACGGCCTGGCTCGGCCTAGCTGTGCTGGCGTACACCTCAAACGACGCGATGGTGCGGCGCCTTGGCGGGATGCGCTGGCGCAACCTCCATCGCCTGATCTACCCGATCGCAGTGCTGGGTGCGATCCACTATTTCATGCAATCCAAGCTCGAAGTTTTTGAGCCGACAGTGATCGGCGGCATTTTCCTCTGGCTGATGCTTTATCGGCTACTTCATTGGGCATTTCCCCGTGGCAATGAGTTTCCGCTTTGGGTGATTGCAGGAAGCTGGGTTGGAGTGGGCGCGCTGGTTTTCCTGCTGGAGGCGGGCGCCTTCTGGATCGCCTTTCGAGCGCCGGTGCTCAGCGTGCTCGCGCTCGACTTCAATTTCCGGGCCGGCATTCGTCCCGGCTGGTACGTCTGGGGCGTGGGCCTCATCGTGACCGCCATAGGCCTGTGGCGGTTAAAGCCTGTGGACCGGCGGCTCCACCTTGCCTCCAGCGGCATCTCCAATTCGGGTTAAGAAAGCACCGCGCTGCCGCACTGGACCTCAAGGGGCCGCGCCGCTATCTCTCACCCGGCATGACCGACCTCGCCAACATTCGCAATTTTTCCATCGTCGCGCACATCGACCACGGAAAATCCACCCTCGCCGACCGGCTAATCCAATTTTGCGGCGGCCTTACCGCGCGTGAAATGAAGGAGCAGGTGCTCGATTCCATGGACATCGAGCGCGAGCGCGGCATCACCATCAAGGCGCAGACCGTACGCCTGAACT
>Ga0134125_10007215_pt1 | contig 12548 bp, 11 predicted proteins | sample KB31751_FD_96464 | JGI IMG/M metagenome (GOLD analysis project Ga0134125, IMG submission 96464) | Terrestrial soil microbial communities with excess Nitrogen fertilizer from Kellogg Biological Station, Michigan, USA - KB3-175-1 | ecosystem: Environmental > Terrestrial > Soil > Unclassified ... | reverse complement strand
TGATCCACCGCTACGGCGTCGGGCGCGCCGCGGCGCTCCTGCCGCTCGTCTTCGCCGTGGGCTTCGCGGCGCTCGCGGCGTGGCCCGTGCTCGCCGTGGTGGTCGCCTTCCAGGCGCTGCAGCGCACGGCGAACTTCGCGCTTTCGAACCCGGCGCTGCAGCTCCTGTACACGGTCCTGCCGCGCGAGGAGAAGTACAAGGCGAAGAACGCGATCGACCTCCTGGTATTTCGCGGCTCGGACGCGCTCTCCGCGGCGATGTTCTCGGCCTTGCGGGGCCTCGGGCTCGAGGCCGCGGCGATCTCGCTTTTCGCCGTTCCGGTCGCCGCGGCCTGCCTCGTCCTCTCGCTCGGGCTGGGACGCGCCCAGGAGCGGCGCGCGGGTGTAAACGGTTCGTAACACCTGCGCGTTCACGGGAGGAGGGCGGCGCATTAGCATGTCGCCGTACCGTTCCCGGAGGTGGGCATGAAGATCTTCCCCGCATTCACCGCAATGGCGCTCGGCATGGCCGCGACCGCAGCCGTGGCTGCCGATCTCCCGCCCGGAGCCTGGTTCCGGGGTCCCCCCGCGAAGTCGCCGGTGCCGCAGAAAGCCCCCCTGGAGCTCCCACCGCTTGCCCTGCAACCCATGGCGCGGGGCTTCGTGCAGAACCCCCTGTGGCGCCGGCCCGTGCGGGTCGCGCACCGGCCGACCTACCACTTCCGTTTCCGCCAGACCCTCTTCGCGGTCCTCGGGGGGCCGTACTTCATCCAGCCGATGAACTACGCGTACGTCGCGACGCCGTACTTCCCCGCCACCTTCTACGATCCGAACGATCCGGGCGCCGGCTACAACCTGTTCTATTGCCCCAACCCGGCGGGCTACTTCCCGGATGTCGCGGATTGCCCCTCCGGTTGGTGGAGCACCGTGCCCGAGGCGGCGCCGGAGGGCTGATCCCGGGTATTGAGCTTTGGGCCGCGGTGGGCGCAATATAAGCGCGCGCTTATAAGACACACAAAGGAGCCGCGCCCGTGATCGATCGCCGCAAGTTCCTCGCCGCCGGCCTGGCATTGCCGGCACTGTCCACCACGACCGCCCGCGCCGCCGCCAGGATCTGGCAGCCCTCCGAGCTGGGAGAGGGCGCGGTGCAGACCGCCATCCTCGAGTCGTTGCCCGGCAAGGTGCCGCTCATCAAGCGCGCGTACCGGCCGCCCAACTTCGAGACGCCGATCGACTATTTCCGCGAGCCCATCACGCGCAACGACGCGTTCTTCGTGCGCTACCACCTTTCGGCGATCCCGAACGTGGACGCGAAGGCGTGGCGGCTCAAGGTGGGCGGCGACGCCGCGCGCCAACCCTTCGAGCTCGACCTCGCGCGGCTGAAGAAGGATTTCCATCCCACGGACGTCGTCGCCGTGTGCCAGTGCTCGGGCAACCGGCGCGGCATGTCCTCGCCGCACGTGCAGGGCGTCGAGTGGGGCGTGGGCGCCATGGGCAACGCGAAGTGGACCGGCGTGCGCCTGAAGGACGTGCTGGAAAAGGCCGGCATCACCGACAAGGCGGTGGAGATCGGGTTCAACGGCGCGGACGGCCCGGCGATCCAGACGACGCCCGACTTCGTGAAGACGATCCCCGTGCAGAAGGCGATGGACGAGAACACGATCATCGCGTACGAGATGAACGGCAAGCCGCTCCCGCACTGGAACGGATTCCCGGCGCGCGTCATCGTCCCGGGCTGGACGGGCACCTATTGGATGAAGCACGTCACGGACATCGACCTGCGTTCGTCGCCGCTCGCCAATTTCTGGATGGCCGCCGCCTACCGCGTGCCGGCGAAGCTCTTCACGAACGCGGACAAGTTTCCGACCCAGGACAACGCGACCACCAAGCCGATCACGGACATCGTCGTGAACTCGCTCGTGACCTCCATCCACGACGGCGACCACGTGAAGCGCGGCCAGATGGTGGACGTCGCCGGAGTGGCATGGGATGGGGGCCGCGGCATCCGCGACGTGGAAGTCTCGACCGACGGCGGGAGGTCGTGGGTGCTCGCGCAGCTCGGCAAGGACTACGGCAACTACTCGTTCCGCACGTTCATGCACAGGTTCCGCGTGCCCGCCGAGGGCTCGCCCGTGGTGATGGTGCGTGCCTACAACAAGCGCGGCGACACGCAGGTGGAGAAGCTCGTCTTCAATCCGGCGGGCTACCACCACAACGTGATCCCGCAGATCCACCTGGAGGTGGCGTGATGAAGATCCTCGCGCTCGCTTCGGTCCTGCTGGTGCCCGTCGCCTCGATGCTCGTGATGGCGGGCGAGGAGAAGATCCACCTGAAGGAAGGCGCCGGCGTGGACCTTGTGCGCAAGGACTGCGTCTCGTGCCACAGCCTGGACTACATCCCGCTCAACTCGCCGTTCCTCGACCACAAGGGGTGGGAGGCGACCGTGGCCAAGATGCAGAAGGCTTACGGTGCGCAGATCCCGCAGGAGGACACGGCGCCGATCGCCGAGTATCTCGCGAAGAACTACGGGAAGAAGTAGCGGGGCGCGCCAGGGGCCGGTCCTCGCCTCGATGGCACCGGGGCTGGCACCCATTGTGCTGGGCTGGCCCGTCACTTGCGACAGGCTCGGCACTCTTCAAGGTTCCCGAAAGCGACGCCGGCCCCTTGGCGCGCCCCTTCGGTTCCCGGGAAGTCGTCATCCCAATTTGTTTGGGTGCGGAGGCCGCTGCGCTTCTGCCTCTGCGATTCGATTTGCGGAATGGGAGGGCACGCCGAAGGCAGCGCTCTTCCAGTTCCTGAAAGCGACACCATCCTCTCTTGTGGCGCCCGGCCTCGTGAGAGAATCGCGGCTTTCCCACGAATGCCCTCCGTCATGTTCCGCAACAAATACCTCGACTACGCAGAGCTCACGCAGCAGGTCCAGGCGTGGGCCAAGGCTCATCCCGATTTCGTGCGCCTCGGCTCGCTCGGCAAGAGCGCCGCCGGCCGCGACATTCCGCTCCTCACCATCGGCCGCGAGCCCGACACGCACCGCCCAGCGATCTGGGTGGACGGCAACATGCATGCATCCGAGCTTTGCGGCTCGAGCGTGGCGCTCGCGATCGCCGAGGACGTGATCTCGGCGCACGGCGGCGCCAATCCGCGCGGGCTGCCGAAGCACATGGCGGACACGCTGCGCGAATCGCTCTTCTACATCGTGCCGCGCATGTCGCCGGACGGCGCCGAGGCGATCCTCAAGGAGGGGCGCTACGTGCGTTCGAGCCCCGTCGACGATCGCCGCCACAAGGGCCACGCCTACTGGGAAGGCGGCGACATCGACGGCGACGGCGTGGCGACATTCATGCGCCAGCAGTGCGAGCACGGCGAGCTGGTCGAGCTGGAAGGCCATCCCAACGTGATGGTGCCGCGCGCACCCGAGGATCCGGGGCCCTACTACCAGCTCTATCCCGAAGGCCGCATCGTGAACTTCGACGGGCGCCGCATCCCCGATCCCTACTATCTCTCCGACAACCAGTACGACTTCAACCGCAACTTCCCCTATAGCTGGGCGCCCGAGCACGAGCAGGAAGGCGCGGGCGACTATCCGGGAAGCGCGCCCGAGACGCGCGCGGTCATGGATTTCGCGACCCGGCACCCGAACATCTTCGCCTGGTTGAACCTGCACACCTACGGCGGGGTTCTCATCCGCCCGCTCGGCGACAAGAGCGACGACAAGATGGACCAGTCGGACCTCGCGGTGTACCGCCAGGTCGAGGCGTGGATGACCGAGCACACGGGCTATCCCACCGTGAGCGGCTTCCACGAATTCCTCTATGCCCCCGAGAAGCCGCTGAAGGGCGACCTCACCGACTACGCATATCACCAGCGCGGCGCGCTCGCCTACGTGATCGAGCTCTGGGACCTCTTCACCCAGCTCGGCATCGAGCGCAAGAAGCCCTTCGTGGACGTCTATTCTCGGCTCGATCGCAAGAACTTCGCGGCGCTCGCGAAGTGGGACAAGGAGAAGAACGCCGGGCGCGTCTTCAAGGCGTGGCGCAAGGCCACCCACCCGCAGCTGGGCGATGTCGAAGTGGGCGGCCTCGACACGCGAGTGGGCATCTCCAACCCGCCCTACGAGATGCTGCCGCAGGTGTGCGAGTCGCAAAGCGCTGCGTTCCTGCGCGTGGCCTCGCTCGTCCCGCGCATCGGCGTGGAAGTCGTGAAGCAGGAGAAGGTGGGAGGCGACCTCACGCGAATCGAGCTGCGCGTGGCGAACCGCGGTTACCTCGGCTCCTACGGCCTCAGCTCGGCGCGCAAGCTCCCGTTCTCCGAGCCGCTGCGCGCGACTGTCGAGGGCGACGCGAAGCTCGCCGCGCCGGGCGAGAGGGTGATCGAGATCGGGCAGCTCGACGGCTGGGGGCAGGGCCTCTACGGCGGGGCGAGCGTCTTCTTCCCCTGGACGCGCGGGAACGTGCACGAGAAGTTCGTGACGCTGGTCGCGCAAGGCAAGGGCAAGCTTCGCGTCAAGGTCGGCAGCGTCCGGGTGGGCTACAGGACGATCGAGATCCAGCTATAGGCCAAAGCGGCCATGGCGCCCGGTAGAACCGGGACCTCCCGGGAGCGATCCATCCTCATGGAATTCCCGCTCCCGCCAGGAGGTATGCCATGGCCACCTTTGCCCATCCCGCGTCCGGTCCTTCCCACCTCGCGCGCACGCTCGCCGTCGGCTTCATCGCCGGCGCGGTCGCCGTGCTCGTCTTCCACCAGGGGGCGCTCGCCATGCTGCACGCGCTGGGCCTTTCGCCGCGCGCCCCCTATTCGATGCAGCTCACGGCCCCCTGGGGCGTTCCGCAAGTCTGGTCGCTCACCTTCTGGGGCGGGGTCTGGGGCGTGATCCTCGCGGCGGTCTTCGGCCGCCTCGATGGCCCGCCGCTCATCGCCTGGTCCGTGCTTTTCGGCGCGATCGTGCCCACGCTCGTCGTGTGGTTCGTGCTGGCGCCGCTCAAGGGCCAGCCGGTGATGGCGGGCGCCGACTTCCACGCGATGGCCACCGGGCTCATCGTGAACGCCGCATGGGGCCTGGGCACGGGCGTCGGGCTGCTGCTCTTCGGGCATCCCCACAACCGCCCCGAGCGTACAATCTGACGCGTCGTCCCCGTGAAGACGGGGCCCAACCAAGACGCGAAAGCCCATGAGACTCGCGATAGCCTGCATCGCGCTTGCAGTTGCCGCCTGCACCACCACCGGCAAGCTCACCGTGAGCACGGCCAACCAGCCGGCCAACCACGTCGTGATCCAGGTGAGCGACAACGATCCGGCCAAGTGGAACCTCGCGCTCAACAACGCGAGGAATCTGCAGTCCGACCTCGGCGCGTCCAACGTGGAGATCGAGATCGTCGCCTACGGGCCCGGGCTCAACATGGTCAAGGCAGGATCGGCGGTTGCCCCGCGGATCGATGAGGCCGTCATGGCGGGCATGAAAGTCGACGCATGCGAGAACACCATGCATGCGCAGAAGGTGACCAGGGACCAGATCCTTCCCGGCGTGACCTACGTGCCCGCGGGCGTGGTCGAGATCATGAAGCGCCAGCAGGAAGGCTGGTCCTACATCCGACCGTAAGGGGAGGCAGCATGAACCGATTCACACGGGCGCTCGCCGTGGCCGCGGCGGCGTTCGCCGCGACGCTGTCGCTCGCCGACGCGCCGCAGCAATTTCCCATCCGCGACTTCTTCGCCAATCCGGAGCGCGCCTACTTCCGCCTGAGCGACGACGGCCGCACCCTGGGCTTCATGCAGCCCGTCGCCGAGAACGGCGGGCAGCGCCGGCTGAACGTCTTCGTCCAGCGACTCGAGGGAAGCAAGCCCGTGGGCGAGCCGCGGCAGCTCACGCACGAGAGCGCGCGCGACATCAGCATCTACTACTGGAAGGGCAGCCACCGGATCCTCTACGAGAAGGATTTCGGCGGCGACGAGAACTTCCACGTGGTCTCGGTCGATGTGGGCACGGGCAAGATCACCGACCTCACGCCCTACGAGAAGACGCGCGCGCAGATCAACGACGCGCTTCCCGACGATCCCGACCACATCCTCGTCGAGCACAACCGGCGCAACCCCGAAGTCTTCGACGTCTATCGGATCGACTTGCGCACCGGCAAGGAGACGCTGGTCGCCGAGAACCCGGGCGACATCGTGGGCTGGCAGACGGACCAGCAGGGCCGCGTGCTCATGGCGGCGAAAACGAAGGGGCTGGAGACCATCCTGCTCTACCGGCCCAACGAGAAGGCCGACTGGGACCCGATCATCACGACCGACTACAAGACGCGCGCCGATCCCGCGTTCTTCAGCCAGGACGCGAAGAAGGTCTATTTCCTCAGCAACCGCGGCCGCGACAAGACCGCGCTGGTCGAGATCGACCCCAACAAGCCCGACGCCGAGCGCGTCCTCTTCGTCGATTCGCAGGCGGACGTCACCTCCGCCGACTGGTCGCGCGCGAGGAAGCGCCTCACCATGGCCGTGTACGAGCGCGATCGCACCGAGCGCGATTTCTTCGATCCCTACCTGAAGAACGTCTTCGCGCGCCTCAAGGCGAAGCTGCCGGGGATGGAAATCAACCTGCAGAATTCCAACAAGGCCGAGAGCAAGTACATCGTCGCCGCGTCCAACGATCGCACCCCGGGCGCGCGCTACATCTACGACGTGAAGCAGGACACGATCACGAAGCTGGGCGACATCAACCCGAAGATTCCCGAGGCCGCGATGTCGTTCATGAAGCCGGTGACGTACACCGCGCGCGACGGCCGGGTGATCCACGGCTACCTCACGCTCCCCGCCGGACGCGAGCCCAGGTCGCTCGCCTGCATCGTGAACCCGCATGGCGGCCCCTGGGCGCGCGATTCGTGGGGCTACAACCCCGAGGTCCAGTTCCTCGCCAACCGCGGCTACTGCGTGCTGCAGATGAACTTCCGCGGTTCGACGGGCTATGGGCGCGAGTTCTGGATGGCGAGCTTCGGCGAGTGGGGCCGCACGATGCAGGACGACGTGACCGACGGCGCGAAGTGGCTGGTCGCCCAGGGCATCGCCGACCCGAAGCGCATCGGCATCTACGGCGGAAGCTATGGCGGGTACGCGACGCTCGCGGGCGTGGCCTTCACGCCGGATCTCTACGCGGCGGCCGTCGACTACGTGGGCGTCGCCAACCTGTTCACGTTCATGAAGACGATCCCGCCGTACTGGCGCCCGCTCCTGCCGAAGTTCTACGAGATGGTCGGCAACCCGGAGAAGGACACCGAGCGCCTCGCCGCGACCTCACCCGTGATGCACGCGGAGAACATCCGCACGCCGCTCCTGGTGGTGCAGGGCGCTCGCGACCCGCGGGTGAACAAGGCCGAGAGCGACCAGATGGTGGAGGCGCTGAAGAAGCGCGGCGTCGAGGTCCAGTACATGGTGAAGGACAACGAGGGCCATGGCTTTCGCAACGAGGAGAACCAGTTCGAGTTCTACGGGGCGATGGAGAAGTTCTTCGGCGAGCACCTGAAGCCTTAGGACACGCTCCTCGGGAGACCTCATGTTCGACCACGTCGTATTCGGGGCCAGCGACTACGAAGCGAGCAAGGCGTTCTTCCTCAAGGCGCTCGAGCCGCTCGGAGTAGCCGTTGTCTCGGAAGGTCCGCTCGGCGTCGAGATGTGCCGCCCGAAGGGGACGGTTTCATTGTGCATTCGCCGAGTCGAGGAGAGGCCGTCGCACCTCCACCTGGCGTTCGCGGCCGAGGATCGCCGGCAGGTCGACGCTTTCCATCGCGCGGCCCTGGCGGCCGGTGGCAAGGACAATGGCGCACCCGGCCTGCGTCCGCACTACCACGCGAACTACTATGCGGCTTTCGTCATCGGTCCGGACGGGCACAACATCGAGGTGGTGTGCCACGCACCCGAAGCTGAATCCCGCTAGGCGTTGCGCGACCTCGTGGCCTTCTCGCTGCTGCGCCGGTCCTGGATGTAGATGTTGAAGAGGAGCCACACGCCGCCGGCGGCCGCGGCGAGGAAGCAGATGATCGCGAGGCCGGGGTAGCCCCAGACGCGCCAGTTGGTTTCCACGCGCATCATGAGCGAGGCGCCCACGATGAGGGAGGCGAGGATCAAGCCGGAGGTCACACGGTTGGCGATCTTCTGCAGCCCTTCCATGAAGAGGCCCGCGTCGATGGCGCGCACCTTCACCTCGAGGTCCTTGTTGGTGACGGCGTCCATGATCTTGTTCAGGCGCACCGGCAGCCCCGTCACGAACTCCTTCAGCTCGAGCACGGTGGCGAGGATGCTGCCCTGCGTCGCGTCCTTCTTCACGCGCTGGGACATGATCTTCGCCACGTTGCGGCGGATGGTGGCATTGGGGTCGAAGGCCGGGTCGAGGAGCTTGCCGACCTCGTCCAGCTGCAGCAGGGTCTTGGCGAGCAGCGTGAGCTCGCTGGGCACGAAGATGCCGTGGTCGGCCGCGGCGGACGTGAGCTTGAGGAGCGTGCGCCCCACGTCGATCTCCTCGAGCGAGCGGTCGTTCTCGTCCACGACGACCTTGGAGACCGTCTTCTCGAAGCTGTCGGAGTCGTAGCCTTCCTCGGTCGCGCTGATGTCCACGACGACCCGCGCCGCGTCCTCGCCCTTTCCCTGGCTCACCGCGATGAGGATCTTGAGGAGGCTCGCCTGCATCGCGGGCGTGGTGTGGCCCACCATGCCCAGGTCGAGGAGCGCCACGCATCCGTCGTCGGTGATGAAGATGTTCCCGGGATGCGGGTCGGCATGGAAGAGGCCGTCCACCAGCACCTGCTTCAGGTAGGCCTCGAAGAGCTGGTCGGCGAGCTCTTCGCCGTTCAGCTCGAGGCGCACGACGGGCGAGAGCGCGGTGATCTTGGTGCCGCTCACGTGCTCCATGGTAAGGACGTGGCGCGTGCTGTAGTCGCGGATCGGCTTGGGGATGCGGATGCGGGGGAAGCGCTCGAGGTTGTGTGCCACGCTCTCCAGGTTCTGAGCCTCGCGCTCGTAGTTGAGCTCGCGCAGGATCGAGAGGCGCAGCTCCTCGACCATCGCCGAGAAGCGGTGGCGGCGGCCGACCTCCGTATGCGCGTCGAGGAACTGGGCAATGCTCGCGATCACCACGAAGTCGTCGGCGACCTGCTTCTCGACGCCGGGGCGCTGCACCTTCACCACGACCTCGCGCCCGTCCCGAAGCGCCGCCGCGTGCACCTGGCCGAGCGAGGCGGCCGCGATGGGATCGGGGTCGAACCGGGCGAACGCCTTCGAGATGCGCACCTGCAGCTCTTCCTGGACGATGCGCTCGACCTCCGCGTAGGGGAAGGGCTTCACGTCGTCCTGCAGGCGCGTGAGCGACTTCAGGTACGCGTCGGGCAGGAGGTCCGGCCGGCTCGAGAGCACCTGGCCCACCTTCACGAATGTGGGGCCCATCGCTTCGAGGTCGTCGGCGAGCTGCGCGGGCAGGTCCTCCTGCCCCGGGGTGGGCTCGGGCGCGGGGGCGTCGTCCTCGATGCCCATCTGGGTCACGAGGTCGGATCGCCCGTACTTCCAGAGGAGGCGGGCGATCTGCTTGTAGCGCTGCAGGTGCTGGGCGTCGATTTTCATCGCGGTCAGACAGGCGCCACCCCGGGGGATTCCCAAAGAAAAGGCCCCGCCGGAGCGGGGCCTTGTCGGTCGACGGCGCGCGATGCTGTCAGTAGTAGTAACGGCGATGGCGCGGGTAGTAGTAACGCGGGGCGGCGCGAACCACGACCGAGGGGGCGTAGTACGCGGCACCGGCCGCGTAATACGCCGGAGCGGGGGCGTAGTAGGTCGGGGCCGGCTGCGAGTAGTACGTCGGCGCCGGCTGCTGGTAGTACTGCGGCGCCGGCTGCTGGTAGTACTGCGGTGCCGGGGCGTACGCGGACGGGCCGGGCTCGTAAGCCTGCGGCGCGTAAGCCTGCGGCGCGTAGGCCGGCGGTGCGTAGTACGCGGGAGGAGGCCCGTAGTAGCGCGGGTTGTAGTACGGGTCGGAGCCCACGATCGAGCCGATCACGGCGCCCACGGCCGCGCCCGGGGGGCCCGCCACGGCCGCGCCGATGCCGCCGCCGACCAGCGCACCGGCCACGGGATCCGCCGAGGCCGTGGTGGAAAGAGCTGCCGCGGTGGCCGCGAGGCCCGCTGCCGCGATCCAGAGTGTGGTTCTGCGCATGTATCCTCCTTGTGCCGCAATGTAGAACGCGGTTTCGATTGTAGAGCAACGGAGGCACTTTTCCACAATGCTTCAGAATCGCGCCATGGCCACCACCAACGCGGGAGCCCGGGTCCTGGTTGACACCCTCCGGGCGGCGGGAATCACCCGCATCTTCACACTCTCCGGAAACCACGTGATGCCCGTCTTCGACGCGGCGCTGGACGGGGGCCTCGAACTGATCCACGTGAGGCACGAAGCCGCGGCCGTTCACATGGCGGATGCCTACGCCCGGCTCACCGGCCGGCCGGGAATCGCCCTCGTCACGGGCGGCCCGGGGCACGCGAACGCGGTGGGCGCGCTCTACACCGCCGCCATGGCCGAATCGCCGGTCGTTCTCCTCTCGGGCCATGCGCCCCTTTCGGAGCTGGGGAAGGGCTCCTTCCAGGAGATGGAGCAGGCCGAGATCGCCGCGCCGCTCGCCAAGGCCGCATGGACCAGCCGCTCGGCCGAAGGCGTCGCATACGACGTGCGCCGCGCGTTGCGGATCGCGGCCTCGGGCCGGCCCGGTCCCGTGGCATTGAGCCTCCCCACCGATTGCCTCGAAGGCAGCGTGGAAGGAGCGCCCGTGGACGAGGCGCCGGCCGAGCCGATGCCGCTCGATTTCGACCCGGCGGCCGCGGCCGAATGGCTGCGGGGCGCGACCCGCCCGCTGATCCTGACGGGCCCGGTCACGATGACGCGGCGCGGCCGCGAGGCCCGCGTAGCGCTCGAAGTGGCCCTCGGGATTCCCGTGGTCGGGATGGAGAGCCCGCGCGGCATCGCCGATCCCGCGCTCGGCGCATTCGCCGAGGTGCTCGCGCGCGCCGACCGCATCCTGCTCGTGGGAAAGCGCCTCGATTTCACGCTGCGATTCGGAAGGCCGCCGGCATTCGCGGCCGATCGCGACGCGCGGGAGGTGTGCGCCGAAGGCGACGCGATCGCCTCGCTCGACGCGCTCACGCATGAAGCGCAGCGCGCGGGCCCCATCCGCGGCGCGTGGCTCGCCGAGGTCCGGGCGGCGATCGCATTTCGTCCCGCGGCGTGGGACCACGCGACCTCCGCGATCGCCGGGCGCATGCATCCGGTGCAGGCGCTGCGTCCGCTGCAGGCGATCCTCGACTCGCATCCCGATTCGGTATTCGTGTCCGATGGCGGCGAAGTCGGGCAGTGGGCGCAGGCGTGCCTGGCGGCGCCCAACCGCGTGATCAACGGAGTCGCGGGCTCCATCGGTGCCGCGCTGCCCTTCGCGTTGGCGGCACGCGCCGCGCGCCCGGGGGCGCCGGTGGTGGCCGTCATGGGCGATGGCACGTTCGGCTTCCATCCCGCCGAGCTCGACACGGCGGTGCGCTACGGCCTGGACTTCGTCGCCGTGGTCGCCAACGATGCGCGCTGGAATGCGGAGTACCAGATCCAGCTGCGCACCTACGGCGAGGGCCGCACCTTCGCAACCGAGCTGCTTCCCACGCGCTATGACGAGGTGGCGCGCGGCTTCGGGGGCCACGGCGAGCACGTGACCGATCCCGGCGAGGTGCTTCCCGCCGCGCGCCGGGCGCTCGCATCGGGACGCCCCGCGGTGCTGAACGTCATGATCGAGGGAGTGGCGGCGCCCTCCATTCGGCGGTGATCGCGCGGCTCGTCGCGGCGCTCCTGGCGCTCCTCGTGGGCGCTTGCGCGCAAGTGTCCACTCGCAAGCCGGACCTCATCGGCTACTACGCGGGGTGGAACGGCGCCGTTCCGGTCGAAATGGGCCGCCTCTCCGCCATCAACTATTCGTTCCTCGCGCTGCGCGCCGACGGCTCGGTCGGCCTCGCGTATCCCGGCGCCGAGGAAGCGGTCCTTGCGCACCTGCGCGCGCAGAAGGGGGCCCACCCCGGCCAGCTTCTCTTCGCCTCGGTGGGAGGGTGGACGGGCTCGGGCGGCTTCTCCGGCATGGCGCACGACGGCGCCGCGCGCGAGCGCTTCGTCGCCTCGTCCCTCGCATTCCTCCGGCGGGAAGGTTTCGACGGGATCGACATCGACTGGGAGTATCCGGGCGCGATCGGCGCGGGTTGCCCGGCGGGAGCCACCTGCGACCGGCCGACCGACAAGGAAGACTTCGTGCGGCTCGCCCGGCAGATGCGGGCCGCCTTCGACGCCGCGGGCGCCGCCGACGGGCGCCGCTACCGCATCACGATCGCGGCCGGAGCGGACGGGAAGTTCGCGGCGAACGAAACCGGCCCGTGGCTGGGGCGCCTCGCCGAGAGCCTCGACTGGGTGAACCTCATGACCTACGACTACCACGGCACGTGGGAGCGCTCGGCGAACTTCGTGGCGCCGCTACGCGCCGAACCGGGTGCGCCCGGTGGCGGCAGCGTCGATGCCAG
>Ga0134125_10007214_pt1 | contig 12548 bp, 12 predicted proteins | sample KB31751_FD_96464 | JGI IMG/M metagenome (GOLD analysis project Ga0134125, IMG submission 96464) | Terrestrial soil microbial communities with excess Nitrogen fertilizer from Kellogg Biological Station, Michigan, USA - KB3-175-1 | ecosystem: Environmental > Terrestrial > Soil > Unclassified ... | reverse complement strand
TGCGCGCGCCGCGCAGCCGCGCCGCCTTCGCGTGGATGTACCCCTCCTCGATGGCGATCGACGCCCCCATCGCCTCTAGGCCCTTGATGTGCAGGTCGACGGGGCGCTGGCCGATCTGGCAGCCGCCGGGCAGCGACACGCGCGCCTCCCCGAAGCGCGCGGCGAGCGGCCCGAGCGCGAGGATCGACGCGCGCATCGTCTTCACCAGGTCGTAGGGCGCGAAGGGCTCCTTCACGCCCGAGGCGTCGAGCTCGACCGCGTGCGCCGAGCGGCGGGCGCGCACGCCCATGCGCTCGAGGAGGCGGATCATCGTGCCGACGTCGTTCAGCTCCGGCAGGTTCGAGACCCGCACCGGCTCGCGCGTGAGGAGCGCCGCCGCCATGATCGGCAGCGCCGCGTTCTTCGCGCCCGCGACGCGGACCTCGCCGGAAAGCGCGACGCCGCCGTGGATGGAGAGTTTCTGCATGGAGGGAAGGACCGCTCGCGCGGTCCGCTTCAGCTCAGCGCGCGGCCCATTCGTCCGGGGAAAGGGTCTGCATGGAGAGCGCGTGGATTTCCTCGCGCATCCGGTCGCCGAGCGCGGCGTAGACCAGCTGGTGGCGCCGCACGCGGTTCAGGCCCGCGAAATCGGGGCTCACGACGATCGCCTCGAAGTGCGCGCCGTCGCCCCTCACCTCGAGGTGCGTGCACGGCAATCCCGCGCGGATCGATTCTTCGATGGACCGGGGCTCGACCATTGCTAGTGCCGGAGCTTCCAGCCCCGGGCGAGGAGATGCAGGGTCAGCAATGATAGGGCAGCGAAGGTGCAGGTCGCAAACGCGAGGCTCGCGGCGGGCTGCACGTCCGACTGGCCGAAGAACCCGTAGCGGAACCCGTCGACGGCATAGAAGAAGGGGTTGAACCGCGACACCGATTGCCAGAAGGGCGGCAGCCTCTGCACCGAGTAGAAGACGCCTGCGAGGAACGTGAGCGGCATCACGAGGAAGTTCTGGAAGGCGGCGAGCTGGTCGAACTTCTCGGCCCAGATGCCGGCGAGGATCCCGAGGACGCCCAGGAGGCCGGAGCCCACGACGGCGAAGGCGAGCGCCCAGGCCGGATGGTGCACGGGAAGCGGCACGATCCAGAGCGTCGCGGCGAAGACGCCGAGCCCGACCGCCATGGCGCGCGCGATGGAGGCGAGGAGGTAGGCGAGGAAGAGCTCCGCGGGCGCGAGGGGCGGAAGGAGGATGAAGACGATGTTCCCCGTGATCTTCGACTGGATGATCGAGGAGGAGCTGTTCGCGAACGCGTTCTGCAGCATCGCCATCATCGCGAGGCCCGGGATGAGGAATTCGAGGTAGCTCACGCCCGGGAACGCCTGGACGCGGCCGGCGAGCGCATGCGCGAAGACGAGGAGGTAGAGGAGGGCCGAGACGACGGGTGCCGCGACCGTCTGGAAGCTCACCTTCCAGAAGCGCGCGATCTCCTTGCGCAGCAGGGTCGGGAACCCGCTCAAGGCGGGAAGGGCACCGGCTCGTCCCGGTGCATGATCTTCACGAACACCTGCTCCAGCTCCGGCTCGGCGACCTCGATGGATTCCACGCCGGCGCCCGCCTCGCGAAGCGCGCGCAGGGCCTGCTCGACGTGGGCCACGTCCACGATGGGAATGCGCCATGCGCCGCTCGCTTCGTGCGTCGCGCCGGCTGCGAGCGAGGGCGGGAGCTCGCCGCGCTCGAGCTTCACGCGCAGCACGCGCTCCGAGAAATCCGCGAGCAGGCGCGCGGTCGAGCCGAGCGCCACGATGCGCCCGTCCTTCATCATCGCGATGCGCGAGCAGAGCTGCTGCGCCTCCTCGAGGTAGTGGGTGGTGAGCACGATGGTGTGGCCCGCCTCGTTCAGCCCGCGCACGAACGCCCAGAGCGCCTGGCGCAGCTCCACGTCCACGCCGGCGGTGGGCTCGTCGAGGACGATCACGGGCGGGCGGTGCACCAGCGCCTGCGCGACCATCACGCGGCGCTTCATGCCTCCGGAGAGGCTGCGCATGTTGGCGCGCGCCTTGGCAACGAGGCCGAGGCGCTCGATCAGCTCGTCGATCCAGGCGCCGTTGGCGCGCAGGCCGAAGTAGCCCGACTGGATCTCGAGCGTCTCGCGCACGGTGAAGAAGGGATCGAAGACGATCTCCTGCGGCACGATCCCGACCGCGCGGCGCGCCTCGCGGAAGTCCCGCGCCACGTCGTGGCCCATCACGGCGAGCGTGCCGGCGTCGGGGATCGCGAGCCCCCCGAGCGCGGAGATGAGCGTGGTCTTGCCCGCGCCGTTGGGGCCGAGGAGGCCGAAGAATTCGCCCTCGGGCACCTCGAGCGAGACGCCGGCGAGCGCGCGCACCGCCCCGTAGCGCTTCTCGACGCCGCGCGCCTGGACGGCGAGCATCAGGCCTGGTGGGGCTGGATCAGGTCGGCCACGCCGTAGAGGTTGGCGAGCGCGAGGAGGTTGGCGGGCAGGTTCACGAATTCCAGCGTCTTGCCGCGCGCGGCGGCCGCGCGCCGCCACTCGAGCAACAGGGCGACCGCCGCGGAATCCACGGCGCCCACGCCGGAGAAGTCGATGGTGAGGCGCGCCGGGAGGTCCGCGCGCGCCGCGTATTCGGCGCTCTGCACCAGCACGCCCGGCAGCGACTCGAAGGATAGATCGCCCGAGAGGGCGAGCACCTCGCCCGCCGCGGCCGCGCTCACTTCGCGGCCGAGCGCGCCGGGACCGGCGCGGCGTTGCGTTCCTGGAGCGTCTTCACGAGGCCGTCGATGCCGCCCCTCTGCACCTGGTCGTTGAAGGTGCCGCGGTAGGTGGTGACGAGCGACGCCCCGTCGATCACGACGTCGTAGACCATCCACCCGGAGTCCTTCTTCTCCATCGAGTAGTCGATGGGGATGGGCGGGCCGCCCTGCTGGACGATCTGGGTGCGAACGACGGTCTCCTTGTCGCCGGGCGCGGCCTTGCCGGGCTTCACCTCGATCACCTGGTTCCTGTACTGGCCGAGCGACGACGAGTAGGTGCGCACCAGCAGCGTGCGGAATTCCTTGATGAGCGACTGCTTCTGCGCGTCGTTCGCCTGCGACCAGTTCTTGCCGACCGCGAGGCGCGTCATGCGCTCGAAGTCGAAGTGCGGCAGCACCTTCTGCTCGGCGAGCGCGACGACCTTCGCCTGGTTGCCGTTGGCGACGTCCTTGTCGTTCTTCACGACGGCGAGCACCTCGTCGGCGACGCGCTTCACCAGCGCCTCCGGCGATTCCTGCGCAAGGGCGACCGCCGGCACGAGCGCCGCGAGGAGCGTGGCTAGTATTCGAAGCATGGGATTTTCCTAAAGGATGGGGTACGCGAGTCCGTTCGACTCGGCGCGCGCGGGGGGGTTCCGGCTCACTTCTTCGGCGCCGCCGGGGTCTTGGGCGCCGCGGCCGGGGCCGGCGGGGGGGTGGCGGCGCCGGCGGGCGCGCTCGCGGCCGCGGGCGACTCCTGCGCCTTGCTGAAGAGGAACTGCCCGATCAGCTTCTCGAGCACCACCGCCGACTGGGTGATCGTGATCCGGTCGCCGGTCTTCAGCTTCTGCTCGTCGCCGCCCGCCTCGAGCCCGACGTAGGTCTCCCCGAGGAGGCCCGAGGTGAGGATCGAGGCGCTGGTGTCCTTCGGCCACGTGTAGCGGCTGTCCAGGGCGAGGGTGACCTGCGCCTGGAAGCGCTCGTTGTCGAAGCGGATGTTGTCCACGCGCCCGACCAGGACGCCGGCGCTCCTCACCGGGCCGCGCACCTTGAGGCCGCCGATGTTGTCGAAGCGCGCTTCGACGCGATAGACCTGGGATGCGCGCTCGGCGCCGAGGTTGCCCACCTTGAGCGCGAGCACCAGGAGGGCCACGAAGCCGGCGGTCACGAAGGCGCCGAACCAGAGATCGATAGAGGTGCGTTCCATTTTTCCGATGCCTTCAGTCTTGTCCGCTCAGCATGAAAGCCGTGAGCACCAGGTCGAGCGCGAGGACCATGAGCGCCGACGTGACGACGGTGCGAGTGGTCGCTCCCGACACGCCTTCGGCCGTGGGCGGCGCGTTGTAGCCCTCGAATGTCGCGATCACCGTGACCGCCATGCCGAAGACCACGGACTTCACGATTCCGTTCACGACGTCGCCCTTGAAATCGACCGCGGCCTGCATCTGCGACCAGAAGGCGCCGTTGTCCACGCCGATCAGCACCACGCCCACGATGTAGCCGCCGAAGACCCCCATGGTCGAGAAGAGCAGCGACAGGATGGGCATCGAGATGATACCGCCCCAGAAGCGCGGGGCCACCACGCGCGCCATCGGCGAGACCGCCATCATGTCCATGGCGGTGAGCTGCTCGGTGGTCTTCATGAGGCCGATCTCGGCGGTGATGGCGCTGCCCGCGCGCGAGGCGAAGAGGAGCGCGGCCACCACCGGGCCCAGCTCGCGCACGAGCGAGAGCGCGACCAGCACCCCGATCGACTCCGTGGCGCCGTACCTCTGCAGCGTCTGGAAGCCCTGCAGCCCCAGCACCATGCCCACGAAGAGGCCCGACACGATGATGATCACGAGCGAGAGCACGCCGCTGAAGTACACCTCGCGCATCACCAGGCGGAAGCGCGCGAAGCTCGTGCCCGAGGAGGCGATCACCAGGCAGAAGAAGCGCGCCATGGTGCCCACGCGCCAGACGCCCTCGATGAAGTTGTGCCCCAGGCGCGCGAGCGGGCGCTTCACGTCAAGCATTGGGGCGCGCCTGCAGGCCAACGTCCGCGGCGTAGGGCCGCGCGGGATAGTGGAACGGCACCGGGCCGTCGATCTCGCCGCGCACGAACTGGCGCACGTACGGACGCGACGAGTTGCGCACCTCGTCGGGCGTTCCCTCGCCCACGATCGCCCCGTCGGAGATGAAATAGAGGTAGTCCACGATCTGCAGGGACTCCACGACGTCGTGGGTCACCACGATGGACGTCGTGCCCAGCGCATCGTTCAACTTGCGCACGAGCTGCCCGATCACCGCCATGGCGATCGGATCGAGTCCCGCGAAGGGCTCGTCGTACATGACGAGCTTCGGGTCCAGCACCACCGCGCGGGCGAGCGCCACGCGCCGCGCCATCCCGCCGGAGAGCTCGGCGGGACGCAGCCGGTGCGCGCCGCGCATCCCGACCGCCTCGAGCTTCATCAGCACGAGGTCGCGCACCATCGCCTCGGGGAGGTCCGTGTGCTCGCGCAATGGGAACGCCACGTTCTCGAACACCGTGAGGTCGGTGAAGAGCGCTCCGAACTGGAAGAGCATGCTCATGTCGCGGCGCAGCCGGTAGAGGCCGCGCGCGTCGAGGGAGTCCACGTCGCGCCCGGCCACGCGGATCGCGCCCGAGGTGGCGCGCAGCTGCCCGCCGATCAGGCGCAGCAGCGTGGTCTTGCCGCTGCCGGAGGCGCCCATGATCGCCACCACCTTGCCGCGCGGGACCTTGAGCGAGATTTCCTTCAGGATCGGGCGCCGGTCGTAGGCGAAGCTCACCGACTCGATTTCGACGAGGTTTTCTTCGGACACGCGGGGGAATTGCCGGAAATGGAACGACATTTTAGCAGTTCCCCGACCCCCCGCTCCCCTATAATCGGGCCGTGGACAAGCCCCGCCTGCTGCTGGTGGACGATGATCCGCTGATCGCGGAAGGCCTCGCGTTCGCGCTCGCCGGCGACTATCGGGTGGACCGGGCCGGCGACCGCGCCAGCGCCGTGAAGCTGCTGCGCGAAGGGGCGAAGCCCGAGCTCGCCCTGATCGACCTGGGCCTTCCGCCCTCGCCGCACCTGCCCAACGAGGGCTTCAAGCTGATCGGCGACCTCCTCGCGCACGCGCCCCAGGTGCGCATCCTCGTCCTCACCGGCCAGAACGAGGAATCCAACGCGCGCCGCGCACGCGCGCTGGGCGCACTGGAGCTCGTGCCCAAGCCCTGCGAGCCCGAGGTGCTGCGCGAGATCCTCGCGAGGTCGCTGCGCTCGTCGGCCGCGGGTCCGCGCGACGACGCGGAGGGCCTGCGCGCGATCGTGGGCGAGAGCCCGCCGGTGCGCCGGCTGCGCAGCCAGATCGACCTCTACGCCGCGTCCTCCTTCCCCGCGTTGATCGAGGGCGAGAGCGGCAGCGGCAAGGAACGCGTGGCGTACTCGCTGCACCACCTGAGCCCGCGAACGCGCGAGCCCTTCCTCGCGTTGAACTGCGCGGCGATCTCGCCCAGCCTGGTCGAGCCCACGCTCTTCGGCTACGCGAAGGGCGCGTTCACCGGAGCGCAATCGGCCAAGGCGGGCTACTTCGAGGATGCCGCCGAGGGCACGCTCTTCCTGGACGAGATCGGCGAGCTGCCCTCCGAGCTGCAGGCGAAGCTGCTGCGCGTGCTGGAGAACGGCGAATACCAGCGCGTGGGCGAGACGCAGACGCGCGTGTCGCGCGCGCGCATCGTGGCGGCCACCAACCGCGACCTTCGCGAGGAGGTGAAGGCCGGGCGCTTCCGCTCCGACCTCTACCATCGCCTGTCGGTCTTCGAGCTCGTGGTGCCGCCGCTTCGGGACCTGGGAGACGATCGCCTGCTCCTCCTCGACCACTACCGCCCGGTCTTCGCCGCGAAGGCGGGCGCCGCGCCCTTCGAGCTCGATGCCGCGGCGCGCGCGCGCTGGCTCGCCTACGACTTCCCCGGCAACGTGCGCGAGCTGCGCAACATCGTGATCCGGCTCGCCACCAAGTACGGCGGCTACAAGGTGGGAGTGGCAGAGCTCGAGGCCGAGCTCGCTCCCTCCGCGCCCGCCTCCGACCCGCTCGCCCGCGCCCGCGCCGAGCTCCTGTCGGGCCTGCCCTTCAGCCTCGACGCGCAGCTGAAGAAGGTCGAGCAGTGCTACCTGGACGCCGCGCTCGAGATCGCCAACGGCAACGTGTCGCAGGCGGCCAAGCTCCTCGGCGTCTCGCGCACGACGCTCTACGGAAGGCTGGAAGCCGCCGGCCGCGGCGGTGCTAGACTTGGGGCGTCCGAGACCGGCGAGACGCGCGGCTAGGACTCACCCGCATCACCGACGGGCGGTTGCCGATGACGATGTACCTGGAGCACTTCGGGCTGCGCGAGCCGCCCTTCCGGATCACCCCCCACACCGAGTTCTTCTTCTCCGGCGCCAACCGCGGCGCGACGCTGGAGGCGCTGCTCTACGCGATCACCGCGGGCGAGGGGCTGGTGAAGGTGACGGGCGAAGTGGGCAGCGGCAAGACGATGCTCTGCCGCGTGCTGATGGAGCGCCTGCCCGAGACTGTCGAGACGCTCTATCTCGCGGTGCCCAGCCTCACGCGCGACGAGATGCTGGCGGCGATCGGCGACGAGCTGGGCATCGAGACCACGGGCGCCAACACCACGAAGCTGATCCGCCTGCTGCAGGAGAAGCTGATCGCGATCCACGCCTCGGGCCGCCAGGTGGTGGCGCTGATCGACGAGGCGCACGCGATGCCGCTCGCCACGCTCGAGGAGGTGCGGCTCCTCTCGAACCTCGAGACCGGCACCGAGAAGCTGCTGCAGCTCGTGCTCTTCGGCCAGCCCGAGCTGGACGAGCACCTGGCGCTGCCCAACATGCGCCAGCTGAAGGAGCGCATCACCCACGCGTTCACGCTGGCCCCGCTCCCGCCGCGGGAGATCCGCGACTACGTGGGCTTCCGCATGCGCGCGGCGGGCTACCACGGGCCCGACCTCTTCGACGACGACGTCCTCGCCATCATCGCCGAGGCCTCCGAAGGGCTCACGCGCCGCATCAACATCTACTCCGACAAGGCGCTGCTCGCCGCTTTCGCCGCGGGCACGCACACCGTGAGCGCCGACCATGCGCGCGCCGCCGTGAGCGACACGCAGATCGTGCTCACGCGCCGCGAGTCGCCGCGCAAGGTCGTGCTCGCCGCCGCCGCGGGGCTCGCGGGCGGCATCGCGATCGGCTTCACGGTCGCGCAATTCGTGCCGGCTCCGGCGGGGGCGCCGCAGGCGGTGGCCGCCGTCACCGCGGCACGGGCCGACCAGCCCGCCCCCATCCCCGCCGCGAACGTCGCCGCCATGGCCCAGCCCGTGGCCGCCGTCACCCCCGCGCCGCAAGCCCGGCTACAGGTTTCCGCTCCCGCCGCCTCGCCCATCCCGCCGGAGCGCGCTTTCGATGCGCGGCTCGCCGCGGGGCGCGAGCTCCTCGCGGGCAATGCGCATCGCTACGCCGTCCAGCTCATGGTCGCCGACGCCCGCCAGCGCGACTACGTGGCCGGCTATCTCGTCGAAGCCGCGCACGCGGTGAACCCGGACAGGCTCTACCTCGTCCCCACGGGCAGCCCCGAGTCGCCGCGCCTGGGCGTGCTCTTTGGCGCCTTCGAGGAACGCGCCGACGCCGTGGTGGCCCTCGCGGCCCTTCCGGAAAACCTCAAGCAATTCCGGCCTTACGTGCGCCCGCTCGACGGGGTGCGCGACGAGGCCTTGCGCGCCGAGCGCCACTAGGCCCGAATCACCGCTGACGCGGGTCGCAAATGCCCCTTGAAATGGGGGGATTTCCATTGCGTTTCCGCAGCGAAAACGATATAAAGAAGATAGGGGACGGTTCTGTCCATAAAACAAACACTTACGAGAAATTCCTGCATGCGGTTCTCGGTTGTCGCGCCCTGGTTGGCGCTGGCCCTGGCGATCGCTGGCTGCGGCACGCGCCCGCTCGCGAAATCCGAGGGTCACCTCGTGACCGAGCCGCCGGCCGCGCCCGCCGCGGCGCAGGGGTCGATCCCCGACGTGGTGCGCAACGTCCCGCTGCCCCCGCCCCCCGTCGCGCGTGAAAGCGAGATCAAGTACTCGGTCGTGGTCACCAACCAGCCGGTGCGCGAGGTGCTGCTCGCGATGGCCCGCGAGACCAAGGTCAACTTCGACATCCACCCCGGCATCGAGGGGACCGTCAACCTGAACGCCATCGACCAGACGTTGAAGCAGATCCTGAACCGCATGGCGAAGCAGGTGGACATGCGCTGGGAGAGCGACGGGACGACGATCAGCGTGATGCCGGACACGCCATACCTTCGCAACTACCGCGTGGACTACATCAACATGGCGCGCGACGTGAACGAGACCGTGGGGATCGCGACCCAGGTGATCTCGGGCTCGGTGGCGGGCAGCACCGGCGGCACGGCCACGTCGGGCGCGGCGAACAACTCGACGCTCACGGTGAACAACGTCTCGAAGAATCGCTTCTGGGAGACGCTCGAGAAGAACGTGAAGGACCTGCTGCGCGAGACCGACAAGCAGCTCCCCGAGGGCAGCAGCGAGACCTTCGTGCAGAACCGCTCGCAGGGGACCACCGCCTCCAGCCAGACGCGAAGCACGGCGGCGCGCCCGCGCTCCGCCACGGCCGCGGCCCGCCCGGCGGCCACCGAGACCCCCGGCGACACGCAGAACGCGCAGGCGAGCGACTTCGTCGAGCAGAAGCTCACCTTCCGCGAGGCCGCGAGCGTGATCGTGAACCCCGAGACCGGCATCGTCACCGTCCGCGCCACCTCGCGCCAGCACGAGAAGGTCCAGGAATTCCTGGAGAACGTGGTGAGCTCCTCGCGCCGCCAGGTGATGATCGAGGCGACCATCGTCGAGGTGAGCCTCAACGACAACTACCAGTCGGGCGTGGACTGGTCGTCCATCGGCCTGAACGGCCTGGGCTACACCATCCGCCAGGGCTTCACGCCGCCGGACCTCGCGGGCGCGACCAATACGCTGTCCACATCGTCCTTCTCGATCGGCTACAGCAACCCGAACGCGGCGGCCGGCGGCTCGATCGCGAGCACCATCAAGCTCCTCGACACATTCGGCAAGACGCGCGTGCTCTCCACGCCGATGCTGATGGTGCTGAACAACCAGACCGCGATGCTGAAGGTGGTCGACAACCAGGTGTACTTCACGCTGAAGGCCGACACCGTCACCAACCAGACCACCTCGACCACGACGTTCACCACGACGCAGAACGTGGTGCCGGTGGGCTTCATCATGAACGTGACGCCGCAGATCAGCGAGGGCGACATGGTCACGATCAGCGTGCGCCCGACGGTGACCCGGATCATCGGCACGGTCCTCGACCCCAACCCGTCGCTCGCCGCGGCGAACGTGAAGAGCTCGATCCCGATCACCCAGACGCGCGAGATGGAAAGCGTTCTCAAGGTGGCGAGCGGGCAGACCGCGATCCTGGGCGGGCTCATGCTGGACAGCTTCGACGGGCGCACCACGGGCCTTCCGGTCGCCTCGCGCGTGCCGGTGGTGGGCGACCTCTTCAGCCAGAGGAACGACCAGTCGACCAAGACCGAGCTCGTGATCTTCATCCGCCCCCTCGTCGTGCGCAACGCGAGCATGGAAGGCGACCTCGCGCGCTACCGCCGCCTCGAGCCGGGGGACGACTTCTTCAGGGACACGCGCAACTTCTTCCCGTGCGTGGACAAGCAGCTCGCGCGCCTCGAGGACCGCGCGCGCAACGCGCCCTGCAAGGTCGAGCCCGTTCCCGTCGTGCCCGACCCCCCGAAGGCCTCGTCATGAGCCTTCTCCTGGACGCGCTGAAGCGCGCGGAACAGGAGAAGCTCGCGCGGCAGGGCGCGCGGCCCGAAGGCGAGCGCGCCGGGGAACCTCAAGTGCCCGCGCCCGCCCCGGCTGCTGCGCCGGCCGCGCGGCCCGCATCCCTCGAGCTGCAACCCCTGGGCTCCGCGCCGCCCGGGGCCGCGACTCCCGCGGCGGCGAACTCGCCGCGCGCCGAAGCGAACGCGGCGCAGAACATGTTCTCGGCGAAGGCCGCGCCCGGGGATGGGCCGCGCAAGTCGCCGCTCCTCTGGATCGGTCTGGTCGCGCTGATCGTGATCGTGGCGGCCGCCGGGGGCTACGTGTGGTTCACGACGCAGGCGTTCACCCCGCGCCTGGTGGCGAGCGCTCGCCCGCGCCCCGCCCCCATCACGCCCGCGCCGGCGACGACGCCGCTGCCCGCCCCGCAAATCGGCGCGTTCGTCCCGACGCAGCAACCGACCGCGGCAATCCAGCCGCCGGCCGCGCCCACGCCCGCCGCGCCCGCCCCCGAGGAGATCGCGCGCCCCGCGGCGAGCGCCTCGCCGGGGCGCGTGCAGGACGAGGTGGCCCGGCTCCTCAGGGAATCGTCGCGCGCGCCCGGCCCCGCCCCGGTGAAGCTCTCGCCGTCGCGCGAGATGATCCACGTTCCCGCGGACGTCGCACGCGGCTATCGCGAGCTCGCGGCCGGCAACTACGGCGCCGCTCGCCCGGCCTACCGGGCGGCCCTGGAGGCCGACCCCGCCAATCTCGACGCGCTCCTCGGCATGGCCACGATCGAGGCCCTCGGCGGCAACCGCTACGCCGCCGCGGCCTTCTACCAGCGTGCGCTCGCCGTCGACCCGCGCAACGCCACCGCGCAGGCAGGCCTCGCCGCCCTGGACGCGAGCGAGCGCCCCGAGGGGCAGGAGTCTCGCCTCGCCTCCGCCATCGCCCTGGATCCGCAGAGCCCGCAGCTCCACTTCGCGCTCGGCAACCTCTTCGCTTCCCAGTCGCGCTGGAACGAGGCCCAGGTCCAGTATTTCGAGGCCTTCCGCCTCGATCCCGCGAGCGCCGACCTCGCCTACAATCTCGCCGTGAGCCTGGACCACCTGCACCAGCCGCGGCTCGCCGCCGAGTACTACGCGAGGGCCATCGAGGCCGCCCGGGTACGCGCCTCGCAGTTCGATCCCGCCGCCGCGGCGCGGCGCCTCGCCCAGATCCGGGGATGACCGTGGGAAGCGTGCAGGCCGCGCCCCTCGCCCAGGTCCCGCTCGGCCAGACCCTGCTGGGCAAGGGCATCATCAGCCAGGACCAGCTGAACATCGCCCTCACCGAGCAGAAACGCTTCAAGGCGCCGCTCGGCAAGGTGCTGGTCACGCTCGGCTTCGTCACCGAGGCGACGATCCGCGACATCCTCTCCGAGACGCTCGGCCAGGTGTCGATCGACCTCGAGAACACCATCGTCGATCCGGCCGCCATCGCGCTCGTGCCCAAGGACATGGCGCGGCGCTACCACGTGCTGCCGGTGAGCTACGACCAGGAGAAGAAGACGCTGCTCATCGCGGTCTCCGACCCGGCCAACGTCGTGGCGCTCGACCAGATCCGGGCCCTCGCGCGCGAGGACCTGCGCATCGAGCAGGTGCTCGCCCGCGAATCCGACATCACCATCGGCATCGAGCACCACTACGGCTTCGAGCTCTCGATCGACGGCATCCTGAACGAGATCGAGACGGGCGAGATCGACTACCAGTCGCTCGCGGCCGACTTCGACGAGTACTCGCAGCCGGTCGTGCGGCTGGTGGACGCGCTGCTGAACGACGCCGTGAAGCGCAGCGCCTCCGACATCCACTTCGAGCCCGAGCAGGGCTTCCTGCGGATCCGCTACCGCATCGACGGGGTGCTGCGCCAGATCAGGAGCCTGCACAAGAACTACTGGGCGGCGATGGTGGTTCGCCTCAAGGTGATGAGCAACATGAACATCGCCGAGACGCGCG
>Ga0134125_10007212_pt1 | contig 12549 bp, 11 predicted proteins | sample KB31751_FD_96464 | JGI IMG/M metagenome (GOLD analysis project Ga0134125, IMG submission 96464) | Terrestrial soil microbial communities with excess Nitrogen fertilizer from Kellogg Biological Station, Michigan, USA - KB3-175-1 | ecosystem: Environmental > Terrestrial > Soil > Unclassified ... | reverse complement strand
GCATGCCGGCGATTTTTTCCGCGGCCGCCAACGCCTCTTCCATCAGTTTGTCTGCCGCCACCACACGGCTGACGAGGCCCGATCGCTCGGCTTCCGCGGCATCCATCATCCGGCCGGTGAGGCACAGATCCATTGCCTTTGATTTGCCGATTGCGCGCGTCAGCCGCTGTGTTCCGCCGATGCCGGGAATCGTGCCAAGCGTGATTTCCGGCTGGCCGAATTTCGCCGTGTCGGCGGCGATGATGATGTCGCACATCATTGCCAGTTCGCAGCCGCCGCCGAGCGCATAGCCTGCGACCGCCGCAATGGTCGGCTTGCGGCACCTGGCGACACGGTCGCCACCGATCGCGGCAAAATCGCTGGAGAACATGTCGATGAAGCCTTTCGGCTGCATCTCCTTGATGTCGGCGCCGGCGGCAAACGCCTTCTCACTGCCGGTCACGACGATGCAACCGATATTTTCGTCGGCCTCGAGATCGTCGATGGCCGCGGCGATCTCGCGGAACACGCCGAAGGAGAGGGCATTGAGCATTTTCGGCCGGTTCAGCTTGAGAATGCCTACGGCGCCCTTGCTTTCGACAATGATGTGCTCAAACGTGCTCATGATTCACCCGCAGGGTTGATTTGTTGCCGGCAAATGTGCCTGCTGCGCGGGTGGCCTTCAAGAGCAACAATGGTCGCGCGATGGCGCTGCAGCCAAGGCGTTCCCGCCGGCAGGCCTGCGGGATCTCACGCCATGAACATGCGCGCGGCCGAGGCGATCGTGAGCAGCGCGCCGAAGCCGATAAAGATCTTGCCGATCAGAGAGGTCTCGTTCCAGACCGAATGCTGGCCGCTGGCGGATGCCGCCGGAGCGGCGTTGCTGGCCGCCGCACCACTGCTACCGGCCGGTGTGTCGCTGCTGGCCGCAGGCGCGCTTGGCTGGGCCGCCGCACTCGCAGGGGACGCGCGATCGATGTCGTTGAGCTGGTTGGGATCGGCGACCTGATTGGTGCCTGCCGGCTGAGCGCTGGTGTTCGGTTGCGTCCCGTTTGCGGGGGGCGTGACGAACACCGGCGTGTTGAGGTCGTCAGCGGCGGCAGGTGCGGCGACCGCAATAGCCATCAAGACTCCCGCTGCGATCATCAACGCCGAACGCCCGTTCGCCCTGCTCATTTGGCAATCTCCACTCTGCCAGTCCCTTGCGCACAGAGACCCCCTAGATGACCGCAACGGGGCGAAAAAGGGGAATCTTCGCGCTATACCGGGAATCTTCGCGCCACACCGGGCGAAAGCGGGGCGGCGTCCCTAGAGCATGATCCGGAAAAGTGGAAACCGGTTTTCCGAAAAGATCATGCTCAAACAAGGAGATGAGATCATGATCCGATTCCGTCTAATCGGATCATGATCTAGGGTGGGATCCGCCCACTTCACAACTGTCGTAGGTGGGCCGTCCAGCCCGTGTCAGCGACGACAATCAATGTTATGAGCCGCGAATGGGCCCGCTTGGGATCGCTTGATCACGACTTCGTGATTTTTTGCTTCCCGGCGTAACAAATTGAAAGATCGGCCGAATTGAGCGGTGGGAGCGTGCGCGAACGTGAAGACGAGTGGACCGGCCTGATGCGGTCGGCCATGGCCGGCGATGGCGCCGCCTATCATCGTCTGCTCAAGGCCGTCACGCCGGTCTTGAGGGGCGCGGCGCGCCGCGGACTGGCACGCGCTGGACAGTCGCCCCATCAGGCCGAGGACATCGTGCAGGACATCTTGCTGGCAGTGCATTTGAAGCGCCACACTTGGGACGCGAATGCGCCGTTTGCACCCTGGCTGTTTGCAATCGCGCGCAACAAGTTGATCGATGCGCTGCGCCGCCGCGGCCGGCGGGTGTTCGTCAACATCGACGATTTTGCCGAACTCCTGCCCGACGAACCCAAGACGGAGAGGGCGACGTCGGCTGAAATCGAAGCCCAGCTCAAGACCCTGCCGGCGCGCCAACGCGAGGTGCTGCAATCGATCGCGGTGGAAAGCGCCTCGATCAAGGACACGGCCGAAAAATTTGCGATGAGCGAAGGCGCGGTGCGCGTGGCGCTGCACCGCGCCTTGGCCAGTCTCACCGCGAGGCTACGGAAACAATGAGAATGGATACCGATCAGCTGATCCGGACGCTCGCCGCCGACAACGCCTATCGTGTGCGGCCCGTCGGCTTTGTGCTGGCGCTGGCACTGCTTGCCGCGGCCCCGGTATCGATCTTGACGTTCTTTTCCGAACTCGGTGTGCGGCCGGATGTCATGGTCGCGATGCATGACCCGTTCTTCGATCTCAAATTCGCGGTCACGCTGGCGCTCGCCGCCGCAGGCATTACCGCCGGCCTGCATTTGTCGCGGCCGGATGCGTCGCTGGATGGCTACGGCTGGCTCTTCCTGATCCCGTGCGGGATTCTAGCCGCAGGCATTGCCGGTGAAGCCATGCTGCCGCAGCGCCTGCCGATGATGACGCGGCTGGTCGGCAGCAATTCGCGCGTCTGCATGACGGCGATCCCGCTGATGTCGCTGCCGCTTCTGGCGGCTTCGCTGCTCGGTCTGCGCCACGGCGCGCCCGCGCGCCCGGCGCTCACCGGCGCGGTGGCGGGGCTGATGTCGTCAGGCCTGGCTGCGACGCTCTATGCCTCGCACTGCACCGACGACTCCCCGCTGTTCGTCGCGATCTGGTACACGCTGGCGACGGCGCTGGTGACCGCGATCGGCGCGCTCGCGGGGGCAAAGGTGCTGAGGTTCTAGATGACGTCGTCTTGGTTCGCGGTCGGCAGACCACTGACGTGATGGCCGTTTCACGCCGCCGGCGTGTCCGCGGCGCTTTGCTGCATGCGGTGGAAGCGCAGCACTTGCTGCGCGGTCGAGGGGCGCAGCCGTTCATAGGTCGCCTTGGAGGAGGCGAGATCGGTCGGCGCGCCGCTGGAGAGCTTGTCGCGCATGCTGATGATGGCCTTCACGGTCGGCCATGACAGGCTCGATACCTTGCACAGGATCATCACGCCTTCGGCACGGGTCTCGATCATCATGTTTTCCGCCGTCGACACCGGCACATTGGCGAGCACCGCGATCGCCGCGTTGGCTTCGTCGAATTTGCCGTCCTCGGCGAACTCCGCAATCTGCTGCTCGTCAAGCCGGCCGTCCTCGTAGAGCGATTTGACCAACGCATGCGCGATCTCGGTCTGCTTGGTCATGCCCGTGCGTGCGCGCCGGGTTGCCTCGCGCACCGCGCCGGACACGTCGGCTGCCTGTTTCGGGTTGGCGGCCTCCAGGCGCTGCCGGACCATCACGGACGCTTTGGCGAGCAGTTTCAGATAGAGATGTCGCGGCAGGTTCGGCCGTAAGCCGACGCAGGTCGCCAGACTGTCGTTACCCTCAGCACGGCTGACCAACCGGGTGAAGCCGTTCTCGGTGAACTCGGCGCCGGGATTGTTCACGGTGTTCTGCACTACCTCGTCATTGCCGCGCAGCACGAGCACGTCGGTGACCGCGCCGCTAAGCGCGCGACGGTTGGAGATCGCGAGCAGATGGGCCTGGCTGCTGTTTTGCGCCGCCTCGATCAGCGTTGCGTCGTCAAGCCGTTCGGAGCGCGACAGCACCGGCCCGGCGACCTCGATCGCCTCGTCGGATGCGAGCTGGCGGATCGTCCGCGGCGGCGCGGTGTCGATCGGCGCCAGACGATTGGCAAGCAGCACCTTTGCCGAAACCTCGATCTGTTCGATCAGACATTGAAAGACATCGTCAAAGAGCTCGACCTGCCGGTCGGAATAATCGACCGCGCCGTTGACGAAGAGGTCGGTAACGCGGCGAAGCGTCTCGACTCGCCGCGCGACGGTACCGTGTGTGAGCGCGGTCTGCAGTTCGTCCAGCAAATTACCGGCAGGCACGGCGGATTTTGAAGGCATTTGTCTCTGTCCTGGAGCAGATGCGGACCGACGTCTCTTGGCCTTCGGCCTCGGCGGAATTTGAAGCAGAGTCTAAGTGGGAAAGCCTTTAGTTTTAGTATCTTTGGAGCCCGTCCATTGGGCTGGGCGAGTTTACTGTATTATAATACCTATAACTCGCCGGCTTTTTCGGTGACGGGGACTCGCCCCTCTCAAAGTGCCTCAACCTGAGCGTTCACCGGTCTGCGGGATGGATCACAAATAGATTCACGGGGCCGTGGCAGAAAATACTTAGCGAGCGTCGAACCGCTGGCTGACTCAACCCGACAAATCCTGCGAGACGGACCTTGAGTACGGCACGAACGGCTTCGGACGGAGTCCTGATTGCCCGGATCGCTCAGGGCGACCGGCCCGCCATGTAAGTGCTGTACCGACGCCACCATGTCAGAGTGTTTCGTTTCGGGCTTTGGCTCGTCCGCGACGATCACGTCGCCGAAGACCTCGTCAGTGAGGTTTTTTCGACGTATGGCATCAGGCGGGCAAGTTTGAATGTCGATCGGCGGTTTCCATCTGGCTCTTGGCAATCACACGTTTCAAGGCCCTGTCGGCGCTACGCTGCCGGAAAAACCGTGAACTGGAGGACGAAGTCGCCAACGCGCTTGCCGATACGTACGATGATCCGGAAGCCACCGCGACCAAGCAAGACACCGGCAAGACGTTGCGCAAGTGTTTGAAAAGACTATCGCCGGACCATCGGGAGATCGTCATCACGTCTACTACCACGAGAAGCCGGTGGAGGAAGTGGCTGAAATTGCAGGGATCCTCGAGAACTCCGTGAAGACGCGCCTGTTCTACGCACGCAAGAAGTTGGCCGAATTGCTGAAGGCAGCCGGAATAGAACGAGGCTGGCCGTGATGGCATTGAGCAAGCGGATGCTGGGGGACGAGCCTGGAGGCGCCGAACTGCTGCTGCCGTGGTACGCCGCCGGCACCCTCGACGCGCGGCAGGCGAGAGGGGTCGAGGAGGCGTTGGCGCGCGATCCAGAACTTGCGCGGCAACTTTCCGTCGTTCGGCACGAATATGCCGAGACCATCGCGTTGAATGAAAGCCTCGGTGCTCCGTCGGGGCTCGCTCTGCAAAGGCTGCTTGCCGCTATCGATGCCGAGCCTGAGCGCCGCCGGCGATCGAGCCTTGCGCGGATACTCGCATTGTTTGCAAGCGTTTCGCCGCGCACGCTGTCATTGTTGGTGAGCCTGGGTGCGCTTGCGCTGGTGCTGCAGGTCGGCTTGATCGCCGCGCTGTTGATCAGGAACCAGCCTGCCGCCTATCAGGCGGCATCCTTGAGCACGAGCGCTCCCTTCGAGCGGGGTCTCGGCGCAGCGCCGGCGCCGGAGGCGCTGGTGCGCTTCACACCGGAGACCCGCATCGCCGATATCACGGCGCTGCTCGGCACGTATCGTGCCTCGATCGTCGGTACCGCGGCAAACGGTATGTTCCGCCTGCAGTTCGCCGATCAGGCCATGAGCAGGGAAGAGCTGACAAACCTGGTTAATCGGCTTTCGCGTGAGAAGTCCGTCAGCAGCGCCGCGCCGACGCCGTAAGCGGTTCCGAGCGCGCTACGCCTCCACCCAGGCGGTTGTCTCACGTTCCGCCCAACATCGGCTCACCAGGACGTGATGAACTATAAGGGGCGGATATCTCCGCGGCCCCTTGGTTTTGGGCCGGGAACTGCGTTCTCAAATCAAAAAAAGCGCCCCCCGTTTGAACGTGCGGCCGGTGCTTGGCGACCAAATACCGTGGGAGCGGAATTCCCTCCCCGACGGTCATATCAGGCGCGAGCGCCCATCCACCCCAAGCGCCCATATGACTTTGACCCGTCCGGTTGTCCCCCCGGACGGGTCTTCCATTTTACGTGCTGTTTTGACGCGCCCGCGTTCAACATGACTGCAATGTCACGGATGGCCTGACCGCGAAAACGGCGGAAACTCTGCCGAGCGGCAGCCTCGCGGCGAAATCTTGACTTGTGCTGGACAACAAAAAGGTTTTCCACAAAATATCACTGTTACGTCGAGTGATTCGCGTTCGTTGCGTCTGCGTCCGTTCTTTTCTCGCGGGCTGGGGTTCAATGACAAATCGCTTGGACGTGGCGCTGCGCCGCGATCTGATGCTGCGCTGGTGCGAGCTCGCCGAGCAGCGGCTGCAACATCTCACAGAGCTGTTCGAGAGCGGTCGTTGGCGCCGCTATCACAGTGAACGCGACTTCCTCGAAAACATCCGCGAAGCCAAGAGGACCGTGGAGACGTGGCGGGTCTTGTCGGGCCGCTCGCCCGCGCGCAAGAATGAGGCGCCTCGCTTCTTTCTGAGGGAAGCCCGGCCCGATCCGCTGACGCTCGCGAGCGCGCCAAGCATCGATGCGCCCTTCACGGAGGCCGATAGCGTTCCGGCGGAGGAGGTGCCGGTTGCGCCAACGATCGATCTCGTCGCAGTGGAGCGGGCACTCGTCGCCCCACCTCGGCCGCGGCTCGACGTCGCCGCAATCGAGCAGCGCTATCCGCTCCTGCACAATGCGCTGTGAATGGATTGCTACCGCACGGCGTTGCTGCCGATCAAAAGCTGCGCATAGTGCTGCGCGTCTTGGCCTGTCAGATCGGAAGTGAGAATGCGGGTGTGATCGAGTCCGACAATCGCACCATGCTTTGCATCGGCGATTATGTTGTTGTTGACCAACGCGGTACCCGCGCCTGACATGACCGACACGCCGATGCCGGCGGCAGCCTTGCGGATCACGTTGCCGGTGATGGTGACGTCGCGCAGATATTGACCCCAGCCGGCGACGATGCCGAAAGCGGGCGCATTCTCGATCAGGTTGCCGGTGACGGAGGCATCCGCCTCCACATAGATGCCGATGCCGGCGTCATCATCCGGGGCGGTGCCGATGGGGCGCTTCGGCAGCAGATTGCGGATGATGTTGCCCTGCACGACGGCGATGCGTCCGCCTTCATTGAAGTTGCACACGGAGACGCCGAACGCTGCGCCGTCCACCGTGTTGTTGGCGATGACGGCGCCCTCGAATGCGAATTCGGAGTAGAGCGCGACCTCGCGGACATCGGTGATGCTGTTGCCTGATATCTGGATGTTGGAAGCCGAATTGCCGCGCACGGCGGAATAGTCGCAATTCCTGATGCGGTTGCCGCGCACGATCACATTGCCGGCACGATAGGCATTGATTGCATTGCCGTACTGGCCGGAGCCGCCGGGGCCGGCCTTGATGTCCTCGATGCGGTTGTCGGTCACCAGCGTGCCGTCGTCGCCGATCTGGTAGCGCAGGATTTCGATGCCGTTGTCGTTGGTGCCGGAGATGGTATTGCGCGAGACGATCAGACCGAGCGCGTCGAAGGAAACCACGGCCGTGGATGCGATGCGCGCGAAAGCATTGCCTGAGATCTCGCCGGATACCTGCTCGATCCAGATGCCGGCGCCGCCGCTGTTCGAAATCTCGCATTCGTTGATGCGAACGTCGTGTCCGCCGACAATGTGGATCAGGCCGCGCCGGGCCGGCAACGGGATATCTGCGCCGTCGAGCGTGATGCCGGTGAGGCCGACATGGCCGGTACCTTCGCCGAGCAGCAGCGAAGCGCCCCCCGCGAAAACGAGCTTTGTGGCGCCGCGCACCCCGAAGAGCTGTGTGCCGGTCTGCAGCTTCAACAGGCCGGTACGATAAACGCCCGGCGGCAGCGCCAGGGGCACTTGCGCACGCGCGGCCTCATCGATGGCGCGCTGCAGGGCTCTGCTCTGGTCATCCGGGCTGCCGGGCCGCACCCCATAATGCGTGGCGTCGCGCCCGAGTGAAGCGAGCGGCTCCGCACGTGCGGTCGCCGGCGACAGGCTAAGCGCGCCCGCAGCGCCGACGGCGGAGGCGCCCAGCAAATGGCGTCGGTTGAGGTCCATGGCCCGCATTCCCTGGCGAAGGCACACGTCGCGTGAGTTACTCCAGAAATGCGGTGTCGCGTCGCAACCGCGAGGGCGGGGCAGGCGATTGTTGGAGGTAGGGTTAACAGTCTCGTTGAACCTCGGACCGCCGGCGATGCCCGCGAAGCTCTAATCGCTCACGTGAAGCCGGGCATCGAGCGCGCCTAAGACGTTTACGTCTATTTCGGCGAGAGGTGGGAAGCGCTGGAATTGCGGCGGCCAAGCCGCGTTGTATTGCCGAGCCCGCACCGGACAATGTGGCGCCGATGCAGCGGGATCGGGCACAGACGACCTTCGTCGAGAGTTCCGATCTCCGGTCCAAAAGTCCCGGACCGGAAGCGCAAGCTTTCTTGAGGCGTTCCAAAACCTGGCTGGGGGCACTGTCCGCATTTCAGCCTCAGTATCCTAGTTTGATTTTGGCGGTCCTAATTTGCTTGGAGAGCGATTTATGGGACTCGACGCATTCTGGCTCTCATTGGCCTTTGGCTCGTGTGCGATCTTGATCGGATCGCTTGCCATCTGCCTGATATGATTAAGCCCGCTTCAGTTGGCGGCCTCCATTGTTCCGATGCCAAGGCCTCGCCCGCTACTTGATTTTAGCCAAACACTCCTTCAGCCGTTCAAGCTCCGAATGAACTTGCGACTCCATGGTGACCTGTAATGCCGCCGCACCCTTGTTGAACAATTCCCGCGATGCCTTTGTGTCCAGGCTCTGCTTCCATTCCCGGACTGCCTGCTTGATTTCCCGTTGGGCCTGCGACACTGCCTTAAGGTATGTCTGTACGCAGGCATCGGCCGACAAGCACGTCTGGCACTCTTGAGCCATGGCTGGACTTGAAACAAGCAGGACGAGCGTCGCAGCAAGGACCTTCATCGGTCTTCCTCCCCCGGCGCGTCGAAACGCCCCGGTAGCGGGGGCTCTGCCCCCCGGGGCCGTCATGGCGGCCCCTTAAGTGGCTCAAGCAGCGCTCTGAATAGTCGACCCTACGCGATACGTCACAGGGCGGTGAAAAGGGTGGACGCGCCCCGGTTCGAAAAGATGGCAATTGGAAGGCAATTTCAGGTCGACGTTCAGGGTGGGTTCAGGTGATGACCGACATTCTGCGCCCTATACTTGAGTGACCTTTTCCACGTGGGTCGCTCCGGTGGCGAGGCTCGGTCCCGACACACCCGGGCCTCGTTTTGCGTCCATCAGGCGGCTTGCTGAAGACGCTTGGCAGTTCTCGCGATGCGCCTACGCCCAGCTTACAGCGATGCGACTGCAGGCTCGCGCGCGGTGTGCTTCGCCAGCTTCACCATTTCCATCAGCATGGCCTCGCCGGCGTCGACCAACTGCTCCAGCGTAATGCCCGTTGGCCTGCCGCGCGCGGCGCCGTCGTGCGCGAGCAAGGGTACATGGATGAAGGCGGCAAGCGCCGGCCCGCCCGGCCTTTGCGTCGCTTCGATCGCGCGCCAGCTCAAATAGTTGCAGAGATAGGCGCCGGCGTCGCGGGAGGCGCGCGCGTCGATGCCGGTCGCCTGTGCGGCCCGTAACAGGCTAGCCGTGTGCGGACCGAACAACATCGCATCGGTGCCGCTGACGATCGAGCCTTGCCGGGCGAGGTTGCCATCGGCGTCCGCCTGGCGCGTGGTGACCGCGTTGCGCGCGCGTGTTTCGATGCGCAAGTAAGTCGTGCGAGCAGCAAGGCCGAACATCAGCAGCGCTTGCGGCGCTAGCCGCTCGATCAGCTCCGGCAACTCGCGATCGACCGTCTCATAGGTGACATGGAAGATGTGTCCGATCAGCTCGACATCGTCGAGCGCCGGGCGGCGCAGCCGCGTCAAGCGCGCGACCAGAGGCATGGTGGGATTGAAGGGCGCGCCGGGAAACGGACCAAAACCGGTAACGAGGATACGCAGCCTTCTCATTTCAGCATCTCCGTGATTTCTTCCGCACCGAGCGCCGGCGTGATGCGTCCGGCGGCTACCTCGGCCTCGATCTTCTTCACCTTCGCCCGCACCGAAGCGTCCGAGCGCAGCCGCGCCATCGTGCGCTGCTCCAGGATCGACCACATCCATCTCACCTGCTGTTCGCGCCGCCGTGCCGCGAACTCGCCCGATGCCGTCATCGTACTGCGGTGATCGAGGATCTTTTGCCAGAGCTCGGCGATGCCTGCGCCGGTCAGCGCGGAATAGGTCACGACCGGCGGCCGCCAATGTTCGGATCGGGGCTGGAGGATATGCAGCGCGCTGCGATATTCGGCGGCGGCCCTGTTGGCGCGCTTGACGTTGTCGCCATCGGCCTTGTTGATGGCGATCATGTCGGCGAGTTCGACGAGACCCTTCTTGATGCCCTGCAACTCGTCGCCGGCGCCCGGAAGCATCAGGGCCAGGAAGGAGTCGGTCATGTCGCAGACCGCGGTTTCGGACTGGCCGATGCCGACGGTCTCCACCAGGATCACGTCAAAGCCCGCGGCCTCGCAGAGCAGCATCGCCTCGCGGGTCTTGGCGGCGACCCCGCCCAGCGTGCCGGAGGAGGGAGACGGGCGGATATAGCCGTGCTCGGAGACAGCAAGGCGCGCCATCCGGGTCTTGTCACCGAGGATCGAGCCGCCCGAACGCGCCGACGATGGATCGACCGCAAGCACTGCGACCTTGTGGCCGTGTTCGATCAGGAACATGCCAAACGCATCGATGGTGGTGGATTTGCCGACCCCGGGCGAGCCCGTGATGCCGACGCGGATCGCCTTGCCCGTATGCGGGAGCAGCGCCTGCACCAGCTCGCGCGCGGCCGCCTGATGATCGCCGCGCCGGCTCTCGACCAGCGTAATGGCCCGCGCCAGCGCCGCGCGGTGGCCGGAGCGGAGGTCGCCGGCGAGGGACTTGATGTCGACGCGGGAATTGGTCGGCGAGGTCATGCCTTGCTTTACAACGGCAGTGGTCCGATTCCAACATTCGCCCCAGTTCGCTCTCGCGGATGCTGAAAGACCACCGGCTGATATGCGCCGGCGCAGGGAGGTGAGAGGAAACGGCGAGCGCCGTTTACGGTCTACAGGGACTTCGATCGTCGAGCATCTCGCGTATCGGCCCGTCCTATTCCCTGGCTATCTGCTCAACGAATCTATTGAGGGGTGCGAGATCGTTTTCGATCATCATCCATAGCAAGTCGGCGTCCGTCTCGTGATAAGCATGCCGCAGCCGGTTTTCAAGGTCAGCCAACGCCTGCAGTGTATGCGCGGTTCTTTGGACTTGGCTTCGATCGGGATATGGCGCGATGCCTCGCTGATGATTTCGAGCAACCTTTCGACGGCTAGTCTAATCTATTACTGAGATCGTTAGCGAAGCTCTCGCGAGTTTGGCCGGTGGTTATTCTTCGGACGTTGGCGATTGCGGTCGCGATATGTTCCAGACGATCTGCAAAGGTTGGTGGCACGTCAGAAAACTTCGAGAATATCGTCCGCGATTCGCTGCGCGAACCGCGATGGCATAGATCGTCGCATCGCGGCTTGCGTCTGCAGTCCTGTCGCGTCCTGAATGATGTGTTCGACGTCGATCAGGTTAAGGATCGAAAATGATGCGTCTGGTTTGACCTCGATGAGGACGTCGATGTCGCTATTAGGGCGGTTGTCGCCTCGCGCCCGTGAGCCAAAAATGGCGAGTTTGGCCACGCCTTCGGCTTTAATCGCTTCGGCGTTCTTTCGTATTGCGGCGATGATCTCTTCGCGCGTCATAATTGCCAGTCTATCAGTTATTCCGCCGCCTCGCTATGGCCGAGCCGGGCATTGAGCTTGTTGATCAGTTCCTCGGCGGCATCCCCGATCACGGTGCCTGGCGGATAGATCGCTTCCGCGCCGGCCTTGTAGAGCGCATCGTAATCCTGCGGCGGTACGACGCCGCCGACGATAATCATGATGTCGTCGCGGCCCTGTTTCTTCAGCGCGGCCTTCAATTCGGGGACCGCGGTGAGATGCGCGGCCGCGAGCGAAGAGACGCCGAGAATGTGCACGTCGTTCTCGACCGCTTGGCGGGCGGCTTCTTCGGCGGTGGCAAACAGCGGTCCAATATCGACATCGAAGCCGATGTCGGCGAAGGCCGACGCAATCACCTTTTGACCGCGGTCGTGGCCGTCCTGTCCGATCTTGGCCACCAGGATGCGCGGCCGGCGGCCTTCCGCCTCTTCAAACGCTTCGATCAGCGCCTGCACCTTTTCGACCCGGTTGGACATGCTGGAGGCCTCGCGCTTATAGACGCCGGTGATGGATTTGATCTCGGCGCGGTGGCGGCCGAACACCTTCTCCATGGCGTCGGAGATTTCGCCCACGGTCGCCTTCGCCCGCGCCGCGTCGATGGCGAGCGCCAGCAAGTTGCCATTGCTCTCGGCCGCGTGCGTCAGGGCGGCGAGTGTGCTGTCTACGTCTTTCTGGTTCCGCTCGGTGCGAAGGCGCTTGAGCTTGTCGATCTGCAGCCGCCGGACATTGGAGTTGTCGACTTTCAGGATATCGATCGGCGCCTCGTCGGTCGGCTTGTATTTGTTGACGCCGATCACCGCCTGCTTGCCGGCATCGATCCGCGCCTGGGTCTTTGCCGAGGCTTCCTCGATCCGCAGCTTCGGCAGTCCGGCCTCGATCGCTTTCGCCATGCCGCCGAGCGCTTCGACCTCCTGGATGTGGTCCCAGGCCTTGAGCGCGAGATCGCGGGTCAGCCGCTCG
>Ga0134125_10007211_pt1 | contig 12550 bp, 11 predicted proteins | sample KB31751_FD_96464 | JGI IMG/M metagenome (GOLD analysis project Ga0134125, IMG submission 96464) | Terrestrial soil microbial communities with excess Nitrogen fertilizer from Kellogg Biological Station, Michigan, USA - KB3-175-1 | ecosystem: Environmental > Terrestrial > Soil > Unclassified ... | reverse complement strand
CAGCTGTCGAAAACAAAAGGATGCCCCGGGCTTGCCCCGGGGAGGATTCACGCTCGCTGCTATTAACCACAGCTGTCGAAAACAAAAGGATGCCCCGGGCTTGCCCCGGGGAGGATTCACGCTGACCGAACTGATCAGGTGCTTCAACGTGACACTCCACGGGGCGAGCCCGTGGCATCTCCATAGCACTACCAACCTCTTTGCTAGCTGCCTGCGTAAGGTACCACGGGGCGAGCCCGTGGCATCTCCATAGCACTACCAACCTCTTTGCTAGCTGCCTGCGTAAGGTACCACGGGGCGAGCCCGTGGCATTTTTCGAACGACGATGCCGGCCGACCCACTTTGAGGAAACAGCGCGGCTAGCTGATAATCGACGACGTGACCAGAAAGCGTAGGACATTACTCGGAAGCCTTTGCTTCTTTATTGCAATCACCATCCCCCCAGCGACCGTCGCACAGTCCGTAAAAGACCACCACGCAACTATCCGCTCTCAAGTCGAATCCGGGGATATCAATAGTGCCGTGACGAGCCTGCGGGCGCTGAAGAAATCTGATTCTGCTGCATTCGGGCCGAACAACTTCGACTATCTGCTGGCGCGACTTCTCGAACAAAAAGGCGATCGCAGCGGCGCCTCCGCCAATTACAAACCCGTGCTGGCGCGACGGTCCGCCCTCGCAGAGTACGCAGTGTGGCATCTCGCGCAACTCGCGCGCAAAACCGGGGATCTCGTTCACGAACGAGAACGTTTGCGGCAGCTGAGTCTGATCGCGCCGAACAGCCTCTTGCGAGACGCTGCGACCTTGCGCCTGGGTGAAAGCTATCTCGAAAGCAAAGACTATTCGGCGGCAGTAACCGCGCTCAAACCACTTACTGAATCCAGGAAAGTACCGCTCGCTCGCCAGGCGCTCGCGTTGTCGGGCGATGCCTGCGCGCGAGCCGGCAAGACCAACGAAGCCCGAGACGTTTTCACCAAACTCGTCCTGACCCTTCCTGATTTCACGCGGCCCGATGATTTCGCGCTAGCGGCAGTTCGTGGGCTCGATAAGTTGGAGAAAGCCTCGTCTCAGGCCATTTCCGAAGGTGATCATTGGCAGCGCGCGGGAATCTATCAGTTCAATCGTGATTTCGATGGTGCGCGGATTCACTATCTCGCGATCGTTTCAGAATTCCCTCAAAGCAGTAACGTTCCGGAATCGCTATTTCAGACAGGTCGCGGGCTTTATCAACAGGAAAAGTATGAAGAAGCGATCAAGTATCTGCAGCGTGTTGACGGCCAATACAACTCGAGCTCCAGCGCTCGAGACGCCTTGGCTTTGACAGCGGGCGCTTACATCAGATTGAAACGTCTGAATGACGCAGCCGATATTTACAAGCAATTCATTCAACGCTACCCGACAGCGCCGAATCCTGAGCGCGCCTATCTGAATCTGATCGACGTGTTGCGCGACGCCGGCCGAAACCAGGAAGCTCTTTCCTGGGTCGGGCAAACGCAAACACTTTTCAAAGATCAGTTAGCGAGCACGCTCGCGCTCTTTAGCCAGGCGCGAATCCACCTCGTAACCAATTCATGGTCCGAAGCGCTGGCGGATCTGGACGAATTGTTGTTGGCCAAAGATCCGGGAGGATTACGAGTAACCGGAGGCACGACGACTGCAGAACTGACTTTTCTGCGGGGCCTTGTGCTGGAACAACTTCATCGTTACGACGATGCCACGGACGCTTATTTATCAGTTCCGGAAGGGCGAAACGAGTATTACGGCTATCGAGCGAATCAGCGGCTAGCAACCATGTTCTCCACGCCCGGGTTCGTCACGAACCGAACTCGCGCAGATTTAGGCGAAGCAGAGCCGGCCAGACTTTTAGAGAGTGGACAATTCGATGCTGCTCGTCGTGCAGCTCAAAATCAGCTCCGTTTTCGAACCGAGCCTGAGACACGAAAAAAGCTTTTACAAGTTGCGAGTAAGGCATACGAGTCTTTACCCGCGTATAAATTCCCTTCTTACCAGCTTGTGCCTTTAGGTCGCGCTGAGATCATTACTGCGTCTCCTCCAGACTCTCCACCAACTCATCAATCGCTTGCCGATGAATTGTTATTCCTTGGATTGTATGACGAAGCTGCCCCTGAGCTGGCTGCGGCGCGGTCGCAGGGCCAGCAGGCCAACGAGAAAGCCGCGCAGCCTGCTGCGAACAACAGCGCTACCGATCAAACTTACACGGAAGCGGTTTACTTTCTTCGTGGCGGCATGCCTTATCCGGCGGTTCGCTTTGCTGAACAAGTTTGGCGAACCATTCCCGCAGACTATCTGGTAGAACTGGCTCCGCGGCAACTGACTGAGATGTTGTATCCCGCGGCTTATCAAGCTTCAGCTGTTAAGTATTCTCAGGCTCGTCAACTTGACCCACGCTTCGTGCTTTCGATAGCTCGTCAGGAAACACGATTTCAGGCTGAAGCAAAGTCCGTGGCTGCGGCCCGAGGCTTGATGCAGTTCATCGCTGCGACCGCCGAACAAACCGCAAAGCAACTGGGCCGGCACGATTTTGATCAAGACGACTTATACAATGCCGATACGGCGCTGCAATTTGGGACCCAATATCTCTCGACACTTTTCCAGCAGTTTCCGAACAAAGCAGATGCAGTAGCTGCTGCTTATAACGGCGGCCCAGACAATATTGCTCGCTGGATAGCTCGCTCACAATCACAGGATTCTGACCGCTATGTGATAGAGATTGGGTTTGCTCAAACCAAGGATTACGTGTTTCGCGTGATGGCGAATTATTGGGTATACCAGAAGCTTTACGACAATAATCTAAAACCGCTGACTAATAATCAATGAAACCACTTCGAACGTTTTCCCTGGTCCTGGTAATTGCGACCATCTGCTTTATTCCAGCTTGCCGCCAGCCTCCGCAGACGGCCAATCGGTATGACTTAAAAGGAAAAGTCGTCTCAGTCGATAGAGATAAACAGGAAGTGACAATTGATCACCAGGAAGTAAAAGGTTTCATGCCTGCGATGATCATGCCCTTCAAGCTCAAGGACGCGTGGCCGCTGGGCCAGATGGCAGCCGGCGATCAGATTACGGCTGTGCTCGTAGTCGACCGCGGCAAGTCATGGCTCGAAGACGTTGTGATTATTCAAGAGGGTCCATTGACGCCTACGGCTGCGGGCGAAGAAGTCATTCCAGCCAAACCCGGAGACGAAGTCCCAAATTATGGCTTGCTGAATCAGGACAACAAGGCCATTAAGATTCACGACTACCGAGGCAAAGCGCTGGTGCTAACTTTCATTTACACGCGCTGCCCGGATCCGCAGTTCTGCACCTTGATGAGCAGCAATTTTCAACAGCTCGATGGGGAACTTCAAAAACAACCCGCGCTCTACGAAAAGACGCATCTGTTAAGTATCAGCTTCGATCCTACTTACGATACGCCGGCAGTCTTACGCAGCTACGGCGCTGCCTACACTGGTAAATACTCCGACGAGAAATTTGATCATTGGGAGTTTGCCGGAGGCTCGCTGGATCAAATCAAGGGGATCGCGCAGTATTTTGGTTTAAGGTACTACCAAAACACCGACCAGATTATTCACGGATTGCGGACCGTGATCATCGCCCCTGACGGCAAGGTTTACAAAGTCTACGACGGGAATAAATGGAAGCCCGAAGAGCTTTTGAGTGACCTGTCGGAGCTAATTAAATAGACACAGCTATCCACAGACGCAGATCAACGCGAGCGTTGACGCTTCCGCCTTCCGTAATCAGGGTAGTTTGGTAATCGAGGCTAAGGATTCACGCGACGATCAAGTTCCCTAAGCCAACTTTCGTGCATGCCAAAGTTGCCGCGAAGGTCGTAGAGATCCTTAACCATCAGGTCAAACTTCTTATCCAGAAGTAGGACGCTGGCCTGCACAGCTTCCCAAATGGGCCGTGTCTCTCTTAGGCGGGCATCTACCTTTTCTTCAAGAGACGTGAGTCTGACTTCAAACGAAGTGAGTCTGTCTTCAAAGGAACTGAATCTGACTTCAAACGAGGTCAACCGATCTTCAAAAGAACTCATTCGAAGTGCCAGGCCTTTTAACATTTCGCCGTTCGTCGCAATGTCGGTTCGTATTTCGTTCAATCCACTCAGCACTAACTCTTCAAATGAACGCCCGCCCGAAAAATGTTTGGTTTCTTCTTCACTCATGATTTGTCTCCACAATGCTAAGCCTCTCTGGCCTGAAACTCAATGCCAAAGTGACGTGTCGATAAGGTTCGACCTGCTTCTGGTGGAGATCCGGATCAGGCTTATCCGGGAGCTAATGGCCGCAAGTCGGTGTCGCCTGCTCGTTCGCGACTCACGTTCATGCAAGCAGGAATGCCAGTGTCGACGCATTCCTAACCTTTGAGTTTCTTTATTTCCTCGGTGAGAACGGGTACTGCTTCAAACAAATCCCCGACGATGCCATAGTCAGCGATGTCGAAAATCGGGGCCTCAGGATCTTTGTTGATAGCCACAATGGTTCCGGAATTCTTCATTCCGACCAGGTGCTGGATCGCGCCTGAAATTCCGAGAGCCACGTAAAGTTTTGGGGCGACCGTCTGGCCGGACGAGCCTATCTGCCGGTCGATGGGCAGCCATTCCGCGTCGCAAATCGGCCGAGATGCGGCGAGATCGGCGCCCAGCGCTTCCGCCAACTTCTCCGCCAGTGCGATGTTGTCCTTGCTCTTAATGCCCCGACCAATCGCCACGATTACATCGGCCTTTGATAAATCGACGGCAGCCTTCACTTCCTGGAACGGCGCTTCGGGAGTCATGCGCACTGCGCCGACTTTGACTTCAATAGCTCGTGTTGGCGCTCCGCTTCCCTTCACTGCCTGATCGCCGCGATAGGCGCCGGATTGAAATGTGGCAAAGATCGGAGCCTCGCCATCCGAGACCACGTCCGCATCGATCTTCCCCTGAAAAATTCGACGAGTGAAGGTGACCGCGCCATTAGCAACTCGCGCGCGGACACAGTCGCTAATGAGTGCTTTGCCGAAACGAGCGGCCAGCTTGGGAGCGTAGTCACGAACGAGATAAGTGTGCGGCATCACGACGTATTGCGGACCCAGCTCGCGAATCAACGCTTCCATCGCGTCGGTGTAGCCATCAGGCGTGTAATCGGCCAGCTTTTCATTAGTGCCTGTGATTACTTCTGAAAGGTCATAGGCTTTAACCTGTTCAGCCAGCGCCGAAGCCTCAGTTCCCAACAACACTGCGGCAACAGTATTGCCCAGCTCACCCGCAAGACTTTGCGCGGCGGCGATTGCTTCAAAAGAAGTTTTGTTAATCGCTCCGTCGCGATGTTCCACGAATACCAGAATTCCCTGACTCATCTAGCTCTCGTCTCCAATTAAGTGCTGCCAGCCTGCGGCCGTTAGCCGGCGTCACGTGCGGTGCCCAGCACATTCGGCGGCCACCACGCAGCGACAGGCTGGCAGCCTGTCGTACAAGGCATCGCCATCAAAACACACGCGCTTCAGTGTGCAGCTTTTCTGCGAGCGCCACGGCACCGGCTTTCGCGTCCCCATTGCCAAGAAACTGCGTTTGCTTGGTCTTCTCCGGAAGATAAATTTTTTCGATACGCTGGTGGGAAGCTCTGCCAGTAGCCTCGCCGGAAAGAGTTACTTCCTTAATCTCCTTCTTCTTCGCAGCCATGATGCCTTTTAAGGACGCATAACGAATCTGGCTGATGCCGGATTGAATCGTCAGCAAGGCGGGCTTGGACATCGAGTACCACTGGTACCATCCGCTCTCCAGCTCACGTTTCACTCGCAGCTTTTCACCAGACGCGTCGACTTCGATGACAATAGTGGCGTGCGGTATGCCGAGCATCTCTGCCATGATCACGCCAGTCTGGGCAAAACCATTGTCGTCGGACTGCAGGCCAGTCATGACGAGATCAGGCTGTTCGTCGCGAATGGCGTCGGACAATATCTTCGCGCCGGAGTAGGGTGACAGGCTGGTCAAATCATCGAGGACTACATGAATGGCTCGATCGGCGCCGCGTGCGAGGGCATCTTTTATTACTGACTTCACACGTTGTGGTCCCATCGAGCAAACAACGACTTCACCGCCGTGCTTCTCTTTAAGGCGGAGGCCTTCTTCGAGCGCGTAGCCGTCGGACTCGCTGACCTCAAAAGAAAGATCAGCCTCCTCAATCCACGTTGCTTCTTTGTTTATGCGCAGAATCGCATCCTTACTTGCGACCTGCTTCATCATTACGATAATTTTCATCTCTTAGTAATCAGCAATCAGCTTTCGCTACAGGCGTTTAGAGTTCAAACTTTAGATTTGTGTGGTTACGTAGCCACAATCTAAAGATTGAATTCTAACGCTCGTAATCACTCTTCGTATCTCTTAAATAACAGTGCCGCATTTGTGCCGCCGAAGCCGAAGCTGTTGGACAACGCGTATTCAACCTCAGCCTCGCGAGGCTCGTTAGGCACGTAGTCCAGATCGCAATCGGGATCCGGATTCACATAATTAATCGTGGGCGGCAGCTTCTTGCGATGAATTGCCAACACGGAAAAGACGCCTTCGATCCCTCCAGCGGCGCCCAGCAAGTGGCCCGTCATCGACTTCGTCGAACTAACCGCCAGCTTGTACGCGTGATCGCCGAAGGTCTTCTTGATCGCGAGCGTCTCAAACTTATCGTTGTAGGGCGTCGAAGTTCCGTGCGCGTTGATGTAGCCCACCTGCTCGGGCTGCACGTTAGCGTCGCTGAGCGCCTTCTGCATCACCCGAATCGCGCCCGAACCGGTTTCGTCAGGCATGGTCAAATGAAAGGCATCAGCCGACATGCCATAGCCGACGACCTCGGCGTAAATTCGAGCACCGCGCCGCTTCGCAAACTCAAGCTCTTCGAGAACCATGATTCCCGCGCCCTCGCCGATCACGAACCCATCACGGTCGCGCTCGAAGGGACGCGAGGCATGCTGCGGATCGTCATTGCGAGTCGACAACGCGCGCATCGAAGCGAAACCAGCCACGCTCATCGGCGTGATCGCAGATTCTGCTCCACCGCAAATCATGACGTCGGCGTCTCCCCGCTGAATTATCTTGAAGCTGTCGCCTATCGCATGAGCTCCAGCGGAACAAGCCGTGGCTGTCGCTGAATTTGGACCTTTGGCGCCGAAGCGAATCGAGACTTGCCCCGCAGCAAGATTAACGATCGCCGAGACAATAAAAAACGGCGAGACTCGATCGGGCCCGTCATCCAGAAGCTTCGAGTGCTCGCGCTCAATAGCCCAGAAATCTCCGATGCCGCTGCTGATATAAGTTCCAACTCTTTCGCTGAATTCATCAGGAAAACGGTGGGCTTCGTTCAGCGGCAAGCCGCTATCAGCGAGCGCTTCGACTGAGGCGGCAATGGCGTAATGAATAAAGGCGCCCATCTTGCGCGCCTCTTTTTTGGGAATGAATTTTAGAGGGTCAAAGTCCTGAATCTCGCAGGCAAAGCGGACAGAAAACTTTTCGGTGTCGAACTTTTTGATTAAGCCGGCGCCATTGCGCCCACTCATCAGTCCGGCCCAGGTTTCCTCAACCGTCTTGCCGATCGGCGTGATCAGACCGACGCCCGTAACTACAACCCGACGTGTCAAACCTTACGCTCCTTGAAAAAGGACCGTGATAAGCAACCGGTGAGAAACGCCGGGAGCGAAATGAATCCCGGCAGTCACTCGTCACCTGTCACCTTTCACTTATTTTTGTGCTGGTCGATGTAGTTATAGGCATCGCGCACGCTTTGAATCTTTTCAGCGTCTTCGTCCGGAATCTCAATGCCAAAGTCTTCTTCGAAACGCATGACCAGCTCGACTGTGTCCAGCGAGTCGGCGCCTAGATCATCGATGAACCGTGCATTTGGAGTGACTTCATTCTCGTCGACACCCAATTCGTCCACGATTATTTGCTTAACCTTATTCTCGATCTCTGGATCGGGCATTTCGTTTTGCTCCTCTTAATGAAATGAAAAAATTTTTAGAACGACGTCTGATTCTCACCCAGTCTCGACCGGGTGACCAGCACAACTCTCATTTATCTTTCCACCACCGTTTCAACGGTTTATTGCCTGCAGCCAATATGAAACCTTGAAACGGTTCAAATCCTCTAAGATCCCTCTATCCACCGGGCTGAGGCCACGGTGTGAATGAGAGGTGCGATGAAAACCAAACGGCGCTAACCGGCGGCAGCGACAAGTTGCAGCTTGTCTGCCAAGCTGGAATCTTCAACGTTCAGGCATTGAACGTTCCGGTTAATCTGTCGAACCAGCCCGGACAGAACTTTGCCAGGTCCCACCTCGACGAAAGTATTAACGCCTTTACCAATCAGTAACTCGACCGACTCCAGCCAGCGTACAGGAGACGATACCTGTTTGATAAGCGCAGCGCGCGCGTCTTCGCCCCTATCGATTATTGAAGCCGAGGCATTTGCCACCAACGGCACATTCAAATCTGCAAAGCTTGTCTTTTCAAGATCAACAGCTAAACGCTCTTGCGCCGGCATCATCAAGCCACAATGAAATGGCGCACTGACGTTGAGCTTAATCGCTCGCTTTGCTCCCGCAGCCTTCAATAATTCGACAGCTCGATCAATCGCGGCTGCATTTCCGGCAATCACGACCTGATTCGGCGAATTAATGTTAGCCGGCGCGCAAATCTCACCTTCGCTAGCTTCGGCGCAGATACGCTCGATGTCGCTCAAGGCGGCGCCCATTACCGCAGCCATTGCTCCTACTCCTAAGGGCACTGCTTCCTGCATGTAACGGCCGCGTAGCCTGACGGCGCGAAGCGCATCCGCCAGCTTAAGAGCGCCTCCGGCGACGAGCGCGGAATATTCTCCAAGGCTGTGACCAGCGATGAAGCCCGGTGTTGGAAAACCTGTCGCTGTCATCGCCCTCAACGTGGCAATCGAAGTTGCCAGAATTGCAGGTTGCGTGTTTTCGGTCAACTGCAGCTGCTCGGCTGGGCCCTCAAAACATAGTTTTGAGAGCGAAAACTCGAGCACGTCATTTGCTTCTTCAAAGACCTCGCGAGCCGCGGCGAAATTATCCGCCAGATCTTTTCCCATGCCCGCGTATTGAGAACCCTGCCCCGGGAAAATGTATGCAACACTCATCGTTAATTTCAGATCTCAGACCTTCAATCTGGAGATCTTAAATCTGAGATCTGAGATCCGCTTCTGTTCTTTGTACTTGGTTCTTTGTACTTGAATCCAACCATCCTTGACCGTTACAACTCTGCCTAAAAAGCATCAACCTAACCATACTCAACTACAAAGAACCAAGGACAAAGAACCAAGAACATCTTTACCACCTGACCAGCACCCCGCCCCACGTGACGCCACCGCCAAATGAAGCCATCAGCACCAGGTCGCCAGGTTGAATCCGGCCAGCCTCAACACACTCGTCAAGCGCAATCGGAATTGACGCTGACGAAGTATTGCCATGCATCGAAATATTCGAATAAACGCGCGCGTCCTCAACCTTTAGTTTGCTCGCCACAGCATCGGTAATTCGTTGGTTCGCCTGATGCGGAATGAACAGCGACACGTCTTCAGCCTTCAGCTTGGCTTCCTCTAAGACTTCATTCGAGATATCCGACATCGAGCGCACGGCTACTTTAAATAGCTCGTTGCCCTTCATTTTGAAATAATGATCGCCCGCCGCCAGCGTCTCAGCTGACGGAGGTCGCCGCGTTCCGCCGCCGGGCGAAAACAGTTGTTCGAGATATCGTCCGTCAGAGCGAATGCGCGCGGCGAGAATCCCTTTGCCTTCTTCTACCGGTCCCAACACCGCAGCGCCTGCGCCATCACCAAACAAAATACAAGTCCCGCGGTCCGTATAATCGACGTATTGGGTAAGGATCTCAGCGCCAATAACCAGGGCATACCGGATCTGCCCGGTACGAATCATTGAGTCCGCGAGCGTCACGCCGTAAAGAAAGCCGGAACAAGCAGCGACCACATCCATCGCAGCAGCTTTGTTCGCGCCGAGCTCAGCCTGAATTATGCAACCTGTGGAAGGTAAGATTTGGTCCGGAGTAACGGTGGCGCACAACAACAGATCGATCTCCATCGGATCGATCCTGGCGCGCTCGATTGCCTGGCGTGCAGCGCGCACGGCAAACATGGAGGTGTATTCGCCGGGAGCCGCTTTGCGGCGCTGTTTGATACCGGTGCGCGTGGTAATCCACTCGTCTGAGGTCTCGACCGTTTTCTCCAGCTGGGCATTAGTAAGAATGCCTTCCGGATAAGCATGACCAGTCCCCAGAATTCCGGCGTTAACGTTTCCCATTAATCTCCTTAGTTATTTATGAGCGCGGTAATACTACTCAGTCGATCGTGTCTCTGCAATTCCACGCTCGATGCGCTCGCTCGCGCGGTTCTCGGAAAATTCGCGGACGCTGCGGATTGCGTTGCGCATCGCTCGAGCATTCGAGCTGCCGTGTCCAATCACGACTATGCTCCTTACACCGAGTAATGGAGCGCCACCGTACTCTGAATAATCCAGGCGTTTCTTGATATTTTTGAAAGCCGGGCGAGCCAGCATTGCGCCCGCTTTCGTCACCGCCGAGGCCGTCAGCTCGCGTTTAATCATTGAAAGCATGGCTGCCGTCAGGCCTTCCGACAACTTCAGCATCACGTTGCCGGTAAAACCGTCGGTGACGATTACGTCGACGGCTCCGGAAAAAACATCGCGGCCTTCGACATTACCAACAAAGTTGAGGCTGGTAATCTTGCGCAGCAGCGGAAACGCCTCTTTGGTAAGGTCATTGCCCTTAACTTCTTCTTCGCCAATGCTCATTAACCCAACCGTGGGTTTCACAGTTCCGAGCACCGCTCGCGAGTAAGCATCGCCCATCACCGCGAACTGCGCCAGATGCTCAGCTTTACATTCAGCGTTAGCTCCGACGTCAATCAGTAGCGTTGGCCGAGGCGATTTAGTCGGCAACAGCGCCGCCAGCGCTGGTCGATCGACACCAGGCAGCATTCCGATCACCATCTTTGCCGTCGCCATCGCAGCTCCAGTGTTGCCGGCAGACACGAACCCGTCGGCTCGCCCCTCGGCGACCAGCTTGCAGCCAATTCTCAAAGAGCTCTTTTTCTTTCGCCTGATCGCATTAGCGACAGCCTCATCCATCGCGATCACTTCCGAGGCTTCGACCAGCTCGATACCGCGATCGCCATCGCCTCGCCAACCACATCGGCGTAGCTCAGGTTCTACGATCTCGGGACGGCCTACGAGAATGATTCCAATGCCGAGGTCCCGCGCTGCTGCCAACGCACCGTCGATTTCCACGTGCGGCGCGTGATCGCTGCCCATCGCATCGAGCACCACTTTGCCCGTGAGCGATGAAGTTGTTGAGCCGTGCCTGGACAAATCGCGTACAGGAAATCACAAAGCCAATTAGCTTTGTTCGACTTGTATTATCTCGCGGTCTTTGTAGTAACCGCACTTCGGGCAGACCCGGTGTTGCAGTCGAGGTTCCTGACAGTTGGGACAAAGACTGGTTTGCGGCGCGCTCAGCGCATCGTGCGCGCGACGTTTGCCACGGCGGGCCTTTGAATGTCGTCTTTTTGGATTTGGCATGATTACTCCATCAAAAACACTAGAAATCGCAAATGGTGAACAGTCGATAAGGTCTATCCACGATTCACGATTTGCGATTGGTTAATTCTTTCAGTCCTGCCCAACGAGGATCAATTTCCTTCGTCTGACAGCCACATTCTTTCAAGTTTTGGTCTCCGCCGCAGACTGGGCAGAAGCCCTTACAATCTTCGTTACAAAGAGATCGAGTCGGAACCGCGAGTAGCAACTGTTCCCTGACGATCTCGTCGAGATCGATCCCCTCTCCGTCGAATACTGAGAGGGTTAGATCCGTTTCTTCAAGTTCCGCAGTCTGCCGGGACTCGTACTCGCTTCCGGTCACATACGGAAGACTGAATTCCGTCCGGACCGGTACCTCTACGGATTTAAGACACCGATCACAGTCTACTTCAGCTCGCGCGGTCAGCCGGCCACTAAGAATGACTTCGTTGCCATTTCGACCGATCCGGCCTGAAATCTCAGGGGGCTCGAGTAAGCGCACTCGCTCGTCATTGAATTCCAGCTCATCGTCTTGATAAACGTGAGCAAAAGCTCCTGACGTACCCTCGAGACTATCAAGTTCTATCCGCACGACAAACACCTTGTGGCCACCTGTGGCGGCTACCGTAAATCAGCCACTCGGCACAAAAGGGTCAATTATAGCGACCAAACTTTGTCTGTCAACGCGAGGAGGTCGTGGGAGTGCGCCAAGAAAAAGTAGGTAAAGCATAAATGGTGAACTTGAAGCCTTAGCCGATACCACAGGCTGGCCCTGTGGTGTTTCATGTTCACAGCTACAAAAACAGGCTGATCCATCAGTTCGCAAGAGGCCACGGGCTGGCCCCGTGGTGTTTCACGTTGCCGCCTGCCACCAGCCTGAAGCGTGAACACTCCACGGGACGAGCCCGTGGCATCACCAAAAATCTCGGCCCGCCTCTGTT
>Ga0134125_10007210_pt1 | contig 12552 bp, 6 predicted proteins | sample KB31751_FD_96464 | JGI IMG/M metagenome (GOLD analysis project Ga0134125, IMG submission 96464) | Terrestrial soil microbial communities with excess Nitrogen fertilizer from Kellogg Biological Station, Michigan, USA - KB3-175-1 | ecosystem: Environmental > Terrestrial > Soil > Unclassified ... | reverse complement strand
GAGCAATCGGCACCTGGTCGGGATTGGTTTCGAAGTTGAGCATGCCGCCCACGGGCAGTGCCCACGCGAAGCGACTGAAGCCGTCGGTGCTGCCACCCGAGCCGAGATCGAATGCAACGCTCGACGCGCTCGCATACAGCGGCCGCGGACCGACCAGCTTCAGGAGCGCCCGACCGATCGTTTCGATGAACGTATCGTCGTGATTCGGATCGCACGCGAGGAAGGGAGCCGACACGTTCTGGAGCGCCTGCGTGAGGGTGTTGCCTCCCCCCAGGTCGTCGAAGCGGTAGATCTGGAGGAGGTCCAAAACCGCGTGGCTCTCCTGCATCGCGTTCACAGGCGGGCAGATCCCGACGGTCACATTGCTGTTGAATGTGAAGTGTCCCAGGTCGCCGGTGCCGCTGGTGGGAGACGCGCGGAACTCATAGCAGGCGTTTTGCGTCGTCGTGCCGGCGTACTGGTTGAGCAGTCCCGGGATGCAGACGTTGCCCGCGGCATTATCGACGGATTGAATCGCGATCGCCACGCCTTCCGACACCGCGCCCGCGGGCACGAGCAGGCCCGCACGGCCGCTCGCCGTGACGATCGTGGTGCTCACCCCCGGCTGCGCGACCCCCTCACCACAGTCGCTGACGCCCGGATCACACAGCGAGCCGACGCCGACGAAGAACTTGATCGGCAGCGTGCGATCGTCGAGCAGCGGGATGTACTCGTCGCTGTTGACGTTCTTGAGCTCCCGGCCGTTGTCCACGACGTCCATATCGGCGAGTCCCAGCTGGTGCGCGCCGACACTGACGGCGAGGCGGTAGGTGCAGGCTGTGTCGAGATAGTCGTCCGCGGTGTGCCAGTTCGCCTGGTATTGCCCGTTACCAACCTCCACGTCGAGGATCGAGCGGATCACGTTCCCGGTACACAGGTTCGTGATCGTGATGATGGGCGCGAGCTGGCTGGAAAAGGTTTGCCCGTCGGGTGCCTGTTGCTTGACGACGGGGGGCAGCCAATAGAAGAAGGGGTTGCCGTTATGATTGCCGTCTTCGATGACGAAGCTCGGCCCCGGAGGAAGCGTACGATCATTGCGGCAGGCCACCGCCAGCGCGGCCAGCAGAACAAAAGCCAGTGTTTTCATCCACTGTGGCATGTTATCAATTGTCGTACCACGAATTGACGGAAAACGACGACAGTTGCAGCGGAAATCGTGAGGGAATTTCGGCGCGGGGACGGCATCTCCATCCAAAGGATGAGGCGCCCGGACTACAAGCCGCCGGCTCAGGTGTGGCGGAGTGTCACGAGCCGGGACGAGCGAGCGCTTGGAAGCCCGGTTCCTTTTGCAGGTCCCACCACCACCAGAAGATGTCCCCGCCCACGCGGAAGGAGTGCTCGGGGTTGGCCGCGACGTACCGCTGGAGCAAACGGATCGCTTCGTCCTTGTCGCCGAGCAGCGTCTGCACGAACGCCTCCATGGCGACGAGGTCGTGCTCGGGATCGAGCTCGGGCGTGCCGCGCGAGCGCACGCTGACGGCGCGCGCGCTGTCCTTGAGTCCGGCGCGCGCGATGATCGCCGCGACCAGCATCTGATTGCGCAGGTGCAGAATCGCCCGCTGTGGCGGCGGTGCGACAGAGTCGATACCCGCCAGCACCGCCCAGGCGCGCGGCACATCGGGCGCCTCGAGCCGCGTCATCAGATAAAGCTGGCATTGGAGAAATCGGAAGTCGCGCGGAAACCGCCGCATCCCTTCCTGACACCAGCGCTGCGCCTGCCGCTGCTGATCCATGTCGTAGGATGTGTGGAACAGTCGAGTCAGAATATCGGCGGCGTTGCTCAGATAGGCGTCTTCCTCGTACGCGCGCCGCGCGGCGAGCGCCGCCCCCTGCAGATCCTTCGTCTGATAATAGAGACTGCTGAGCGTGGCGTACGCCCCCGCCGACGTGGGATCGATCGTGGTCGCGCGCTCGAGATCGGCGCGCGCATCGTTCAGCAGCTGCGACGCCTGCTGCGGGTCCGGGGGCCGCGCCAGCTGCCATTTCCGATATCGGAGCGTGCCGCGCAGCTCGAGCGCGTGCGGGTCGTCCGGAACGAGCGCCAGCGCCCGCCCGGCGTGCCCGAGGCCTTCATCAACGAGGTCCGCTGAACGCGTCAGCCGGACCCGCCGCTCCACGAGCTGCCCCCGCAGGATGATCGGATCGTCCCAGCGCGGATCGGCGGCTTCGGCTCGGGCGAGCGTCGAGTCGGCGCGCCGGAACAGCGCGACGGCCGTATCCATTTTCGCGCGGCCCACCGCCGCTTCCGCGTCTTTGCGGTAGCGCTCGGCCTGCTGCACGAGCGTCCACGCCTCGATGTTGCTCGTGCCGGCGCGCTCTTCGCGAAGCCGCACTTCTTCTCCCAGCCGCTCGCGCAGCACGCGCGCGACCTCGCCCGCCAGTGTGTCCCGAATGCCGAGCGGATTTGCGGACGGCTGCTCGACCGTGGCGCGGCGCAGCAGATCCGCGCCGCTCGCGCCATCCACCAGCCGAATCGTGACGCGGACGCGGTCCCGCACCGGCTCGACGCTGCCCTCGACGATCGTGCCGGCGCCCAGCGCGCGCGCGATGCTGTCGCGCGGCAAATCGGAGCGCCGGTATGGAATGACGCCGTTGCGGGAAATCACGTCGAGTGTACGCACCTGCGATAACTGATCGATCAATCCTTCCGTCAGTCCATCGGCGAGCACACCCAGGGACGTGTCGGGGCTCAGATCCTGGAAGTACAGCACGGCGACTCGGCGGACATCCATCGACGTGGTCGCCAACCCCGGTGATCGCGTACGCCGCCCCAAGAGCACCCATGCCGCCGCGGCCAGCACGAGCACAGCGGCGACGATCAGGGGCACCGGTCTGCGCCACGGCGCATCGCGCCGTCGTGCTGCCGTGACGCGCGAGATCCGGCCCGTACTCGCCTTGGCGAGCGCCTTGGAGAACTCCTCCGCCGTTTGAAAACGGTCCGGCGGCACTTTTTCGAGCGCGCGCTCGATTGCTTTTTCCAGGTCGTCCGGAATCGCGCCGCGGACGACTTTCAGCCGCGGCACCGCATCGAGCGAATGGCGCGCCATCACCGCCTGCGCGTTGGGTCCGGTGAAAGGGGGCTGGCCGGCGAGCGTCTCGTACAGCACGCACGCGAGACTGTAAATGTCGGCGCGGCCGTCGACGTGCTTCGATCCCGCGACCTGCTCGGGGGGCATATAGGCCGGTGTCCCGATCGCCAGTCCCGTATGCGTCAGGCTTTCTCCGCCGGCCATGCTGATCGCGCGCGCGATCCCGAAATCGGTGACGACGGCGTGACCGCCGGACAGCATGATGTTCTCGGGCTTGATGTCGCGGTGCACGACGTCGTGCTGGTGCGCGTACGTCAGCGCGTCGGCGACTTCCCGCGCGATCTGCAGCGCGTCATCGAGGGGCAGTTGCGGCTCGCGCACCAGCCGGTCGCGCAGCGACTCGCCCTCGACGAACGGCATGACGTAGAACAGCCGGCCGGCGGCTTCGCCGGAATCGTACACGGGGAGAATGTTGGGGTGCTGCAGCCGCGCGGCGAGCTTGATCTCCCGCAGGAAACGGTCGTGGCCCACGGCCACCGCGATCTCGGGCCGCAGCGTTTTCAGCGCCACGAAGCGCTCGTGTTTCACGTCCCGCGCCAGGTAGACGAGGGACATGCCCCCTCGGCCCAGCTCCCGGTCGACGATGTAATCACCGGCGAGCGCCGCGTTCAACTCTGCAAAGGGATCGCTGGCCACCGAATCACACAATAGCGATGCGTGTCGTGGAAAAGGAAGGGCGGCTCACGTCGAGCCGCCCTTCGCCGCTCGCGTCGTGCGGCGCTTACGGAACCGGCGTGTTGACGGTGATGTAGTTCAGCGTGCCGTCCGTGTACTCCGCCGCCGCGGTGCCGGAGCGCAGATAGTAGAGGCGGCCGGAAATCGGCTCGTAGCGAACGTTGGTGATCTCACCCGGTCCGCTCGTCAGCTCTTCATTGACGTCGCCGTTCAGGCTGAAGCGCCGGATCGTCCCCCCCAGATCGCCAAAGTACAGATACGTCCCGTCGGAGGTGAGCGACATGATGGCGCTGCTATGCGTCAAGATGCGCTCGTCGATCCCATCGTCGATGCGATGGATTTCGGCCGCGACGCCGTAGTAGATCGCCGAGCCGACCTTCGTCAACGCGCGCGAGCGGCCGAGTCCCGTGGCGAGACCCTGCGGAACGTCATACGCGCCGGCGGCGAGCCGGTACAGGTTCGTCGCGTCGGGGCTGTCACTCGACCCGATGAGGTAAATGTCATCGTTGTCGTCCATGAACATGTCGTGCGCGGCGATCGCGACGTCCGTGACGGGCGTTTCAATCCACCCCACGTCGATGTCGGACACCACGCGACTCACGCGGCCCTGCTGTCCCGGCGTGACGCTGACGTAGCTCGCCAGGTAGATCCGTCCATCCGAATCGAGGACCACGGCATCCGAGTTGACCGGGTTCGTCAACAGCGTGAAGACGCTGCCGCCGCCGTCCGGCGTCCAATGCAGCAAGGTGTTCTTGCCGCCGAACGATGTGTTATGCCCGGCCGTCTCGGTCAGGTAGGCGTCGGATCCCGCCATCCACAGACCGGTGGGATAGTTGAGCCCCCTGAGCACCGTCGTCGACGGGAACGTCTCGGTTTGGCCGGTCGCCTGGAACGTGACGCGGCCGTTGCCGAGGAAGACCGCTTCCTGCTGGTCCGTCGGCAGCGAGATGTCCGGCATGAACGGCTTCACCGTGGCGTTGGGATAATTGTTCTGCGCCGCGATTCCGCGACCTGTCGCCACCGCCGTGTTCGATCCTGCCGCAATGGTCCAGGAAATCGAAGCGACGCCGTCGCTGTTGCTGGTCGCCGTTCCCAAGATCGTCGGGGGACCTTCGATCGCCGGCACGAGGAACGTGACGTGCGCGCCCTGAACCGCGTTGCCGTCCCAGTCGGTGACTTTCACCGCGGTCGGCAACGACGTTCCAGGCGGTGCGGACCGTGACGCGTCGTCCGGATCGACGAAGTCCATCATCGCCGGCAGCGCGAACTGGAATTCGCTGACGGTGTGGGGCGGAGTGATCGCCGCCATCGAGGAGCGCTGCGGGCCACTGCGAGTCGGGCTGGACGGCGGGCAGACGGCGGCCATGAACAGTCCCCGTCGGATCGAGGGCGTTCCCGAGGCCGGGCACGTCGCGCCGGTGCGGTCCGTCTCGCCGCCGCCGCCGACGTGGAGGACGGCGCTGCGCGTGGCCGCGATCGCGGATCGCGGCTCGAAGACGCGCGCCGCCAGGTTCTTGATGCGGTCCCACATGGTCGAGCCGATGACGTTGCAGTTGGGCGAGGCGTGGGGCAGCGCGCGAATCACCGCGCCATCCTGCTGGTGCAACGTCAGCAGCCCTTCCTGCCGGCTCTCATTGGGCGTGTGCACTTCCTCGTTCAGCACGCACAACGAGATCAGAATCGGGTTGCTGAAGACCAGCTCACCTGTGCCGCCGGGCGCGTCGAAAAACGTCGAGACGCGCAGGCAGGCGCCGACCTTCGGCAGATCGACATCGATGCCGCTGCAGACTTCGAGATTGAACGTGACATCAGTGACCGCTTGGCCGCCGAATGTCGCCGTGGTGCCGGAGGGGATATCGAATTTGAAATCCTCGCCGCCGCCCACCAGCTCGATGCCGCCGCCGCTCGCCAGATGAATCGTCTCGCTCCCGCACGGCGTGCCGTCCACGGCGCACAGCGCGCCGTTTTCGATCCGGAACTTGATGGGCAAGGTGCGGCCATCGAGCAGCGGGATGTACTCGTTGGTCTGCACGTTCTTCAAATCTTTCCCGGAGGTAACCGGATCGACGTCCGCGAAGCCGAGTAACGCCGTGCCGACCAGGACGTTGATGCGGTAGAACTTCGAAACGTTGAGCGGCGTCTCGTCCGTCTTCCAGTTCACCTGATACTGCTGATCGCTGTAGGTGATCGCCGACGGGTTGAACCGCTTCAACGGCGGCCCCGCGATGCATTGCCGGCTCAGGTCCGCCGCGGGTGGCCCCAGCTCGCAGATCTCGACCGCCGGCTTGAGATTCGGATTGGATCCAGCCGGTTCGTAGTTGGGATCGCCGTTGGGATTCTTGAAGAGCGGCGGGAGGAAAAAGAAATCGGGGTTACCGTTGTGCGCGCCGTCGGAGACGGCGTACATCGGGCCGTCTTGCGGCGGGCTCACCGAGTCGCTCTCACATCCGAAGACGAGAAGACACGCGGCGCCGGCGAGCGGCAGTCGAATGAAGCGGTGCATCGGGCTTTTACTCCTGGGTGACGACGGTACGCTGGGGGCGCGGCGCTGATTCTACCCGCACGATCCGATATCGCAAGTAGCCTGACGCACGAGATGTGTGACCGGCGTCACACAGCCGGCATTGCCAAACGCTTGGGGTTTTGATGATTCCGTGGAGGAATCACTGGCTGGAGCGCCGCACTTCCTGGAACTGCGGCAGCGTTTCGAGGCCCCGCCACCACCAGTGCAGCATGCCTCCGCGCTCAAAGGAGTGCCCTGGGTGCGTTGCCACGTAGCGGCGCAACAGCGCGATCGCTCCCTCCGTGTCCTGCATCTGCGCCCGCGCGACGGCCTCGTAACCCGGCAGATCCTGCTCCGGATCGATCGCGGGGTCGGAGGTTCGTGCTTTCGCGAACACGTGCTCGGCACTGTCGCGCCGCCCCGCGCGTCCGATCACCGCGCCGACCAGAATGCTCCGGAGCCGCGAGCGAAACGGGCGCTGCATCCCGGGCGTCGCGCTGTCGGCGCGGCTCGCATACGCCCAGGCGCGCGGCACGTCCGGCTGGGCACCGGGAATGATCATCAACCAGAGCTGGCATTCCTCCGAGCGCCAATGCCCCGGAAAGCGCCGGCCGGCTTCGTCGCACCAGCGCCGCGCTCCGGGAAAATCCGCCAGGTCGTTGGATGCCCAGAACAGGCGCTCGAGAATGCGCTCGGCGTCGACCAGGTAGGCATCTGCCTCGTACGCGGCTCGGGCTTCGAGCATCGCCGCAACGATGTCTTCGTGCGGCGGCGAGTAGTACAGCTGACTCAGCGTCGCATGCGCGCTGGCGAGTGCCGGGTCCAGGCGCACCGCCGACTCGAGGTCGGCCCGCGCGGAGTCGAGCAGCTGATCCCGGCGCGCCGGATCGGCATCGAGATTGAGACGCCAGAGCTGAAAACGAATCGAGCCGCGCAGCGCGAGTGCCGTCGGGCTCGAGGGCTGCAACGCGAGCGCGCGCGCGGCGTATCCCATTCCCGCGCGTAGCGCGCTGGCGCGCTCGTTCTTTTCGGTGAGCGCGCGCGAGGAGAGGAGCGCCGCCGAGCCGCGTTGCACGAAGGCTTCGACCCAGGCGGGATCGGCGTCGCTCGCGAGGGCCAGCAGCGAATCGGCCTGGTGTCCCGCGCGCACCGCCGTCGCCGCGTCGCCGCCGGCGAGCGCGGCCTCTCCGTGGCGGCGCACGTCGTTGGCCCGCTGCACCAGCGCCCACGCTTCGGCGTTCCGGGTGCCCGCCTGCAGCTCGCGCAGCGTCAATTCATTTCCCAGTCGAACGCGCAACAACCGTCCGGTCTCCTGAATCACGGAATCGCGGACGTGCAGGAGCTCTTTGCCGGGGAGTGTGAAACTCACGCGCTCGCCGACGTCCGCGCCGCTCGTGCCGTCCACCAGCCGCACGGTGGCGCGCACGCGATCGCCCACCGGCTCGACGCTTCCCTGCACCAGCGTGCTGGCGTGCAGCGCGCGGGCAATGCTGTCGCGTCCCACGGCGTCCTCTTTGCCGCGGAACGGCATCACGCCGTTCGCCGAAACGGTGCTGATGCCGCGGACGGTTTGCAGCTCGTTGATCAGTCCTTCGGTGAGACCGGCGGCGACGTGGCCGAGCGACGAGTCGCGGCTGAGATCGGTGAAGTACAGCACCGCGACGCGATTGGACGAGAGTCCGCCCCCTCCGATTCCGCTCGCGCTGTGTCGCGGGCCGAAAATGAGCCACGCGCCCCCGATCAGGACGACGCCGGCGACTCCCGTAAGGGCTGGAATCGAGCGCCACCACGCGCGCCGGTGCACCGGCCGCCGCGCGGCGGTCACGCGCGACACCTGCCCCGTGCTGGCCGCGGCCAGCGCCTTCATGAATTCTGCGGACGTCTGATAGCGATCGGCGGGCACTTTTTCGAGCGCGCGCTCGATGACGACTTCGAGATCGTCGGGAATGGCGTCCCGGACGATCTTGAGCCGCGGGACGGCGTCGAGCGAATGCCGCGCCATGATCGCTTGCGCCGTCGGGCCGGTGAACGGTGGCTGACCCGCGAGGGTCTCGTACAACACGCAGGCGAGGCTGTAGATGTCGCTGCGCCGGTCCACTTTCCCCGTACCGGCGGACTGTTCGGGCGGCATGTAGGCCGGCGTGCCGATCGCGAGCCCGGTTTCCGTGAGCTTGTCGCCGCCGGCGGCATCGACCGCGCGCGCGATCCCGAAGTCGGCCACGATCGCGTGACCGCCGGACAACATGATGTTTTCGGGCTTGATGTCGCGGTGCACGACGTCATGGCTGTGCGCGTAAGAAAGCGCGTCGGCGACCTCACGCGTGATCTGCAGAGCGTCGTCGATCGGCAGCTGCGGCTCGCGCTCGAGGCGGTCCCGCAGCGATTCCCCTTCGACAAACGGCATCACGTAGTAGAGCGTGCCGCTCGCGTCGCCCGAATCGTAGACCGGGAGGATGTTGGGATGCTGCAGGCGGGCCGCGAGCTTGATCTCACGCAGAAAACGCTCGCGTCCCAGCGCAACCGCGATCTCCGGGCGCAACGTCTTCAGGGCGACAAAACGCTCGTGCTTGATGTCGCGCGCGAGATACACGAGCGCCATTCCGCCTCGGCCCAGCTCGCGATCGATGACGTAGCGATCGGCGAGCGTCGCGTTCAACTCCGCAAAGGGATCAGTCACTCGGGATAACGATAGTCCTGGCGAACTGCGTCTGCGAGCGCGCGCGCGAGTGAATCGAGTCCGGCGACCGCCCAGGGGCGGTCGAGATGCACGAGCACCCGGCCTCCACCCGCGTCCACCACGATCATCTGGATCCGTACCGAATCGTTACGCCCGGCGAGTGGGTCTACGCGACCGTAGACCGCGAGTCCCGCGCTGGTGCTGCGCGCGAGATCGAGCGCCGCGAGCTCGGGGCGCGACTGCCCGCGCCACCGCTCCCGGACGACGGCTTGCGATACGGCCTGCAGCGGCGGCACGGTACCGAGCTGCGCGGTCAATTGCTCGGCGAGCCGCACGCGCCAGCGTTCGAGCCCGTCGACGAAGATGTCGAAGGGCGCGACGGCGAAGAGCTGAGGGTTGGGCCGGTGTTCCCGTGCATAACGGACGAAGCTTACGGCGCCTGCGATGGTCAGCATGACGACGAGAACGGAGAATCGCACGAGCCATTGGCGCGAGCTGGCCATGGCCTAGCTTCGCACGGCTCTGCTGGGTTCACAAGGAGCCGCAGCCCTATTCCTTCTTATTGAGAGCCGTAAAACGCAGCAGCTCCATCTTGCTCCCGTAATGCAGGGCGGATGACAGCGGGTTGAGGACTTCGGGTTACCATGAGGCCGCATGGTAACCGTGTGCACGGTTCTTCCCCCACCTGAGCGTCCCCGCATCGATGCCGCGGGTGACGGTTGCTTCAATACGCTGCACGCAGATTCGCTTCGCGAAGCGCTGTACGTCGCGCGGCGCCGGCGCGTGGATGCCGTGGTCATCTCCGTTCATCGCTGCCACGGTGAGGCGCTTCCCGGCGTCGCGCGCTTCGTGCGCGAATTTCCCGCGATCCCCGCGGTCGCGCTCGTCTCGCGTCACGATCGCGAAGCCACCGAGACTCTCCTGCGCCTCGGCGCGACGGGCGTGCGCAATGCCGTCGATTGTACCGAGCCGGAGGGATGGCGACGGCTGCGCGATCTGGTGGGACATCCCGCGTCGCCGGTCGCCGCGCAGGTCCTGGCGCGCCTCATTCCGGCGCTGGGGAATTGCTCGGAAGAGTCGCAGCTCTTCTTCGAAGCGGTGGCGCGGCTCGCTCCCGCGCTCACGACCGTGCGCGGCCTCGCCCGGCACCTGCGGGTGCGGCCGAGCACGCTGATGTCGCGCTTTCATCGCGCGGGCGTGCCGTCGCCCAAGAGCTACCTCGCCGGGATGCGCCTGCTGCACGCGGCGTTTCTCTTTCAGAACCCGGGGCTCGCCGTGTCGGATGTCGCCTACCGCATGGATTATTCGTCGCCGCAGAGCTTCGGCCGGCACCTGCGCGCAATGCTGGGAGTCACTGCCGGAGAATTCCGGCGCCGTTTTCCATTCGACGTCGCGCTGACGCGCTATGTCGATCTCCTCATCACTCCGTACCGGGAGGCCCTGCGGGCGTTTCACCCCTTCAACGCGGGGTCCTGGGACCAAGGCCCGAGCGCCGCAGTGGTCTCCCGCGCGGAGCGGCCTCAGTCGGCTGCTGGTCTGATCTGATGATCGAGCGTCGCCTGCTCTCGTCGTAGCACCGAGAAGCGCGCGATGCTGTCCCGCAGCCGTTCCGCCAGCTGCGCCAGCTGCTGCGATGTCGCGGTCAGCTCGCCCATCGACGTGATCTGCGTTTCCGTCGCCGAGGCCGTAGCATTGGCACTTTCTGAGGATGCTGTCGAGATACTGGCGACTTGCTGTAACGATTGTGCAAGCTCGGCCAGGCGCCCTGCCTGGCTGCGTGAGACCTCGGCGGTCGCGTTCACGAGGTCGCCCATCAGCTGAACTCCCTGATGCAGCTCCTGCAGCGCGCCATCCGCCTCGGCCGCGACGGCCCCGATGTCGCGCACCTTCGCCTCGCCCGACTGCATCGCCCGCGCGGCGGCGTCGATCCCCGACCGGAGGTCACTGACGAGCTCGGCGACTTCGCGCGCCGACTTCCCCGCCTCGGCCGCCAGCGTCCGGACCTCGTCCGCGACCACGGCGAAGCCCTCGCCGTGCTCCTCCGCCCGTGCCGCCTCGATCGCCGCATTGAGGGCGAGCAGATGCGTCTGCCGCGCGATCCGGGCGATGGTCTGGGCGAACACCCCGATCCGCTCCGACATTCCCGACAGCCCGGCCACCGTCGCGGCCGTGGTTCGCACCTCCTCGCCCACCGCGCGGAGCGTCTGGCTGGCGCGGGCCACACGCTCCCGGCCCCGCTCCGCCGCGGCGACCAGACGCGACGCGTCCGCCTGCATCAGCTCGGCGCGGACGCGCAGCGATTCCGCCTGCTCGGCTGCCTTGGCGCTCTCGCCGCGCGCCCCCTCCGCCATCTCGCGCTGCTGCCCCAGGTCAGTCGCCAGCCGCTGGGCCGTATGCGTGACGGTCTCCGACGTGGCATGGAGCTCCTCGGCCGAGGCGGCGAGCTGCTCCGCAAGCGCCGCCACCTCGTCGGCCTCGCGCTGCACGGTGGAGATCGTGCCGCCGATCTCCTCGATCATCCGATTGAAGCTCCGCTCGAGGAAGCCGAGCTCGTCGGACTCCCCCGCCGGCGCGCGCACGGCCAGGTAGCCCCGCTCGGCCTCGCCCATCACGCTGCGGGCGTGGCGGATCCGCGCGATCAGCGTCGCCGGAATCCGCTTGAGCGCCATCGCCACGAAGATGAACACCACCGTCTCGAGCCCCGCGTCCCTCAGGCTCCTGCCGGGTTCATACAGCATGTTGTGGAAGAAGCTCGCGCCCAGATAGGCGAGCGCGGCTGTGAGCACCAAGAAGTTGCCGACGGTGTGTCCCTGGTCGAACGCGTAGGGCAGCACCGCGAGGAAGAAGGCGGCGATGAGGCCGCCGTTCCCGAACCAGACGATCAGGACCGCGACCAGGATGACATCGAGGAGCGACAGCGCATACACCAGCCACCAGCGATACCAGCCGCGCTCGTGGATGAGGCCCAGCAGTTCGTTCAGAAAAGCGGCCCCGCCCGCCACCAACACGATGGTCGTGGGGCGGGTCTTGACCGCGCTCGCAACCCACCCGATCAAGCCGAAGGCGAATCCGACGCCGATCATCAGGCGCCGCATCCGGTGGCTGCGTGAGATGGTCTCGAGGTCCTTGAGCCGCTGCTCGAGGCCGGTGGCGTCGTCCTTCCAGCCTCGCACCCGCGAGGCGAGGGACTGCCGCGATGATCCTGTCGGAAGTGTGCTCACCCGGGGCTGATCATACACTTCAGGCGATCGGGGCGGCAATCTCCCGTCACCGCAACCCCAGCTCTGTGGCGGTGACGAGCACTTCCACCGGGTGGCCCGCCTGCTCGAGCATCGTGCGGCCGCCTTCCTCCCGGTCCACGACGGCCAGCACGCCCAGGACCCGTCCGCCCTCGGCGGTGACGGCGGCGATCGCCTCCGCGGCCGAGTGCCCGGTGGTGATCACGTCCTCCACGACGACGACGGCGGCACCGGGCGTGAAGCAGCCTTCGATACGCTTTCCGGTGCCATGGGTTTTCGCCTGCTTACGGACGCTGAAGGCGTCGAGTGACCCACCCCGGGCACGGGCAG
>Ga0134125_10007209_pt1 | contig 12553 bp, 11 predicted proteins | sample KB31751_FD_96464 | JGI IMG/M metagenome (GOLD analysis project Ga0134125, IMG submission 96464) | Terrestrial soil microbial communities with excess Nitrogen fertilizer from Kellogg Biological Station, Michigan, USA - KB3-175-1 | ecosystem: Environmental > Terrestrial > Soil > Unclassified ... | reverse complement strand
CGCGCCGCGGCGCTCGCCTCGTCGGCCCGGACACACGGCTCGTCGCACCTAGGCGCCGAGCTCGCTCACCAGCTCGCGCCAGTCGCGCACCGGCACCGTGGCCCGCTCGCCGCTGTCGGTGCCGAGGTAGAGGAAGCCGACGATGACGTCGGCCGCCTCGAGGCCGAGTCCGGTCTTCACCTGGGTGTCGTAGGCGGCGCTGCCCGTCTTCCACATGGCGGCGAAGCCGAGCGCGGCGCTCGCCAGCATGATGGCGTGGGCGGAGGCGCCCGCCGACAGCGTCTGTTCGATCTCGGGCACCTTCTTGATGGTGGCGTTGCAGCGCGCGGCCACCACCACGATCAGCGGCGCGCGGAACGCTTTCTGCCGCTCGCGCTCGAGCGACTCGGCCGTGACGTCCGGGTGAGTGCGCCTCAGGTGCGCCGCGAGCAGGCCGCCGAAGCGCGCGCGCGCCGCGCCGCGCACGACGACGAAGCGCCACGGCCGCAATCGCCCGTGATCCGGGGCGCGTGCGGCGCAGGCGAGGATGAGCTCGAGCGCGCCCTGGTCGGGCGCCGGTTCGATGAGCGCGCGCGCGGAGCGGCGCGTCAGTAGCGCGTCTATGGCTTGCATGGGGATATTGTCGCAGACTCGCGCCATGCTGACCTCGTCGGAAGCCTGCGAGCGCAACAAGGGGCCGATTCTCGCGGTACTGCGCGGCGAGCTGGCGGCGAACCGCGCGGTGCTCGAGATCGGCAGCGGCACCGGGCAGCATGCCGTGTACTTCAGCGCTCACCTGCCGCATCTGCAGTGGCAGCCGACCGAGGTTGCCGCGCACCTGCCCGAGCTCGCCGCGCGCATCCGCCTGGAGGGTGGCCCGAACCTGCGGGCGCCGCTGCCGCTGGATGTGGGCACGCGTCCCTGGATGGTGCCGGTAGTCGACGCGGTGTTCAGCGCCAACACCCTGCACATCATGTCCTGGGAGCGGGTACGGGATTTGTTCCGCGGCGTCGGCGCGCTGCTCAGCACGCCCGGCGTGCTGTGCGTGTACGGCCCGTTCCGCTACCAGGGTAGCTACACGAGCGACAGCAACGCCGAGTTCGACCGCTTCCTCAAGGGGCGCGACCCGCTCAGCGGCATCCGCGACCTCGAGGCGCTCGAGGCGCTCGCGCAGGCCGAGGGCCTGGCGCTCGCCGCCGATCACGACATGCCGGCCAACAACCGCACGCTGGTGTGGCGGCGCGCCGCACCGCGTTAGTGGCGACCATGGACCCCGCGACGCTCAGCCAGATCCGCGACGCCATCCGCACGATCCCTGACTACCCGCGTCCCGGGGTCATGTTCCGCGACATCACGACGCTGCTCGGCAACGCGCAGGTCTTCGGGCACGTGATCGAGGAGATGGTGCGCCCGTGGCGCGAGCAGCGCATCGACCGTGTCGCCGGCATCGAGGCCCGCGGCTTCATCCTCGGAGGCGCCATCGCCCAACAGCTGGCGGCGGGCTTCGTGCCGATCCGCAAGAAGGGCAAGCTGCCCCACACCACCGTGCGGGTTGCATACTCCCTCGAGTACGGCCTGGACGAGATGGAGATGCACCGCGACGCGGTCGGCGCCGCCGAGCGCATCCTGCTCGTGGATGACCTGATCGCGACCGGGGGCAGCGCGCAGGCGGCGGTGCAACTGCTGCGCTCGCTCGGCGCGCAGGTCCTCGGCGCCTCCTTCATCATCGACCTGCCTGAGCTCGGCGGCGCGGCGCGTCTTGCCGCGCTTCAGGTCCCGGTGCGCACCCTTGTCGCCTTCGGCGGACACTGACGGGCCGTCGGACCCCTCGTGGCATTACCAGTTTTTGCTTTGTTTATCAGATAGATAGATGCGCCGGACCATCAACATTACGTTGTGGTCATAGAGCGTCTGGCGCGCAGGAATCCATTCATAATACGCCCGCCCTGAGACCCGGGGAGCCTGCCCGGCTGATGAGCGGCCGCGGTGTTGGCGGCGGCCCATGAGCCGGTCAGGCACCCCACGCACGTTCTTACTCTGGAGACCACATCGATGTTCAAGAAGCTCGTCCCCGTTATTGCCCTGGCCCTGATTGCCGGTCCGGCCTTCGCCGCCGACGCTCCGGCTGCCCCGGCCGCCGACCAGTCGGCCTCGGCCCCGGCCAAGTCGTCGCACCACAAGAAGTCATCCCATCACAAGAAGTCCAAGGCAGCGGCCTCGTCGACCGATTCGTCGAGCGCGCCTCCGAAGTAATAGCCGCTTAGCGGACTCGAAGCCCCGCCGCGGTGTAACCGGGGCGGGGCTTTTTATTTGGCTGTGACCGGGCGGCGACAGGACTTGCGGCTTTCAGAAAACCGGTTCAAATTGTTGCCATGGATGGGACGCAAGCCGCCGCAATACATCAGGCGCTGGTTGCCGTACAACATGCCGTCACGAGCATGACCTTTCCGAGCTGCGATCAGGAGGACCTGATCGAAGCCATCGACCAGATCGAAGAACAGCTGCATACCAACCATCCCAACCTGGCGGTCCTGTGCCGCTTCCTGAATTCGGTGGCGCGCAGCCTGCGCGCGCAGCCGGAGGCGCGCGACGCCTGCCTCGCCATCGAGGATGCGATCGGCAAGGCCGGGATGCCGAGTACCTGGCAGTCCGGAATCTGACCTCCCCCACGCCACGCACGCGGCTGGTGCGGCGCAAGGAGCGCGGCCGCTACGACCGCGAAACCATCAACGCGATTCTCGACGAGGCCCTGTATTGCCACGTCGGCTTCAGCGTCGACGGCCAGCCGTTCGTGCAGCCCACCATCCACGCGCGCATTGGCGAGCAGCTGTACCTGCACGGCGCGATCGCCAATCGGATGCTGAAGACTCTCGCCGGCGGGGTGAATGTGTGCGTGAGCGTGACCCTGCTCGATGGGCTGGTGCTGGCGCGCTCGGCATTCCATCACTCCATGAACTACCGTTCGGTGATGATCCTGGGCGTGGCACGCGAGGTCACCGCACTCGAGGAAAAGCGCCGCGCCATGACGGCAGTGGTCGAGCACGTCCTCGCCGGCCGCAGCGCCGTGGCGCGCGCCCCGCACGTCCCGGAGCTCAACGCCACCTCGGTTCTGGCACTGCCGATCACCGAGGCCTCGGCCAAAGTCCGCAGCGGGCCGCCGCTCGATGACGAGGCCGACTACGCCCTCTCCTGCTGGGCGGGCGTCCTGCCCCTGCAGATCGCCGCGCTCGCCCCCGAGCCCGACCCGCGCCTCGCCCCCGGCATTGCGGTGCCGCGGGCGCTCAGCCCCTGGGCACGGCGCGGCTAGCCTCCCCGCCTCCGGCCCCCCGCCCACCGTGTTGGCAACCGTTGCGCCGGCGCGCGGCCACGGTCTAACTTGGCAGCGATGTTCACCCCGCTCGCGCAGGCCCTGATCCTCCTCGCCGGCTCGGTGTTCCTGGTGACCGTGGTGCGTCGCCTGGCACTGCCGACCCTGATCGCCTACCTGGCGGTCGGGCTGGTGCTCGGCCCGCACGCGCTCGGGGTGGTCTCCGACACCGGGGTCACCCGGCTGCTGGCCGAGCTCGGCGTGGCCTTCCTGTTGTTCACCCTCGGCCTGGAGTTCTCGCTGCCGCGCATGCTCGCCATGCGCCGCGAGGTGTTCGGGCTCGGCGCCGCCCAGGTGGCAGCAACCGCGGCGGTGTTCGCGCTGCTCGGCCACCTGCTCGGCCTGCGCTGGCTGGTCGCCATCGTGCTGGGCGGGGCGGCCGCCATGAGCTCCACGGCGATCCTGCTGTATCAGCTCACCGAGCGCGCCGAGCTCAACCGCACCCACGGGCGCCTGGCCTTTGCAATGCTGCTCTTTCAGGACCTGGCCTTCGTGCCGTTCCTGGCCCTCGGCGCCATGCTCGCGGCGGGCGAGGACCGGCTGGGTCTCACCGAGAGCGTGGTGTCGATCCTCGGCGGCGTGCTGGCGATCGTCGCGGTGCTGGCGGCCGGGCGCTGGCTGCTGCGGCCGCTGTTCCGCGAGATCGCCCACAGCCGCCTGCGCGAGCTGTTCACGCTGGCGGTACTGCTGGTGGTGCTGGCCTCGGCGTGGGTGTCATTCATCGCCGGCCTGTCGTTCGCGCTCGGCGCTTTCCTCTCGGGCATGATGCTCGCCGAGACCGAGTACCGGCACCAGATCGAGGCGGTCATCCGCCCGTTCCGCGACATCCTGCTCGGCCTGTTCTTCATCTCGGTCGGCATGCTGCTCGACCTGCACCTGCTCGGCAGCCCGCGCGGACTCGGCCTGGCGCTCGCCACGCTGGTGACGCTGCTGGTGCTCAAGACGGCGATCGCCGCGCTGGTGACGCGCCCGTTCACCAACTCGCGCTTCAAGGCGCTGCGCACCGGCATCGTCATTTCCATCGGCGGCGAATTCGGCGTCGCGCTGTGCACCATCGTGCTGCAGGCGGGCCTGGTACCCGAGGAGCGCGGCGAGCCGCTGCTGGTGGCGATCGTGCTGTCGATGGTGCTGAGCCCGCTGATCCTCAACAACAACAAGCGCGTGGCGCGCTTGCTGCTGCGCGAGCACGCCCCGGCGCGCACCGCGGTGGAGCGCGAGGATGCCGCCACCGGCGAGATCGCGCAGCGCGAGCACGTGATCCTGTGCGGCTTCGGCCGCGTCGGCCAGAACGTGGCGCGCGTACTCGAGTCGCAGGGCTTCGAGTACATCGCGCTCGATCTCGACCCGGCGCGCATCGCCGCCGCCCGCACGGTGGGCGATCCGGTGATCTTCGGCGACTCGGCCGACGAGGATCTGCTCATCAAGGTGGGGCTCACGACCGCCAGCGCCGTGGTGGTCAGCTTCTCCGACCCCGGCACCTCGATCGGCATCCTGCGCAGCGTGCGGCGCCTGCGCCCCGACGTGCCGGTGCTGGTACGCACCGCCGACGACGCGCGCATCCAGGAGCTGCGCGAGGCGGGCGCCACCGAGGTGGTGCCGGAGACCTTCGAGGCGAGCCTGATGCTGGTGTCGCACGTGCTGATGCTGCTGCACGTGCCGGTGACGCGCGTGGTGCGTGCCATCGGCGACATCCGCAGCAGCCGTTACGCGGTGCTGCGCAACATCGTGCGGCGCGCCGACGCGCGCCCGCTGGACGAGACCAGCGAGCACCGCGAGGAGCTCAAGTCCGTGGTCGTGCCGCCGGGCGCCTGGGCGGTGGGACGCTCGCTGGCCGAGGTACGCAATCGCGGCGTCGAGGTGACCTTCACCGGGGTCCGGCGCCAGGGCATTCTCGGCCGCGAGCCGGGCGCCGACACGGTGCTGCGCGACGGCGACATCGTGGTGATCTACGGCCAGCCCGAGGAGCTCGAGCACGCCGAATCGGTGCTGCTCGCCGGCTGAGGCACGCCGCCCGGCCGACGGTAGAATGGCGCGCCGCGGACTCCTGCAAGCCACCCCCGCGGCCGGGAATGACCCATGCACAAGAGCCGTCTCGGCGGATTCATCATCGATTGCCAGACCGACGACTTGGACGCGGCCGCGCGCTTCTGGGGTGCGGCGCTCGGGGCCGAGACCGAGTCGGCCGCCGACGCCAAGGAGGCCCTGTACCGCACGCTGCGTACCGCCCCCGGCGAGCCGCACGTGCAGGTGCAGCAGGTGCGGCACGAGAGCCGTGTGCACCTCGACATCGAAGCCGATGATGTCGCCGCCGAGGTGGGGCGCCTCGAGCAGCTGGGCGCCAGGCGGATCGCCGCAGTGGCCGACTGGGTGGTGATGCAGGCCCCCACCGGCCAGCGCTTCTGCGTGGTGCGCGTGCAGCGCGCCGACTTCGCCGCCAAGGCCAACACCTGGAGGCCGTGAGCGCTTGAACCGCAGCGACATCCATTTCCCGCCCAAGCACGAGCCGCTGCGCGACGACGTGCACGCGCTCGGCGCGCTGGTGGGCGAGATCCTGCACGAGCAGGGGGGCGAAGCGCTGTTTGCGCTGGTGGAGGCGGACCGTGTCGCCGCCATCCGCGGCCGCAACGGCGAGCCCGCCGCGCGCGAGGAGCTGGCCGCCGCGGTGCAGGGGCGCCCGCCCGCCCTGGCGCGCGACCTGGTGCGGGCGTTCTCCACCTGGTTCCAGGCGGTCAACATCGCCGAGAAAGTCCATCGCATCCGCCGCCGGCGCGAGTACTTCGTCAAGGACAGCCAGCGGCCGCAGCCCGGCGGGGTCGAGGACGCCATCGCGGCGCTCAAGGAGCAGGGCCTGTCCCTGGCCCAGGTGCTCGAGCTGCTCGGCAGCCTGTCGATCGAGCCGGTGTTCGGCCCGCACTCGACCGAGGCCAGCCGCCGCACCCTGCTGCGCAAGCAGCAGCGCATCGCACAGCGGCTGCTGGAGCGGCTCGACCCCAGCCTGACGCCCAACGAGGCGCGCGGGGTGTGGAACAACATCCGCATGGAGCTCACCACAGCCTGGCAGACCGAGGAGCTGCCGCGCGAGCGCCTCACCGTCGCCGACGAGCGCGAGCAGATCCTGTTCTACCTGGTGGAGATCCTGTACCGCGTGGTGCCGGCGTTCTACGAGGAGATCAGCCAGGCGCTCGAGAAGGTGTACGGCGCCGCGGCGCGCGGCGCGCGCGTGCCCTCGATCCTGCACCTCGGCTCGTGGGCCGGCGGCGACATGGACGGCAACCCCGACGTGCACGCCAAGAGCCTCCGCGAGACGCTGGCGCGGCAGCAGCAGGTGATCGTCAACAGCTACTTCGGCGAGTGCCAGGAGCTGGCGCAGCGGCTGTCGCAGAGCGCCAGCCGCGTGCCGGCCTCGGCCGAGCTCGGCAAGCGTACCGAGGAGTACATGCGCCTGCTGCCCGGGGCGCGTGCCATCACCCCGGCCCGTCATGACCGCATGCCCTACCGCGTGTTCCTGGCGCAGATCGGTGAGCGGCTGCGCGGGGTGTACAGCGGGCGCGCCGCCGGCTACGAGAGCGCGCGCCAGTTCCGCGACGACATCGCCCTCATCGCCGCCAGCCTCAAGGCCAACAAGGGCGTGCACGCCGGCCTGTTCTACGTCGAGCGGCTGCTGCGCCGCATCGACACCTTCGGCTTCCACCTCGCCGCACTCGATGTGCGCCAGCACGTCGACGTGCTGCACGCGGTGCTGGCGCAGGGCTTCGATGACCCGCAGTGGCCGACGCGCGGCAGTGCCGAGCGGCGCGCAGCCCTGGCGCAGGCGCTGGAGCGCGATCGCGGCCCGGTCACCGAGCTCGATGCGCTCGGCAAGCGCACGCTCGCCGTCTTCGATGCCATCGTGCAGGGGCGCCACCGCTACGGGCCCGAGGCCATCGGCTACTTCATAGTGAGCGGCGCCACGGGCGCGGACGATGTGCTGGCGGCCCTGCTGCTGGCGCGCTGGGCGGCGGCTTACGACAAGAAGAGCGGCGAGGTGGCGCTCGACATCGCGCCGCAGTTCGAGACCGCGGCTGCGCTCGGCGGCTGCGGCGAGACCCTGCGCTCGCTGCTCGCCGATCCGCTGTACCGGCGCCACCTCGAGGCGCGCGGCCGCCGCCAGTGCGTGCTGATCGGCTACTCGGACAGCAACAAGGAGCTCGGTCCGTGCGCCTCACGCGTCACCATCCACCAGGCGCAGCGCGACCTCGCGCAGGTGTTGGGCAGCGCCGGCGAGCAGCCGGTGCTGTTCCACGTGCGCGGCGGCAGCCCGGCGCGCGGCGGCGGCCGCATCGAGGCGATCGTGCGGGCGGCGCCGGCCGGCGCGGTCGACGGCGTGCTGCGCATCCGCGAACAGGGCGCGACCGTAAAGCAGGGGTACGGTCTGCGGCCGATCGCGATGCGCACGCTGGAGCGCGCCTTCAATGCCCTGAGCCTCACCACCGCCGCGCGCCGCAGCGGCCGGCTGCCGCCGGACGACGCCGGCCACCTCGAGCTCGCAGCCATGCTGGCCGCGGCGAGCGGTGGCGCCTACCGCCGCCTGGTGTACGAGACGCCGCAGTTCTACGAGTTCTTCCAGGCGGTGACGCCGATCGACGTGATCGAGCGCATGCAGATCGGCGCGCGCTCGGTGCATCGCACCGAAGGCGCCGGCCTCGCCGGCCTGCTGCCTGTGCCCTGGGTGTTCGCCTGGTCACAGACACGCTACATGCTGCCCGGCTGGTTCGGCGCCGGCGCGGGGCTGGCCGCCGTGGTCGAGCGCGTGGGGCTGGCGCGCGTGCGCGAGACGTGCGGCAGCTGGTTCTTCCTGCGCAACCTCATCGACGACATCGAGACCATGCTGGCACGTGCCGATCTCGACATCGCGCACTATTACGAGACGCTGGTGCCGGCGGGGCTGCGGCCGCTGGCCGGCGAGATCCGCGCCGAGTACGCGCGCGCCTGCGAGCAGGTGCTGAGCATCCGCGGCACGGCCGCGCTGCTCGACTCCGACCCGACCCTGCAGCGCTCGATACGGCTGCGCAACCCGTACGTCGACCCGATGAACCTGATGCAGGTCGACCTGCTGCGCCGCTGGCGCGCCGGCGGCAGGCAGGACCGCGACCTGTTCGAGGCGCTGCTCGCGAGCGTCGGCGGGATCGCCCAGGGACTGCAGAGCACCGGATGAGCACGCCGCCCCGGTCCGTCACCATCCGCGCCGCGCGGCCCGCCGACGTGCCGCTGGTGCTGGCGTTCATCCGCGAGCTGGCGGTGTACGAACGGCTCGAGGACCAGGTGGTCGCGACCGAGGCCGACGTCGCCGCGGGGCTGTTCGGGGCACGCCCGTACGCGGAAGTGCTGCTCGGCTGCCTCGCGGGCGAGCCGGTCGGGTTCGCGCTGTTCTTCCACAATTTCTCGACCTTCCTCGGCAAGCCCGGCCTCTACCTCGAGGACCTGTTCGTGCGCCCGGCGGCGCGGGGCGCCGGCGTCGGCCGCGAGCTGCTCGCGCGCCTGGCCCGGCTCGCGATCGAGCGCGGCTGCGGGCGGCTCGACTGGGCGGTGCTCGACTGGAACGAGCCCTCGATCGGCTTCTACCGCAGCCTGGGCGCCGCGACGCTCGATGACTGGACGACGTTCCGTCTCAGCGGCGATGCGCTCGCGCGCCTCGCCCGCGGCGAGTGGGCGCCTGCACCGTGAGCAATCCCAGGGCACTGCCGGGCGGCGAAGGGGCCATCCGCGCCAGCCCCACCGCGCGCGAGTGCGCGGCACGGCGCCGCTGGGTGCTGAGCGCGGCAGTGCTCGGCTCGACCATCGCGTTCGTGGATGAGTCGGTGGTGAATGTCGCGCTGCCGCGCATCGAGGCCGATCTCGGCGCCCCGCTCGCCGCCATGCAGTGGGTGGTCAACGCGTACACGCTGTGCATGTCGGCGCTGCTGCTGGTCGGCGGCGCGGCGGCCGACCAGTTCGGCCGGCGGCGCCTGTTCGTGCTCGGGCTCAGCCTGTTCGCCCTCGCCTCGCTCGGCTGCGGGCTGGCGCCGAATGCGGCGGCCCTGATCATCGCGCGCGCGGTGCAGGGCGCGGGCGCGGCGCTGCTGGTGCCGTGCTCGCTGGCGCTGATCGGGGCGGCGTTCGACGAGAAAGAGCGGGGCGCGGCCATCGGGGTGTGGTCGGGCGCCTCGGCCATCGCCGCCGGCGCCGCCCCGCTGCTCGGCGGGGCCATCATCGACCACAGCTCCTGGCGCGTGATCTTCCTCATCAATCCGGTGCTCGCGGTCCCGACCCTGTGGATCGCGCTGCGCCGCGTGCCCGAAAGCCGCGACCCGGACGCCGCTCCCGGCCTCGACTGGCTGGGCGCCCTGCTCGCGTTCGCAGGTCTCGCGAGCCTCGTCTACGGGCTCATCGAGAGCTCGGGGCGCGGCTGGGGTGATCCGCTCATCCTCGCAGCGCTCGCCGGCGGCAGCGCCCTGCTGGCCGCGTTCATAGTCGCCGAGCGCCGCGCGCGCGCGCCGATGATGCCGCTCGAGCTGTTCCGCTCCCCGGTCTTCAGCGGCATCAACGCGCTCACGCTGCTGCTCTACGGCGCGCTCGGCGGGGCATTCTTCTTCCTGCCCTTCCTGCTCATCCAGGCGCGCGGCTACCCGGCGACCGCGGCCGGGGCGGCCTACCTGCCGTTCACCCTGCTGCTCGGAGTCCTGTCGCGCTGGTCCGGCGGCCTCATGGACCGCTTCGGTGCGCGCGGCCCGCTCATCATCGGGCCGGCGGTGACCGCGCTGGGATTCGCCCTGCTGGCGATGAGCGGCGGTGCGTACGTCAGGGTGCTCGGCTGCATGATCGTGCTCGGGCTCGGCATGGCCGTGACGGTCGCGCCCCTCACCACCGCCGTCATCAACGCCGTGCCGCAGCACCGCACCGGGGTCGCCTCCGGCATCAACAATGCGGTGGCCTCGGTGGGCGGCCTGCTCGTCATCGCTGTGCTCGGCAGCCTCGCCCTCGCCGACTTCGACCGGGCCCTCGATGCGCGGCTCGCGCAGGCGCACGAGTCACAGCAGGTTGCGCAGGCGGTGAATGCAGCGCGCGACGGCTTCGTCATCCCGCCGATGCCGGACTCGCTCGATGGCCCGCAGCGCGAGCGGGCGCGGCACATCGTGACCGACGCCCTGGGCGCCACGCTCGGCCGTGCGCTGTGGGTCGCCGCCCTGCTCAGCCTGGTAAGCGCACTCGTCACGGCGGTGTCGATCCCTGCCTCACGCGCCGGCCACCGCGCGCCACCGTCCGCGGCCGGCGGCTGACCGCCGTCAGGCACGCGCGGCGAGGTCGGCAGCCCGTATCGGCAGGCGGCGCACGCGCACGCCGGTGGCGGCGAATACCGCGTTAGCGAGCGCGGGGGCGGTCGGCGGCACGGCGGTCTCGCCGGCACCGAGCGGCGCGTCACCGCCCGGCACCAGATGCACCTCGATGCGCGGCGCCTCCGGCATGCGCAGGACCGGGAAGGCGTCGAAGTTGCCCTGCACGACGCGGCCGCCGGCGATGGTGATCTCCTGCCTGAGTGCCGCCGACAGCGCGAACAGCACCGCCCCTTCCAGCTGCGCGCTGGCGCCCAGCGGGTTGACGACGATCCCCAGGTCCGCGGCGACCACCATGCGCCGCACGCGCACCTCGTGTGTGGCGCCGACCTCGACCTCGGCCACGATCGCCACGTAGGAGGAGTTGGCGTAGGAGCCGGCGATGCCGCGCCCCTGGCCTGCCGGCAACGCGCTGCCCCAGTCCGCGGCGCGCGCCGCCGCCTCGAGCACGCCGCGCAGGCGGGCGGTGTCGTAGGTGCGGTTGTAGTACGGCAGCGCGCGCGGTGCGCCCAGGATCTGCAGGCGGTAGGCGAGCGGATCGGCGCCGGCCAGGTGTGCCAGCTCGTCGATGAAGCTCTGGTACACGAAGACGTTGGTCGAGTCCTCGACCGAGCGCCACTGCCCGAGCGGCACCGGGCAGCCGTGCACGGCGGTGCCGGCCAGGCGCAGGTTGGGGATGCAGCCGGCGGGAAAATCGAACGGGCCGAGTTCATCGCCCGCGGCGAACGTGCTCGCGCCCGGCGGCAGCCGCCAGGCGAGAAACTCGCCGCGCTGCGCGTTGACCAGGTGCTGCGACCAGGCCACCGGCCGGCCCGCGGCATCCAGCGCACCGCGCATGGCGTGATAGGACGCCGGGCGGTAGAAGCCGTGGCGCATGTCGTCCTCGCGCGTCCACACGACCTGCACCGGCGCGCCGCTGAGGCGTGACAGCAGCACCGCCTCGGCGACGTAGTCCGAATAGAAGCGCCGGCCGAAACCACCCCCGCAGCGCATGACGTGCACCGTCACCGCCGCCGGCGGCACGCCGCTGACGGCGGCGGCCACGTCGCGCGCCGCCAGCGGGTTCTGGGTCGGGGCCCATACCTCGCAGCGCCCGGCGCGCACATCGGCGAGGCAGTTCATGGGCTCCATGGGTGCGTGCGCGAGCAGCGGCACCTCGTAGACCGCCTGCAGCGTCCGCGCCGCCCCGGCCCACGCCCGCTCGAAGTCGCCGTCATTACGCACCACGCGCTCGGGAGCCGCGGCGGCCAGGCGTGCGCACTCGGCGCGGCGGCGCTCGCTGTCTTCGGCGCTCGCGCCCTCGGACCAGGTCACCTTGAGGGCGCGCCGTCCGTTCAGGGCCGCCCAGGTCGAGGTGGCGAGCACCGCAACCCCGCTCACCGGGCGCGGGTTGTTGTCGCCGAAGCCCGGGAGCGACTCGACCTCGAGCGTGATCACGTCGGTCACGCCGCCGAGCGCGCGCGCCGCGACCGCATCGACCGTGAGCGCGCGGGCGCCGAACACCGGCGCGCGCTCGATGCAGGCGTAGCGCATCCCCGGCACGCGTGCATCCAGCCCGAAGCGCGCCCGGCCCGCCACGATGTCCGGGGCATCGCGCTGGCGCGTCGGACGCCCGATGAGGGTGAAGGTGCTCACGTCCTTGAGCTTCACTTCGCCCGGCACCGGCAGACGCGCCGCCGCCGCGGTCAGCGTGCCATAGGCTGCGCGCCGCCCGCTGGCGTCGTGCAGCACCACGCCGCGCGCGGTGCTGCAGGCCGCCGCAGCCACGCCCCAGCGCTCGGCTGCGGCCTGGATCAGCAGCGTGCGCGCCACGGCGCCGGCGTGCCGCAGCGGCGCCCAGCCGTTACGCACGCTCTGG
>Ga0134125_10007208_pt1 | contig 12554 bp, 13 predicted proteins | sample KB31751_FD_96464 | JGI IMG/M metagenome (GOLD analysis project Ga0134125, IMG submission 96464) | Terrestrial soil microbial communities with excess Nitrogen fertilizer from Kellogg Biological Station, Michigan, USA - KB3-175-1 | ecosystem: Environmental > Terrestrial > Soil > Unclassified ... | reverse complement strand
TTTCTGGTTACTTTCAAATAATTTCAGCTCAAGTTCTTTCCTTGCGCTTATATCACGCACTATGCATTGAAACCCGCCTACTTTTCCCTTATTATCAATAAGTGCAACCGTTTGCTCTACCCACTTTTTAGTTTTATCCTTTGTGGTTATCTGGAACTCCATTATGGTTTCCTGGGTGCGGTTCTTAAATTGTTCCGCGTAAAACTCCCTTACACCGTTAACCATTTCCGGTACAATAAGTGATGTGAAACTTTTCCCTATCAGCTCAATTGAATCGTACCCCGTAAGCTCTTTGCAGCGATGATTAATAAATATGAAGTTGCCCTTATAGTCGCAGGTGAACACCACATCGCCTACATCTTCAACCATGTCATGGTACTTCTTCTCATTTTCAATTGCAGCGGCTTCCGCTTTAAGGGTACGGTTCATATCACTGTTAAGACTATACAGCATCCACACACCAAAGGCAAACAGAAAAATGCAACTCAACAGAGTAGTGATTATTGAACGTGTGGCCGCACGCTGGTTATCGCCAAACCGTATAGTCAACAACCTGTTCTCTTCATCTTTCATTTGTTTCGCTATCTCCTCTATCCGCTGTTCGGTAGTGCCATTTGAAATTTCACTAACCATTTGCTGAGCCTCATAAAATGATTTATTCCTTGCGTCGATTAAGGCGTAAATAGATTTTATGCGAACGTTCACAAGATTACTTAACTCATGCACATGCTCCACCTGCACAGGGTTATCCGAAATAAGGTCACCAAGTTTTGCCAGGCGCTGGTTAAGTAAGTTAGCTGCTTTATAGCACGAGTCAGAGAACTTGGTATTGGCAGAAAGCGCATATCCTCTTGCCGCGTTTTCCATGTCGGTATTAAAAGTCAGTAAGCGTTCAATATTGTATCGCACATCCTGTGTATGCGAAATCATTTCGGCTGAGTGCGAACTAAGGCGGGTATTGTAAACTGAAAAACCGGCAACGAACAGCAAGGCTGTAAATGCCAGGGCAAAAACATATATTACCTTTTTATGGATTTTCAATTGGCCGGGGTTTTGTTGCAAAGTAACAATATACCCCTTTATCCCCTTATTGATGTTCGTCATATTTTTCAATGATGTATGTCAGAAAAAAGCAGGGAAGACAACCAAAACCCCTTATGGCCGCTCCCCCGCAATGTGGCCCCTGTAGGAGCCTTTACCCTCATCCTCGCGCTTTATTGTTGTACGTACTGATTGGTGTTATTCAATGGTTTATTTGTTTCCGCGGCATTTGCCCGGGTTGTTATGCCTGAAAATATTGTAAAAAAGAAGAGTATCAGGAAAAAGCCTAATACGGCTACCAGTTCTAACCTTGCGTCAGACTGTTGGATTGTATTCGTTTTCATGGTCGAGGTTTATTTATACAATTTTACGCCGGTTTTATCCCCTGTGTTTAGCCAAACCGACGAATGGTAGGTTTCACTCGATGATTGGCGGCCCCCTAATCCCCGAAGGGGGAATTCTCTATGATACTATGAATTGGTCTAAGGTCCCCCCTTCGGGGGGGCTAAAAAAAGGGAGGCTTTCGCCTCCCCATACTTAAATAAACATGTTGCGTGTTATTTATTGCTAAAATATTCTCTGAAACCAATGGAGAAATTTATTTCACCTACTGACATATTAACATTCCTTATAGCGGTGTAACTAAACGCGGAGCTGCTTACACCTGAGCCCTCAATCGTCTTTATTCCTGTTGTTCCCAAATAACCGATACCAAATGTAAGGGCTCCACGAGCATTATATTCATACCTGAAAATAGCTCCTAAATCATACGAAAAAGCATTACCTCCGTTACTATTAATGTATGATGAACCGTTTGGCAAAAAGAAATCTTCCTCTGCTGAACCTACATACATCATACCAAGCAGTACGCGCAAATCTACATAAGCTTTATCACTGCCCAGGGCCAGGGCATAAGCACCACCTACCATAATTCTGCCACTATAATAATTCTGACTTTTCTTAACTGTTACCGATGACGCCTGTGAACCAAATGCATCGCTTTTGAATTTTGTCAGGTTAAAGTAATTCAGGAACTCGTCAAATACTAATTCCGCTGTTATTTTATCGCCAATCATAACGCCCGTTTGAAGGCCAAAGTGCCAGCCTAATTTGGCATAACCATTCATATGAGTGGTATCTGTTGACTTTAACGTATCGGAAGTACCAAAATTACCTGTGGGAATAGAAACCCCGGTATTACATTCAAAAAAGAAACGGGTTCCGCCACCACCACCGCCATGGTATTTGAAAGTAGACGCTTCTTTAGTAATTCCATCAGTTACCGGAATAGCAGAACCACATGAGCTTAACTGGTTATTAAGCCCGAGCCTGTTGGAATAATCCACATTCGTATGATACATATTAAATGAACCCGGAATTATGTATCCTGGTATTCCGGTAGGGTCAGATGCAAATGCCTTGGTGGACATTAAGGTAGTTGCAAGCAGCAATGCAGTAATTTGAAATCTTGATTTCATAAGTAAGTGATTTAGTGTTTATTTGAAAAATAAAAGTACAGTTTTTCCCCGGATAGGCAAAAACTTGCCGGTTATTTTAAGATAAAAAAGAGGAGGCTTTCGCCTCCCCTTTGACCTCTGCAGGTGCCCGAAACCTAAACCCCTTAAGATTTCACAGGATCCACAGTCAGTGCTTTATTTAATTTGTATTTGCCGTACTTAACTTCCAGTATGTAAACTCCTTTGTCAAGAGCTGGTTTTAAGCGAAAATTGTTTAAACCAAGTGATATATTGCGCTTTTCAGAAACTATAATCTTTCCCTTTATGTCCTTTAACACAATAGTGCCAACATCGGGCGTGGTTGCATTTATCTGTATGTATACGTCGTTGTAGTTATTGAATGCCTCAATAATGTCATCGTTCTCACAAGGTGTGTAAACCACTGTATTCAAATAGGCGGTATTGCCGGCTGTATCGCTGGTGCAAATGCGGTAATACGAGACCCCATTCATAGGGCTTTCATCCATTGTTGAATACTCATGTTTGCCTTGGCCCGGGGCTGCAGCAACGGTCATAACTATCTCAAAATGAACACCATCGCGGGTACGTTCAATGGTAAATACACTGTTAACCATATCATTATCGGTAGTCCACTTTATAACCGCACCATAGTTACTACAATCTGCTGTAAATGACTCAACTGCGCTGCCCGAGCCTGCAATTTTATTTGCGGCTGATACTTTGCCTGCAAACATTAGTAAAAGGAAGAAAAATGCAAGAAATACAAGAGCATTCCTGCTTTCTTGAGTGTGGCTTTTTGGGGTTTCTAAGGTTTTCATGACATTTAGGTTTTTGTGATTTATACCCAATTTTACTGCGGTTTGGGGCCTTGGGTTTACCCAAACCGACGAATGGTAAGTTTCATTCGATAATTGGTAAGAAACGACCCATCTCTCCTAGATAGGTAAGGGCTATTAAATTCAAATTCATAAATTTGGTTAGCAATTACCTATATATAAAATGAATCAATTATTTTATAGTAAAGTCATAGCACTTCTTTTCTTCATGATATCAATTGCTTTATGCAATGCACAAAGTGGTTATATGACATTAAAGGATACGGGTTATTCAACAAAAACCATTACAGATAGCATCAATATTCTCTCTAGAGACACCGTACTAGATTTAAACCCTACTTCAAAAAAGTTTATTCTATTTAAGCGCTTGAATAATACGGCTACTTCAAAGGAACTATATGAACTTATTAAGTACAACCCGGGTGCGGTAGTTAAAGGGTACTCTTATATTGTTTTGAAATTACGCAACGACCCGAAAGCAGATTTTTTGATAAAGGCCTACTTTATCAAATTAAATGTTCAAGTTGCAGATGAAATCGGAGCTGGATATACAGCAAATTTTTTTATTAGTGATATCAAAGACAAGTTATTCAGAATTAAGGCTATTATTAATAATTCAAAATCAGATTTCCCAAGCAATAACGAAAGGAGAACTAATAGGGATGAAAATAAAGTAAGAAAGGAACAAGGTGTTCCACAGCTTCAGGACCATTAATACTTGGTAGCTTTAGCGGAAAGACACAGCTTACTAATTATCCGGAAATTTCTTAATTTTGATTCAGAGCCTTTACCATGAAGTGCATTATAATAGACGATAACGAAGTAGCCCGTGCAGCGGTAAAACATTGTGTAGAAAAAACACCTTTTCTTACACTAAGCGGTGTTTTTACCAATCCTGTTGAAGCGCTAGATGCTATTAAAGCCGACAAGCCCGACCTGTTGCTGCTCGATGTAGAAATGCCTGAAATGAGCGGTATAGATTTCATTAAAACCTTTCACGATATACCACAAGTAATACTTATTACATCGAAGAAGGAGTACGCCGCAGAAGCATTTGATTTTAATGTTACCGATTATATAATTAAGCCCGTTGAATACCCGCGTTTTCTGAAAGCCGTTACCAAGGCAAAAGATATGCAGGAAAGCCTGAAACAGGAAGTACCTAATAGTAACGAGTTGTTCATTAAAGTGACCAATAAGTTTGTGCGCTTAAGCGTGAAAGACATTACCTTGGTGGAAGCCCTGGCAGACTATGTACATATATATACGGTAGATAAGCAGCGTTACACCGTGCTTTCAACCATGAAAGCCATTGAAGACAAATTGCCGGCCAAAGATTTTGTGCGTGTGCATCGCTCATATATAGTACGTATTGATAAAATTCGCGAGATAGAGGACCATACCATAGTTATTGGAGATAAGCATGTGCCGGTGAGCCGCAATATGAAGGACCCGCTGATGAATGCTTTAAACAAACTGTAACATGAGTGAAGGCGCGCTCAGCAACTTATATGCCCTGGCCGATGGCGATACAGGTTTTGTAGTTGAGATACTCGACCTGATGCAGAAGAACATACCCATAGATATTGCAGATATTGAAAAATCTGTTGATGAACGGAACCTGCTGAAAGTAAAACGCAGCGCCCACCACATGAAATCGTCTATACAATACAGCAATGAGCAAGAGCTTATTATGCTGCTGGAAAAAATAGACAACAAAGACTTCACTTCCGTGTTGGAAGCAAAGTCTTTATTACCTAAAATAAAAGAGTTAAGTGATAAGCTAATGAAGCTTATAGAAGCTGAAAAGCAAAAGTTAGCCTAGAGCCTTTCGAGCATAGAGAAGAAGAAATCGCCTTCAATTTTGGCGTTCTCATCGCTATCTGAACCATGAACCGCGTTATCGGAAATTGATTTAGCATAAAGTTTACGGATAGTACCTTCATCAGCCTTAGCCGGGTCGGTAGCGCCAATAAGCTTACGGAAGTCTTCCACAGCATTGCTCTTTTCGAGTATAGCCGCTACAATAGGGCCCGATGACATTGATTGCACCAGTTCGCCATAAAAAGGGCGTTCTTTATGTACTGCGTAGAAAGCACTTGCAGCCTCTTTACTGAGACGGGTTTGCTTCATAGCGATAATTTTAAATCCTGCTTTTTGAATCATTTGCAGTATAGCGCCTGCATGGCCATCGGCTGTTGCAAGGGGCTTAACCATAGTAAATGTCCTGTTTCCTGCCATAATAGTCTATTTTTTTGAAATGAGTCGCAAATATACAAGAGTATAATTACCTGAGGGATAAACACAGCATTTATTGAAGAATGCCTTTATTCGTACCCCGTAGGGGTAAAACATTAGTAGCCCCCGACTTCAGTCGGGGGTAGTATATCGCCCTCACCCCTGCCCCTCTCCCCGGAGAGGGGTTTGGGGAGTGGGTAATCTTTAAACCCCGCCTTAAAAGGCGGGGCTATTAATATTACACTCCTTCGGAGTTATAGCTGAATTATTAACCCTTGCGTAACACCAAAAACTGCTTACTTCCGTTTATAGTTTAACTTTGTATCAGACAAAACAATTTTTTGTGACCGAACAGGAACTATTAAAACTTAAGGAAATAATGGATGAGCCGCAGAAAGTGGCTATCATTATGCATAAATCACCCGATGGCGATGCTATAGGCTCGTCGCTGGGCATGGCTCATTTTCTGAAAAAACTGGGGCATAAGGTTAGTGTGCTCTCGCCCAATGGATTCCCTGACTTTTTAGCCTGGATGCCCGGGGCAAAAAACATTCTTACCTACGATACAAAACCCAAGGAAGCTGTAAAAGCCATTCGCGGGGCTGACTTTATTATATGCCTCGATTTTAACGGGTTAAAACGTATTGACGAACTTGGCGTGGAAGTGGCTAAGGCCGATGCTATTATAATGATGATAGACCACCACCCGCAACCTGAGAACTTTGCCGACCTGGTTTTCCACAGTGTAAAAGCTTCTTCGACAGGAGAACTGGTATTCGACTTTATAGAAATGCTCGACCGCAAGGACAAGATAAATAAAGACATTGCTAACTGCCTCTATGTCGGTATTATGACCGATACTGGCTCGTTCCGTTTTTCATCAACCACCACCCATACCCATTATGTAGTAGCTGAACTGATGGAGAAGGGAGCCGAGATTTCGAAAGTATATAAACTGGTAAACGATAACAACCGCGAGCAACGTATGAAACTTACAGGTTTCGCCTTGCTTGAAAAAATGAAGATACTTCCCGAACTTTCTACCGGGTTCATTGCCCTTTCGCATAACGACTTGAAGCGATTTGATTACAGAGATGGGGATACCGAAGGCCTGGTGAACATGCCGCTGTCGGTACAGGGTGTTGCATTCTCGGCTTTGTTTACTGAAAAATCGGAAGATGGAGATATACGCATATCGTTCCGTTCGAAAGATAAGTTTGATGTAAATAAGTTTGCCCGCGCGCACTTTAACGGCGGTGGCCACCTGAATGCGGCCGGCGGCAGCAGCGACCTTTCAATGGACGAAACGATAATGAAGTTCCTAGGACTACTTTCTTCCTATAAAAAAGAACTTGCCGGAAAATGAGACCCTATTCATTACATAAGTTTCTCGCACCACTGGCGATAGTTACCCTGTTGCTTAGTGCCTGCAGTAACGATGACGACAACAACCCGCCACCAGTTCCTAATCAGCCTTCGCAAAAGGATATAAATAACGGACTTATAAAATCGCACCAGGAATTTATAAAGCAACAGGATGATGTAATACAACAATATGTAAAGAGGCATGGTTACGATATGCAGAAGACAGCCTCGGGCATATATTATATGTTTGAAGAACACGGAAAAGGTGAACAAGCAAAGGGTGGTGAGATTGCTTCTGTAACCTATGTTATTTCACTTTTAGATGGTCCCGTTTGTTACGACACCAAAGATTCAGTTAAGCAATTCAAGATCGCGGAAGATAATGTTGAAACAGGTGTGCATGAAGCAGTACAGCTAATGCATGTGGGTGATAAAGCTTTATTCATCATACCATCCGATTTGGCAAACGGATTGGTGGGCGACCGCGCAAAAATTCCGCCGGGGGCAATTGTAATGTATGATATTACGCTGAAAGCAGTTCAGCAATCTAAGCCTGCTTTGTCAAAGTAGGTTTATCCAATTTTTCAAATACCGAATTGTTGCTGATATATTCAGGCACTATGTCTTTCATCTTTTGTACAATAGCCATGTCATCGCGATTGGTGGCCATATCAATAAGTTCGCCTATAGTTTTTGCAACGGTATCGTAATCGTACTCCTTTACCTTGGCAATTAATATTTGTGAATGGTGAGTAGGCAGGGTGTTCTCGTTGTTGTGCAACAATTCCTCGTAAAGCTTTTCCCCCGGGCGCAGGCCTGTATAGACGATCTTAATATCCTTATCGAGGGTAATGCCCGAAAGCTGCACCATGCGCTTGGCAAGGTCAAGTATCTTCACCGACTTACCCATATCGAACACATATATCTCTCCCCCCTGCCCTATGGCTCCTGCTTCCAGTACAAGCTGGCAGGCTTCGGGTATGGTCATAAAGAAACGTGTTATTTCAGGATGTGTTATGGTAATTGGGCCACCATTATCTATCTGCTGGCGGAAGCGCGGTATTACCGAACCATTTGAACCAAGTACATTCCCAAAGCGCGTAGTTACAAAACGTGTTTTGCCTTTTTTGTTCAACGCCTGCACATAAATTTCAGCAATGCGTTTCGAAGCACCCATAACACCGGTAGGGTTCACAGCCTTGTCGGTAGATACCATTACAAATTTCTCTACCCCATATTTCACTGAAAGGTCAGCTGTTTGCAATGAGCCTTTCACATTTACCAGAATAGCCTCAGCTGGATTTTCTTCCATAATTGGCACATGCTTGTATGCGGCAGCGTGAAACACAATTTCGGGCTTTTCAGTTTTGAAAATGTTCTCCATGCGCTCTGCATTGCATATATCAGCTATGTATGCTCTATATGCTACAGAGGGAACTTCTTTCATCTCCAACTCCACATCATACAAGGGAGATTCAGCCTGGTCGACCAGTACCAGTTTTTTAGGATGGAAAGGAATTACCTGCCTTACAATTTCACTGCCTATTGAGCCAGCGGCCCCGGTTATTAAAACTGTTTTGCCATGCACCTGGTCTTCAATTTTGTCTTTGTCGAGCACAATAGGGTCGCGCTCAAGCAGGTCTTCAATGCGAACCCTTTTGATCTGCTTAAAGCTCAGCTCGCCATTTATCCAATGGTTTATAGGCGGCACATTCAGCACCTTTACCCCATTGCTCAAGCAGGTGTCAATAAGTTCGTTCTTGCGTTCATGCGAAATACCCTGATCCGATATTACTACATGCGCCACATTATTATCATCAATCAAATCCTTCAGTTTCGAAGGTGGATGAATGGTAATTCCTTCCAGCCTTTTGCCCCATTTGTTCTTGTCTTCATCAAGAAAACCTGCAACCTCGTACTTAGCGCCTGCATCACGCTCAACGGCACGCTTTGCAATAATGCCCGATTCGCCGGCACCATAAATAATTATGCTGCGCTTGGTGCGTGCAGGGTTAAACGTTCCTGAATAAGTAGCCTTATAAATGAGCCTTGCAGCAATCATTATAAAAGTGGTGGCCATAAACTCAATTGCGATTATAGAATACGGCACTACAAAATGGCCTGAGAAAATGCGGTAGGTTATTTGGTTCGCCAAGGCGAAAAAAATACTAACCGAAGTGAGGACCACAACAATCTGCTGCACATCGCGCGCTTCGGTATAACGGATAATATTTTTGTAAATACCTGTTATGTAAAAGCTAAGGGCACGACAACAAATAACGAAAGGGAATACATATTCGAATGTTTCCCTTTCTGTTACTGGTATACGAAAATTAAACCTGAGCAGATAAGCTACAATAAGCGCACAAAAAACGAAAAACGTATCAATTACCAGTATAAACCAGCGGGGCAAATGACTACGTATAAATTCGAGGCGCATTGTACTGCAAAATTACACAACAGCGTGCTTCACCTGGAACTTAAAGTCGAGTTTGTTGGTTTCTTCCGCCGACTTGTAGATCTTCTCTTTCAGTTTTTCTTTGTAAGCGATAACCTTTTTCTGCATGGCAGGGTCGCCGGTGCCGATGATCTGCGCGGCAAGTATGCCCGCATTCATAGCGCCATCAACTGCTACGGTTGCTACAGGAACGCCACCCGGCATTTGTACTATGGAGAGAAGTGAATCGAGACCATCGATAGAATTAGCTGACTTAACCGGAACACCGATTACGGGAAGCGGGGTAAAAGCCGCTACTACACCGGGAAGGTGAGCTGCGCCTCCCGCTCCGGCAATCATAACCTTCATACCGCGCTTTGCAGCACCGGCCGCGTATTCCATAGCTTTCTCCGGTGTGCGGTGTGCGGATAGCACATTAATTTCAAAAGGAATCTCAAAACTTTCCAGTATCGCTGCTGCTTCTTTCATAAGTGGCAGGTCCGATGCGCTGCCCATCAAAATTCCTACTAATGCTTGCATAGTGTTTGTTTGTTGTTTTGGTTTTACTCTATTATTAATTGGTAAGGCATACGTGCCTGCATGCCCTTCATAGTTGCCGCTTTACTCATTTCCTGCACAGGGGTATAAAGATCGCCCAGTTTATCCTGCAGAATTTTATCTTCTATATCATCGTTAGCACCGAAACGCGCCAGTAACCTGCGGAATGGGTTCGATGCACGTGGCATTTCTTTAATGGCGTATGTAGTTAAGTTTGCTTTTTTAGCTGCAATATTTATAGCCACATCAAGTCCGCCTAAGGTATCAACAAGGCCAATCTTTATAGCCTGGTCAGCGCTCCACACACGGCCCTGTGCAATACTGTCGACCTGTGCGGTAGTCATTTTGCGGCCATCGGCAACTCGGGTTAAAAAAGTGTGGTAAAAGTTTTCTATGCCGCCTTGCAGCACCGCCATTTCGTTCGATGATAAGGGATAGAACAGCGAACCTGCAGCCGCGTGAGTATTAGTACTAACGGTATCTATAGTTATGCCAAGTTTATCGTTCAGCAATTGTTGGGCGTTAGGCAGTAAACCAAATACGCCGATAGAACCTGTTATGGTAGTAGGCTCAGCAACAATGCTATTAGCATCACAAGCCATATAATAGCCACCCGAAGCAGCATAGTCGCCCATTGATACCACTATGGGTTTGCTCTTTTTAGCAAGGTCAATCTCTCTCCACATCATATCCGATGCCAGTGCATCGCCACCGGGAGAATTTATGCGTAGTACAATTGCTTTTACATTTGGGTCGAGGCGGGCATCTTGAATGGCTTTGCAGTAGCGGGTGCCGCCAATGCTCTCATCGCCACCGTTGCCTTGCACAATATCTCCGGCTGCATATATAACTGCAATTTTATTTGAGCTCAGATTGACTGTGCTGAATGTTTCACGGTAATCATCAAGGCCGATAAAACTTATATCGGCTTTAGCGCCTATGCCCAACTTGCCACGAATTTCATCCATCACCTCGTCGGGGTAATGCAAGCCATCAACCAACTTATGGTTGAGGGCAGCCTCGGCATTGCGTATGCTCATGCTATCGCACATTTGGTTAATGGCACCTACGGTTAACCCACGGGATTTTGCTACCTGCCCAAGCATTTCATTCCATACCGAGCTTAGCAACATGCGTGTTTGCAGGCGGTTGTCGGGGCTCATTTTATCTAGTATAAAAGGTTCAACAAAACTTTTGTAGCGGCCATGGCGGAATACCTGTACCTGCACGCCCAGTTTATCGAGCGCTTTTTTGTAGAACATAATTTGTGCCGATAACCCTTTCAGGAAAATCTCTCCTTCAGGATATAAATACACCTTATCGGCTACCGAGGCCAGGTAATACGATTTCTGGCTGTAGCCAGAACCATAGGCTATGATAAACTTATGCGAGGTTTCTTTGAACTTGATCAGCTCATTGCGCACAGCCTCAACCGTAGCAAGGCCCGATGGCACATCGCCCAAATTAAGGTAAATGCCTTTAATAGCATTATCAGTTGCAGCATGGTGTATGTCGGCAATTATATCATTAAGGCCGGAGTTTTCGGTAAAGCGTTTCTCATCATCAGCCATATTAAAATCATAACCGCGTTCATCGCTGCGTTCACGTATGGCTTTGTTCAGCCTTATCTCTAACACAGTTGGGCCAACAGGTGCATGCGGCTTTTCGGCCTTGAACGACTTTACGGCGCTGCTTATCATACCCACCACAATTATGAATATAAGGAAGAACGAAAGGAATACTCCTATTATAGTGCCGAACATGGAGGCGAAAAAGTTTTTCATGGGTTGCGTATTGCTTGTGCAATATTAGCAAAAAGTAGGGTAGCGGAGAGGGTTAATTTCGATAATTAGGGCATTCCCTTTCTGGGAGGTCAGAGAAGGAAGATATGTTGTGGCCTAACCATCCAAAATACATTTATTAAACCATGTTTTCAGTGTAAAAGTTGTTTTAATTCTTTTATCATACTATAAAAAAATAATTTCACTACTTTGCAAACATAAAATCTGTCTATATGCAAGTAGAAATCGGCAATTATGATTTAGTATATTCAGGAGCCATTATTCAATTTGATGACCTACCTATTACAATTACATTGCCTGATGAAATAGAAGGTGATTATAAATTTCATATTTATTTTATCAAAGATGTATTAAATCCGAATCCCGCTGCGACTACTGAATTTATTGATATGTTCAACTTGAAAATATTTTTTGTCAATTTTGATAATTTCAACAACGGTGGAATTGCCCAATTATGGCATTTGGGAACACTAAAGAAAAAGAATCTATATCTAATTTATAGGGTTACTGCTTTCCCGAATGGCGGGAAAACATTGATAGTTAACTTTTATACTCAAAAATAGGGCATGGGTATACAACGGTTAGATGCAAATTCTCTAATAGCACCTGAGAGTATTCCGAATATAAGTCATGTTGAATCAGCCGAACAATTGATTCAACTTTTCACCAATGTTAAGATTGGCGTTGTTACTGCTATGCAGGAAGAACTACAGCCACTAATTGATATTGCAATTAATAAACAAACAATAGTTTCAAAGCTTACTAAAAGAACTTATCATAAATTAACCTTTAACTTTCA
>Ga0134125_10007207_pt1 | contig 12555 bp, 9 predicted proteins | sample KB31751_FD_96464 | JGI IMG/M metagenome (GOLD analysis project Ga0134125, IMG submission 96464) | Terrestrial soil microbial communities with excess Nitrogen fertilizer from Kellogg Biological Station, Michigan, USA - KB3-175-1 | ecosystem: Environmental > Terrestrial > Soil > Unclassified ... | reverse complement strand
CTTCTGGTAGCGGTGCATGTGGCCGCAGAAGACCGTGTACTTCCGGCCGGAGAGTTGCTTTTCCACTTCGCCCCAGCCGTTCTTGGCGAGGTTCCGCGCCGTCCAGATCGGCTTGTGCACGAAGACGAACGTCCAGCGGACGCCGGCATTGGCGGCCAGCGTCTTCTTCAACCAGGCCTGTTGTTCCTTGTCGATGGCGCTGATGTCGCTGGGCGGATTCTCGGAGCAAAGGCCGACGAAGAGGACGTTCTTGTAAGTGAAGTGGTAGTAGCGGCGGCCGTAGCGCTCGCCCCACTTTTGCATTTCGACTTTGTTGGTGATGTCGTGGTTGCCGGGGACGTAGAAGAACGGCATTTCGAGCGTCCGCACGAAGCCGTCGAACTGGTTCCACTGCTGGTTGAGGACTTCGTTTTTCGTTGAGTAGCCTTCGATGAAGTCGCCGACGGACATGACGAATTCGGGTTGCAGCAGGTTGATCTGATAAATGGCCTTGGAGAAGACGTTGCTGCGGTGGCCGCCGGTGCGGTCGGAGACGACGGCGAACTGGAACTGCTCCGGATCGGAGTTGAGCTTGAGGTTGGTCCACGGGTTCCTGGCTTCGGACTGGATTTGCAGAGCGCCGGCGTCGGCCTTTTGGAGTTCGGCGTTGCGCGATTGCGACAGGCTGATGGTGGCGATGAGTACGGCGAGAACGGCTCCCCCGAGGGCCAACTTCTTCATGGCGTCGTCTCCCGGATGTAGGTTGATGGGACGAGCATACCCGAGGTCAAGGACGGTGTGAAGCAAGAACTCGCGAGCCGGAGGTCATGGAACCGAGCCGCGACCGTCCGGGAGCGAAAGGCATTCGCGTTCGCCAGTCCTACATTATCCGGATGATCGATCCGATCCCGATGCTGCGGCCGCGGCGGACCATCGTCGGCTACTCGGCGGTGCTGTTGCCCTTCACGGAGGCCGGCGCCATCGACTGGCAGGCCTTCGCGGCTCACGTTGAACGGACTGCCGGGGCCGGCCTGATTCCCGCCGTCAACATGGATACCGGCTACGTGAACCTGCTGGCGGACGCCGAACGACTGGCTGTTCTGGACCGGCCGCGAACGGTGCTCGCCGGGCGACCCTTCGCGGCCGGGGCATTCGTCGCCGACCGACCCGGCGACCGCTTCCAACTCGAGGCCTACCTGCGCGCCATCGAACCGATCCTCGGTCATGGCGGCGTTCCCGTGATCTTCCAGAATTACGGCCTCACGTCGCTCCCCGAGTCGGAACTGATCGCCGCTTACGAAGCGATTGGCAAGCACTGCGACGCGTTCATCGCCTTCGAACTCGGTACGATGTTCGCGCCGTTCGGGGCCATTTATTCACTCGATGCTTATCGCGGCTTGCTCGGCGTCAAGGCTTGCATTGGAGCGAAGCATTCGTCGCTATCGCGCGAACTCGAGTGGCAGCGGCTCGCCCTCCGCGACCGCGTTCGCCCGGACTTCCGCGTGCTCACCGGCAACGATCTCGGCATCGACATGGTCATGTACGGCAGCGATTATCTGCTGGGCCTGAGCACGTTTGCTCCGGATGATTTCGCGCGGCGCGACCGCTACTGGCGCGACGGCGACTCGCGCTTTTACGCCCTCAACGACGTGCTGCAATACCTGGGGTTCCTGGCGTTCCGCGAACCGGTGCCGGCTTACAAGCACTCGGCCGCCACGTTCCTGAAACTCCGCGGCTGGATCGAATGCGACGCCCCGCATCCGCGCGGATCGCGCCGCCCGGACAGCGATCGTGAACTTTTGACGGGAATCCTGCGGCAACTGGAGGCCTTGTCATGATTGCGGGCGCGACGGTGGCCGCGGCGCTGGAAGCCGCCGGCTTCACGCATCTGGTGTGGATACCCGATAGCCATCTCGGGACGTGGAACGAGGCGCTGGCGAAATCGCGGCTGGCGCCGATCCGGCCGTGCCGGGAAGGGGAAGCGATAGGCATTGCGGCGGGCTTGATGCTTGGTGGGGCGAAGCCACTGGTGGCGATTCAGTGCACGGGCTTCTTCGAAGCGGGCGACGCGGTTCGCAATGTCGTCCACGATTTGAAGCTGCCGCTCAAACTGCTGGTCGGCATCCGCAGTTGGCGGGCCTTGCAAGTGGGAAAGACGGCGGACAACTGCCCGCACTACGCGGAACGGATCGTGCGGGCTTGGGACTTGCCGTGCGAGTGGTTCGATCCGTTCGCCGCGGATGCGTCGTGCGATGCGGCACTGGAGAAGTTGGCCGCGGCGCAGGAAGCCGCGGTGCTCCTCTGGGGCGAGTGACGCGCTCCCCTTCGGGTCGCGGCTAAACAGGGGGCTCTTCCGCTTTCGGTTCTTCGGGTTTGGGCGGCTCCGGCGGCTTCTCCGGTTCGTCCTTGGTTTTGAAGAAGGCGGCCAGTTCCGCGAAGGTGTTGAGCGCGGCCTTGCCAGTCTTCTTTTCCGAGGTCAAGTTGGGGAGCGGTTTGGGCGGTCGCGGCGGCCGCTTCACGGGCGGTGGCGGCGGCGGCAACTGCACGGCAGGCTTTGGGGTCGCTCCTTCGGCGGGCGGGGTAGCCGAGGCGGGTCCGCGGTCGCCGCGCGGCGGACCGCCAGGGCCGCGCTGGAACTGACGCGGCGGTCCACCCGGTCCCGGCCCGCGGCCTCGATCGCGCGGTCCGCCGGGCCCGCGTGGTTCGCGATCGCGCGGCGGCCCTTCCGGTCGGCGCTCGCCCCGCGGTTCGCGATCCATTCGCTCGCCGCGTTCCGGCGGGCGACGCTCCTGTCCCGGCTGGATCATCGACAGCGAAATCTTCTTCTCCGCCCCCTTCACTTCGATCACCCACACCGTCACCACGTCGCCCACCGCCACCACGTCGTATGGGCTCTTGATATAGCGGTTGGCCATCTGGCTGATGTGAACCAGGCCGCTCTCCTTCAAGCCGATATCGACGAACGCTCCGAACGGGACGACATTGAGAACCGTTCCCTTCAATTCCATTCCCGGTGTGATGTCCTCGATTTTGAGCACGCCCTTCTTGAAAATGGGCGGCGGCACGTCTTCGCGCGGGTCGCGGCCCGGCTTGGCAAGGGCATCCAGGATGTCGCGGACCGTCGGCTCGCCGACCTTGAGGACCGCGGACGCTTCCATCGGGTTGACCTGGGCGATGCGGGCCCGCAGTTCCTCCAGCTTGGCCTTGTCGCGGAGGTCGGCTGGCTCGAAGCCGAGGTCGGAGAGGATTTGCCGGGCGACTGGATAGCTTTCCGGGTGAATCCAGGTGGTGTCGAGCGGGTCGCCGGAATCGGGGATCTTGAGGAAGCCGGCGGCCTGCGTGTAGCGTTTGTCGCCGAGGCCGGGAACGCGGAGCAAGAGTTCGCGGGAAGCGAATGGGCCGTTCCGCTCGCGATATTCCACCACGGAGCGGGCCACCAGTTGGTTCATGCCGGAGATGTGGCGCAACAGCGGAACGCTGGCCGTGTTGAGATCGACGCCGACCTGATTGACGCTCGATTCGATGACGCCTTCGAGCGATTCCTTAAGGTGCTTGGGTTTGACATCGTGTTGATAGAGACCGACGCCGATGTGCTGGGGATCAATTTTGACGAGTTCGGCGAGAGGGTCTTGCAGGCGGCGACCAATGCTGATGGTGCCGCGCGTGGTAGCGTCGAGGGTGGGGAACTCTTCGCGGGCCACCGGGCTGGCGGAGTAGTCGCTGGCGCCGGCCTCAATGACGATGACGTAGGCGAGATCGGCCGGAGCTTCATCGAGCCCTTCGAGGCTGATCTCCGGGCGCGGCGGCGGGGCCGGCGCCACAGGCGCTGGGGAACTCGGCGTGCCCGTGGTTACTGTCTCGCCGGCCGGCGGCGGCGCCCCCGTGGTCTCCACGCCAACGGTCTCCGGAGGCGGAACGTGGACCTCCGTGGTATGAGTGTGAGTGTCAGTGTGAGCGTGCGTATCGGAAAAGGTCTGAGCGTGTGCGTCGGAAGCGACGTGGGTGTCCGTCGAAATCGATTCACTGGACATTGCACTGGTCGTTGCGGAGGCAATCGCCTCTGTTGCAGCGGAACTGATGTCAGTTCCGCCACTCTGCACACTCACACTCGCACTTTGAGCACTCGTTCCGCTCGCACTCACACTCCCACTCGCCGAAATGCCATTGCGCCGCTGTTCCAGTTCGCCGATCAGGTCGGCGACGAGTTGCTCGGTTTCGCGGCAACCGGTGCCATTGCCGATGGCGATGACGGAGATCTGATGCTTGCGGACGAGTTGTTCGAGTTTGCGCTTGGCTTCGCTGGCATTCTTGCGCTGGCCGTGCGGATAGATGACGGCATCTTCGAGCAGTTTGCCCGTTTCGTCGAGGACGGCGAGCTTGCAGCCGGTGCGGATGCCGGGGTCGATGGCCAGGACTTTCTTGCCGCGAAGCGGCGGTTGCAAGAGCAAGCTGCGGAGGTTCCGCGCGAAGATCATCACGGCGTGATCCTGGGCGCGTTCGGTCAGTTCGCGGCGAACTTCGCGCTCCAGGCTCGGCAGCACCAACCGCTCCAAGGCATCGGAAACCACCGGCAACAACAGGTCGCGATGCGGGTGGTCGGCGAAGTTCAAGTGATAGACGGCGATCTCGTTGGCGATGCCGCGGTCGATGTCGATGTGGATGCGGAGGACGTTCGATTTCTCGCCGCGGTTGATAGCGAGCACGCGGTGCGGCGGGATGTCGCGGACCGGTTCCTTGAAGTTGGCGTAAGGTTCGAATTCCTTCCCCTTCCCTTCGGGCAGTGTTTCGACCTTGTTGGCAGCGATGAGGCCGACATCCCAGATGAAGTTGCGCAAAGGGCCGCGGACGTCGGCGGCGTCCGCCACCATCTCGGCGAGGATTTCCTTGACGCCGGCCAGCACCTCGTCCACATTGAGCAGCCACTTGTCCGGATCGACCAGGCCGGGCAGCACTTCGTCGAGTTTGGCGACGGCGGGATCGCGGTTCCAGATGGCCTCGGCGAGCGGCGCGAGGCCTTTCTCGCGCGCCTCGGTCGCCTTCGATTTCTTCTTCGGCTTGAACGGCAGGTAAAGGTCTTCGAGGCGTTTGGGGAAATCGGCGGCGAGGATGGCTTGCACGAGCCCATCGTTCAATTTGCCCTGGTAGGCGATGCTTTTCAGAATGGTCTGCTTGCGGTCAGCGAGTTGACGCAACTGGCGGACGCGTTCCTGAATGCGGCGAATGATGTCTTCATTGAGGCCGCCGGTGCGTTCCTTCCGGTAACGGGTGATGAACGGCACCGTGTTATCGTCGTCGAGCAGCTGCACGACGGCCTCGACCTGGGCCTTGCGGATTTGCAGGTCCTGGGCCATGCGGCTGAGGTCGTGGGGCTGCGGGGCGGGCGGCACGGCGGGGACGGGCTGCGCTGGTAGAGCCGGTTCGCGCGGCGGAGCCGGCGCTGCGACCGCCGACATGCCTTCGTTCGATGAAGCCGGTTCGGGGCCCGTCGGTTCGCTTGGGGCAGCGGTTTCCGCGGTGATTGTTTCGGAGCTTGCCGGAGTGACGTCGCTGGCCGTGGTCGTTGTTGCTTCGGGAACCGGTTCCACGGCGATCGGATGCGACAGCAGCGGTTCGGACGTCGGGTCGGACGGGTTCATTAAGGTCGTCCCTGGGTACATCGCGGGCCGGCTTCGGGCCAGAGCCGAAGTCGGACGTGAACGCACGGCTTGAAGTATGGAATGGTCGGGGAATGGTCCGCCAGAATTGTCATGATTATGGGGCGATTCGCGGCCCGTCAACACATCCCGGCACAATCCCACGGCAAACGGGAGAATTCTGTTCTAGGCTGAGTTGAGGAGCCGGTGCGCTCTCCGTCCAACCCCAAGCCATCCATGCTGCTGTTTTGTCCCGCTTGCGATTCGGCGTTCACGGGCGTTTCGCGCTGCCCGCGGTGCGGCGGCCTGCTGTTAATGCCCGAAGAGACGGCGCAGGAAGAAAGCCTTATCGGCGACGCTCCCGCCCCGCTGGCCCCGACGCCCGCCGGCCGGGCCTTCGTCGGAACCATCGTCGCGCTGGGGTGCTACCTCGGTTTGCGCAAGCTGACCATGGGCAGCGTTTTCGCCCTGCATTCTTCGGTCGAACGCTGGTGGCAATCGGATGAAGCTCTGGTGGCCGTATTCCTACTGCAGGTGTTGGCGGCGGGGTTCGGGGCCGTGCTGGCGTCGGCGGGCCGGATGCGCGGCATCGGCCTCGGCGCCCTTGTTGGGATCGTCTGCGGCATCGCGTTCCTCGGCGCCGAAGTCGCCGCCGGAACGCCGCCCACGCAACTCGTGCTCTTGCTACAGCCGGTGATGCTGGCCGTGATCGGGGCAATCGCGGGGGCCGCCGGCGCCTGGTTCTGGCCGGCCGTGCCTGCCTTCGATCTGCCACCGCCGCTCGTCAAGCGATCGAGTTCCATTTCACTCTACGACGATACCCCGCGCGACACTCGGCGGCCAACCGTGTGGTGGCGCGTGGTGCTGGGGGCCTTCTTCATCGTGGCCGGAATGACGCTGGCGGAAAAGGCCCGCTACAGCGCGGAGAAGGCATCCGGCGGCATGCTGCGTGTGACGAGCCAGGGCCAAGGGCGGTTTATGAGCTGGCAAATCGCGACGCTGGCCGTGCTCCTCGGCGGAGCCGTCGCTGGCTCCGGCACCGGTGCCGGCGTCCGTCACGGCATCTACACCGGTCTCCTCGGCGGCATCGGCATCGCCGCCATGCGCACCGTTCACGGCTCCTTCACGCAACCGGAAGAATATCTACTCACATGGATGAACCTGACCGTCAACGGGCCGCACGATCCCATCGGTTTGCTCGGCATTGGCATGGCGGTCCTGATCGCCAGCTTCGTCGGCGGCTGGTTCGGCGGCCAACTCTTCTTACCGCTCGCCCCGCTGCATATGCGGCAACGCCGCCTCCACACCTTCGACTAACCTCCGCGAACCCATAATCTAACGCATGGATTGAGCGGAACGGGTGCGCTACCATTCTTGGAGTAAAAAAGAGTCGGGCACAGCCCGACCTACAAATCCGCCCGTAGGTCGGGCTGTGCCCGACACTGCCTCGGGAGAACTCCAAGAGACATTGCCGAGTTCTCGATGCCGACGATACTCGATCAGATCGTTGCCGTGAAGCGGCGCGAGATTGCCGCGGCGCGGGAGGCCATTCCTGAGGCGGAACTCGAGCGCCGTTGCGCCGGATTGCCGCCGTGCCGCGACTTCACAGCGGCGATCGCGCAACCGAATTCCATCCAGATCATCGCCGAAGTGAAGAAGGCTTCCCCTTCCGCGGGGGTCATTCGCGCCGACTTCGATGCGGTCGCGATCGCCACGGCTTATGCCGCCCACGGCGCGGCCGCGATCAGCGTTCTCACGGATGCGCAGTTCTTTCAAGGAAGGCTCGACTATCTGACGGCCGTGACGCGAGCCGTGGCTTGCCCGGTGCTTCGAAAAGAGTTCATTCTGGAACGCTATCAGTTGCTCGAAGCGCGTGTGGCCGGGGCGGATGCGGTGCTGCTTATCGCGGAGTGTTTGCCGGGAGACTCACTGGCCGCGTTGCAGGGGGAGGCAACGGCCCTCGGCTTGCACACGCTGGTGGAGCTGCACGACGCCGAGGAGCTGCCGCGCGTGCTGGCGTGCGGGGCCCGGGTTATCGGCATCAACAACCGCGACCTCCGCACCTTCGTGACGCGTCTTGAGCACACACTCGATCTGTTGCCGCGAATTCCAGCCGATCGCATCGTGGTCAGCGAGAGCGGAATCCGCACGCATTCGGACCTGGAACGGCTGCATCGCGCTGGCGCCCGGGCGGTGCTCGTCGGCGAATCGCTGATGCGTTCCCCGGACATCGGCGCGGCACTGGATGCGCTGCGGGGCCCGCGCTCCCCTTCGGGTCGCGGCTAATCTTGAGTTCAAAATCGCCAATCGAGGCCCAGGTTCACCGATTGCGACCAGAAAGTGGACGTGGAGGCGTCGCGGCGGACCGTAGTCGCGGCGATCGGCGCCTGTGGGTTGGCGGCGATAACGGTCGGCGTGGGGTCAATTACATCTGGGCCGCGAATTACGTTGCTCAGATAGAAGAAGTTATAACCCACGAACAGGCGGCAATGATCCGTGATTTGGCGGCCGAGCGTCAAGCCGACCACGGGCATCACCGCGAAATTGGCGTGTTCGCGAGTGCCGTTCACTCCGGGCCGGGCGTAAAAGCCGACCGGCGCCACTACGCCATTGACCCGGAACTTCCCTTCCAGATCGGTATCGGTGAACATGGCCCCAAAGGCCATTTTCCCCGAGCCGCTGATGAACCACCGATCGATGCGGTATTCGCCGGCGAGGCCGATCTGGCCGCCGTGAAAGTTGTTGACGGCGTCGATGTCGTCGCGGAAGCGTTCGATTTCCCCGCCGGGCCCGACGCGCTTGCCGTAGAGTGCGCCGACCTCGCCGACGTTCGCATAGCGGTAGCCGATGAGAGCGTCGAGGCGAGCGTTCGGCGTGCAGATCAGGTTGTTGCGGTAATCCACGTCGGCCGTGGCGAAGCGCGTGTTCCACCCGCCTTGATACGAACCGGCATGCTCGGCATCGGCGAGCGGGAACGCGCCGCCCCCCGCGGTCGGCAACAGCAGCGGCGAGCCGTGCGAAAAGAAGACAGTGTTCACGCCGGTCTCGGGCAGCCAGAAGAAGCTGGCATCGAAGCCCCGCGTTTGTTCCGAGTTGAGCCATAAGCCGCCGGCCACGCTGAACCCCGGCGTGAACGGCGTGCTCTGTTGGCCGCCGTAAGCGACAGATCCGTTTAGTGTGCCGACGCGAACGAGATTCGGAGTGCTGACCGGTTTGATCCAGGCAAGTTCGAGCGCGGGAGTGATCCAGAAGCGGCCGGCGGGGCCGCAAGCGATTGGCCCAGCGTTCTCCGGTGCACGTTCGGGTAGGTAGAAGTAGCTGGGGTCGTAGTCGCCGCTTGGCCCGCGACTCCCCGATGTGGGCGGCATCGGCGACGGCGGCACCGCGAGCAACGGCGGCAAGTCCGTTGGGCGGTCGCACTCCTGGGCCGGCAAGCGAGCCGCGCCAGCGAACAGCAGCGTTATTGCTGCCAGCCACCAAGTTCGCATGGCATGTCCTCAAAACAAGATTCACCACAAAGGCTCAGAGATCACACGGAGAAGCACCAAGAAGACAATTAAATCAATTCAAAAATTCTCTCTTGGTGCCTCTCTGTGTGAACTTTGTGCCTTCGTGGTGAGTTTTGTTACGGCTTGCTTGCGACCAACAACGGCAACACATAGCTCTGCAGGAATGCCGGCGCATAGACGCCCGTGTGCCGGCCGGTGTTCCCGGTCCACGTCATCTCCACGGACCAGAAATGCTGTCGCAACCGGCTCGCTTCCCAGTCGGCGACGGCCGTCTTCGGCAAAAGGAATCCCTTCCGGCCCGCCGCCGAGCTCCAGTGCCGATCCGCCGTGCCGACCAATCGCGTTCCCATGCCGAGGGTGATCCAATCCTTCTTGCTGCTGAAGACATCCATGCCGCGGCGCGGGGCCAGGAGCGCCGGCGCGAGGTTGTAGTTCGACGACACCGACGGCGCCAGCAAGACTACCCGCTCGAGGCAATCCGGCGGCAGCATCTCGCACGCCGAGAGCACCACGGCGCTGCCCGCGCTGTGGGCCACAATCGCCATGCGCCGCCCCGGTTCGGCCTTCTTCCGCTCGATGATCTTGGCGGCCAGGCGGCTTCCTTGCGCCCGGGCATACTTGGCGTCGATCTGATCGAGAATCACGCGCCCTTTGCCGTGCGACCATTCAAAGACGGCCTGCTCGATGGGGTGGCCGGACTGCAAGTTGGCGCGGGCGAGGCCGTGCGAACAACCGCCCATGCCGCCGGCCCCATCGACCGACCAGACGAGCGGCCGAGGATCGATGTGCGGTCGTTGGGCCAGGAGCGGCCCCATCGCCATCGCTACCACTACTCCGACCGCGAGCAATCGCTTCATCGCCGCCATCCCCGCGAACCGCCCCAACCGGCACGTTCGCACTCTCTTGTATCGGCAATCGCTCACGGCAACTCCAGTTGCCCAGTGTCCCCGGTCGAACAAACACAGTCCGCCTCTCGCCGCGAGCACTTCGATGCTGAACTTCGCACTGCTTTTCCCACGGTCGAAGAAAACTACACTGACGGCATCGGGGTCGCCCGGCGTCGGAGACCGCGGAATGAAGCGTCGCTGGCTGGGAATCGCAATCGCCGCTATCGTTCTCGGCGGCCTCGCGCTTGCCGGCTGGTTCGCTTACGAATCGTTCTTCGGGCATCCGGACGTTCAGGAAGTGGGCGAACCCGTCGTTCCCACGAGCAAGGGGGGGCAACTTCCCACGCCCGAAGAGTTCGAACAACTGGCCCGCGACAATCCCGTCGCCATGCTCGAGGCATGCCTGCACCGCTACGAAAAGGAAGGCATCAAGGGATTTACTTGCACGCTCGACAAGCAGGAACGCATCGAAGGGAAGTTGCACGACCGCGAATTGATCCGCCTTACCGGATCGGGTGAACTTCCGGCCAAGCCCGGAGAGGCGCCCGCCATCCGCATCCGCATGATCTGGGAATCGGGCTTCCAAACCGACCCGTTCGGGAACAACATCGCGGCGACGCTTTACGTTTCCAACGGCAAGAAGAGCGAGATGATCGCCTATCGACCCACGTCGCGATTCCTCAAGGAGATGCCGGTCGATCCGAAGAGCGAACGAACTCGCGCGGCGTCGCGCTATTGCATCGCCGATGCCGGGCTCTATCGGGGGATGTTGCGGACCTACGACGCGTGGAAGAAGCGGCAGGCCGCCGGGCAGTTGCACGCCGAGTTCCTCGGCACGCAAAGCCCTGCAGAGGTCGGCGGCCGGCCCTGTTACGCCATACGCAGAAACGCAGCGGTTCCGGAAGTGGACTCATTTTCGCTCGACGAGGCGCCGAATCCGAAGGCCAACGCCGAGCGCGACGGGGCGACGCACATCACGGCGTACTACGATGTCGAGCGCTGGCTCCAGGTCGGTACAGTGCTGTATCGCGCCGATGGATCGCTACTGGCGCAGTATTACTTCCGCGACGTGGTGCTGTCGAAGACGGAGTTCAAGCCGGACCCTTTCACGATTGAGGCAGTGAAGGCGGCCGTGAGATAATCGTCGATTAGCCGCGAGGTGGAGTCCGCGGAGCCGAGCGCGGCCTACTTCTTTTCAACGGGCGCGACCTTCAACACGGCAGCCGGGCGAACCAGAACTCGGACGGCGCCGGCGCGAACGGCCGGCAACGGGATCGGCGCCGCGATTCCCGCTTGACCTTTCTTGCCCGTTGGCACATTCATCAGTTCCGGCGACACGAGCACCAACAAGTCGCCGCGATACATCTTCAAGAATGCAGCATCCGGTACACTGTCGTCGCCGGCAATCAGCGCGAAGCCACCCGCTTGAAGTTGCCTGAACGCCTCCGCCTTGGCCACGCGCTTGCCCGTCAAATCGTAGGCCTCGAACTTGATCTGGTCCAGCGACTTGACCGGCGCCACGGTGGCCGAGGGGGTAGTGTTACCCGAGTAGCCGTATGCGTAATCGTTGAACATGACTTGCCGCGCTCCCAGGCCGTTCATGAAGACGACGCGGTTGGATGCCATGTTGTTCGGGCTGCTGAGACCGGCGGGGTTGTACGCCACCTGAACTTTGCCGGAAGCGTCGGTGCCAAGGCGGGCCAACCGCGGGGGAACTTCTGGATGCTGAAGCGACCGCGGCGCCGCCAAACTCTGCAAGCCGTCGGCCATTACGATCACCGCCTCGGGGTCCATCATTCGCAGCCAGCACTTCGACACCGGTTTGCCGTCCGCCGAGATATAAACCGTCAACCCCTTTTCCGCTCGCTTCATGACAGTGGCGCTGGGAATTTCGACTCCCCGAACCGTGACGCATTTCGCGTTCATGGTCTCGACGAGAACGTATTGCTGGCCGATGCGTTCAACCTGCTCGTGGACGATCTTGGTGGTCGTCTTGCCGTTGACGGTCTCGGTGACTTGCCGCGCCTGCGTGAACTTCTGCTTGCGGAAGAGCATCAACTGAACGTGGCCGCTGGCATCGGCCTGAAGGCGAACCATCCACGGAGGCGGGCCGGCGGGAGTCGTGTCGGCATCCTTCGGAAGTGGAGCACTGGGGGCGGCGAGCACGGCCCCGAAGACGAGAGAGGTTAACATGGCGTGGCTCCGAGAAGCGAATGCATCCGGCGAGTGTTGAGTTAGAATAGCCGATGGCCTCGCGGGCGTCAAAGCCCCATCAGAATTTCCGTTACAAACCGAGACGAAACAAGCTCCCGCTTCGGCACATGGTCCGGCGATGGGTAAACAGCTGGAAAGTGCGTCGATTTTTATCCGCCCGGAGGTCGGAGCCCGTTGGACCACAAGCCCGCTCCCATCGGGGTCCTCTTACCCTGTAGACCGCTCCGATCTCGCCACCGATTGCCCGGCCGTAAATGGCCGAATCCAACCGCGGAAATCCTCGATCTTTCGCCGCAATAAAATTTGGAGGCCGCTTTTCTTTTTTCGACGCCG
>Ga0134125_10007206_pt1 | contig 12555 bp, 12 predicted proteins | sample KB31751_FD_96464 | JGI IMG/M metagenome (GOLD analysis project Ga0134125, IMG submission 96464) | Terrestrial soil microbial communities with excess Nitrogen fertilizer from Kellogg Biological Station, Michigan, USA - KB3-175-1 | ecosystem: Environmental > Terrestrial > Soil > Unclassified ... | reverse complement strand
GCGCTCGTACCGCTGGTTCAATTTGCCGATCGCGTCCGCGCTCTCCCGGACACTGGACTCGATCTGCTCGGCGTAGCGGAAGGCGATCCGCCCGCCGCGCTGCGTGAAATGCTGGCGAACTTCGATTCGATCGTAAGCTGGTACGGGTCGAACCGGCCGGAGTTTCGCGAAGCGGCGCTGCGTCTGAATGGGAACTGGCGGTTTTTCCGGGCGCTGCCCGGAGCCGGGGACGCGATTCACGCAATTGATTTCTTCGCTCGGCAGGCAGGCGCGCCGATGGGACTCGCGCCACGCATCGAAACTCCCGAAGGGCCGGTTCGAGACGAAGTAATCATCCATCCTTTTTCCGGCAGCAAGCGGAAGAATTGGCCTCTTGATCGATTTGAAGAACTGGCCTGCCGGCTGAAGCGGCCGGTCGCGTGGACTTCCGGACCGGAGGAAGAACTGGCGCGGGCACGACACTTCGACGATCTGCTCTCGCTCGCCGAATGGATCGCCGGGGCGAGGCTGTTCATCGGCAACGATTCGGGCATCACGCATCTTGCAGCGGCAACCGGCATTCCCGCGATCGCGTTATTCGGCGCGAGCGATCCGCAGGTATGGGCTCCGCGCGGAGAAAACGTCGCAGTGATTCGCGGCGACTCGATGGACGCCATCGGCGTGGACGAAGTGTTGCGGGCCGCTGACCGGTTGCTCAATGCCAGTCCAACTGTCGACACTTGATGGCGCCGGCTGGCTGAAGATCCGGGTGGCAGCCTAGCCAACCGGCGGATGCAGCGTCGGTGGAGCACGAGCAGACTGTAGATATGAATGCAGTTTCCGAATTCGACCTGAGCGGGTATTCCGCCGCTCTGTCCAAGTTGATCGACGAGACCGGGCGAAGCGTAGTGGCGATTCAGGCAGCAGCCTATCGCGTGACGAGCGGAGTAGCCATTGCTGGAAATTTGATTGCGGCGAACGATCATGCGGTGCGGCGGGAAGGAAAGATCCCAGTACACTTACCCGGCGGCGAACGGGTGGAGGCGACTATTCTCGGGCGCGATCCAACGCTGGATCTGGCGATATTGGGACTGGAGCAAGACGCGCTGACCCCCGTGACGCCCGAGGAGGATTCCGAGATGAGGCCGGGCGCGCTCGCCATTGTGACGGGACGGACAATCGACTCCGGGCTTTCGGCAAGCGCCGGCATTCTGGGCGCGGTCGGACCTGCACGGCGTTCCTGGCGCGGCGGCGCTCTGGACCGCTTTTTGCGGCTGGACGTAAACCTCTATCCATCACAGGCGGGAGCGGGCGTGTTCTCGGCGAACACGCGGTTTTGGGGAATGGCAACGGCAGCCCTTCTGCGGCATTCGACGCTAGCCGTGCCGTTCGCGACGCTGAATCGGGTAGCCCAGGAGCTTTTGCGCGAAGGGCGAATACGGCATGGATATCTTGGCGTCGGATTACAACCGATTCCGCTGCCCGAGCGCCTGCGTAGCAAGTCGCCGGCAGCCGGCGAGATCGGACTGATGGTGATTAGCGTTGAATCGGACAGTCCCGCGGAGAAGGCCGGGATTCATTTGGGCGACATTCTGCTGGCGGCGGATGAGAAGCCATTGCGGGAAGTCGACGACCTGCAGGCGATCCTACGGGGAGAATCAATCGGGAGCGCCGTGGGGTTCACGATTCTACGCGCGGGGTCGCCGGTGGTTACCGAGATTCTGGTGGCGGAGCGCGCCCAGAGGAGGCAATGAAATGCCGTTTTCGGTTCCAGGGCACACAGTTGAATTGCTGAGGCGCTCAACCGTACGAGTGACAACCGGCGACGGCTACGAGCACGGGTGCGGATCGGGCATTGTTCTAAACGGCGGTCGCGTTCTGACTAATGCTCATGTGGTGCGCGGAAGCCAGGTTTGCATCGAACCATGGAATGGACCAGCGCAACAAGCTGAAGTATTGAAGGTTGACCAACGGCGCGATCTGGCTTTGCTTCGCGCGGACGGCCTGGACGCTCCCGCCGTTTCATTCGCCGGGTCAACCGTAGAACCGGGACAACCTGTCATTGCGGTGGGCAATCCGCTTGGATTTGCCGGAGCCGTTTCGAAAGGTTTCGTTTATACGACAGGCCGCTTGCGGGGACTTGGAGAGACACCATGGATTCAGAGCGATTTGCGGTTGGCGCCTGGAAATTCCGGCGGGCCGCTCGCGGACGTGCATGGCGATTTGCTCGGTGTAAATACGATGATTATTGCCGGAGGACCCGCGCTTGCGATTCCTGCTTCCGCGATTCAACGATTTCTGACAATAACCCAACCCACTCGTAGTCTCGGCGTTATCGTTCGTCCGATCGCGTTTGAGAGTAGCGACGCGAGGAGACAACGCGGCCTTTTGGTTCTTGAACTCGTCAACGGAGGCGCGGCCGAATGCGCATCGCTGTTGCCCGGCGACATACTTGTGGCAGCGAACGGAACACCGCTCGCGTCCCCGGCCGATTTGTTCAGCGTGTTGGACGCGAGCGATACGGTGCGGTTCTTCTTCTTTCGCGGCAGCCGGCAGGCGCAGCGGCAGGTGACCGTCCGCCTGGTTCCTACACCTTTAATGAGCGCTGCGTGATTCGGGTTTTGATTATTGCCGCCCCAGTTGTATTTGCACGTGGTCTCGCTTCGCTTTTGGCGGAAGACGATCGCATGGAAACGATCGGCGTTCGTTCAGAGGGCGGCGCGGCGAGCGCTCATCCCGATGTTATTCTGGCGAGCGGCATTGCGCTGGATGAGATAACGTTCGAGGCCGTGCCCGTCGTGCTGCTCAACGACGAGCCGTTCGACGGATGGGAGCACGCAGGACCGGTGCGAGCATGGTTGCCGTTAAGCGCTGCTCCCAACGAAATTGTCGCCGCGATTGTCGCGGCGAATGAGGGGCTGACGGTGATTACGCCCGCGCAGTCGGAAGCGATATTTGAGACGCCACGCGCTTCGCAGCGTGCCGCCGGTTTGTCCGAACCGCTGAGTCCGCGAGAGTTGCAGGTGCTGCGAATGCTGGCGGAGGGACTTGGGAATAAAGAGATCGCGTGGCAGCTTGGCATCAGCGATCACACCGTAAAGTTTCACGTGGCGTCGATACTCAGCAAGCTACGTGCTTCGACGCGGACGGAAGCGGTGGCGCTGGGCCTGCGGCAGGGGCTGGTGCCTATTTAGACGGACGTCGCAGCCAAGCCTGGAGTTGCCGGCCAGTATTGACGTCTGTCTCTACGAGCAGTCCCAGCATAACGGCGAACTGAAGTTTGCCGCGGGCACGCTGAAGACGTGCGCTACGCGAGCAGGAACAAAAAACCGATAAGCTGCTGTCGATGGTGGCGCGGACACTCGTGTCTGCGGTGCCGAGATTCATCTCGACACGCGGCATCTCGCGCAAACGCCCGTCGAGACGAGTCTTGAGGCTGCAGGCTAAGAGCCGCTAAGAGCCCATGCCATTCAATTTTCCAGATTCGGGCATTTGCTTGTGGGCGGGCCCTTGGCCTGCGCCGGGCGCCCCGCCCGGCTCCTCGACAATTCTGCAAGATCCTAAGAGCGCGGCTGGGAGCCGTGCGCAGACGGAGCGTCTGCCCCACCAAAACTAAGTGACATTGCGCTAAGAGCCTGCGCCACAAGTTTCGGACACTCTCGAAGCTGCCTGGGTATACGATCTATGGTTATGAAACGCGCTCTCATTGTGTTCGGCATTTTCGCCGCCAGCGGCTTGGCGTACCTCAGTGCGCAGACGGATCTCAGCGGGATCTGGCTGCTTCGAACTTCGAATAACGACGGGACTTACCGAAAAACATTTTTTAAGCTGAATCAGCAGGGAAGTGGGCTGACGGGCAGTGTCGATTTCAACTATAGAAATATCGAGATCGCCAATGGCACTGTCGACAACGGTAAATTCCATTTCGCCGTCGGCAATGGAAGGCGGCAACGGACGGTGGAGGGATCGCTTACGGGCGATCGTCTGCATCTGGAGATGAAGTCCGCCGACGGTAAGGTGATCGAAGAGGGTGACGCGCAGCGTAGCAGCGAACAAGCGATGGTTCCGCCCCCGCCGCGGCCTCTGCCGGCGCTGCACGATGTTCCCGATAACGGGCTTGCGCGAACGCCACCGATGGGGTGGAACAGTTGGAATCATTTCTCTCACCGGATCGACGACAAGACCGTGCGCGAGATTGCCGATGCGATGGCGTCGAACGGGATGAAAGACGCCGGATACATTTACGTCAACATCGACGATACCTGGCAGGGTGAACGCGACGCCTCCGGCAGGATTCACGCCAATACGAAATTTCCGGACATGAAGGCGCTTGCCGATTATGTTCATTCGAAGGGATTGAAAATCGGGATATATTCGTCGCCCGGACCGACCACGTGCGCTGCCTATACGGGTAGTTTCGGACACGAAACGGACGACGCGAATACGTACGCGGAGTGGGGATTCGATTATCTGAAATACGACTGGTGTTCGGCGAGCGCTATTTATAAAGACACTGACATGCAGCGGCTCTATCAGGTGATGGGTGACGCGTTGCAGGCGACGCACCGCCCGATTGTGTTCAGTTTGTGCCAGTACGGGCGCGAGGACGTTTGGAACTGGGGCGCGAAGGTCGGCGGCAATTCCTGGCGGACGACGGGCGATATCTCGGATAACTGGAAATCCATGTCGAAGATCGGGTTCAGCCAGCTTAAAATAGCGCCGTATGCCACGGTCGGGCACTGGAACGATCCGGACATGCTCGAGATCGGCAACGGAGGCATGAGCGACAACGAGTACAAGACACACATGACGATGTGGTCCATGCTGCGATCGCCGTTGCTGGCTGGAAACGATGTGCGAGACATGTCCGCTGGGACGAAGAGCATCCTCCTGAATAAAGACGTTATCGCCATCGATCAGGATCGCGCTGGCAAACCGGCGAAACTAGCGAAAACAGACGGTGAGACAGAGATTTGGACGCGGCCGCTGGCAGGCGGCGCCACGGCGCTCGCGTTTTTCAATCGCGGAGATCAACCGGCCAAGGTGACGCTGCAATGGTCCGACGCCGGCGTGAAGGCTCCGAAGCATGCACGCGATTTGTGGGCGCACAAGGACGTGAAGGTTTCGAAAACCGGATATACGGCGGAAGTGCCGGTGCACGGAACGGTGTTGCTGTGGCTGAAGTGATATGGATTCTAACGTCTGAGGATCAATAATCCTTTATCGCCGCGGGCGAACTCGGCGATCAGAATCGAGTTCGCCCGCAGTAACTCTTCAGCAACGCGGGTCGGAAATTGCCAGCTCTCAAGCAGGATTACACGAGGCGGAGAACCGAACCGCCGCACCAATGGGGGAAAATCATCTCCGTCCGTGGTAACGATATCGTATCCGTTCGCTCTTGCGTATTCCCAAACTACGCGATCGTCTTCGTCGCGGGGCAACGGAAGATCGAAAAGGTGAACTGAATCCGGGAATAAGCCCGCGAGCCTAAGAACCAACTTCGGTGATAAGTTGGCATCGAACAGCAACTTCACAGTCCGGAGGCCCTGGCATCCGGAAACTGCGCCGCGTAGGCAAAGACGGCTTTGAAGTCATCCTTCTCTAAATACGGATAATCGCTCAGGATCTCTTCTTCCGTTACGCCTGAACCAAGCCAGCGAAGTATCTCCTGTACCGTTATGCGTGTGTCGCGAACACACGGCCTTCCGGAACGCACACCCGGCTTAATCGTGATGCGTGAGACGTAAGGATTGACAGCCACGTTCATGTCGTCGGGTTTGCGGGCGAGGCGCGTCGCCCGCTTTACCTTAGAGACTAGTTTACAGTCCTTTTTCACCCAGGAACGCAATCAAATCGACAATGCGGCTCGAATAGCCCCACTCGTTGTCGTACCAGGCGACGACCTTCACGAAGTTGCCGTCCAATACTTTGGTCAGGTCCGAATCGACAGTTGAGCTGTCCGGGTTGTGCAGCAAATCGCTCGAAACCACAGGCTCGGCAGTATATCCGAGAATGCCTTTCATGGGACCTTCGGCCGCCGTTTTCAGAGCCTTGTTCACTTCGTCCGTGGTCGTGTTTTTCTTGAGAACGGCGGCGAAGTCGACAAGCGACACATTCGGCGTCGGCACGCGAATCGAATAGCCGTCTAGTTTGCCGTTCAGTTCCGGCAGAACCAGACCAATGGCCTTCGCGGCGCCTGTAGACGTCGGGATAAGGTTAATTGCAGCGGCGCGAGCGCGGCGCAGGTCTTTATGCGGAAAATCAAGTACATTCTGATCGTTCGTGTAGCTATGGATCGTCGTCATCGATCCTTTTTCGACACCGAACGAGTCGTTCAGCACTTTCACGACCGGAGCGAGACAGTTCGTGGTGCATGATGCATTCGAAACCACGTTATGCTTTTTCGGGTCATACATTCCGTCATTGACGCCAAGCACGATGGTGACGTCCTCATTCTTCGCCGGCGCCGAAATGATAACCTTTTTCACGGAGCCGCGCAGGTGCTTGGCGGCATCCTTGGCATCGGTAAATCGTCCGGTCGATTCCACAACTACTTGAACGCCGAGTGACGGCCAATCGATTTCCGCGGGATCCTTCGTCGCGAAAATTCGAATCTTCTTACCGTCCACAATGACGTAATCGCCTTCCGCGCGGACGTCTTCCTTGAGAGTGCCGAGGGTCGAATCGTACTTGAACAAGTGGGCCAGCGTTTTGGTGTCGGTCAGATCGTTCGCGGCCACAAACTCTACTGCCGGGTTGTGCAAACCGGCACGGACGACATTTCGTCCAATACGGCCAAAGCCGTTGATACCTACCTTAATGGGCATAACTATATTTTATGCAAAGGCCATTTTTAATTTGCAGAATTTCGGCCCAGGAAGCGACTGTGGGCCACCTCTGCCGCGCTAGCGTTGAGGTAGCGGCGGCGCTGTGTAGCCGCCTATGTTCGCGTAATCGTCGTGCACGCGGACAACTTTGCCCTCACTGAACCGTACGAATGTAATTTTTCCGGGCGGCTCTCCGTAGATCCAGTCTTCAACCTCTTCTCCGTCCTTATCTTCCCGGGTCTTACGCTTCGGATGGCCCATGGCCAGCATTACCTGCTCGGGGTTCATGCCTTCGATCGCGTGCTGCTCCTTAATGGCTTTCTGAATGGGGGCAGGCAGGCTCTCGACGTAGTTCTGAGTGGCCGAATGCTTCGAAAAATCAAAGAGAGGGCCGAGCATCTGTTTGATGTCGTTCACAGTAAGAGAAGGGACACTACCAGGAAACTCCAGCGCGATAGTAGAACCTGCCGTAGGGCTCTCGTTCTGGCCGGTGTTAACGGGTGACAGATTCGGCCCCATGCCGACCTCAACGTGGTCGTACCAGTGGCGGCCGGTCTTCAATCCGCCATTAATTTCGAAGATAATCTTTTTGTCTTCTATGAGTACACGAGTGATCTGAACCTGGTCGCCCACCCGGGCCGCCGCGCCGTTATCAAGCAGGTCCTCCTGCCACTTCTTCCGGTCATATTTTCCGTTACTGTGAAAGACAAGCGGTTTCTTTGCGCGGGGAAGCGTGACCTTGCTCTTAGCAAATTCCGCCATGAGGCCGCGCGTGATATCCATTCGTTCGTCGAAGCTCAATTTATCGGCATAGAGTACGCCGGAAAACGCCAGCAGCGTGAGGAACGCCGCTAGGCAGGCTCGTTCAGAGAAACCGCGATGCACGCCGTTTGCGGAACGATGGGGATGCGATGGAGCACGGCGAACAGGGCGCAAACAAAGACGGTGGTGAGAATTCCACCTTCCGGGCCATAGCTGCCACCACTCCAGAGCGGGCCTAAGTCCCATTTGTAGCCGTACCTCGTTATCTCGATTGTAAGCCCGCTCAGATTAGATCCGAACAGGGGAAGCACAAGATTCCAGCCGTAGTGGAGGCCGATGGGCAGCCAGAGATCGCGACTGCGGAGGAAGGCGTAGCCGAACAGCACGCCCCAGAGTATGGTGTTGAAAACCGCAAGCCAGGTGGCGCCCGGATTACCGGAATGAGCCAGGCCGAAGAGGACGCCGACCGGCAGAACCGTAGCCCACGGCCCGGCCTTCTCTATTAGTAGCTGGAAGGCGTATCCACGGAAAAGAATCTCCTCACCGGCCGCGCCGAACAGCAGCACAACCAGATAAAAGATGAGATCGGGCCACGCGAAAATGCCTTCCGGACGGGACTGGAAATGAGCAGCCTGGGCGATGAGCGGGGCCAACATCATCAGTGCGGCGGCGCCACCGCCGAGCACCAGTCCCCACACGAGATTCTGTCCGGCGCCACGCCCGCTTCCCAAGCCGATATCCGTCAACGGGCGCCGGTCGAAGACACGCATCGTCAAGAGGTTCGCTATGACCGCCAGAAAGAATAAGCCGACGGTCGCGGCAATGACCGTTCCCCCCAGATACACAAAGATCAGCGGGATAATCTGTAATCCGATGAGACCCGTCCCGATGTAAAAGGCGAGCCGCAAGATGAGGCTCATGCGCGTGTTCAGATGCGGGGCAGGCGGGGGAATAAGCTGCGGTTGCATACGTCGGATTCGCCGATCCGCTGATCCGGACCGATGCGGAAGGGCCGAACCCGCCCTCGTAGCCACTATATCTTGCTAACCGTAGTGGCCCGGCTATTTTGCCGCAGTTCCAGTACTTCGCGGGATCGATCCTCATTCAGGCGAGGCGCGGCGCTGCCGATAAGACCTGTATATGGATGAACGCCGCACAGAAGCGCGTATGCTTTGCGCCGAACTAGTCAAACTCGAATGGCGCGATAAATCCGGGAGCCGTTGCGTTCGCACGGCCCACCTGGAAGATATCTCTTTATCGGGAGCGTGCGTGAGCCTCGAAGCAGCCGTGATTTGCGGTTCCACCGTGGCAATCCGCTACGGCGATGGGGAACTGAAAGGCGCGATCCGGTACTGCCTATATCGCGACGGCAGCTACTTTCTGGGAATCGAATTTGCAGAAGGCGGCAAGTGGTCCAGCAAACATTTCAAACCCGAGCACTTGCTGGATCCACGCGCTCTGGTCACGCAAACAATGGACCGGCGCCTACAGCCGCACTAAGCCGCCACGGCCTCGCGCCGTGTAGAATGCTTAAACAAGCAGCCGTTCGCCCGTTCGCGACAAGCTATGGCTCACAGCGCTTTCCCCGCTCTCGCCGAAGGCGTTTATGCGGCACTTGCCACACCGCGCCGGAAGGATTCGATAGAGCCGGACACGGCGGCGCTGCTCGATTACCTGGATGTAGTCGTTCGGGCCGGGGTCGATGGGCTGGCGCTCTTTGGGGCAACCGGCGAATTCGTTCATTTCGATGTCACCGAGCGGATACATACGCTTGGTCTGGCCATACGGCGCAGCCGGGTTCCCGTATTGGTAAACGTTTCGCATTCGACCTTGGACGGCGCCCTGATTCTGGCGGAAGGCGCGATTGACTCCGGCGCAGCCGGACTCCTCGTGATGCCGCCATATTTTTACCAGTACTCAGACGGAGAGGTCTTCCACTTTTATGTTCAGTTTGCGGAGTTCATCGAACGACGCGTCCCCATTTATCTTTCCAACGCACTGGCGTTTACGAACCCAATCTCCGGAGCGCTTGCGGAGCGGCTGCTAGGCACGGGATTGTTCGCGGGAATTAAAGATGCGAGCGGCGACTACGAACTGTTCCAGAAGCTAAACGAGTTTCGTCGCAAGCAGGAGTTCCGTCTGCTCTCCGGCAATGAGAGAATTTACGCTCGCTCTCGAGAATCGGGGGCGTGCGGCATTGTTTCCGGTGTGGCGGCGGCACTGCCTGAACTTATCGTCGCGATGGATAAGGCGCTACGCGAAAAGCGGCAGGATCGCGTACAGGCGCTCGATGAAGAACTACAGAGATTTCTCGACTGGATCTCCCGGTTCCCGGCGACGATTGGCATCAAGCAGGCGGCCGTATTGCGGGGGTGGAGTCAAGATCATTTCGCAGTACCGCTCGACGAAGCGGATCTGGCGGATCTCGACAGATTCAGAGCGTGGTTCCGCGACTGGCTTCCCGCGGTGTTGAAGGTGTGCTCATAAGAAACCGCTGCTGCGAAACTGAAAGTAAGCGGCGTCATCACGCTGCATAAAGGATACTGCCGAGTGAGCGATGGATCGGATTTCCCGGCGATGCGGCCGGAAGAATTTCTAGAAGCGGCCAAACAGCATACGGAGTGGATCGCAACTTACTTCGAGAACGTGCGTGAATTTCCGGTGCTGCCCAGCACGGCTCCAGGCGAGCTGACGAAGAAGCTCCCGGTGAAGGCTCCGGAACGCGGCGAGCCAATTAGCGACATCTTCGCGGAATTTCAATCGCTAATCTTCCCTGCCCTTACGCTCTGGAATCATCCACGCTTTTTCGGGTACTTTGCCATCTCCTCGTCGCCGCCCGCGATTCTAGCCGAGATGCTCGCCGCGGCCGTGAACGTGAATGCGATGCTCTGGAAATCGGCTCCGGCTGCGACGGAGTTGGAGCAGGTAACTCTGTCGTGGCTGAGGCAGTGGCTGCAATTGCCGGAAGAGTTTTTCGGCATTATCTACGACACTGCCTCGGTCAGCACGTTTCAGGCGCTTGCGGCCGCGCGGGAATGGGCCGATCCGGAGTCGCGAACGAAAGGAATGCGACCGGGGTTGATCGTATATCTTTCGGAGCAGACTCATTCATCGGCAGAGAAGGCAGCGCTGGCGCTCGGATTCGGGCAGGAAAACGTGCGCAAGATTGGCGTGGATGCCGGGTTCCGAATGCGGCCCGAACTGCTCGAAGCAGCCGTTGTCTCGGACCTCGCGGCAGGCAAACGGCCGTGTTGCGTGGTCGCGACAGTCGGGACCACGTCGACGGCAAGCATCGATCCCGTGCCGGCGATTGCCGCGATTGCCCAAAAACACAACCTCTGGTTGCACGTGGATGCGGCATATGGAGGATCGGCCGCGGTAGTTCCCGAGATGCGGCATATTTTAGAAGGCGTGGAGCAAGCGCATTCTCTGGTGATGAATCCGCATAAAGGGCTGTTCGTGCCCGTGGATCTAAGCGTGCTCTACATACGTCATCCCGAAGTACTGCGGCGCTCGGCATCGCTAAGCGCGGAATATCTGACGACCGAGGAAGACGCGAGCGCCATGAATTACATGGACTATGGCATCCAACTCGGCCGCCGCTTCCGCGCGCTGAAGCTGTGGTATGTGTTCCGCTATTACGGACACGAAGGCGTCGTGACAATGCTGCGCGAGAGCTTGAGGCTTGCCCAACTTTTGAAACAATGGGTGGACGGAGATCGCGATTTTGAACTCGCGGCGCCGGTTGAGTTGTCGCTGGTTTGCTTCCGCCATCGCGCGGGGGACGAGTTCAACCGGCGGTTGCTGGCGGAGATCAACGCGAGCGGCAAAGCGCTTCTCTCACATACTGTCTTGCGTGGCAGTTATGTGTTGCGCTTTGCGATCGGGAATATGCAGACACGGGAAAAGGATGTACGGGAAACGTGGCGTGCGATTCAAGAGATAGCGGCAAGGCTCGTCGACGAATCGCTGGATGCATCGAAAGTAAAGGCGGCGCGTTGAGCAGCCCGCAGATTGGCGGGCAGATAACGTCGACACGAGTGCCGACGCACATGGACGTGAGCGGTCATGACTAGCTCCCGTCTCCAAACATCGCTTTGCGGCATCGCGCTGCGAAACCCGGTGCTGGCCGCTTCGGGGACATTCGGCTACGGGCTCGAATTTGCGCATCTCGTCGATCTGAATGCGTTGGGCGGCATTGTCACGAAGGGGCTTTCGCGAGAGCCCATGGCGGGAAATCCGGCCCCGCGGTTATGGGAAGCAACCGCGGGCATGATCAATTCCGTGGGCCTGCAAAATGTCGGCGTGCGCGAGTTTGTCGAGCAGAAACTCCCGAAATTAGCCGTCTTCCAGGTTCCGGTGTTCGCAAACGTGTTTGGCTATTGCGGTGAAGACTATCTCGAAGTTATTCGCATCCTCGAATCTCATCCGGGGCTGGCGGGTTACGAGTTGAACGTTTCGTGCCCGAACACGCGGCATGGCGGCATCTATTTTTCGAGCGATCCACAACTTTTGGCGGAGCTCGTTCAAGGCGTGCGCGCGATTGCGAAACGGCCCTTCATTGTGAAGCTCTCGCCGAATGTGGCGCGCATTGAGCCGCTGGCTAAGGCCGCGGAGGAAGCGGGCGCCGACGCCATCTCGCTCGTAAACACGTTTGTTTCGCTGGCCATCGATGCGCGGACACGGCAGCCGCGGATTGGAGCTGGTTTCGGCGGCCTCTCCGGCTCCGCGATCAAGCCAATTGCATTGCGAATGGTATACGAGGCGGCGAAGGCAGTCAAGATTCCGGTAGTGGGGCTCGGCGGCATCGCGAGCGGAGAGGACGCGGCAGAGTTTCTAATTGCGGGGGCACAAGCGGTCCAGGTTGGCACGGCCAATTTTTGGAACCCGCAAGCCCCGGTCAAGATCGCGCGCGAATTGGATGAGTTTTTGCGCGATGAGAAAATCGGCAATGTTCGCGAGCTGATCGGAACGCTGCAATTTAGGC
>Ga0134125_10007205_pt1 | contig 12555 bp, 18 predicted proteins | sample KB31751_FD_96464 | JGI IMG/M metagenome (GOLD analysis project Ga0134125, IMG submission 96464) | Terrestrial soil microbial communities with excess Nitrogen fertilizer from Kellogg Biological Station, Michigan, USA - KB3-175-1 | ecosystem: Environmental > Terrestrial > Soil > Unclassified ... | reverse complement strand
CTTGAGGGGCAGGCGCGCCAAGGCCGCCTCGTAATAGGCCAGGCCCTTGCGGCCTCCGCCCGCGGAGTCGAGCTTCTCCTTGACGCCCACGCTGCCGTCGCCCGCGTCCGGGTCGCCGGACGCCTGCATGGGATCCCACGCCTCCAGCAGGTCCCGGTCGATGACCAGGGGGTGCTTGAAGAGCAGTTTGTTCTCGTTGAGGTTGTCGGCGACCCATTCGACCAGGTTCGCCTTGTTCTCGGGGTCCAGCTGCGGGCCCAGCACCTCGGCCGTGGCGAGCAGGGCTTTGAACTTGACGTCCTCGACTTTGACTCGTTCTGATTCAGGTTCTTCGATGAGCGACGGCCAAATGGCGCTGAAGGCGGCGCACCAGTCGAAGAACACTTCCTCGTAATTCTTGCCGCGGTACTCATCCGGATACTCGCGCTGCATGCGCGCGAAGAAGTCCGGGTTCCAGGCGCGGCGCTGCACGATCGGGTCCAGGAATGCGTAGACGGGTGCCAGCCACTTGCGGACGCCGTCGACATAGGTGGCGATGACCTTGGCGTCCTCGGTGCCCTCGCCGAAGCCCTCGGTGAGAGTGTCGTTCTCGAGGATCACCGCCGGGGCGTCCATCGAGTTGGCGATGTTCTTGAGGATGTTGGACCGGCTGTTGCCGAAGGCGCCGTCCAGGTTCTGGAGGTTGAGGCTCTCGACCTTGTCGTCCGGCCCCATGCTCAGGACGTTGTCGACCACGCCCTGCTTGAGCAGCGACCGCTTCTGGCCCGTGATCTTCATCATCAGGTTGTCGACGACGGACCCGGCGCCCTTGATGAAGGCGATGATGAGCCCGGCCTTCTTGCTGACCATGTCGTCCGTGATCATCGTCTGCACGAACGACTTGAGCGGGTAGAGCGGGCGCTGGTAGACGGACCGGCCGACGAAGCCGAAGGCGCTCGAGGTGTATTCGATGTAGAGCGGCTTCTCGTTCAGCAGCGTGACCGAGCGGTTCCGGGCGTAGGGCTTGCCCGCCACCGCGATGGCGGCGTGCTTCTGGAAGTCGAGGCTGTTGGGGTCCTGGTTGAGGACCAGGCTGCCCGACGTATTGAGCGGATCCAGCGCGTTGAAGGCGATGACCTTCTTCCAGAGCTCGTCGAACTTGAGCGGCTCCTTGGGGTCCTCGTCCTTGGTGAGGACGGCCAGGCTGGCGATGCCGTACACGCGAGCGAGGCTGCCCACGTTCTTGATGTTGTCGTCCGCGCCGTCGGCCTCCCACTGCGCAAGGAACGCGTCCCGCACTTCGTCGGGATGACCGCCGACCGTGACCTCGCGGGGCTTGCTTTGCGCCACCTTGATGGGCGAGTCGGCCATGCGGGCGCCGAGCGGGTGATATGCATATATAATTTTGCACAATTCATAGCTCGGAGCTGCCCCGGGCACGATCTCATCGGCATCGAGCATGGCCTGAAGACCAGATCCGACCTTCGAACCGTTGATGGTGATTGTTCCCATTATGCTGCGATCTTCTTGCTGGCGTGGTAGACACGAAGAGCATCGCGCGCGTCGGGGCGTGCCCAGCGCAAGGCGGCTGCTTCGCGCATCTTCTGGCGTGATACATCGGACATGATCTTGCCGACTTGCGACGCACCGATCTTGGCCCGATGCTCAGGCGTCTTGGTCTTACCTCGATGAGCGGCGCTCAACCGCGCCCGGAGCTCGTCCGACCGCTTAAGGCCGCCGTTCGCTGCCGCAATTTTTGCCTTCGTTTCATCGGACGGCACCCATCCGGACTTCCCGTCGCCGCCATCCGTAAGGTTGACGAGCGGGCCATGCTTGCCACGCCCGATCGCCGCGATGAGAGCGACCTCGGTCTCAATGGCTTCGGCCTCGGTCAAACCTTCACGGACCTTGACTTTGGGGAGGATGCCGCCTGCGCGAGCGATAATGCGCGCGAGATGCTTATTGTAATGCTTTGTACCAACGCGCTCGTGATGCAGCCACCGGCCGCGCGTACCTTTTCCGACATAGCACGGCACACCATTCGGCCGAAATAAAATGTAAACGTAGAAACGATCCATTTAATGACCCCCTGGCATCGAGAGCCAGAAGCTGGCGATCACGACGACCGCGATCACCACGAAGGCGCCGATGACGCCGTAGGCGAGCGTCTTGCCGTCGTCGGGCTCGCCGAAGCCGAAGTCATCGTCGTCATCCTCGCCGCATGTTCCCGTCACGACGCGGCCACCCACTTGCGGCTCGCTTCGCTGCGGACGAACGTCCCCGCGGGCCCGGTCGAGCGGCCCGCCTGCATGTCGAAGACCTGGCCGGGCGGGCAACGCTCCACGAGCCAGTTCGGCTGGCCGCCGAAGATGTCGCGAAGGGTGCGTCCAAGTTCCATCTAGGCGCGTGCTCCTGTGAGGCGGGACAATGGTATGGGGCGGATGAACCCTGAGTCGGATCCCGTCCGCGGCGGCTGCCAAGCCGGTATCGGCCTGGGCTTGAGGTTGTACAGGTTCTCCGGCGCGCCGCCCGTGTGCGGCTTCGGGCCCGGCTTGGCCGGGGCGACGTTGACAAGTTCGGGGGCGAGCTGGCCGACGTAGTAGCGCGCGAGCTGCGGGCTCATGCCCACTTCTGCGCCGATCTCGGCCCAGGTCATCCTGGCCCTGCGGAGGCGGACCGCGTTCGCGGCCTTCGATCCATAGTTCATCACAGCCCATCCGCGTCGCCGAGCGCGACGCATATCCCGTAGGTGAACGTGTCCAGCAAGTCATCGGCCCGCTTGGCGGCGTCCTTGTCCCCGACCCTGAAGCCGGTGACCTGCGCCACCAGGTGGTTGCGGGACGTGCCCTTGTAGTCGGTGACTTTTTCGTAGGCGTGGCGCGTTAGCTTCACGCGCCCAGGATAAACGTGGTTGGACGCCTTGAGCGCCCGCTCGTCCTTGCCGATCGCCGTCAGCTCCGACGGGATGGCCGTGGCGGGCAGGCCCTTGCCTAGCGCCGCCTGCAGCAGGATCTGGCCGCTGTCCTTGTCCTCGACGAAGGCGCCCATGCTGCCCATGCGGGCGCCGCATTCGCGGGCCAGCACTTCGACGCGCGCCAGGACGCCCGGCAGCCAGTCGATGAGGAAGGCGCCCTCGATCTGGACGATATCCCAGTCGAGGATGAGCAGGGGGTGAAAGGGATTCGATTTGTTGACGGCGAAGTAGGTGACGGCCGTGCCGTCATTGGCCTTCCCCGTCTTAGTGGCGGAGTCGATGATGGCGAAGACGGCGTCGCAGCTGGTCGGGTACGGCAGCGGCTGGCCTTCCGCCAGCAGCTTGTCCATGCCGAAAAAGGCGACGCCGCTCCAGTCGACGAACTCGGCCCCGTATTCCTGGGCGAACACCAGTGGATGCTTTTCGCGCCGCAGGCGCTCGAAGGTCTCGATGACGCGCTTGGCGTGCTCGGCCTCGGTCTCCCCGGGCTTGCGCGCTGGGACATGTGGGTTGGTCCAGCTGGGCGCGTGGTACTCGCGGAAGCCGTACTTCTTGCCGGGCAGGTCCGGCCTGCTGGGGTCGTAGCCGCCCTCCGGCGGGTCGCCCCCGGCCGGGCTTATCTGGTAGAGGAAGTTCTCCGGGTCATTGCCGTTCGTGTTCGACAGCACCCAGCAGTCGCCGTCGAGGTCCAAGAGCGTCGGCTCGATGGCCTTCTCCCAGATGCCCATCATGGCGACGTTCTTGGTGAAGGCCGCCTCGTCGATGATGGCGCGGCGGTACTTCCTCGAGCGCCCGGCCCTGTCGTTCTCGAGCGTCCAGACGTCGATGCGGCCCCGGGTTCTTGTCTTAATACGCCCCTCGACCTTGGACGCCGACCGCTTGAGGTTCGGCTCGGCACTCTCCACCAGGTCGAGCATTTCATCGTACGCTTCGGACGAGATCTTGTAGTCCGGTGCGAACCAGCCGACCGGCTCGCCCTTGGCGGCCTCGTCGACGGCCAGCGTCTTGCCGAACTCCGTCTTGCCCCACCGGCGCCCGCAGCGGACGATGTTCCGCTTGCCCGGTATGGCGTAGGCCGCGACCTGGCCGGGGTGGAGGGTCGGCAAGTTCAGCCGATAATGTATTCCCACGTTACCCGCCGCGGGACGGCAGGCCGCCGGTTATGGTGAGCCGGACGGATCCCGGTTCGGTGTCGCCGTCGTCATCGGGCGACTTGAGCAGCTCCCGGCGCGTCTTCTCGAGGGACTCGATGCGCGCTAGGCACGCTTGCTCGATCTTGTCGAAGTCCGGCAGCCGCTTGACCCGCTTGGTGAGGTCGTAGACGTCGCCGTCCTTGCTGAGCGACTGGTCATCGACCACTTCGACAAGCACGTGCTGGTCTTCGCCATCGCCCCTGGTCGGGGCTGCCAGCGCGTCCTCCCACGCTTTGCGGGCCTTGACCGTCCGGGCCAGGCGCAGGCGCATGAGGCGCAATTCATGGTCGACGTTGCCGAGCACCGCCTCGGCGTAGATCGCCTGGTCTTCCTCCGAGAGGAACCGGCTGTAGATACCCGAATTGGCGTTCGGGTTCGCGAGGCCGGATGCCTGCGGCGGGGTCATCCCGCCATGACGCCTGCACCGGCCGTTCGTCATCGCTGGTTGTTTACAAGGCGTGCCCGCGCGGGTCTTCGCCCCGCACTTGGCTTGCCCTTGGTTCATCGTGCGATGTGTTCGGCAACATGGACTTGTTTCGGGAACGTGTGTTCTGTCGCTCTCGGACGCGCGAGCCGCGCATCTGTTGCCGATCCTTTTCTATCTTGGTTTCGGGGGACTTTTTAAGCCGCCGCTAGGGCGCCGGACGCTCCGCGCATCCGGCCCGAAGTGCTTTCGAGGACCGGCACGAGCGACTTGAGTGGAATCTTTAGCTCGTGATCCCTTCCGAGTAAATAGGTCAGCACCACTCCACACCCTTTCGAGTAGCGGAGGAATCGACCCTGCAGGTCGCGGAACGGGCCGTTCGCCGACGACACCAATTCGCCCGGCACGAACCGCTGCATCAGTTCATCTTCCGACTTTTCGTTGAAATCACCGCGTGAAAGCCGGTCGCGGAGGTCTTCGACGAAGCCGACCGGAAGGGCCAGGGGGGTCGTCGTGTGGACCGGGAGGACCTTGCGGATCCCGCGGGTCCGGTTGACGGCGCCCGCCTCGTCCGGCGTCTCGAGCTCCACGAACACATAGCCGGGAAATAGGCGCGCCGCGCGGTTTCGGGTCACTATGGGCGCGAAGGCGGTGATGCCTTCCCTGGTCAGATGATAGATTGCAGTGGATTCCAGCCCCGGCATTGCCTGGGCGACGTACCATCGAAAATCAGCCAAGCCCCACAGCTCCTTCGATCAGCCCGGGGAACCATAAGCACGCGCCGAACGCGCACGCCACTCGAAGGTTCCTGGAAAACCCGCCTTCGCGGCCACTTTCGAGTGAGGCTATTAACTATTACCAATAATCACGAAAGAACAAATAGGGGGCGTGCCTTGCACCTATAGTATGGCCACGAACGAAAAAAATATTTATTATAGAGAGTAGATTTATCTACACTCTATTCTTTATATTTGTTTCGTTCGTTGCTTTAATATAGGGAGGTTTTCGTGGGTCGAATCAAGTACGGCGTGGGGCGGGGAACGCTCAGGACCGACGACGGGCGCGTCAGCTCAGACGATGTGAACCTGAGCGATCCGCCGTCCCAAATATTCGTCGAAGGCCGGACGGTAGTCCTCGTCTGGCCCCCTGACAAGCGCGCCCGTTTCTTGCGCCTGCGCGATGCCCTCAATGAGTTCGGCCTCCACCTCCACGAAACCGATGTTCCGGACGGGAGCAACCTTCGCCGGAAGTGGGATTATAGGCGCGTGGACCTTTTGACGGCGCTCGCCCACGTCCACGACAATCCAGGCATCCTCTTCGATGACTGGGCGAAGTTGTGGTGCCAGGGGGGACAGCAATCCGACGCGGGCTACAAGGAGGCGCGCAAGAAGGCGATGGTGGCATTATCGAAGCTGTTCAATGACGGCAAGGTAGAAAAGCGTAAACGTCCAGAAGATGGGCGCCTGATACTCTATCCCATCGGTGGAATGCCTTATGGCGAGCTAAAGTTTGCCGGTCGTCCTGTCAGCGCGTAGCTGCGGCGAAAATAATTCCACCCCGATCCCCTGGAACCCCTTCCCACCGCCAGGGAACCGTGCCTAACGTGTGCCCGCTGAGAGATGATTCGGGGCTCCTGCGAAGAAGCATCAGATCACTTCGAAGCGGCCGCAAGGCCCGATGACCTTCTAAACGGTGCGTCAAGCTGCGTGCACCGGATCTAGATCCGGGGGAAGGTCAAAGGGCTGCGGCGGGTGCGAACTGCACGGGCTGGGCACATAATCGGAGACGGACATGAGCGACAAGACCTCACCAAGAACTGCGCCGCTAGGTCGGCCGGGCACTATAACGATCCCCATCGAGGAGCACGCCGCCTACCGCGTGGCCCTGGCGCCATTGGCGATGATAGCCGAGGTCTGGGCCCAGGACGGTCTCGACGAGGACAGGCCGGAGTGGCGACGGCGCATAGCCCGCCAAGACGATCCCGCCAAGAACGTACCGTTCGACGAAGTCGAGCTGCTCTCCGGCCGCGGCGGGCGCCGACTCCTGGTGCTCCAGGACGCCTTCAACGCCCGCGACGCCCTGGCAGGCAAATTTAAGCCCGGCGTCGTCTTTGCAGAGAAGCCGGAGCGAAACGAATACGGCGCCGAAAACCACCTACAGCCGTCCGACTTCGCCGTTGCACCACAGCCGACGCACGTTCCCGTCCTCGAGCAAGGCGACGGCATGATCAAGATCGTATCGCCGTTCCCGATGCCGAAGATGGGCGAGGAATACCGTGTGATCGCCACCGCCTTCCACAGCGACCGGCCCGGCGAAATCAGTTTGATGAAGCTTACGCGCGCCCCTTGGTCCACGCCAGAAGTCACGATGGATGGCATCATGGAGCGGCGGCGTGCCAAGCCAATCCGTGACGCTTTGGAAAAGATCATCAAGCGATACAACGAATCGCCCGACGCCAGGATTGGTATCGACGAAGTCGCTCCGGCCCATGTCGCGCTGGCAGCCTATGATGCTGGTGTTGTGCCGAAGAATCCCACGCTCAATAAGCGCTGGCCCTTCCGCGAGAACCCAGGCGAATTCACGAACAGACTCATGCGCGTGCTCGGGATGGGAAAAGCTCTTATCGGCAATAGTATCATGGTCGATGAACACCAGATGCTTGCAGCCATCCGAACGGTCCTGATCGAAGATCCACCGGCCTTGGCGGATTGGTCAAAGTCGGTGCTCGAGTCTTCAATGATCTCGGCCGGATCGCCGTACCTTCCCATGGGTGCGGACTTGTTTGGCGCAATCTGGGATGCTTTGAACGGTCATCCTGGCGAGATCTACAATACCGCAGAGGACGAACGCTACAGGCGTGAAGCCATGTCGCGAGTCCTGAAACTTATGCCGACGCCGGACAAGTTCCCGGCCGGACATTCAAAACCGCAGATCAAGCACGAATCAATTCACGCCCCCGACTGCGCCACGAAATGCCGCGAGCAAAAGCTCCACAAGCACGAGTGTGATTGCGGGGCCGTTCTTTCAATGACGAAGCTCGACGGCGGTATCTCCATCAGCGTCGAGGAGGGCGCGGCAGTGATCCGGGAGCACGAGCGCGAAGAACTCGACCGCGCGTCAAACGCCGTCGCACGCGTCCTCCGCGAAGCTGGCCTGGGCGGCTTGGTGGGGATGCGGCCGACGATAGTCCGCGAGATAGCCGAGGCGGTGATCGGCGAAGAGAATCCGGGAGGGCGCGGACTATGACGTTCGACCCAACAGCCGTCCGCGCACGCCTGGCGGCCATAACGCCGGGCCCGTGGACCTACGACGCCACGAAGAACGAGGGCAGCTACGGCAGCGGCCCGGATACCCATGAAGGCTTCGACAGTTATCAAGTCCTCGGGGAAGTGCGTGGCAAGGAAGTGGTCATCTGCGATTGCGTCAATTCAGACGTCATCGAAGTCTTGGTGGAAGATGGCGACGACGAAAACGGCGGCAGTGCCTGGGACGACCAGGGCCGCAAGAACATGGAGTTCGTCGCGTCAGCCCCGGCCGATCTTGCTGCTGCATGCGACGAGATCGAGCGGCGCCGGAGCACGGAGGCGATGATCCGGAACATGATCTACAATCTCGAGCAAGCCAAAACTTCGACGCATCCCGGCAACGCCGACACGATGCCGATGGTCGATAGCGCCGTGATCGTCCGGGCCTTGCGCGGGGCCATAGGCTTGGGGCCGGAGGAGCGGCCGTGACCGACGCTCTTTTCCATGCTCTTGCTAGAGTCGCGATCGCGGCCGATCTGCGCCGCGGCGGCATTACGGGCCCGCTCGACGAGGACCTGATCGAGAGCGCGGCTGGGATCGTCGTTGAGCAGTTCGAAGCCGGGAAGGTCGTCCCCAACTTCGCCGCCGCGGTCCGCGAAGTGGGCGTAAGGCGCCGCGAAAAACTTGCTGTTGTCGACGTGGAGGTTCCGTGACCATAACAACCATCTACGGCATGTCGGACCCGCGCGACGGACAGCTGCGCTACGTCGGCAAGACCGTCGAGACGATAGACAAGCGCCTGGCGCGTCACATGAACGACGCGCATCGCTTGAAGAACCGAAAAGACCGCTGGCTATCACGCCTCGCCGCGAAGGACCTTCGTCCTGATATTTTCATCATAGAGGTCGTGCCGCACGGCGAATGGGTTGATGCCGAGCGATTCTGGATCGCCTACTACAAGATGATCGGCGCTGACCTGATGAACCACACCAGCGGCGGAGAGGGCGAGCCTGGGTTCAGCATGTCCGAGGACGCCAAGGCGCGTATCGCCGCTGGCAACCGCGGAAAGCCGAAGAGTCCGGAGCACGTCGCCAAGATCCTCGCCGGACCGGGTATATTCAAGAAGGGGCAGGTTCCGCACAACGCCGGAAAGACGGCGTCGGAAGAAACCCGCCGCCGGATATCGGATGTCCAAAAAGGAAAGCCGAAGGGTCCGCAGTCGCCGGAGCACCGCGCCAACCATCTCGCTGCGATGAAGACACGCCACAATCCGCCAACGTGGTCGGCCGCTAGGCGCGCAGCCCATGAACTTAGATACGGAGCGAAAAATGCTCCCGACGCTTAAAGAATTGCTGCACTGGCCCCCTGGTCAGGAGCCTTACACCAAGCAAGAAGAAGCACATCAAGCGTCGAGCGGCGAAAAACTATTCGCGCTCTTTGCTGAACAACGCACTGGCAAAACAATCATCACGCTCGGCACATCCGCTTATCAGTATCGGCGGTTCCTCGATGCAGGGGGGTTCGGCGGGAAGAAGCTCGAGGGCGAGATGCGGCTGGGCGTGCGCGACCTGCTGCCAGCCAAGTTCCTCAAGGGCTCGCCGGGTAAGCGGCCTGGCACGTTCCTGGATCCGCGCATCGACGACCTGCCGAAAAAGCCCACGAAGCCGGGCTTCTGCTACCGGCCGCTGCATTGGGCCACCAAGGGCCTGGACGCGCTGCTGGTGGTGGCGCTGCCATCTGGCGTGCCAGCGAACTGGGCCGACGAGATAGCCGCCCGGATCCCCGCCGACATGAACCCGCGCGTGATGGTGTGGAACTCGCGCAAGGCCGACCGGGCCGAGTTCGCGCGCGAGTTTGCTGCATTACTCGAGCACGAGGGCTTCGCCGCCTTCCTCATCAACGGCGAAGCAATTCCGACCGACATTGCCAAGAAGGCTGTCGGCACGTTCCTGCGATGCCGCCGCGCCCTGACGGTTGGTGACGAGACGAGCCTGGTGTGCAGCCAGCCCGGCAACGTCCGGAGCCGCGTCATGGAGGCCATCAAGGGCCTGCCGGGCGCCCTAGCGCGCCGGATCCTCGACGGCACGCCGGGGGACGAGAGCCCGCTCGACTTGTTTAGCCAGGTCGGGTTCCTCGACTACAAGATCCTCGGCTTCGACAGCTGGATCGCGTTCAAGAAGTATTATGCCGAGTGGGAGGAGAAGACCGTCTACGTCAAGGGCAAGGAGCGCAAGTTCACTGGCATGGTGGAAGACGAGCAGGGCCGCAAGAAGTTCCGCAACATGGACGAGATGGGGCGGCGGTTGGCGCCGGTGTCGTTCCGCGTGCGGCGCAAGGACGTGTTCGACATCCCAGACAAGATCCGCGTGCCGTACCACTTCGAATTGTCCCAGGCCCAGCGCGACGTCTACGACCCGCTGCGAGAGGAGTTCGAGGCGTGGCTGTCGGACGGCCTGCACGTCACGGCCAAGCACGTGCTCGCGCGCATGACGCGGCTGGACCAGGTCAGGGGCAACTGGTGGCCGCCGACCATCGTGCCCACCATCTGCGCCAAATGCGAAGGCGAGGGCTGCGACGCTTGCCATGACGTGGGCGCGATACTTGCCAAGACAGCCAAGAAGATCATCGACGCCAAGAGGAACCCGCTCATCGAAGCGGCGGCCGACGTGCTCAGCATCAACAAGGAGCCTGGTATTGCATGGTGCGTGTTCGACGAGACGGTGGAATCGATGATGACATTGGCTTCGTCCCGCGGACTGAACCCGTTGCGCTACGACGGATCTGTTGACGACGAACAAAAAGCCGCCAACAAGCGCGCCTTCCAAGCGGGCCACTCCGGCCTGTTGGTGGGAAAGGAGGCCAGCGGCGGCAGGGGCTTGAACCTGAGTGCTGCGTCCTGGATGATGTACGTCGAGAACGGCTATTCGAAGCGCAAGCGGAGCCAGTCGGAGGACCGCGCGGAAGTGGCGGGGCGGACGTTTGGCACCGGCATCTACGACCTCATCGCCGACGACACCTACGACGCCGAAAAGCTGGCCGCGCACTTCGCCAAGGGCGAGGTGTCGGAGAACTTGTGGGCGGCCATCGCGGCCGCGAAGGAGGCTGCGTGAACGACAAGCGGTTGCAGGAGAGCCACGACGAACTGAGCCGGATCGTCTCCAGGCAGGAGGGTGAGCTCTCGAACGCGCGCGTCAAGATCGAGAACCTCGAGCGAGAGCTCCTCGAAGCGCGGCGCCCGATCCCGATGCGCTTGACGTGCCCGGTCTGCAGCGACCTTCACGTTGACGAAGGCGAATTCAGGACGAAGGAGCACCATACGCACGCATGCCAGTCCTGCGGCAACGTATGGCGGCCCGCGATCCGCGCGACCTTCGGCGTGCGCTTCCTGCCGGGATTCAAGAACTTTCCTGACGAGGACGATGCATGAGCAAGCTCCTGCAGCTCGATCCGCCCATCCCCGTCATAACGCCGCTTGGCGCTGCCATGGCGCACTTCGTGTGGACTGACGACGCCAACCTTTTGAACTTCGGCGTGTTCCAGCTGGCGACAGGCGAAAGCTGGTGGTTCGACAATCGGTTCATCAGGCAGATCCAGTCAATAACTGGAGAGCGATACGCCACCTCCAAGATCCACATGGAGCCGGAGATGCGAGAGAAGATGCGGCCGCACATGGCGCGGCACGGTATTGAGGAGGAAACATAATGGGCGCACACATCATCGATGGCGAGTTTCAGTCCGACAAATATCCGACAACGCCGCGCGGGAAAGTGCCGCTCTCCGTCAAAGATGAGACCGCGCAGGACCTCCTCTGGGAGTATGCCCAGCGCAGGCGGTCCGTTGATAGTGAGTTTTCCGACGACCTGGAAGTGGCGCTGAAGGCGAAAGGCTATGTCCCGATCGCCGATAAGGTTGGCGCCAGGCTCGAAGGCAATCCGAAGTCTGGCGAAGAACTCCTCGCCATGCTCGAGCGCCGCATGGGATCTATGAAGCTCATCGGCGAACGCGACGACCTGCTTCTCGATTCTGCTATATTCATCGCACGCACCCTGAAAGGACTCCCGACATGAAAACAATTCTATTCATCGCCTTAGCATTCGTCGCCATCTTCCGGCCCACGCTCGTCATGGCAGCCGCCACCACCGACGCGAAGACACCCCCTGCCCCTGCGGCGCCTGCGAGCCAGAAGGTCGACATGACGCTGACCGACCTCCAAGTAGCGCTCATTGCCATCAACAACGCTGGCGCGGCATGCGACTTGGGCGTCAAGCAACTATGCCCGGTCGTTGGCGCCCGCGACGCCACGGTGGCCAAGCTCCAGGGGGCCTACAACGCGCTCCAGGGGGTGAAGCCGTGAGCGACAACTGCTTCAGCTGCCTCCATGCGGCGCCGCTCCACATGCCCGACGGCCGGATCGACTTCAACATGAAGATGTGCGTCGCCGTGCCGCCGACGCCGGTCGCTCTTCCCGCGGCGCCGGGGCAGATGATGATCAAGGCGATGTTTCCCGTCGTCGACAAGACGATGGTCTGCCACATGCACACCGAAAAGGTCGTGGACGAGTCCGAACCGGCCGGGAACATGACGCAATGACCGAGAACGTCGCCGAAAGGTACGTCGTCCTCAAGGGCACGATGTACTTCAAGGACTCCGAGTTCAAGGACCGCACGAAGCGGCTCGCGGAGGCGGGGTTATTTAGTCTCGCCGAGGCCGAAGCCGCGGTCCGGGGACAGACGGGCGACG